>ERZ856578.6392-NODE-6392-length-13381-cov-33.815619_pt1 | contig 13381 bp, 16 predicted proteins | sample MGYA00514384_ERZ856578 | MGnify/ENA primary metagenome ERZ856578 (study PRJEB29103, sample SAMN06111958) | human gut metagenome | biome: human gut; feature: ankylosing spondylitis patient; material: healthy_person | host: Homo sapiens | place: China:Hangzhou...
GGTGCGCCGGACAGCCTGCTTTACACGCCAGCAACACTGGTTAGTGGGCGGGAACTTCCGATGCACCTTGGCTTGCCGACACGCTCGGTACACGGCCTGCCCGTGATTGAGCACGCAGAATTTGGCCGCAATGTGCCGGATGCTGCTATTGAAAAGGCTGATAAAATCGACTTGGGCAAAATCTATCACATGGGTCAGACGGAAAGTGCAGACCTTATTCTGAGTCGTCAAGCGATGGCGGCACATACGTTCATTACAGGTTCTACTGGCACAGGCAAATCCAACGCAGTTTATCACCTGCTGGACGAGCTTACAAAGGATGGCGATGCAACTTTCCTTGTGGTGGAACCAGCTAAGGGCGAATACAAGACGGTGTTCGGTAACGGAAAGGCTGCTGTTTACGGCACCAATCCAAGAGAAACGCCGCTGCTGCGCCTCAATCCGTTTGCTTTCCCGGCAGAAATTCATATCTTGGAGCATATTGACCGTCTGGTGGAAATTTTTAGTGCCTGCTGGCCGATGTATGCGGCAATGCCTGCTGTGCTGAAAGATGCCATTGAGCGCAGCTATCAGAACGCAGGGTGGGACTTGCGAGAGTCAGAAAGCAATAGAGGCATTTTCCCCACATTTTTTGACCTTCTGCGAGTTCTGCCAACGGTCATTGAAGAATCTCATTATTCTAATGATACCCAAAGTGACTATGTAGGCGCACTGTGTACCCGTGTGAAATCTCTGACAAACGGCATCTATGGCAGTGTGTTCTGTGCAGAAGATGCGCTGAGTGATGCGGAGCTATTCGATGAAAACGTCATTGTAGACCTGAGCCGCGTGAGCGCAATGGAAACAAAGTCGCTGCTGATGGGCATTCTGGTGATGAAGTTGCAGGAATATCGGATGTGCAGCGGTGTGATGAATGGGAAGCTCCGTCATGTGACGGTGTTGGAAGAGGCACATAACCTGCTTCGCAAGACATCGGCAGAGCAGGTGCAGGAAAGCGTAAACGTACAGGGCAAGTCGGTGGAGATGCTGGCCAACGCCATTGCGGAGATGCGTACTTACGGCGAGGGCTTTATCATTGCGGATCAGGCTCCCGGACTGTTGGATGTGTCGGTCATCCGTAACACGAATACAAAAATCATTCTGCGCCTGCCGGACGAAGAAGACCGCAAGCTGGTGGGTAAATCTGCCGGATTGAAAGAAGCGCAAATCGATGAACTGTCAAAGCTGCCGCTGGGTGTAGCTGCTGTTTACCAGAATGAGTGGCCGGAAGCGGTTCTCTGCAAGATGAAGCCGTATCCGATGCCGGAAAGTGCAGTCTATCACAAGCCTGTAAAAACAGGAGTTGAAATCAATACGGAATTTATATTCGGACAGTTGGCGCAGGAAGCTCCTGCAAAGTGTCTGAATGATTCAGAGATGGAACAGCTGAAACGATGGCTGAAGCGGCATGAGATTTGGATGAAGCCTGAGGAACGACGTTACATCGAACAAGTGTTTCAGGGCGAGCTTAAAGACCGAGATAAGACTCGGAAGATGGTGTTTGATTTCTTTGGTGGCATGGAGACGCTTATACAGTACTGCTATGAAGCGGAAAAACATTGACACCACGCAGAGAACTGGTGAATCAGTTGCAGGGAAGATATGCCCTGCAAACATCGACTGCGGAGTGGGCATTAAACTGTCTGATGACCGAAGGACTCCAACGGAATCCTGACCGAGATGCGGCGAAAGAGCTAAGGAAAAACTTTCTGGAGCAGGGAGGTAAGGTGATGTGAAAAGCGAGCTTTCGGAAGTCAAGGTAACGGAGTTCCAAAACTCCAGTGGACTTGATACATCAATTAGAAGGTCTTTTGAACGGCTGCAAGAGGGCAAGCTTTCTCAAGCAGAGAAGAAACTTGCCCCGGATATAAGGCAATCATTTGAGCAGTTCCAAAAAGATGTGTCTGAAAGCGAAAAGATTGGTTCTGGCGCGGCAAAATCGTTTGAAAAGCTGGAACCAGAATCGGGAACTCGCTATAATGATAGTGGTGCACCATATCGCATGGAGCAAGATCTTCTGTCTGATGCAGAGTACAAAAGGAATGGATATGAGTATACGACAGACCACCTTGGAAGACTTTTCACAGCGGAAGGAGATCTTCGCCTAAAAGAGCATGACGGACGGTTGCAAATTAAAGACAACATCCATGACATCGGTAAAGGATATGAGAAAAGCACAGATGACCGTGGACACGCGATTGCAGACCGTTTTGATGGTGCAAATGATCTGGAAAATCTGGTTCCGCAAGATGCAGGTTTAAATCGAAATGAATTCAAAAATTTTGAAAGTAAGCTGGCACAAGAACTGGAAGCTGGAAAACAGGTTTATTTGAAGCTTGAGATGCACTATCCCGGAGACTCATTCCGTCCAGATGCAATCACCGCAGAGACGACGATTGATGGTAGACAGGAAGTAAAAGTATTTTTGAACGATAAATACTAACAGGTCTACTGCACTTTCAGGTTATTACAATTTTGGTCGGTTGCACTTACAATACAAGTATCACTTCATGGAACGGAGGGTACTTGTACTATGGTGGACTACGCTGACATCGGAAAACGCATCCGTGCCTGCCGCCTTTCAAAAGGCATGACGCAGGAACAGCTGGCCAATGAGGTCGGCGTTGTGGTCACGCATATCAGCCATATTGAGACAGGAAACTCTGTACCCAGTCTGAAAACATTGATTGACATTATCAACGCGCTGGACTGTTCGGCGGACGAGCTGCTCTGTATTGAAATCAAGAAAGCAAAGCCTGTGTTCGACAGTTGGATGACGGAACAGCTTGCGGATTGCTCGGCCGATGAAGCGAAAATCATCAAAGAAACAGTGGTCAATCTGAAAAAATCACTCCGAAAAGTGTACGGGAAGTCATCTAAGCACAGATACGACTAATAATCTCAAGAGGCTAATATTGAGAGCCTGAAAAGCATCAGTAAACAGAATGAACCGCCCCGGATTTCGTAACAGATATCCGGGGCGGTTTTTGGCTAATGATATAGAAAATTTGATTTTAAGCGGCATTTAAGGAATAAAATTTCCTGAATACTAGAATAAAAACTGAAAATGAGGTATACTAATAGCAGAAAGGAGTTGAAAGAATGCTTTGCCAGTTTTCTTTTCAGAATTTTAAGTCTTATAAGGATGAAACCACATTTGATTTTCGTGCGATGGCAATTCCAGAGTTTCAGGATGCTTTGATTCGGCAGGAGAAAGCGGAAGATTTGCTTCCGGTCAGTGCGGTCTACGGCCCTAATGGTGGTGGGAAGACGAATCTGCTACAGGCATTCTTTTGTCTAATTAACCTTGTTGTGAAGCCGATTCATGCGTTGGAGAAAAACCGACAGCCGATGATTTTCCAGCAGGGCAGCAGTGTGACTCCCTTTATGCTGGATGAAAACTCTGTAAATGAGCCTACGATTTTTCAGGTGTTCTTCCGTGTAGGCGAGAAGGAATACCAGTATTACATTTCGCTCAAGGAAGAAATTGTCTTTGAGTCCCTCTTGTGGCGTACACTGGGCGGCAAGAAGACAGGTTTGATTTTTGAGCGAGACGGTCAGAAGATTGAATTGGGTGCAAGTATCAATAAGGCAAGCATCAACTTGGACGTCAACCCGAAGATGCCGTATCTTTCTTTTTTGGCGATCAACTACAATATTCCTGTGATTGCAGAAGTGCAGAATTGGTTTGAATCCTGTATTACACAGAGCTACGCAAACCCCAGAGCGGAAAACATTGTGCTGGTGTCCAAGAGTGAGACGACTAAGGAAAGCCTTATTCATGCACTGAATGATGTAGGTATTGATTTGTCCGGTTATCGCTATGATGAGGATAGCAAGCACCTGTTTACGCAGAGAACAATCAATGGCAAAGTCTATGAGCTTCCCTTTGAAGCGGAATCGGATGGAACCAAGAAGATGATTGCAGCCTTGCCGGTTCTGATGGTAGCATTGCAGGAAGGCCGCACAGTGGTTGTGGACGAATTGGATGCCAAGCTGCATCCGAAGCTGCTCCGGTATGTGATTCAGATGTTCAAGAACCCGGAACTGAACAAGAAGGGCGCACAACTGTTATTCAGTTCTCATGACCTGACTACGATGAAAAACACTGTTTTTCGCCGTGATGAAATTTGGTTTGCCGCAATGAATGACAATCATGAGAGCGAGATTTATTCGCTTTACGAATTCCGGCAGGAGGACAATACTCGCGTCAAGAGCACAGCGGCCTTTGACAAGCAGTATCTGGAAGGTCGATATGGTGCAGATCCCTACCTTTCCAATATGCTGACAGGGAGGGACTGGGCATGAGTTTGAAGCCTCCGAAAAAGAGTGACCTTGGAAAAAGCTGGATGAAGAATCGCCGTGATAAGGCGAGGATGATTCAGCCGGAATACCACTTGATTGCATCTGAAGGTACAGAAACCGAGCCGCAGTATTTTGGCGCAATTCAACGGATTATCAATTCTAAGTACCGTGATAGAATCCAGCTAAAGGTAGAGGGCATTGGCGACAATACGGTGAATCTGTTGATGAAAGCTCGTCAATACGTTCAGAATAACGGCGTTGTGTTTAAGCACGTCTGGATTGTCTATGACACAGATGATTTTCCGGCAGAAAATATCGATATGGTAGCACAGCTGTGCCAAGAATACAATGCACAAGGTGAGACGATTTACCATGCTGTATGGTCGAACCAGTGCGTGGAACTGTGGTATTTGCTGCATTTTATGTATATGGATACTGATATTGATAGATCTCGTTACTGGCCGAAGCTAAGCGACTGCCTGAAAAACATGGGTGCAGGGAGTTACGAGAAGAACCGCCCGGATATGTATGAAGTTCTGCGACCTTACATGGACATTGCGATTGCCAATGCAAAGCGATTGGACAAGCAGAATGAAGGACGGAAACCCTCTGAGTCAGCACCCGGAACGAAAGTTTATGAACTGGTTGAGATGTTGAGACCTTATCTTTTGGACACGCAGTGATTTTGACGCTGGAAAGGAGGCACACGCAATATGTGTGATGTGCTTGATAAAGTGGAAAACCGTGGCATTGCCAAGGGAAAAATTGAGGGCGAAATGGAAGGCAAGGCACAGGTGACAACTCTTATGAAGAAGCTTTTTGAACAGAATCGCATCGACGATGCGAAAAAGGCTTCCGAGGATGCAGCATATTGTGACCGTCTGCTGAAGGAATTTGGAATCAATTAAAAAAGCATTTGTCAAAATTGCAGTTGAGGCGTCTCGAAAACAAAACTTGAATAGTATAAAGCAGATGAAGGCTCTTGACTTCAGGAGGTCAAGAGCCTTTTACGTCTTGTTTTGTGAGCAGAAAGAAGGTACAATAATAGCAAGTGACTCACATCTGCGAGGTGATACGATGCTGAACATCTACTTTGGGGATATGCCAGAAGCAGTCTACAATACGTCGGTTTATTTCAACTACACTTATGAGGATGAATGGCTGACTTCTGATTTCGCAAAAGAAGTTATCAAAAAAATTGACAAATCCAATGTTCTGGGGCCTCATGCAATCGAAAGCCCGGTTTTAGGTGTAATTCCGCCGGAGAACCTGTCTGGCGGCACGAAAACGCTTCTGTTGATGGCAAATGACCCGGAAAAGGTATTCAATGCCTCGACTTGCGGTGACAACTGCGCACCCTTTATTCTCAAATTAGCTAAGAAAAAAGACCTGACGATCAATCTACGTCACCTGATGGATTTTGGAAAGAAAAAATTCCCTGTGGATGTAAAAGTTTTGAATACAGGTGATGTGGTGCACAACATGGAAGAATTGATGCCGATTGCATTCGAGTTCGTATGAGGCTATAAAATGAAGGGTAAACATAAAATCGAAGTTCGGAGCAAACGAATAGTTTTTACCATAGAATTGGAACGCAACATCACGATTCTGCGCGGTGACAGTGCAACAGGCAAGACGACGCTGGTTGAGATGCTGAGTGCCTATGAGAACTATGGCAGAAAAAGCGGCATTACGATCGTCTGTGACAAAACGTGCAGAGTCCTGTCCGGTGCGCTCTGGGAGGCTCAACTGAAAGACATTCAGGATGCTATCGTGTTCGTGGACGAAGGCAGCACTTTTGTTTCAAGCCTTGACTTTGCCCGTGCGATTCAGAAAACGGACAACTACTATGTGCTTGTGACGAGAGAAGATTTGAGTACCCTGCCGTACAGCGTAAATGCAATTCTGGAGCTGAAAAAGACGACCAGCCGATTTAAGCGGACCTATAATAAAGCATACCCCATTTACGATTCTCTGTCCGCCAGCGATGTGGAGCTGGGAAGCGTTGAGAAGCTGCTGACAGAAGATGCCAACTCCGGGTATCAGCTGTTTACAAAAATCGGTGAGAAATACGGCATTGCCTGTATCCCTGCGGCAGGCAAAGATAACGTCAAACAAAAGATTCTTCCGCTGAAATCAGAGAAAGTTCTGGTGATTGCGGATGGTGCGGCGTTTGGCCCACAGATGAACGATATTTACCGTCTGATGCAGGAAAAGAGCGCAAAATTTAGTTTGTACCTGCCGGAATCGCTGGAGTGGTTGCTCCTGAAAGCAGATTTGATTGGACAGCCGGAGATTCTTGAGATTTTGGAACACCCGGCAGATTTCATCGAAAGCAGCGAATTTTTTAGCTGGGAGCGATTCTTTACAAACTTGCTGGAACGGCGGACGAAGAATATCCCCTATATGCGGTATGACAAGGCGAAGCTGCCGGAATTCTACTTGCAGGAAGAAAATTTGGAGAAAATCATTGCAGGAATGGAGTAATGCGAACTGAAAAATCATGAATGATGTACCATCGTTATTCCGAACGCTCTGTAATTTTGGCACCCGCTCAGGCTGCTATTAAAAAACCGAGAGCATAAGGATTTTACAATGGCTCTCCGTTAAAAATCGAGCAAACAAATAAGGCTCACCGTCAATTTGGCGGTGAGCCTTATTTGTTTGCTCATCTGTGAGATGAATTGTGTTTAATACAGAAGTGCGGAGAGTGTACATCATAGATACACCTCCACGGTCAGGTCTGTCCATGCCGCGCGGCGGAATTGGTGAGGCATTTTATTGGCTTCACGGTAACGCTTGGCGGTTTCAAAGTCGATGGTAAAGGCTAGAATCGGGCTGTCCGTTACGGCCATTAAGTCGGTGCGTTCATCTTTGCTTTTCTTGCGGCCAGTGTTCAATTTCCAGCGATAGGTGTAGTCACCGATAGGAGTGACGACTTCTACAAACTGGTCGATGAGTTCGGGAGCAAGGCAAGCACCGTGAACATCAACTTTTTGCTCAAGAAAATCGCGGATGGCTTTCATGTTGGTCGAAACGCTCTGTGTTTCAGGCGCAGGAGTGAGGGCTTGCAGCTCCTTTTCCAGACGAGCGATTTCATCATCGGCTTGTTTGCAAAGAGCTTGATATTCTTCACGTTCCAACTCACCGTCTGCCCGCATAGCACCGTAATTGAGTTTGCGCTTTTTGATTTTTTCAATCTTGCTCTGAATGGGTACGGCAGACATGGCGGCGGTAGAATGGCTGTTCTGGCAGGATTCAAGCATTTGGCAAGCGCGGAGAATGGCTTTGTTCTGGTCGCCCCAGACCTTTTCAAAAATCTTCTTTGCCATCAATTCGAGTTTCCATTCGGGAATGGAAATGGCATCACAACTAAGCTGGTCGGTTAAGTTGTGTTCCATGACAAAAGAGCGGGTTGGGTTGACAGTGCGCATATTGCATTGATAACCAAAGACCGGAGTACCATCTTTTAGTTTGCGCCAGTTGAAGATGCGGTACGAAGAACCGCATCGGCAGCGAAGTTTTGCGACCCACAAATTTTTAGTAGTTCTAGCTCCCTTACGCCGTGTTTCTCCATCAGGAAGGCGCAGGCTGGAAATACGAGATTTGCGGATGCGTTCACATTCGTGCCAGAGGGCTTCTGATACAATCGGCTCAAAGTCGCCTTTTACATAGATGAAAGTGCTTTCGTCAAGATTTTTGACGCGCTTCTTTTCAAGATAGTTGTTGACTTTGGACTTGTTGTAGCAGATATAGCCCATATACGTTGCATTGCGAAGAATCCGGCTGATTTTTGTACAAGACCAACTGACGTTTCCGCGCCCATCTTTGCAGCCCAGCCGAGAAAGTTCATTGACGATTGCCTTTTCCCCGTAGCCTTGAGAGTAGAGCGTGAAAATTGTCCGAATGGTGGCAGCTTGTTCTTCGTTGATAACGTATGTACGATTTACTTTGTCGCGGTCATAGCCGATGATGTTTCCGCTACCGTAGAGAACACCATTTTGGCGGCTGATTTTCTGTCCAGCAAGAACACGTTCAGAAATTTTACGGCTTTCTTCCTGTGCCATTGTTGCCATAATGGAAAGCCGCAGCTCACCATCACCATCCATTGTCCAGATGTTGTCTGATACAAAGAACACCTCAACGCCAAAGTTGCGAAGTTCACGGGTGAGCTGAAGCGTATCAACAGTGTTGCGGGCGAAGCGGCAGACTTCACGAGTGACGATTAAATCAAACTTGCCGCATTTGGCATCGGAAAGCATCTTCATAAAGGAAGGACGCTTCTTGGCAGAGGTTCCGGTGATGCCCTCGTCTATGTAGCGGTCTACAACTTGCCAGTTGGGGTGGTAGCGGAGCTGATCGTCATACCACTGCATTTGATTTCCGAGAGCGTCTACCTGTGCTTCATGCTGGGTAGAAACACGCCCGTAAAAGGCAATGCGGCGGTTGCGGTCTTTATCTAAAGGGGATTGCCCGAAATACATTCTCTGTGTGATATTCATACACTGTACCTCCTTTGCCCGTAGTATAGAAAATTGCGAAGAAGATATGTAGGATGTCGCCAGAGCGAACGACATCCTTGACATTAGGCTGAATATCTGCTAAGGACTTTGTGGTAGGTGTCGGCAGTAATCAACTCATTGTCCAACAAAATGGAAATCAGCTTTAATGCTGTTGCATCTATGCTGAAAATGTCGGGAGGAACAGCAGGGGAGTGGGAAAAAATATTCTTATCGGACATTCTCAACCTCCATTCAAATTAAGGCTGCTGGATATAGCTTCTTCTATCTGGTACATCTCTGGCTGCGTAAGCTGCCCTAGGAAGCGTTGTACGCGGCTTTTGTCTATCGTGAATATCTGTTCCAGTTGAACCACAGAGGGCTTCTCAAAGGCTGTATGGCGGTCACTGATGTTTAGTTTGATTGCCAACTCCTCCTGCGTCAGATAGCGTTCTCTGCGCAGTTTTTGGATGCGTCTTCCGGTTTCGAGCTGATTATAGTACATCATACGCCAGACCTCCGACCATGCAGGAATACAGCCAATAGTGGCCACACCACAGGGTCAGAGCGCAAGCGGACATTCGGCGGCAGACTGCTTGACTGCCGGGGCTGGGTTCATACTCAATCAATCTTGTTTTCATAGATCTTCGTCCTTTCCTTTGTCGATAATGGCAAGTTGTGGGGCGGAGCAGAAGAATACAAAAGGCGGCAAAAGAACAAGCCTAAAGACAGATTTGGCCATTCAAATCGTTCTAGGAGTGCTTGTACTTTGCCGCCCTGCGCAGAGCATTCTTCTAGGGAAGAAAAACATCCCTATACTATATATGACAAAAATTGGGTAAAAGTTAGGGTTGAAACTTAATCGTTGAAAAAGTTGCATCTGTCTTGAAGTGTAGTTAAAGCAGTTTTAATACATCCCGATACACTTGCTACGGTGATGCCCTCTTTTTCAGCTATATCCTGCATCTGCATCCCCAGATAGTAATAGTCGTAACATCTTTGAGCTTGTTTCTGGGGCAAAGATAAAATAGCGTCATTGATATGTCGAAGATGATGCCGCTGCTCCACGGCATCCAGTGGATTCTGCGGTGGACAGAGAATACTCTGCTCCAAAGTAAGGTGTGGGTCGTCTAATGAGTGGTAGGCATGATAGCGGTATATCTGCCGGATAAGTGCATCCTCTTTGCGCTTCAATTCTGCAAGTGCTTGATGCACTTCCTCGGAAACTTCTACAAAAAAGTCTTCTGGGTGTGCATCTGGGTAGTGCTCTCTCAAATTGATAGTGGGCATTGATTTCCTCATTTCCTACTGAGATTTGATAACTGATGAAAATAGACTTTCCTACCGAATTTCTTGATCAATTACGGTAAAAACGGGACTATCAAAAAATTCTTTAAGGGTAATTCCAAGTCCATCACACAACTTTTTGACCGTTGGGACGGTTACGCTGTGCTGAGAGGAATCAAGCATACTATAAACGGTTGATGGAGTGACGCCGGAACGAACAGCGAGACTATTTGGACTAATGCCACGCTCATTGCAAAGTTCCTTGAAACGTTCGGCAACGGCATCTTTTACCTTTGCGTCTTCATCGGTCGCTAATATCATACATCTGCCCTCCCTTTTGGTAGATATTAGCGGAAACAGGTTGTTTTCGTGTACGGCGCACCGTATATTCCGGAAGTGTTTTGTCACCCTTCGGGCATAAGAACTAACCTGCCTAAAGATAAGAAAAGGTATCCTCCATTTAGACAATGGAAGATACCATGCGTTCGACAATCTTGTGATTTTTACGAGTCTATTTTACCATTGAATTGCCCTTTAGTAAAGAGGTTTCGGCGTTATTTCGTACCCCCCCCCCCAGAGAATTTTCGTCGATATAGTCAATCTTTTTGTGATTTGTTGTCCAATTTGTTTAGAAAATCAGCTACAAATTCAAATTCCACGTTATTAGTGGTCAATAAGGTGTCAGCAGGAGGCTTTGTATGGCAAGACGCGGTGAAAACATTCGGAAACGCAGCGATGGACGGTGGGAAGGCCGATATATCAAAGGCCGTTCTGCGGATGGAAAGCCTTGCTGGGGCTATGTATATGGGGCAACCTATGCAGAAGTGCGGGAAATTTCTATTCGCAAAAAGGCAGAGTATGGAATTTATAACCTGAACGGCACGGATATTACTTTCAAAGAAATCTCAGAGCAATGGCTTTATTCTGTCCGACAGAGCGTAAAAGAATCGACTTTTTCGCACTACCAGTATACTCTGCGGCATTATCTTTTGCCCGTCTTTGGATGTTTTAAGGCAAGCACACTGGACGAAAAGACTTTGGAACAGGGACTTCTTGAAGTCATCACGCCAACCAGCGGAATGCAAAAGCCTTTGGGTACAACTATGGCGCAGGAATGTTTGTCGATGCTGCGGCGTATCTGCAAATATGCGGCGCATTTGCATCTCATTCGCCCTTTGGAAATCTCGGTAAAACTCCCACAGAAGAAATCCAAAGCGGTTCGGCCATTTACCGCTGATGAACAAAAGAAATTGCAGGCATAGCGGTTGTAGTTCTGATAGCGCATTTTTACATCAAGCGTTTTGCGGATGTTCTCGGCCTGATCGAGAATATCTGTCATTGCAACAATGGCAATGTTGTTGACAAATTTTCTTCGATTTGCGGTTTCAAGGGCTTTCTGTTGTTCTTTTGTCAAATAGCGACACCTCCAAAATTTTTTATGGAAAGGCGGCAGAGTGCCGCCTTAAAATCAGATGGGTGTTACGTCCTGTTCCTCGGAAGTGTCCTCATCGTCCGAATCATCCTCCGGTGGAATCTCAAAATCGCCCTTGTCCTCGGTGTAGTCTGCATCCGGGTCAATGGCTTCTCTCTCAGCCTGTTTTTTGTTCTTCCGCTGGATGAAGAAGTAGAAACCACCGCCAGCGGCCAGCGCAATCAGCGCAACGACCCCCAGAAAGCCCGCCGCATATTTCGTGACTTTGTTTTCTTTCGGCGCGTCAGCCGCCTTTGCCGCTTCCTCTGCGGCTTTCTTGGCTTCTTCCTCGGCTTTCAGCTTGTCCTGTTCAGCTTTTGCCGCCGCTTCTTTTTCGGCAGTATAAGCGTCCGCGGCATCTTCTTCCATCAAAGCCAACAGGTCGGTTTCGTCCACAAGGTTCATAAAGTGGACGGTCTGTGCGCCTTTACTGTTTCGGTCAATGACCAGATAAAAAGTCGCACCGGATTTTGACACCAGCGTAATGAACTGCTGGCCGCTGCCATCGGAATAATTGGTGTGGTAATCGTCCACCAGCGTCAGATTGCCTTCCGGGGTCAATGCACCCGCTTCCTCGTCTGTGATGGTGACGGTATCTTCCTCCACGATTTCCGGCAGGACAGGCTGCTCCACTGGGGTGGTATCGCCCTCATAGGCAAAGGCGGGAGCCGCCATGCTGATGCACAGCACAGCCGATACCAGCAGTGCGCCGAACTTCTTAATCTTCATCATTGGCATCTTCCTCCTTGTCAAAAGTTGCACCCACAGCGGCCAGCGCGTCCGGGTTCGGGGTAGTGGTGGCCGACTGCCGCAGGAGCGCGGCCAGCTGTTCCGGCGTGAGCTTGGCCGTGCGTACCATCTCGTTCACTTCGGCAGCTTCTTCTTCCTGAATCTCGATTTGGCAGTCAGCCAGCGGCAGAGAGGACATAAGCCCCTGCTCCTGCTGATAATCCAGCCGACAGAGATTGCAGTTATGCTTCTGCGCGATGGAGCTTGCCTGAAAGACGTTGTTTTCCAGCTCCTGCTCAGTCCTGCCCGTATTTGAATGATGAGATGGTGGCACTTCTGAAAGGCGGTCGGATTAACAACCGTCTGCTCTGTGAGCTTGCCACTCATAAGGACTTTATCAAGTTTCTTGCGGACATTGAGATTTATGTAGATGGGATTGCCACCATGCAGATTCAAAACCTCAACGCCCTTGTCGATACTGTCCGGCATGAAATCATTGAACGGTATCGCCCCGGCGAAGACGACCCGCATTTGAAAGTGCTGCAAGCCGCCCATATCAGCGATGATGAATATTTCAGCCACATGGTTCTTGATGACCTCAATCTCATTATCCGGGATATTCGGGAAGCCCACAAAAAGGACAGCGAGAGTGCGCCCCAGACCACCGTTGCCGATGAATTGAAAGAAAATTTGGAAGCGGTTGAAAATTTCAAGGGCAGTCGGGATGAAAAGCTGGTTGTCCTTTACTGCAAGCAGCTCGGCATCAACTATAAAAATCTGTCAGACGAAGAATTTCGCTGGCTCATTCGGATTCTACAAAAATCAAAGAAAACAGGAACTCCTATCAGTCAAAGGAAAAAACGGTAAAGAAAAACCGCTGTTGCATGGTTGTGTTTGCTTCCATGTAGCAGCGGTTGGTGCTATACTTATTCAGTTAAAATTTCAAAGCGATAAAGTGGAATTTATCTTAGAAATTACAGCAATGTTATTTTGATAAACTTTCAAGAATTGAAATATCATGCTTATCTTTATCTCTTAATTCATAACCTGA
>ERZ856578.6394-NODE-6394-length-13375-cov-3.594601_pt1 | contig 13375 bp, 11 predicted proteins | sample MGYA00514384_ERZ856578 | MGnify/ENA primary metagenome ERZ856578 (study PRJEB29103, sample SAMN06111958) | human gut metagenome | biome: human gut; feature: ankylosing spondylitis patient; material: healthy_person | host: Homo sapiens | place: China:Hangzhou...
AACGGAACGCCTCCGCCAGTCGTGTCAGTTGCACAGGCATGTCTCCTACCTTCACAAGATGGCGGGGCTCAGCCCGATACCGCATCCCGCAGGTTTGCGGCGCCGATAATCCCCGCGTCGTTGCCCAGCGTGGCTACACACAGCCGGGTCTGATGGGTGCTGAATTTGCTGTACCGTTCCTTGGCGATATGGGCCTCCAAGGGCTTCAGGAGGGTGTCGCCCTCCTTGCAGATCCCCCCGCCGATGCACAGCACCTCGGGCTGGAAGATGTTGATAACGTTGATCAGGCCGCAGGCGATATATTGGATATAGCGGTCCACGACCTTTTTCCCCACGACGTCCCCCGCCCGCATGGCGTCGAAGGCGGTCCGGCCGTCCACCTTGTCGAGGGTTCCGGCGATCCTCCACATCGCGCTGTCCGGATTCGCCACCATCGCCTGGCGGGTCTGGCGGATCAGGGCCGTGGCGGAAGCGTAAGCCTCCCAGCAGCCGTGGCGGCCGCAGGTACACAGCTCGCCGTCGACATTGATCACGATATGGCCGAGCTCGGCACCCGCGAAATTGAAGCCGCCGTAAATTTTGCCGCCTATGATGATGCCGCCGCCGACACCGGTGCCGAGAGTGATGCAGACACAGCTCTGCGTACCCTTCGCGGCCCCGGCCAGCGCCTCGCCCAGCGCGGCGGCGTTGGCGTCGTTCTCAATGTATATGTCGAGGCCCAGCCGGTCATGCATCATCTGGCGCAGGGGGACGTTTTCAAAACGCAGGTTGTTGGCATATTCCACGATGCCGGTTTCCTCGTTGCAGGTGCCGGGGCTGCCGATGCCGACGTATGCAACTTCCTCCATTCGGATGCCAGCGTCAGCCGCCGCCTCCCTGGCCATGCGGGCCATGTCGTCGACGATGGCCTCCGCCGACCGGGGCAGCGCCGTTTTGCATTTGGCCGTGCCGACGATATGGCAGCCGCTGTCCACGACACCCGCCTTGATATTGGTTCCGCCGAGATCGATGCCGATTGTATACATGAGAAAGACCTCCCAGTTTCAAGTATGTACGGGGCAGGGCCCCGGGTTGGCTGCTTTTCAGAGGGTTAGGTGCTTTTCGTTCAAAAAACGGGAAAAGGCCTCCTCGCTGCCGTTGACGACGAGCTCCGGAGGGAAATCGATCTCCCGCAAAAGCTCCAGGCAGCGGGGCATCCGGCCCACCTGTCCGTGGAAATGGGCATCCGAATCCAAAACTATCCGGACGGCGTGCTCTTTGCACAGCTCCGCAATCCTCCGGCAGTTCTCCACAGAGGCCGACCGGGCACGGAAGGTGGTCTCGTTGATCTCCACGATCTTGCCGCTGCGGCCGAAGGCCGGGATCACGGATTCATAATCGTACCGGAAGGCCGGGGTGCCCGAATGCCCGATGATATCCACCTCCGGGTTCTCCGCCAGGGCGAGATACGCCGCCGTACACGCCTCGGCGCTGCCCGGCTCCAGCACACTCAGGTGCATCGAGGCAATAACGAGATCCAGCGAGAAAAACCGTTCTTCCGGCAGATCCAGACGTCCGCTGAAATCCATCACGTTCGCTTCCATCCCGTGGAGCACCCGCACCCCTTCGATCGAAGGCGGAAGGACATCCATGTTTCCAAAATGCCACAGATGGGGGGCGTCTGGGGCGCCCGGACCATGATCGGTACAAGCGATGGCTAAAAGACGCTGTTCCGCCGCCGCACGGGCCAGCTCGGTAACGGTGCTGTAAGCGTGGGTAGAGGCGACGGTATGGCAATGCAGATCCGCCACCACGCGGGTCAGGGGCATGTTCATGCGCGGGTCTCCTTCGCAGTCAGAATTGTTCCCATTCGGTCTGGGCCTCGGGGGGCGGCGGCACCTGGTCATCCATGCCCAGGTTGTGCATCAGCTCCTGCGCCGCGTTGTATCCCATCTTTTTCTGCCGGTTGTTCATGGCCGCCACCTCGATAATGATGGCCAGGTTCCGGCCCGGCTTGACCGGTATGGTCAGCATGGGGACGGTGATGCCGAGGATGTCGGCGTATTCACTGTCCAGCCCCATCCGGTCGTACACCTTTTCACTGTCCCACTGCTCGAGCTGGATCACCATGTCGATTTTCTCTGTGACCTTGACCGCGCCCATACCGAAGATGCGCCGGGCGTTGACGATGCCAATGCCGCGCAGCTCGATGAAATGGCGGATATTGTCCGGAGCGGAACCCACCAGCGTTTTTGCCGAGACCCGGCGGATTTCCACCGCGTCGTCGGCAATGAGGCGATGCCCTCTCTTGACCAGCTCGATGGCCGTCTCGCTTTTACCCACGCCGCTGTCCCCCGCCAGCAGGATTCCCTCCCCGTACACCTCGACAAAAACACCGTGGCGGGTAATGCGGGGGGCGAGCTGGACATTGAGGAACGCAATGAGCGCCGCCATGAAGCCGGAGGTGGTATCCGCCGTATGGAGCAGCGGCACTCCGTATTTGACGCAGGCCTCCCGCAGATCGGGCAGGATCGGCAGCCGCCTGCTCACCACGACGGCAGGGGGACGGCGCGAGACGAGCTGCTCGAGCCGGACCGTCCGCAGGGAGGGGGCCAGCGCCTCCAGAAATCCGTGCTCGCTTTTCCCCAGGACCTGGATGCGGTCGCTGTCGAAATAGTCATAATACCCGCCGAGCGCCAAACCCGGACGGTTGACGTCGCTACAGGTAACCAGCAGCTCCTCAGGATTGGACGGCATGAAAACCGTCTCCAGCCCCACTTCCTTGATGATCTGCGAGAGCGAAACCGAATAGGTGACCGCCATTCTGTCCGCCGCCTTTCCGGACGCAGGCCGCGTCCTCGATAGTATGCCGTATCCCATCCCGACATCCGCCCGTTCATACGGAAGCGCCGCCGGAAGGACGCCGTTTTTTATAACGGGACTGTGCCTAGTATACCGTATTTCGGGAAAAGATAAAAGATGCTTTCAGACTTTTTTTGGCAGGATTTTTTGCATTTTCCGCCAAAGGTCTGCAAAGGGGGGCCTTTGACAGACCGTGCTTCCAGATTCTACCCTTTGCTTTAAGAAATTCTACAGAATTTCTCCCCTTGCATCCCATGCCGTTCCATTGTAAAATGAAAAAGCCGGGGGCTTTGCGGCTGCGGCGCGTATCGATCAGGAGGAACACACCTATGGACAGATTAAATGTCGGCCTTTTCAACGATTCTTTTCCGCCCACCATCGACGGCGTGGCACAGGCTGTGAAAAATTACGCGGATGTCCTGCATCGGAACCACTGTGATGTCACCGTGGTCACTCCCGAGTACAAGGGAGTGCGGGACGAGTATCCGTTCGAGGTGTTCCGGTATCAGTCCATCCCTCTCGACCACCGCATCGGATACCGGGCGGGAAATCCCTTCAATCCCGAAACCCTCATCCGCCTGCGCCGCAAGCACTTCGATCTGATGCATATCCATGCCCCCTTCGCCTCGTCCGTGCTGGTGGGCAACATCAACCGCCGTCCCCGCGTTCCCACCGTCCTCACCTATCACACCAAGTTCGATATCGACATCGCCAAGCGGGTACCGCTCGACAGCATGCGCCGTCTGGCCATGCGCTTCCTGCTGGACAACGTCAATGCGGTCGACGAGGTATGGGTCGTGACCGAAGGCTGCGGGCGGGCGCTGCGCAACATCGGCTATAAGGGCGGATACACCGTGATGGAAAACGGCACCGACTTTGCCTATGGGCGGGCCGAAGATGCCGCAGTAAACGCCTTGCGGGAGAAATACCAGATCCGGGAGGACGAGTTCGTCTTCCTGTTCGTCGGGCGGATGATGTGGTACAAAAACGTCCGGCTCATCCTGGACAGCCTGGCCCTCCTGCAGCAGGAAGGGGTACCGTTCCGGGCGCTTCTCGTCGGGGATGGATATGACGCCCCCGATATTCAGGCCTATTCCGTCGCCCGCGGCCTCCAGGACCGCGCCGTTTTCACCGGCGCCATTTATGACCGGGAGGCACTGCGCGCATATTACAGCCTGGCGAACCTCTTTCTCTTTCCCTCAACCTACGACACCTCGGGCATCGTGGTCAAGGAGGCCGCCGCCTGCGACTGCCCCACCCTGCTCGTACGGGGAAGCTGCGCGGCCGAGGGTGTAGTCCATGCTGAAAACGGGTATCTGGCGGAAGAAAACGCAGATTCCTGCGCCAAGGTATTGCTCGAAGCCTGCAGCGACCGGCAAGCCCTGCGCAAAACCGGACAAAACGCCGGACAAAACCTCTATCTTTCCTGGGATACCGCCGTCGCCAGGGCCTACAAACGGTATCAGGAGATCCTCAAAGCCTGGCCCGGTCCACTGCCTTACAATTCTAAAAATCGCTGGGTATAAGGCCGGCCGCCATCTCCCGCTCACAAGGCATCCTCTGTAAAGAAGATGCCTTGTTTGATTCATCACGGATACTCTGTTTGACAGCCGTCTTTACTCATGGGTGGCAGAATATTGGTGTGGCGAGGTGTAACGATGACAACGATCCAAAAGGATGAATATGTTTTTTCCGTTGACGTCGAAAAAACGAAAGAATATTATAAAACACACACTCTCTGCGACTGCGTGTGTTGCCGGAATTATTACGCACAAATCAAAGACAAACTCCCTAAGCTGAACGCTTTTTTAAGTGAATTCGGAGTTGACATTTCAAAGCCGGATGAAGCAATGAGTGCTGAAATGGATGATTACATCGATTATATCCAGGTGGACTATACCGTATGCGGAAGCATCGGATCAATGAGTGAATATGAACTTGATATATATGATGATCTGTTTTTAAGCATCGTTATCACGAATGGTTTTGTGTCCCCCAACGAACAAACAGGGGAATATTTTACAATTTCCGTTATGCAAATCGAACTTCCGTGGGTATTGGATGAACCTTTCCCGAGGGGGTTAGATGAACCTTTCTCGAAAAAAACAAAGAGCAAAGCATTTACAAAACCAATCAATTTTTGCTTGAAACCGTTTAAAAAATGGCATTCATAATGGAGGCGCTCTTTGCATCATCAATGGGTGCCTTTTGTTAAAATTACTGGATAGCTATACGTACGGCGAGCGTCGGATTTTGATGCCAAAATCCATAACCAGCCGAAACGAAAAGGCTTCCCTGACGAGGGAAGCCTTTTCGTTTAAACCACCTGTATATGCAAGTCCATATTCGAATAGACCCCCCTGCAGGTTCTCTATTCATAAATTAGGCCCGCCTTATTTCAGAGCCCGTCACCAGAGCTCGTCCCGCTGCCGGCAGCCGTATTTGCCTGACGGGTCTTCTCCAGCAAATAGAGATTTTCACAGATTTCCTTATACACCGGCGCGGATTTGGAGCCGGTGCGATTGGTATCCTCGGCAAGGACGGCGATCGCATAGCGAGGATTCTCCGCCGGGAAAAATCCCGCGAACCAGCTCTGTACGAGCGCGGTGCCTTCCTCCACCCAACCGGTTTCCGCCGTCCCGGTTTTACCTCCCCCGCCGCCGTTCAGCGGCCTGGCGGATTTCCCTGTCCCGTTTTCCACCACTTCGATCATCATCCGGCGGAGTTCCGCGGCAATTTCGGAAGAAAACGCGCGCACCGGGGGATCGGTACTCTGTTCGGTCAGCGTACCGGTTTCATCAACCATCCCCTGCAGGATGGTGGGCCGGACCATCAAACCGTCGTTGACGACCGTAGCCACCAGCTGCGCGACATGGACAGGTGTGGCCAGGAGAGAGCCCTGCCCGAACGACAAATTGGCCAGTACACCCGGCGATTGCAGCTCCGTCTCGGATGGCAGGGTCGCTCTGGCAGTTTTGATCCCCTCGGCGAGCAGGATGGGGCGGTCGAAACCAAGGGTGACGGCTTGGTTATAGAGCGCCTGCCCTCCCGCCATCTGCATCAGCTGGATAAAATACGGGTTGCAGGATTGAGCGAACCCGCCGGTCATATCCAGAACCCCGTGTCCCAACCGGTTGGAGCAACCGAAAGACAAAGACCCAACCGGCAGGCTGCCGCTGCAGGCGAATTGTTGCGTAAGGGGGATCCCCTTTCCAAGCGCTGTCGCCACCGAAACAATCTTGAAAACCGAACCGCAATTGTAATTGCACAGCGCGCGGTTGAGCAGAGGCGCGTTTGGATCCTCAAGATAGTCCGCCAGATGAGCGGGCTGGTAATCGGGGACGCTGACCATAGCGAGAACTCGGCCGGTGGAGGGTTCCAAGATGACCACGGCCCCCTTTTCAATGCCAGAATGAGCGGCTTCCTCCGCAATTTTCTGGATCTCCGCGTCGATGGTGAGGGCGACGCCCCCTTTGGATTTAGCCAAGGTATCGCTCACGGTCGGTACCTCTCCCTGCAGAGGTTTGCCCGAACCGTCTACCCGGAAGGTGATGGTCAGAGAGCCCGCCGCGGCATTGAGCTCCTCGTCAAAGGCCTGCTCTACCCCGGTGACGCCATGCAGCCCGTCGCTGCCCAGGTAGCCGAGCAGATGCGGGGCCAGAATATCGCCCTGGTGGCGGACCGGTACCGTGTAGATGGACAGGCCGGCCGAGAGAGGGAGCGCCTTATCGGGCAGGCTGACCACCACCGGGCGCCCGCTCTGCAGGCGGTCGCTGACCGATGCCCAGGTTTCCTCGTCCAGATATTTGGACAGGATAGCCAGCACCTCCGGGTTGGGTGAAATGCAGGCACGCCGCTCGGTCCCCGTATTGGTCAGCGGCTGCATGTTCCGGTCGTAGATCGTGCCGCGGCTGTTGGCGATGGTGAGGGTAAAGCTCGACTGCCGATCGGCTGTTTGAAACAGGCTTCCTCCGCTCAAATTGTATACCTTGGCCATGATACCGCTGAACGCGAACAGTACGGCGGCGAACATCACCAGCGACCGCTTTCTCATGCTCAAATCCCCTTTGAAAGAATCGGACCCATGGAGGTAGTATTGCCCGCCTCCGGGCAAAGTAATCCGAAACGGCCGGGACGGATCCATTCGAGCATACGAAAAAGCCGGATCTCTCTCGAGATCCGGCTGGGAGCGTCGACAACATCCGCTTCCCGAGGCAGCTTCACCCGTCAGGATTTCGCGTGGATGCCGATGCCGTACTTTTCGCAGGTCTTTTTATGCTGGGCATAGGTTTTCGAGTAAAAGTAATGCGGGACCTCGTCGATATACGCCGTCGCAAAGAAATAGCACTGTTTGATTTCCTCGTCTTCGGAAGGCTCCACGACCGCCCGGATGGCGTCCAGGCCCGGATTGTTGATGGGGCCGACCGGAAGCCCTTCCCGCTCATAGGTATCATACGCCTTGACGAATACCGCGCCGCCGCCCTCGCCGGGAACCATATTCTTGGCATAGCTGCTGGTGGAATCGCATTCCAGGCGCGGATAGGTACCGGGATTCTCGAGGCGGTTCTGCAGGACGCGGGAGACCTTGTTCATGTTGTCGGTATCCGCGGCCTCGCCCTGGATGATCGACGCCAGAATCACCGCCTGGTCGATGGTCATCCCCCGGGCCTTGATCGCCGCTTTCAGACTGGTGTCCACACGGGCGTTGAAGTTGTCCAGGAACTTGCGGACCACGGTTTCTCCCGAGCTGTTGGTGTAAAACTCATACGTATCCGGGAAAAGGTAGCCTTCAAGCGGATAAATCCGCTCCTCGTCGGTCGGCAGGTCTTTAAGGAAATCATACTCGTACATCACCGTATTGGCGGCCCGGAAGAAATCGGAACGGGTGCAGACCTGGTTTTCTTCAAGACGATCGGCGATCTTGTTGAGCGTGAAGCCTTCCGGGATCACCACCGAGACCACCTCGCGGGGCTTGCCGGTCTTCATGGTATCGATGAGAACCTGATACCCCATGTTCGGCGTCAGGCTGAACGTCCCCGGCTGATACTTGCCGTCCGCATTGGTGACTTTTGAATAAAGGCGGAAGATGAGCGGCTGGTCGATGATGCCGTTGTCCTTGAGGATACGGGCGATCGCTTCGGTCGAGGCCCCCTCCGGGATAACGACGTCCACTACAACGTCCGATTTGTTCAGCCCGGTCAGGTCGATGCCGCCGGTAATGAGAAAATACGCGAGCGTAACCGAGAGCGCCAGCACGATACAAGCGTATATGACACCACGGATGCAGCCCCAGGTGGTGCGGTCCTTGACCTTCTTTTTTGTCTTTTTCTGCGAGAGAGCCTTCTGTTCTTCGGGCTCCTCCTCTGGAAGCAGCGGCTCCAATTCCGGCTGGTCGGGGGCATCCTCCTGCGCTGTCAGGGGAAGCGTCCCCCGCAGCTCCTGCTCCACGGGAGTATTTCCCGCCTCCGGCACGGCCGGCGCGGGATCCGCGGGAGGCGGGTCGCCGTATTCCTCGTCCAGATCGAGCTGGAGGCGGAAGCCCGATACTTTGGCTTTCCGTTCCTCCGTCAGCTGGTCGCCTGGCCCGGGCTGTCCGGGCACAGAAGGCGGCCGTTCAGAGCCGCGCGCCTGTTTCTCCGCCTGGATATCCTCGATGAGGCGGTCGATATCCTTCTCCCTTTGATCGTCCGTCATACCATTTTCCTCCTAGAAAGCCGTTGGGGGAGGGACCTCAGCGCACGGTCCGGCGCAAATACCGCTCGGTCACCAGCAAACCCGCCGGCCGGTCGAAACGGCCGTGGGGAAGCTTTCTCCGCACGCAGTCGCTGTAACAGATTCCCACCATGTCTCCCCCGAAATGGGCCAGGAAACGGTCGTAATACCCTTTTCCATACCCCAGCCGGTATCCTCTCCAATCATAACACAGAGCCGGGATCAAACACAAGCCATGTTCGAAATTTGTCACAAGAAAATCCGGATCCGGCTTCGGTTCCAGCACCCCGAAGGTCCCCGGCACCAGGTCTTCCAGGCTTTTGATGCGGTAAAATTCCATCTGCCTGGTCCCCGGGACACAGCGGGGCACCGCCACGCATTTGCCGTCCTCCAGCGCGGTCCGGATGATCCCGTGCGTGTCCACCTCGATGGGTGTCGAAACATAGGCCAGCAGCAGATCGTTCCGCTTATACTGCCAGAGGGAGGTCACCCGCTTCCGGATCGCCGCGTCGAACGCCGCTTTCCGTTCCGGATCCATCTTCCGCCGGTATTCTTTGTATTGTTCCCTCATGACGGCCTTCATCGGCCGGATATCCCCTACCGACATTGCAAGGAGGCGCGCAGCTTGGCGGCCATCTCACCCGACGCCAGCCGGGAAACCAATTCGAGGGCGAAATCCATGGCGGCACCGGCCCCTTTGGCGGTCACGAACGGCAGATCCACCACGACGGGCTGGTCACAGTAGACGGCGCCGCACAGCTCCTCCTCGAATCCCGGAAAACAGACCGCCCTGCGGTTTTCCAGCAGGCCTTTGTGTCCCAGGATCGAAGGGGCGGCGCAGATCGCGGCGATCAGCGCACCGTTGACGAGCGCGAACTCGATCATTTGCTGAACCGCGTCCGCCTTTTCCAGATGCAGCGTGCCCGGCATGCCGCCCGGAAGCACAACGGCCTGCAGATCCTTTGTCGGGATACGGGAATCATCCGTATCCGTCCCCACCAGAATGCCGTGGGCACCCCGGATCAGCTTGTCGCCGATCCCCACCGTCACGACCTCGAGCTCCGCGCGGCGCAAAACATCCACCGTCGTCAAAGCCTCAATTTCCTCGAATCCATCCGCCAAAAAAACCAACACCATGTCGTATCAACACCACCAATTTCAGTCTAACGCCAGCCCCATATACGGTTTATCCCCCGCAGCGGGCCGGAGCTGTTCCCATCCGTCATCGTCCAAAGGACGCCAAAGGCCGAACACCGTTCCCTCCCCTTCTGCCGCCCGGACGGGCGTCCGGCAGACAATGCCGGTCCGGCCGAACCGCGACAGCAAGGCGGACATACAGGCATCTGTCTGAGAGGCGGGGCAGAGAAGCTCCCGGACAAACAGCGCGTCCCCGTCGGGTTCGCAGAGCGCGCACCCAGCGGACCCGGCAAAGGAAAAACCTCCGCCGCCGGCCGCCTCGGCCTGCTCCAGCGCCAGATCCGCCCACCGTTTTTCCCAAACGATATGAGGCGGCCCGTCCGCGAGAACCCTTTCCCGCGCGGCCCCGTAGTCCCGCACGGGAAAGAGTTCCAGTCCGGGCACGCGCACAGACGCGTTAGAGAGAGGCTTCCGCCTCTCCAGGAAACCGAAGAAAGGCCGGTAGCCGAACTGGGTATAGTAGTCCGTCAAGCCCTGGGAGGCCGGGCGCAGAAAAGAGGCCGCCTGTCCCCGGCTCCGGCCGACCTCGAACGCGGCTTTCAGCAAGGCACCGCAATACCCCCGCCCCCGGTAAGCGGGCAGCGTGGCCGCCGCGTAGATATACTGGACCGGCAGGCTCCTCCCCGCCGCCGCATACCGCTGCGGCAGCAGCAACAGCATGGAAACGGGAAAGCCGTCCGGCGCGGCCACGAGGCATTCCGTTTCCAGGGCAAGGCGGCCGAAGACCGCCCGGACGGTTTCCATCGTGTCCCCTGGAAAACAGGCGAGCCAGAGCCGGGACAGGGCCGGCCGGTCTTCCGGACGGGCAAAGCGCGGCACGAAATCATCCATTCTTGAGCGTCCCCTTCCAGAGGGTCATTGGGGCCATGCGGCGCAGGAGGCCAAAGAGCCCCCTCCCGGGCCGGAACAAAGCCGTATCCGCCGCCCGTCCCCTCACCGCACCTGGGTGCAGGTGTATTTTTCCAGGACCATGGCGGGATGATAGGAGAGCTTCGCCTTGCGCAGTCCCTCGATATCCAGATCGTTCTCCCGGTTGAGAAACGGATACGCCGTCAGGGTCGAGGCGAATGCCTGATTGATGACGGCGTACGCCCCCGGAAAGGACGGCAGGGCCTTTTCCACCTGAATATCGAACACCTTGTCGTTGATAGGGGAACCGAACGTGAAGGCCGCGACACGGCCGTCGGCACGGATCAGCCCGCCCCGGACGGACAGGGCCTCCCGATGCCGCAGCACTTCCCGGATGGCACAGTTCTCCGTACGCAGGCCCTTATCCTTGCAGTTGCCCTTCTGGCGGCACCATTCCTGCGCCATCGCCTCGACCTCCGCCGTATTGCGGCCGTCGATCGGCTCAAAGGTCCAGTTGAATTTCCGGGAAAAACCAGCGATGTGGTTGCGTTTGGCGTGATAGGCGCTCCCCGGCAGCTCCGCCAGATCCCTCGTGCGGTAGATATAATCGAAATCGCCCCTCTGAGAGGTAAAAGCGAACCGGCCGGGGAAGGCGTCCTCCAACCGTTCGACCACGGTGGCATCCGCCCCGACCAGTGTCAAGGGGCGTTCCTGTCCGGCCGACCGTTCCAGCAAAACCCGGACCCCGTCGGCCAGGGAAGGGCCGATGGGCGGCAGATAAACCGGGGACTCCTCCCCCGCGCTGATGAACAGGGTATCCCCCCATCTCGCCAGCCGGTTATGGTAAAGCGACCGCCACATGAACATGGTGGTGAAGGAATACTCACATCCCATCCTGCCCGCGGTGCGGAGCAGCGGCGCCGCCCAGGCGGCGTCTTCGACGGTCGGGTATCGGAAATCCAGATTGGCTGCGGTTTGCATCATATTATGATTCTTCCTTACCGTTTGGTATCGTGCAGGCGTCCAGCAAGCGGGCCAGCCTCACCGTGACCTCTTCGACAGGCAGCGGCCGGCCCTGATCGGCACAAGATATCACCTGCCACCCCATCGCCCCGGCCGCGTAAAGCGCGCTGTCCCGGCAGCGCAGCAGATAAGCCCGATCCCGCTCATGGATATCCTTTTTCGCCTCGTCCCCCTCATAGCGCCCCGACAGCAGGGTTTGGGTTTCGTTGTCGCGTAGATTAGTTGAGCCAGGCATACCTCCAGGAAGGACCACCAAGTCGTAATCCGCAAAATTGCCATCAAATACGCCATCCATGGCAACTTGAATCCCATGTGAGCCAGTTACTGACGGACTTTCAAGTCCAAGCATGCTACAGTCAAATCCTGCTCGGCGGAAGACATCCACTGGGCTCAAGGCTTCGATTTCTTCAAATCCTTCCGCAAATACTACTGCTACTTTTGTCATGATATACCTCCAATTTACTTATCGTATGATTCTATTACGCCTTAAATTATAGCAGTTTTAGAAGCAGGAAACAAACTATAAAAATAGACTTTGGGCGTAAAAAAAGACAGCACAAGGACTGTCTTTGTCATTTTATCTAAACAAACTAGCTAGAATCCACAAGAAATAAATATGGGCTGGGTAGAAAATATAGAAGAAATTCTTGTTACCACTACCACGCTCACCATTATAGAAATACATAGGAATCGCAGCAAAAACCATCATCCACTGAACACCTGTCGGATCAAAGAGATGGGCAATCACTGAAATAACAGCCAAGACAATGATTTGAGCGATGCGATTGGTTCGGAAGATATAGAATAGCAAACCAAGAATAACCATCACAAAGCCACCCTCAACCATGATAATACTTGGAACTAGTGACAAGATAAAGGCAACAATCTGCACAAGGAGTGGGTTTGCATGTGGCGTTTCAAATATATCTGCAAGAATCACAACTGGAATAGATGAAAGAATCGGCAAGAGAAAGACACCAATCCCTTGAATCAACTCCTTGTTCGATTTATCGCGAAGCCCCTTAGCCAACAAATCCCAAGAGCAAATAAAAATCCCAGTGATAAAGAAGGTTGAAAAGGCATTGTTGGTTAAACCGATACTACCATTATGAAAAATACTACCAATGATGGCGTTGCCAATGATCATAAACCAACTCATGTAAAGCAACCGCCTGAGAAAAGCCATACGATCGTGTGTATAGTGAAAACTATCAGCAGCAAGAAAGAGGAAAATTGGGAAAGACAGACGTCCCAACATCGTCAACCATATAGGTGCCCCCATACTCCCGAACATCTGATAGATTTGGTCCAAAAACATAAGTGCAACAGCCAGATATTTCAAATTAGTCGCATTGCATATCTTTTTAATATCGTTCATTTAATGCTCCTTTAATTTTCAGCATATTAAATGATACCACAAGTCAGATGTAAATTCAAAGGTATTCATGGAAATAAAAGACATAACTTTTTAACTATTTTAGACAAGCTCTTTTATGATGAAAGATTCATATTAAAATAATATCTTTAGTTCCTACTCCCCTCGCCAAGCATTTCTAGAGGCTTTATGCTATAATGGATAAGCGTTTTATGCTTTATCACAACTAAAATAACAAGAAAGGAAGTACATCATGTCTTTTGACGGCTTTTTTCTTCATCATATGACGGCTGAGTTACGTGAGCAGGTCCTATACGGGCGTATACAGAAGGTTAATCAGCCATTTGAACGTGCGTTGGTCCTAACCATTAGTAACAA
>ERZ856578.6395-NODE-6395-length-13373-cov-181.402151_pt1 | contig 13373 bp, 11 predicted proteins | sample MGYA00514384_ERZ856578 | MGnify/ENA primary metagenome ERZ856578 (study PRJEB29103, sample SAMN06111958) | human gut metagenome | biome: human gut; feature: ankylosing spondylitis patient; material: healthy_person | host: Homo sapiens | place: China:Hangzhou...
AGGAAGTTATCTATATCAAAATCCTTTTCCCGGACGTTCTTTTCTTGCAGGTGCGCCCGGTAGTCATTCCTCACATATTCATAGAACGTATTAAAGCAGGGAGTAATCGAACTGTCCTTAGTAATCAGTTCGATATAGGAACTTACAGCGTTTGACAAAGCCACTTCTTCCGCCCGTGTGGGTGCTTCATCGTCTCTTTTCCACAGGGTCAGGATAAGCGTTTTGATACTCTCTTTCTTTTCAATATCAAATACCCCATCTTCCACATAGAAAGGATTGAACGCTATCGGATTTTCGGTGGTATAGGTAAAATATATCCCATCTTCCCCGTGCGTTTTTCGGTTAATCATTTCACACAGCCCCAAGTAACTGTTTCCGGTATCGACCAACAGCACGTGTGCATTTTGTTCATAATACTGGCGTACCATGTGATTGGTAAAGAATGACTTGCCGCTACCACTCGGCCCAAGTATGAACTTGTTGCGATTGGTAATAATACCCCGCTTCATGGGTAAATCTGAAATATCAATGTGCAACGGCTTTCCTGTGACCCTATCCACCATCTTGATACCAAAAGGGGAGAGCGAACTTTTGTAGTTCGTTTCTTCGGTGAACAGGCAAAGAGCCTGTTCGATGAATGTATAGAAACTTTCTTCCGCCGGGAAATCCGCCTGATTGCCGGGTATTCCCGCCCAAAACAAGGTCGGCGTGTCAGTGGTGTTATGGCGTGGCTTGCACTCCATAAGTGCGAGCTGTGACCCCACATCATTCTTGATGTGTTTGAGTTCTTCCCGGTCGTCACTCCATGCGATGATATTGCAATGGCATCGCACGGAAATAAGCCCCTGTGAATGGGCTTCGTTCAAATATTCCTCTATCCAAACCTTGTTTATCTGATTGGCACGGCTGTATTTGGAAAGGGAGTGCATATTGCGAGCCATCTTTTCAAACTGTTTCAGGTTCTCCATATGGTCGTCAATGAAGATATACTGGTTATAGATATGGTTGCAGGAGAGCAGCACGCCCACCGGAGAAGTAAACGAAAGCCTGCAATCGCTCCGGTCGGTGGATAGCTTTTCATAACGGGTATCTGTTCCCACCTTGCCCGGCATATCTTCCGCATCCGAAAGGGTATGCAGGCAAAGAATATCATCGCCAATCTTCATTTCGTCAGCACCCAGTGAAATATCTTTCAGTGTGGTGGTATCGGTCTGTGAGAGTGAAAAGTATTTCTCCACGATACCCGCCGTTTCCCTTGTCCCGGTTATCTCGTCCGAGTTCAGGCGGGTAAGGGTGACAAATCCGCAATCGTTCATAATACTTTCAAACTGTCCCACCGCTTCGAGGAACTTTGTAACCGTTTCCCTGTCCTTTATCTCTTTGGGGACAAGGAAACCCCGGCAAAGGGTAGAAAAATTACTCTGCATCCGGCTGCGTTCCTTTGTTGTTTTCGTCAGGAACAGGTAACAGGTGTGATTCAAGAACGGTCTTTCATTGAAATGGCGTTCAAAGGAACGGGAAAGGAAACTCAAATCATCCTTTTGGATGTCAGGCGCATAGTTCTCTTTAATGAACCAGTCCTGTTTGTGTACGATACTGTAATCAGGCAGCACCTTGACTGCCTTGTTCCAAGCGGAATGTATCGCTTCGTATTCGGCTGCCGTGACGGTGAACAGTTCGGGCAGTTCCACCCGGAACGCCACCGTTATGTCCGCATCTTTGGAAACGATGCACCCGTTTTCCACCGTGAACAGTGGAAACTTGTTTTCCAGCGTGGTAGCTTTCAATATATTTCTCATTTCGATGCTTGTTTCTGATTTTTAGTGAATAATCGGGATATGGCTTTGCGGTTGATGATATGGGAAGGGTGGTTTTTGCGTGCGGACAATTTCATTAGCCCGTGTGTCCCGTACTTTTCGTTTAACCGGAATGTGAGCCATACCAGCAGCGTTGCCGAAGTAACGCCGAAGATGATGCACACCCACTGGTTAATGCCTACCATGTACATGATGATGAAAAGTACGAACAGGGCTAACAGCCCGCCCGCAAAAATGAAAAGATATTGACTTTTTAACCCTTTAAACTCAACTGGCTTGCCTATCCCCCTGTTAATCGGATAGTCTGCCATAGTCCGTTTCTTTAGAGGAAGAATGAACGCAGGATGGTGGCAGCCACAATCAGGAAGATACAAGCCCCGAACCAGCTTGCCGCTGTTTTGCTCGTATCAGGGTCACCCGAAGAAAACTTGCCATATACTTTCACGCCGCCAATCAAGCCGACCACCGCACCGATAGCGTAAATTAACTTTGTCGCCGGGTCGAAATAACTGGTTACCATGTTGGTAGCTTCGGTAATACCCGCCATGCCGTTACCCTGTGCAAAAGCGGAGGATGCAGCCAAAAGAACGGCTGCCGAAAAGAGAACTTTCTTTTTCATTATAAATACATTGATTTTTAAATTGCCGGACGGTTGGATAGTCCGCCCGGCGGAGTGATTAATAATTGAATTTTTGTGGTTGCGGGGAATGTTCCCCATGTTCTAAAAGGTTTGTCTTAACCGTACTCTCTTTGTTTCATTATCTTATTATTTAAAGTTTACTATTAAAGAAAATCGTTCATGTCGAAGGCTGCCATTTCATCATTTCCGGCAGCCGGGACGGTGACGGGTACGGGTATCTCATGCTTTTGTAAAAGTTCCGCTACCCGTGACCTGCCCCCGTTAATCTGTTCCACCAGCGAATGAAAGAGGTTTGTTTCCGTCCGGCAGATGGTCTGTACCGCTTGCCGTTCTTCCGCTTCGGGTGCTTGTTTTATCTGAATGACCTGTACCATTTGCCCCAGTTCCCCCAGCGTGATACCCTGTGCCATTTCAGGCTCACCGTCCCCCATGTAACAGGCGATTTCTTCCGCTTCGATTTCATCCGGCGAAACATCCGTTTCTTCCGTTTCAAACTCCATTTCAAACTCGGTTTCAATCGCTTGTAGGGTATCGGTATTTTCATTTTCCACCTGTTTGTTATCAGGCGTTTCTTCCACCGCTTCATCGCTTTGCGGGACAAATATAGAAGCATTATCAACCCCTTTTGAAAGATGTCCTAAGATGTCCCCGTTTGTCCTCATTTGTCTCATCCGGTAACGGCTTGCACCTACAAGACAATCACCGTTTTCGGCTTTCACGGTCGGTTTGTTCTCCGGCTGTTCCGGCTCTCTTTTCCCGCCCGTGAACCATGTTCCCAAGCTATCCCGGTATCGCCATAAGAGGATGGCGTAATACAGGAGCGTTCCGATAATAAACCATTTCAACATATCAGAACGGCTTTTCAAATTTACTTTCGTACAGTTCGTTTATCTCGTCTTGAAACTGGTCGAAATGCCGGAGCAGGATATTTTCTACATAGCTGCTCACGGTCGCTTTGCGCCCGCCGATAACGGTTACTATCTTCATTAACTTTTCGTGGGTGGTACGGCTGACGTATAACGGTTGGCGGTCGGTCAAGTCCACCCGCAGGAAATAGGTTTCCCGGTAATCGCCCGGAGCGTTCTTTTTCCGGCGGGCAGGTTCTTTCACCGCCTTTTCTTCCTTTGGTTCTGCCTTGATTTCCGGTTTATCTGCCGTTTCCACTGTACCAGTTTTATCGTCCGGTTTATCCGGCGTTTCTATTTCCGTTTCTACTGCCGCCGTTGACGTTTCCTGTTTCTTCACGGGCAAGCCCTGTGAAATAATCTCTTTCATAAAATCCTCGTCTATCTGCGGTTTCCCGCCGCTTTGCTTTGCCATGTCGTTACAGTTTTATAAGGTATGCGATTTCGGTTATCAGTTCTTCCATATTACTGCCCTTTACCAGCCGTTTGTCCGCCGGGAACAGCGTAGAACGGAACACGGTTTTACGCTGTGCGTCCAGTTCCTTTTTGAACCTTTTAGTGTCGGGGATAAATACTTTCATAAGGGGTAGTTCTAGTTCCCCGATAGTCTGCTCATACAGGGTGTACAGGTCTGTTTTCTCTCTGCCATCTACCATGTTCCAAAACAGGTGCAACCCTTTCAGGCGGCACGCTTCATTCTTTACCAGCAGTTTATGGATAGCCACCGCAAAGGAAAGGCTGCTTTCCAATACCACCCGGTCGGCGGCTATGGGGGTAAAAATATAATCCACTCCTGAAAGGGAATTGATAACGCCCTCACTGTTCACCGTTCCGGGCAGGTCGAAAAAGACCACATCATAATCCGACCCGGCAGACGCAAGAAATTCATCCGCCGTTTTTATCGCTTCGTCCGGTGAACTGCACAGCACCGGGTACGCTTTCTTTCCCAGTGTCTTGAACTGGTGAAAGGCAAGCTGTTTGTAATACTCATCCCCGTTCACCTGTTCGGCATCCCGTTTGCGCATGGCGGAAATGGAATGTTGCGGGTAATCGCAATCCACGACTGCCACGTTATACCCTTTGAGGTAATACAGGTAACTTGCCACCAAGACGGTGAACGTTGTTTTGCCGACCCCGCCCTTTTGGGTGGAGAAAGCCACATACAAGGTTTCTTTCTTCATTGTAATAATTCTTTTTTGTGATACATCTTTATTTCATTCCATCCGTCAATCTGTACGGATGGTTTTCTTTCGTTCCATGTTGAAAGCTCGAAAGAGAGCATGACTTCTTTTTCACTTTCCTTGTTTCTTGCTATCTTTCTGCAAAGACAGCCTGTTTGCTTTCTTGCTTCTTTGTTTTCATTCATTCGACAAAGACAGTTTGTTTTCTTTGCAGACTGTTTCCTTTCAATCATTCCATCCGGTTTGCTTTCCTGCTTTCTTGCAAGAAAGCAATCTTGTTTTCAAGTTTTCAAATCTGCTTTCTTTCCGTCCGCATTTCGCTGTATATTTCCATCCGTCCATATTGCTTTCTTTCTGAAATCCGGGACAAATAAACGTAGAAAAACAGTCCGTTTTGAGAAGTGTCCTCAAATGTCCCCGTTTGTCCTCATTTGTCCTATAACCCGCTATTTCACAGCATTTTTAATACCCGTTACTTTGCAATCGAAAGGTATCGGTCAGGCTAACCAAGCCCCCGCTGCCGGGAGCGTTCCAATATCCGCTAACCCCAATCCGTCCGTAGGCGGATTTTTATTTGCACTGGCAAATAGCAAGGTGTGTTCTGCGCTGCTTGAAATTCTTTCAGCAGCTTTGAACGCCTTGCCCGGACGAAGCCGAGATAGGGTCACTCCGAAGTCGTAACCCTTAAAAAAATGTAGCATGAAACAGAAAAATGAAAATGCGCCCCGTCCGGGTGGCGCAGGACGCAAGCCCAAAGCAGACCCGGCAGTGTTCAGGTACTCTATCAGCTTCAATGCGATAGACCACGCCCGCTTTTTGGCGTTGTTCGACCAGTCCGGTATGCGCACCAAAGCGCATTTTATCACCGCCCGCATTTTCGGCGAACCGTTCAAAGTGATTAAAATCGACAAGGCGGCAGTCGAATATTATACCCGGCTGACCGCTTTATATTCCCAGTACAGGGGTATCGCCGTGAATTATAATCAGGTGGTAAAGGCTCTCAATACCAATTTTTCAGAGAAGAAAGCTCTCGCATTTCTCTATAAACTGGAAAAGGCAACGATGGAACTTGCCGACCTAAACCGCCAAATTATTGAACTGACCCGTGAGTTTGAAACAAGATGGTTGCAAAGATAAGCGTAGGCAGTTCCCTGTTCGGTGCGCTTTCTTACAACCAAAACAAGGTGGATGAAGAGCAGGGAAAGGTACTTTTAAGCAACCGTATGTTTGAAAGTGAGGACGGGAATTTCAGCATCCGGCGATGTATGGAATGTTTCGATATGCACCTGCCCGCAGACTTGAAAACGGAAAAACCGATAATCCATATCTCCCTGAACCCGCACCCGGACGATGTGCTTTCCGACAGCCAGCTTGCGGATATTGCCAAAGAGTATATGGATAAGCTGGGGTACGGCAATCAGCCGTATATGGTTTACAAGCACGAAGATATAGCAAGGCATCATATACATATCGTTTCCATCCGGGTGGATGATACGGGCAAAAAGATAAATGACAAGTTCGAGCATATCCGCAGCAAGCAAATCACCCGTGAACTGGAACAGAAGTACGGGCTGCATCCGGCAGAGAAAAAACAGGCAGCCGAACGTCCCGAACTTAAAAAGGTGGACTACCGAGCAGGGGACGTAAAGCACCAGTTATCCAATACGGTGAAAGCCCTAGTCGGCAGTTACCGCTTTCAAAGTTTTACGGAGTACAAAGCCCTGCTATCTATATATAATGTACAGGTGGAAGAAGTGAAAGGGGAAGTAAAGGGCAAACCTTATAACGGCATTGTCTATTCGGCTACCAATGACAAAGGAGAGAAACAGGGAAACCCGTTCAAATCCTCTTCTTTTGGTAAGTCGGTAGGTTACGAAGCCATCCAACGACACATCAAGAAATCCGCAAAGGACATTCAGGACAAGAACCTGAAAGAGCGCACCCGCCGGACGGTTGGCGCAGTGATGAAATCCACCCATAACCGTAAGGAACTGGAACAAGAACTGAAAAAGAAAGGTATAGACGTTCTTTTCCGGCAGAACGATACGGGCAGGATATACGGTGTAACATTCATCGACCATGAAAACCGTACCGTCCTGAACGGTTCACGGTTGGGAAAGGACTTTTCTGCCAATGTGTTCAACAACCTGTTTTCCGGTTCCCGTACTTTGACGGGAAACAGCAAACAGGAAATGCAGGAACACACGCCGGAATATAACCCGACCGGACACCTTGAAAATACAGGTAAAGCCATTGCGGGACTGTTCAGCCTGCTATCCGGCGGGAATGATACACCGCCCGATAACAGCCAAGTTCCGCCACCCAAAAAGAAAAAGAAGAAGAAACAAAAACGTATTTAGTAATCCTAAAAATTCAATTATGCAGAACGAAGATGATTTAAGAGGACTGGCAAAAGTCATGGACTTTATGCGGGCAATCAGTATTTTATTTGTAGTGATAAACATTTACTGGTTTTGTTACCAGTCGTTCCGGGAGTGGGGTATCAATATCGGAGTAATCGATAAAATCCTGCTGAACTTCCAGCGTACCGCCGGGCTGTTCTCCAATATCCTGTACACCAAACTTTTTTCGGTGGTATTCCTTGCGCTTTCCTGTTTGGGAACAAAGGGAGTGAAAGAGGAAAAAATCACATGGAACAAGATTTATGTATTCCTGACAATCGGTTTTATCCTGTTCTTCCTGAACTGGTGGTTATTGGTTTTGCCGTTACCATTGGCGGCAAACACGGCATTGTATATCTTTACCATGACAGCCGGGTATCTTTCGTTATTGGCAGCCGGAGTGTGGATTTCCCGCCTGTTGAAAAATAACCTGATGGACGATGTGTTTAATTTGGAAAATGAAAGTTTTGCACAGGAAACACGCCTGATAGAAAACGAATATTCTATCAACCTGCCGACCCGTTTCTACTATAAAAAGAAGTGGAACGATGGGTGGATAAACATTGTAAACCCGTTCAGGGCAAGCATGGTTTTAGGCACACCCGGTTCAGGAAAATCGTATGCGATAGTCAATAATTACATCAAACAGCAAATCGAAAAAGGCTTTGCTGTTTATATTTATGACTATAAATTTCCTGACCTTTCGGAGATAGCTTACAATCACTTAATCAGCCATTTAGACGGGTATAAGGTGAAGCCTAAATTCTATATGATTAACTTTGATGACCCACGTAAAAGTCACCGATGCAACCCGATAAATCCGGCATTTATGACGGACATATCGGACGCATACGAAGCCAGTTATACAATCATGTTAAATTTGAACCGCAGTTGGATATCCAAGCAAGGGGATTTCTTTGTGGAAAGCCCGATTATCCTGCTCGCTTCTATCATTTGGTATTTGCGCATCTATCAGGGTGGTAGGTATTGTACATTCCCGCACGCCATTGAATTTTTGAACAAGAAATATGCCGATACGTTCACTATTTTAACCAGTTATCCCGAACTGGAAAACTACCTTTCACCGTTTATGGACGCATGGGAATCGAATGCCCAAGACCAGTTGCAAGGGCAGCTTGCAAGTGCTAAAATCCCGCTTTCGAGGATGATTTCACCTGCCCTGTATTGGGTAATGACAGGGGATGATTTTTCACTGGATATAAACAACCCGGAAGAACCTAAAATTTTAGTAGTAGGTAGCAATCCCGACCGTCAGAACATCTATTCCTGTGCTTTGGGATTGTATAATTCCCGTATCGTAAAGCTGATAAATAAGAAGCATCAACTGAAAAGTTCCGTAATCATTGACGAATTACCGACCATCTATTTTCGGGGACTGGATAACCTGATAGCAACGGCACGAAGCAACAAGGTGGCTGTTTGTTTGGGCTTTCAGGATTTCAGCCAGTTACGCCGGGATTATGGGGACAAGGAAAGCAAGGTAATCGAAAATACAGTTGGTAATATTTTTAGCGGTCAAGTGGTTTCAGAAACGGCAAAAACGCTTTCAGACCGCTTCGGAAAGGTGCTGCAAAAACGGCAAAGCATGACTATCAACCGGAATGATAAATCAACCTCAATCAGTACGCAGATGGATAGCCTGATACCACCCAGTAAAATATCCAACTTAACGCAGGGTATGTTCGTGGGTGCGGTCAGCGACAATTTCGATGAACGGATAGAGCAGAAAATATTTCATTGCGAAATTGTGGTGGATAATGATAAGGTGAAGCGGGAAACAGCCAACTATAAGAAGCTGCCCCAAATTATAGATTTTGGGGACGAAAACGGGAACGACCGGATGCAGGAAGAAATACAGGCGAATTACAACCGGGTTAAACAGGAAGTCCAGCAGATTATCACGGACGAAATGGAACGGATAAAGAATGATCCTGAACTTTGCCACTTGATTAAAGAGAGATAAGTAGCTAAAAAATAATATCACAATAAATCAAAATAAATGAATAATTTGCTATATTTGCAAATAGCATCAATTATTTGACCTATGAAAGCGATAAATAGAATTAAAATAGTACTTGTTGAACAAAATAAAACTGGCAAATGGCTCGCAGAACAATTGAATAAAAATGAGGCTACAGTTTCTCGGTGGTGTACGAATGAATCGTAGCCATCTCTTGATACTTTAATAAAAATATCAGAGGTGTTAAAGATTGATGTAAAAGATTTGCTGATATCAACAAAAATAATCTAATAGTATGAAAATATTTAAGATACAGATTGAGAATTTTAGGTTGCTAAAGTTTTTTTCTCTTGATTTGGAGGATGAACTTTCATTAGTAATAGGTAAAAATAATACAGGCAAAACTTCTATATTATCTGTGTTAGACAAATTTTTAAATCAATCAGAAAAGACTAAATTCCACTTTGATGACTTTAATATTGATTTTAAGAAAGAGCTCAACGATATGATAATGGACGAAGAACCTATTATTGAGGAAGCATATGTAGAGAAGGGTATCAAACTGAAGTTATTTATTCAATATACTGAAAACTGTAACTTAGAAAATATTAGCCTGGTTATGATGGATTTAGACCCAGATAACAATTTTATTGTTTTAGGATTTGAATATATATTATCATTTGACAAGTATATAGAAATTCGGAAAAATTGGCATGAATTTGCTATTCACGAAGCCGGGAAACAAGCAGGAAATAAACTTTACAAGCCAAAATCTCTATATGATTTTCTGTGTCAGAAACATGCTGATTATTTTAAATTATGTCGAAAAACTATTGAGATAAACAAAGATACACAAGTAGTTAATGAAGCTAATTTCATTGATTTAGATAAGGAAATGATTAGCATAAAGGATATTGTTAGTTTTAAATATATCAGTGCTCGAAGAGAAGTGGCAAATAAAGAAGTAGATAAGACTTTATCCATGCAAACATCAAAAATATATGAGAAAACAGAAACAAACCCCGACCAAAATAAGGCTGTTGAAGATTTTAAAGATAAACTAAGTGAAACAGATAATCAATTAAGTGGTATATATGTAGATTTATTCAAAGAAATTGTTCAGAAAGTCGGTGATTTTGGTGGTATTAAACCAAATGAATCCGAAATAGAAATTATCTCAAATTTGCAGCATAGGGAATTATTAAAAGGAAATACGACTGTTGTTTACAAACATGATGAGAATAATAAGCTACCGGAACATTATAATGGATTAGGTTATATGAACCTAATATGTATGATTTTCGAGATAGAAATACTTATTCAAGAATTTAAGCGAGAAAAAGAGAAAAAGCCAGCCGATATAAATTTATTGTTTATAGAAGAGCCGGAAGCGCATACGCATCCTCAAATGCAATATGTATTTATTAAGAATATTAAAAAACTACTAAAGGATGGAATTCAAAGGGCAGATGGTGAAAAAAGAAGTTTGCAATATATAATAAGCACCCATTCTTCACATATTGTTGCGGATAGTGATTTTGACGATATTAAATATCTTAAAAAGGACAGTAACAATAATGTCATTGCAAAAAATCTGAAAGATTTGAAGAAGGAGTATGATGAAAAAACATCCCAATATCAATTCCTTACTCAATATCTTACTATTAGTCGGGCTGAAATATTTTTTGCAGAAAAAGCTGTATTGATTGAAGGTGATACAGAAAGGATGTTAATTCCAACGATAATGAAGAAAATAGATATTGAGGAAGCTGCGGTACACAAAGCAAAAAATACTAAAGATGATTACTTGCCTTTACTTTCTCAAAACATCTCTATTGTTGAAGTTGGGGCTTATTCCCAAATATTTGATAAGTTCATTGAGTTCTTGGGAATAAAAACGCTTATTATAACTGACCTTGATGCAATAGGAACTGATGGTAAAAAGTGTGAAGTCATTAATGGTGTAGCATACTCAAATGAAGCTTTGTCATATTACTTTGGTAATCCTACATTAACAGATTTGAGAACTTGTCCTTTTCAAAATAAATTATTTAACAATATAGGAGGAAGTTGGAAAAATCAATCTAACGGTAGGTTGTGTGTCGTTTATCAAACTAATGAAGATAGTTATAATGCACGTAGTTTTGAGGACGCATTTATTCATCTTAACAGAAAATTTGTAGAAAACAATAAAGACGATTTTAGAGGATTACAAAATAGAGCTTATTTTAATAATCCTGCTAATAACGCATATTTTTTAGCTAAGGAATGTATTAAGAAGAAAACTCATTTTGCTTTGGATATTTTATACCATAGTGATAAGATGTTGAGTAATTGGCAAATTCCGGCATATATTAAGGAGGGACTGTTATGGCTGAAGCTGGATCAGGAATAGAGCAAGTAAAAGATGAGTTCCAACAAATAATGGAACATATAGCTAATGGTGATAATTTTTTGCTAAGTGGTGGTGCAGGTAGTGGTAAAACATATTCTTTGGTTCAAGTAATCAAACAGGTTATTGAAGATAATCCGACTTCTAAAATAGCCTGCATGACATATACAAATGCGGCAGTTAAGGAGATAGAAGAACGTGTTAATCATAAAAACTTGAATGTTTCTACCATTCATGATTTTTTATGGGACAATATTAAGCATTTTCAAAAGGAATTAAAAATAGCAATTATTACCTTGTCCAATGATGAAAATGTAAATAAAATAAAAATAGATGGATTAAATAAGATGTCTGATGATTATTTTGACAATAAAGAAGAGCCTGTTGAAATTCAATATAAAGAATATTTAAAGCTAAAAGATGGAATTATATCACATGATGAATTACTTGTGGTTGCTGATTATATGTTTGGGAAATATTCTAAACTTTGTGATATCTTAAAAGATAGGTACAAATTCATATTTATAGATGAATATCAAGATACTCATAAAGAAGTTGTCAGAATTTTGTTAGAACATTTATCTAAGAGTAAAAAACATACGACCATAGGCTTTTTTGGAGATGCAATGCAGTCTATTTATGATGATGGCATTGGTAATATTAACGAATACAAAGGAGAAGAAAAAGGGAAGGTGAAAGAAGTCAAGAAAAGTCAGAATAGAAGAAGTCCTCAAAAAGTAATAACATTAGCAAATAGGTTAAGAACGGATGGAATAGTACAAATACCTTCAAACGATATTTCAGCCCCTAATATAATTGACGGAAAAGTAAAAGAAGGCGAAATTATCTTTATTTATTCAATAAATGAAGATATTTCGAGAGTAGAACAATTCTTGACCGAAAAATACAACTGGGATTTTTCTGATACAAAAAGAACAAAAGAGCTGAATCTTACTCATAATTTAATTGCTGACAAAGCGGGCTTTAGAACATTGATGGATATTTACGACAAAGACCCTATTATGGGATTAAAAAAGGATATTTTACAAAAGATTAAAGACAACAAAAAACAAGGGAAACCGGAAATACCTATTGATGATAGCGATACGTTTGATGTTGTGGTGGATAAATTTCAGTTGAAAAACAGACAACGACAATTGAAAAAAGATATATTGTTATCTGAACCTCATAATATAGAACTATATAATCAATTGAAAAATAAGCCTTTTTCTGAAGTACGAAGAATGTATTTTGATAAAGACCAATTGATAGATGATAAAAAACAAGATGAAGATGATGAAAATAAGAAAGGTTCTAAAAGAGATAATCTAATAAAGCATTTATTTAAAATTCAAACGAACATATCCCTATATATCAATAAACAATACAATGAGTTTTTGAGAGTTACAGATTATAAACAAATACATACGATTAAAGAGAAAAGAGAATTAAAACAAAATATTGAAAGTCTAATTGAGGTAGGAGATAAAACGATTGAAGATGTGATAAATGATGCCCATAGAAAGGGAATTTGTTTGATTGATGAAAAATTAGAAAAGTTCTTGCAGGAAAAGGAATACATATATAATCAAGTGAAAAATGTCAAGTATGCTGAATTTCAAAAATTATATGTTTATTTGGAGGGACAAACACCTTTTTCAACTCAGCATAAGACTAAAGGTGCTGAATTTGACAATGTGCTTGTTATATTAGATAATGGAAAATGGAATGATTATAATTTTGAATATTTATTTACGAATAGAACAGATAAACAAAGTGTTTTAGAACGAACACAAAAAATATTCTATGTATGTTGTACTCGTGCAAAGGAAAATCTTGCTGTATTTTATCACAATCCTATGCCTGCTGTTTTAGTAAAGGCGAAAGATTGGTTTGGAGAAAATAATGTTAAGGAAATATGAACTATAGAGTATGTTTAAGGAAGCACTGTCCACAATTTTGTGTAAATAGAAAACTTCAGGATTCGGGTTTTATACTTGAATCCTGTTTTCAAATATAGTAATAAATTGGTTAAATATCAATGCCCAATTCCAA
>ERZ856578.6401-NODE-6401-length-13364-cov-68.172123_pt1 | contig 13364 bp, 6 predicted proteins | sample MGYA00514384_ERZ856578 | MGnify/ENA primary metagenome ERZ856578 (study PRJEB29103, sample SAMN06111958) | human gut metagenome | biome: human gut; feature: ankylosing spondylitis patient; material: healthy_person | host: Homo sapiens | place: China:Hangzhou...
TGTGAGGATTTTATGCGGATATGACTGGTGTGAAACATCAAACACAAACTTGTCCTGTGGTGAATCAAATACATAATGAAGGGCAATTGTTGCCTCTACAATACCGAAATTCGGGCCGAAGTGACCGCCGTGAACACTTGCACGGTGAAGTAAAGCGTCACGCATCTCCGATGCAAGAGCGTTAAGTTCATCAATACTGAGTTTCTTAACATCCTGCGGTCCGTTTATTTTTTCAATATACATCTTAATCAGAGCTCCTTATCATATAAATTTTAAATACAAATCAGAGATATCTCTCTTTAGCTATATTATATAACCTAAAGCTAACTTTAGGTCAAGAGTATTTTTAAAAAATTTATCTTTTGCATTCTTTTTTATGTATATCGTTGCAACGCAATAGCATAACCCTCGACAGATAACTATAATTGAAACAGGCACTTACATAATTGCAAGTGCCTGTTTCATGGCTGAGCCGGCGGGATTCGAACCCACGGGTGACGGAGTCAAAGTCCGTTGCCTTACCGCTTGGCGACGGCTCAATATATATTCTACTTTTATTGATTATTAAAAAAACAAGCCGCCAAAGAATTTCTTCAGCGGCTGTTGGTGACCCATCGGAGATTCGAACTCCGGACACCTTGATTAAAAGTCAAGTGCTCTGCCAACTGAGCTAATGAGTCAAATGGGGTGGAATGCCGGATTCGAACCGGCGGTCTCCAGTGCCACAAACTGGCGCGTTAACCAACTACGCTAATCCCACCATAAGTGGCGCGCCAAAAGGGACTCGAACCCCTGACCTACTGCTTAGAAGGCAGTTGCTCTATCCAGCTGAGCTATTGGCGCATCAGTTGCTGACCTCAGTCAGCCTTTATATTATACCCATATACGGCATATTTGTCAACACTTTTTTGAATTTTTTTCATATTTAATTTTTAAAAAGTTTTTTTCGGACAAAATCCGCCAAATTACGGCTTTCCGTATTTCTGAGCAAGTGCAAGATTCCTATAATCGGGTTCAGACGAAACCTCTCTTATAAGCTTTACAAACTTAGGAAGTTGATACCGCTGATCTTCACTAAGCAATTCAATTTCTAGTGTTGCCCTGTCATTCCAAAACGGATAAACATCAAGTTCGCAGTAGGTGCTGTTGTCAACAATGCAATATCTGTCTTTACTGATGACGCCTGTAACATACTGCCTTTGAGCAAGGTACGAGTCGTATTGTTCTTTTGAAATATAATTTTCAATTTCGATCCGCTTAATATCCGATATTTTGATTTTTACAGTTTTGATATATACAGCCTTGTCACCCTCTCCCCTTTTGCGGATTCTGAAATATCCTTCCTCGGGAGTAGTGAGGTATGCCTGTGTAATAGGAATTCTGCGACAGGTTTTTATGCTGTTCAAAAATTCAATATCAGGATATTCAATCAAAAATTTTCTTTCAATTTCAAGTGGTTTCGGAATTCCGAGAAATGCGACAACCTCCTTGAGAAGTCTTTTCAGCTTAGTATCAAAGTCGGTCGAATTATCAATAATTCTCAGATGCGGTGTGCCTGTCCACACAGCCATAACATCTGTGTCAACTTCTCTTGCTTTTTCAAGACTTTCTTCTCTGCGGAAAATATTGGTTTCTTTTCCGTAATACTCTTCTGCACCGTCTGCGGAAGTCACAAGATGAAATACTGCGTCATAAGAATTTCGTATTACATCTTCATTCAAATTGTGGATACCTGCATACTTTGCAAACTCATCTTCCGTAACATATGCTCTGCTGTCAAGCAATCCTCTGTCAAAAAGCAAAACTGCCTTTTCACAATCCATATTTTTGGCAATTTGCGTTTTTTCATTCTCCTCAGCAAGCTGAATTTCAAACAGTTCTCTGTGAAATTCATAGGAACCTACATTTTCAGGGGTTTTGCCCTCACTAAACAATCTGCTTGCAACCTCACCGATTGTAATTGTAGGAATATTAAGCTTTTTAAGTTCTTCGCTGATATATTTTAATGCGGAAGTCTTGCCGCCGCAAGGTCCTCCCGTCAATACTATTTTTACAACTTCAGCCATAAAATCACCCATGTAACTTATTAAATTAAGTATATATCCCAACAGCGATTTTTTTATTCTGTAGAAGAACATTGTTGTTTGTTTTTGCCCTTTAAAAGATAATATCGGCAAAATGAAAGTTTCTTATGCAGTAAAATTCATATTATACATTAAAAAGCGTATAAATTATCATAAAAACGGTGAAATATGCTGTTATAACATTGACAAGTTGCGTGTTAAAGTGATAAAATATGTGTATAACCAATGAGGTTTTTTCTTATATTGAAAGGAAGTATTTATGATGGAAAAGCAGAATATTGACTGGGCAAACATTGGCTTCGGTTATATGCCCATCGGTGAAAGATTTGTAGCTAATTATAAAGACGGTAAGTGGGACAACGGCAGTATGACAGCCGACACCACAATTACTATCAGCGAATGTGCAGGCGTTTTGCAGTATGCTCAGACTTGCTTTGAGGGTATGAAAGCGTACACTACCTGTGACGGCAGAATTGTTGTGTTCAGACCTGACCTTAACGGACAGAGAATGGAGGACAGCTGTAAGCGTCTTGAGATGCCTGTATTTCCAAAAGAAAAGTTTGTTGAGGCTGTTTGCAATGTTGTTAAGGCAAATGCCGATTATGTTCCTCCGTACGGCACAGGCGCAACACTTTATATTCGTCCGTATATGTTCGGCAGCGGTCCTGTAATCGGTGTTAAGCCGTCGGCAGAATATCAGTTCAGAGTATTTACTACTCCTGTAGGTCCTTACTTCAAGGGCGGCGCAAAGCCTATTACAATTAAGGTTTCAGACTTTGACAGAGCTGCTCCTCACGGCACAGGTCACATCAAGGCAGGACTTAACTATGCAATGAGCCTTCACGCTATTGTTACCGCTCATGCAGAAGGTTTTGACGAAAATATGTATCTTGACGCCGCTACAAGAACTAAGGTTGAAGAAACAGGCGGTGCTAACTTTATTTTTGTAACAAAGGACAACAAGGTTGTTACTCCAAAGTCTAACAGCATTCTCCCCTCAATTACCCGCCGTTCACTTATGTATGTAGCTGAGCATTATCTTGGTCTTGAGGTTGAAGAAAGAGAAGTTTACTTTGATGAAGTTAAGGACTTTGCAGAATGCGGTCTTTGCGGTACAGCTGCCGTAATCTCACCTGTCGGCAAAATTAACGACCACGGCAAGGAAATTTGTTTCCCGAGCGGTATGGATGAAATGGGTCCGATTACAAAGAAGCTTTACGATACACTTACAGGTATTCAGATGGGCAGAATCGAAGCTCCCGAAGGCTGGATTAAGGAAATCAAGTAATCAATTTTATACATATAACAAGACGGTCTGTGAGAACAGACCGTCTTTTATTTGCAGTTTTTAATTATATTGTTGTAGGCAACATCCACGGCAGAATCATCTGTATTACAATGCAACACATAAAATTTTGTATGCCGAATAAGATTATCGAGATTTGAGAGCAAAGATATTCCATCTGACTTATTCACAAACTTGACAGTAGATTTGTAGAGCCTTTGTACAATCTCATTTGTGTCGGGAATTGTAACAAAATTATCGTCTGAGCGTTCTATGAATATTATAGCACCTACGGGAACGGTTTCGTTGTTAGCAATTCCGCTTCCGCCGTCAAACGGAGTTCCGCAGCATAGCGGGACTTCGTTTTTAATTTTCACAACAGGCTTATCGTCATTGAGAATATGAGCTTTTGAGCCGAATCTTTTCAGCCACATCTTTGTATGAGTAGATTTGCCGACGCCTGAATCGGCGGAAAATAAATACGCTTTTCCGTCAAAAACGAGTGCCGAGGAATGCACAAGCATAGCGCCACGGTGAATTATTTTGCGGTTAAAAATTGACGCCGTTGCAAATTCTTCGGCTTCATCAATGGTTGAACCTTCAACCATACGGCTCAACAGGGAATTTAAGTATGAGTCTGACGGTATTGCAGAAAAATCTGCACTTCTCTCCCCTTCATACAAAAACGGTTCGCACAATTTTTTTAAGTAATCAAATTTTGGTTCAATTTCAACGATAAAATCAGCAATTAAATATTTTGGCAAAGCGTCCTCCGAAATAAAACAGACTCACAAAAAAGTGAGCCTGTTTTTGTATTGGTTAGTTTAAATGAACGATAAACTTCTGAATTTCCGTTGCGTCAACTACTGTGATGTCACCGTCGTTGTTATAATCGGCAAGATGTTTTTGTTCTGCCGAAAGCTCAACAATACCGACAACATACTTCTGCACAAGGGTTGCATCTAAAATATTAATCCCGCCATCCATATTAACATCACCGACATCATAAGCAGAAATGCCCTCAAACGGAATATTGTTAGCCTTTGCATATTTCTCAGCATAAGAACCGTAACTGCCCTTGATTGTTACATTCGGAGAGCTTCTGAAAGCGTTAGAAGCAATAGAAGTCACGGATGTAGGAATAAACACCTCAGATAATGATGTACAGCTTCCAAAAGCAAATCTTTCAATTGATTTTACGGAATCAGGAAGATCAATACAAGTCAGTGAAGAACAACCATAAAAACACTGTTCTGTAATTTTATTTACTCTTGCATACAATCCAATTTGAGTCAATGCCGTACAATTTTGAAAAGAGCCAAAATCGAAGGAATTAATCCAGTATGGTAAAACAATTGATTTGACATTTGAACAACCGGAAAAAGATAAATAACCAACGGAGCGAAGATAATTTGCATTTGTAAAATCAATAGATGTAATATTCCCGTTATTTATAAATGAATAATCAGCTATTGACCTAACGTTATAATTATCTAATCTATCGGGAAAAACAAGCTCTGTTTTGTTGTCATTACAACCATAAACAGTAGCATTATATTTATCATCCGGAAGATAGTAAAAGCCGTCCGATGTAAGGTATGTTGCGGCAAAGCATTGTTGTACAGCGGTTAACACGATTAAAGCAACCACAGTAATGCATAAAAATGTCTTTTTAAATTTAATCATAATAATCACCTGAAAGCGGGCAGAGCAGTATATAAAACACTGCTCTGCACAAATTTCACCTAAGCACCCATATCACCATTATCGTTGCCATCATTACCGTCTGATCCTATACCTTCCGGATTACTCGGATGAATATAATCAGTAAGCAAAGTTTCAAAATCAAATCTTACGAGATCAATAACGGGTGTTTCATAATTTTTTTTCATAAATTTTCCCTTTCTAATCATTGCTGAGGTGCATAAGTCTTAGTACCGATATCATTCAGGTTAATAACTACAGGAGTTTCTGAAAGAGTAACCTGGTTATCTGCAATTACATAAGAATACACCTTAACATAATATGATCGGTTAGCATCAGAATTCTTAAATCCGTAGTAAGATGTAATTCTGTTCTTGTTGTCAAGATCGGCAATACGGATTGAATTTACAATAACATTTTTCTTAGTAGTATCATTATCAGAACCTGTTACTGTAACAGCCTGTTTAGCGGTTGCAGATGTCGATTGATGTTCTACAGAACCGCCGTCCGTTGCATTACCTGAAATAGCAGTTTTAAGTTCTGTTTCATCAACGGTATAGTTACCGTCTGTTTTACTGCCGACAACCATAGCATATCCGACTTTAATGTCATTACCGGAGTATTTATTCAACAGGTAGCCATTATGATTAAACATAAGGTTAAAGTCAGCATACAAACGATCGTATTCTGTACCTGCAATGCTGTATGAACCGGTATCATTTTTACCTGATACCGTATCATTCCAATGGTTACGGGAGTACTGTAAGAAGTTAATTGAAGAATCTGTTGCCACATCTTTATGAGTACCGTCAACACCATAAACAGCAACTACAATATAGTTGTCATAACCGGTATAAGCAAAATTCTGACCGTATGCTTTAGTTACAAACTCTTTATTCTTTGTTGTCATTACATACCAGAAACTAAAGTTACCCTTTGTATTTTGATATTTCGTCGGCAAACCGTCAACATCGGCTGTCGTACCTGTATCTTTGGCTGAAATATATGAACCGTCTTTGAAGAATCTGTTACCAAAATCTGTTGTAATATTTTCAGCATGAGAATCCGAGTCAACACGGAATGTAGCAGTAACATTTCTGTCATCAACCTGTGTAGCCGTAATAGCAGCAGTTAAAGTTCCGCCTTCAGAACCAAATTTAATTTGATTAGAATCCCATGTGATATTCTGTTTAAAATTGGATTCAAACGGAGCTTTTGCCATTACAAATGACTCACTGAGTTTAGTCTCAGTACAACCATATTTGCTAATATCATCCGCAGTTAATGTGTCGGATACCTTATACACCTTTGGACCGTACAAACGAGTAATAAATGTATATTTAATCTCGTACTTAACACTACCAAGCGAAAGCAGTGAGTAGTAGTTCAATACCTTAATTTTTTGCTGGTGATCAGTTGAATCTTTATCAAACAAATATTCGTCAACATTAAATGAAATTTCAGCTTTGTAGGTACCGTCAGTTGGATTTTTTGTTACGGTAACAGCAGGCACTGCACCTGTTTCTGTATTCACCAGCTTAATAAAATCTGTTGAATAGGAATAGAAATCAGTAAATGTAGTAGCCTCACCGGGTACTGTTCTCAAAATAATTTTAATCTTATTGCCCTGATTATATGTAATATAGGCATTGGAAACAGTAATATCACTTGTGGTTTCGTCATAAGAATGAATTACTTTATCTGTTTTGTCAAGAACATCAACTGACACATAACACTTACCGAGACCTGTCGTATCGGGATGAAGCTTATGAGAAATTGTAAGTGAGCCTGACGGAGCCTTAATAAATCTTGCAACATAAACATCGTTGTTGTCCTGCGGAACAGAAACGCTGTTCTCTACAGTAGATGTAAGCGGTGAATATTTACCTTCACTCAAAAGATACCAACCGACAAATATGTACTCCGATGCATGGTCGGTATTAGCAATAATATTAAAAGTATTGCCTGAACCTGTCTGACCGTTTGCTTCGGTTTTTTTATAGTATTCATCATTGGTAAAATAAGCACTTGTTCCGGTATTCTGACCAGTGTATATACTGCTGTCATAACCATCCTTTGTATAATCAACTTTATCGCTCTGATAATAGTCACGGAAGAAGTCGGTGCCGAGCTCACCGCTGAAACCATTTAAAGTGTCAGCATATTCAATTACCGTATGAGCAGTAACATCGAGTTTATCTTCCGAATAATACCAACGACCGTCGTTTCTGTACGCATTTTCTGTTCTATTGTAAGGACCATTCTCAATAGACTTGCCCCTCATAATGGTCTGTTCATATGTAATCTTAACAGGAACACCGACAGCACCATTATCAATAAATGCCTTATACGCCTTGGCATCTGAACTTGCGTCCAGCGAAGTATCACCTGCAGAATATTTGGTTTTATCGGCAGAAATAGCGTCATAACTGTTATAGAGAAGCGATGATGAAGAAATCACATCAACAAGTGAATATTCTGTTACCTCGCCTGTGTCAACATTCGGCTTATAAACCGCCCAACGAGTTGCGTAGTAACCAAAATATGTCTGTTCATAACCGTTAGAGATTACTTTCCAAGGATTTTTCTTTCCGGCAGCGGAAGAAGCGTCAACTTTTTTATTATAAAGGTCAACCTTGTTGCCATAGAAGTCGGTAAGATCTTCCCAACCATTTGTATATACGTTTTCCATATCCCCGGCTGAAATGGTATCAGGATATGTCTTGCTTGTTTTATTACCCTTATTGGTTGAAACATCACCGAAATTGTTGTGACCTGATTCGCCGGAAGGTACATACTTAAAGGAGAAAATAATCTCCTGCGACTTTCTTTCAGTTGAACCGCTGATTTTTTGTTCATAAATCTTTAAAAAGTCGTTGTAATCATATGTCTGTCTATTGCCCAAAGAAGATACTAAATCCATATGAACAGCGTCATAATAGAAATTGTTAAGTGTAACGCCGGCTATAGTACCACCGTTATATTTAATCGGCAAATCAACATAGCAACGACCACCGCTCACAAGCATTGGCTGACCGGGATACTTACTAAACACATCACCATCGGTACCGCTGTAATACGGATAAATGGCAATTGTATTACCCCAATCCTTCTTAACGGTATCGTCAAAGCCTGTAACATAAAATCTTACGGTTTCTACATCAGCAGATGTTTGGTAGAAGTAAACAGGAGTAACCTCAATTGTATCCGTCAGCTTTGTAGTAGACTTAACATAATAGTCGAATGAATATTCGTTGCTCTTCGTATTGGTTGTCTTTGGAAGATATGTTTCACCGTCAACACACCAACCTGCAAGATAATATTCCGAATCTGTCACTTTCGTAGTAATAGTGAGCTTAACCTCGTCCTTTATATTCTCTTCAGAAAGGTAAGCAATTTGCCACAATGAAGAAGATTTGGTGTCAACATCAATCTCATACTTCTCGGTATCATACGAAATAGAAGTCTTACCCTTATTCATACCGGCACTAAAGTCTTGTGTTCTATAAGCACCATCCTTAGCATAAAGCTTTGCTCCGTTATGAACTTTTACGACCGGAGTAACCTGATAGTTCTTTGTTCCCTCATTATAAGAAATTGATAAGGATACAAGTTCACCGCTATACTGGAACATACCGTAATAGTTACCGCTATAATCTGCCTGTTTGGTATTTACATTATCATCAGGATTGTCCGTTTTAGAACCGTTTACAGTAAAATCTTGATAATTATACCATAAATCACTTCCGTTTAAAGGATTGTCAGATGAAGGAATTTTATTAGTCACAGCAAAACGATACCAAGTATTTTCCTTAAAAAGCGATGGATTAAGGTATGCTGTATATATTTTTTTGCCATTTTCGTCTGTTGAAGAATAAGTCTTGGCACCATCTGTCCAATCTTCTATTTTTTCTTTTTGGTTTTCTCCCCAAGCAAGGAAATGATCCGCAGACGCAGTACCCTGTGCAAAGGAAGCAGAAACCGTAATATTATCAGTCGGATAAATAGTTGCTGTAGCTGATGTCATAGAACCCTCAGCAGTATAGCCATCCGCTGGAGTGATTGACCAAGAACTGAAAGAATAAGAATCATTAGGAGTTGCAACAAGTTTTACCGAATTACCTTCTGTCACAGTTACTGTATTTGAACTTCCGTTTGCTGTAACGGTACCGTTTGTTATATCGCTTGCGATTGTAACTTTATATTTATTCGCTGTTCTAAATGTAGCAGTAACCGTCACATCTTCATTAGGCATTGTAAATGTAGCCTTATTACCAACAACCTTAGCAGGGGTGTTGTTGAATGTTACTGTTTCAAGAACATAATCCTGATCAGGCGTTGCTGTTACGGTTACAGTATCACCCTCATATGGTTTTGCGTTGTCAACAGAAATTTTACCGTTTACAATGTCAGGATCAACAGTAACACTATGCTGTGCACCCTGTGTAACAATAAATTCAGGAGGGGTTTTGCCCGGATTTGTTAATCTGATAGTGTAGGGCTTGTCACTATAATCAACATAATATACATTACTGCTTGTTTTTTTTGTGGTATAGTCCGTATTTAGAGCAACTTTTAAAATCCCCGAGTCGCCTGAACCATAATTGTTTTTGTCAGAATCAATAAGTCGAAACTGATTATCGGTTGGATTTTGAGCTATAGCATAAAATTTCAAAGTATAATTGTTATCAGCATTAAAACTTGCTGATTCAGAGTATGTGTTCCATGACAGTTTAGTATTATCAACCAACACTATATTTTGGGAGCCCTGTAAACCGAATGTAACTTCAACCCAGACTTTATATTTACCTTCAGTTGCGGTATTCAGATGAATGGTATATTTTTTTGTTCCCTCGGTATAATTACCAAAATAAAACATACCACTTTTCGTATTGTCTTGAATAGCCTCTACAGAATCCGCAAGCGAATTTATAGTATCAACTCGTATAGAATCAGCACATCTATATATACTATCACTGCTGTCAATAAATATAAAGGCATTGTTAAAGTTTTGAATAGTAGACGAACTAAAGGTATAGGTATAATCACCGTTACCGTTGTCCTTCATAGGGATACCATCACTATGATTAGTAGCGTTTGAAGTATCATTAGGTTTACCTGTGATAGCACTATGACCTAAGATATAATACTGCTTATTTGACTTGAGGTTTTTGTATGCAACTGTCAAATCATTTAATGCAGTTGTGTATTTCTCAGTATCAGAGGCATCAGCATCAGGAAGTCCTTTGAGGAGAGCCTGTGCGGATTTAAGTGCTGTAGAGAAATCTGCGTATGAATCTTCTGTATAATTGCCGGCAGATGTATCTTTTACAGTTTTTACATAGTTTTCAAGATCAACATACGCTTGCTGAGTAGCTGTGTAAGCTACAGTAACAGTAACAGAAACAGGTGAATTTGTTGCTGTCATGTTCTCATCGTAGTCTGACTTAGCAGTAACTGTGTATGATAATTTATAAGTACCCGGCTCTTTAGCAGTAAATGTGTAATCACCTGTAGTAGTATTTTTTACAAGACTGTACTTGTCTGCAGAAACAGTTGTACCTTTAGCGTCTGTAACAACAACTTTTTCAGAGCCTTCAACAATTGTTGAATTAGCAGCTGCCGTGTAACTTGCAGTAATTGGAGTTGAATCAAGAACCTTTGCATCTGCAGTTGACTGACCGACAACATTAAAATTTACGGTAGGAGCGTCAATCTGCTTAAGTTTGCTGTTTGCCTTAACGGTTACATCGCTTGCAGGCATTGTGAATGTGTAAACACCTGATTCACCGCCGCTCGCATTTACAACATTGTTGTCTTTGTCAGTAACAGTAATTCCGTTAACTTCATAAGCATCGTTGGTAGCTGTAACTTTTACGGAAACAGGAGAATTACATTCAGCACTTTGGCTTACTTCTACGCTATAGTTATCAACATTTTCTGTAGTGATGTTGTAAGAAAGAGCAGAAAACTTTGCATAAACAGTTGTATCAGCTGTTACGGTTGTTGCGTATGTTGTGTCTGTTGCACCTGTAATTTCTGTTGTGCAATCGGTATCGCTGAACCAACCGTCAAACTTGTAACCCTCATTAGCAGTTGCTGTGAAAGTAACAGGCTTGCCTTCTTCTACCTGCGCACCTGAAGCAATGTCAGCATCTACACTCTTAGCGGAAACAGAACCCATTGATATATTATTCACACCATATGTTACTGTATGTGTTGTGACATTTGAAACAACTTCAGTCCATATTTTACTTGTCGATAAACTATACTTAATGGTGATATTAGCAGGGGTTGTTACATCATCAGAAAAGTTGATTTGAATTGCACCACCATCATCAGCTAATGTAGAACCTACACATTTAGAATTATCAACATAACTACTTCCTAATGCGCTATTCCAATTATTCTCATAGTTAAGTTTAAATAAATACTTCTGTTTAATTTTGTTGGTATAGGTTATGCTATAAACCTTGTCAGACTCAGAATAATCCATTTTATCCTTATCCTGCATAAGAGTCCATGCATTACCATTAACTAAAGCATCAGAACCTGCAACATAATAGTTCTTTTCTGTTGTAGAACCACCTGAATAAGTTGACCAAGTACCACTATAAATATTAGAATTTCTACCCTCATTATATGTGGGAGAGCCTGACAAAGTAAATAAATTATTTGTTCCGTCATATGTACGACCAAGTGTACACGATGCTTGCCAAACATCATCATATCCACTTTCATTTTTATTCCAAAAAGATACCTTTCCAACTGATGATTTAGAAGAAATAGTTGCTTGATAGATATTAGTTTCGACTTTTGTCATCTTATACCAAGTATCAGACTTCGGCTTGTAACTATTAGCACCTGAAGTGTCACTAGAATCTGCTGAGTAACTATTATTAGAACTGTCTGTAACAGAAACATAAATTTCAGGATCTGTAAAATTCGCAGTAGCATTACTTATATCAAGATAAATTTTTGTGCCAGCCGGAATTGTTACCGCATTAACTGTTGAAACAGTGCCGATAAGCATTGTTGACAGGAGCATCATTACCGCAAGGATGACGGAAACAGTGCTTCTGCCTAAATGAGAAATTTTTGTTTTCATAAATATTACCTCCATAACCGAATATTTTGGTTTTGGTTAGGTTCGGGGTTGACATTTACCGCCTGACCAACGGTGAAACAGAATCGGCAAAGCCACGGGATTTTGTTGCTAATTTACAAAAAGTGCCGTGTTTTTAGCTAAAAAATGTGTCCTTGAGCTTGTTTCAGTCAAAATGTGAACACTAACCCATATTCTTTATAGTAGATTATACCATTTTAGATTGATTTTTTCAATTAGGTTGCAATAATTTTATTGTGTTTGTTTAATGTGATAGTTTTGTGTTTGTTTTTACATTCAGTTTTGCCGTTTTGACAAGATATTTTTATGTTATGCACAAGTTATGGTGCGTTTTTTGTAGAATTCGTCTATATATCGGTGTTTTTAATTATTCCGATTAAGAATTGTTATGCCGTGTGTTACAAATTTGATAATGTTATTTTGCTGAAAGTTCAATATTTGAATGATGTACAGTAACATTATAAAATCAGTTTGACGGAAAATTTTCCGCCTTTGCGTGACGGCAGTCTAACGGACACAGCTACGGATAACCGTGCATAGTTTAATATACAAATAAAAATGCCCGACTGCGGTGTCGGGCATTTTGTTTGAGATTATATGATTTTTGATTATTTATCCTTACTTAAAAGCATACGGTCGTTTTCAAGCTTTGAACCGCTTGCTTTTTCAAACATTTCGAGGAGGTGTTCAACCGTAAGATTTTTCTTTTCTTCGCCTGAGATATCGAGGATAATTTTGCCGTCACTCATCATAATAAGACGGTTGCCGTGAGTAATTGCGTCATGCATATTATGAGTTACCATAAGTGCCGTAAGGTTGTTTTCGGCAATGATTTTGTCGGAAAGTTCAAGCACCTTTGCGGCTGTTTTCGGGTCAAGGGCTGCTGTATGCTCGTCAAGCAGGAGAAGCTTTGGCTTTTTGATTGTTGCCATAAGGAGTGTTATTGCCTGACGCTGACCGCCCGAGAGAAGTCCTACTTTTGATGACATTCTGTCCTCAAGTCCGAGGTCGAACTCTGCAAGCATCTGACGGTAACGGAATCTTTCGTCAGCCTTTACGCCCCACGAAAGTCCTCTTTTCTTGCCTCGTCTTGCGGCAATTGCGAGGTTTTCTATAATTTCCATATCGGCTACCGTGCCTGTCATTGGGTCCTGAAATACTCTGC
>ERZ856578.6402-NODE-6402-length-13363-cov-3.488936_pt1 | contig 13363 bp, 10 predicted proteins | sample MGYA00514384_ERZ856578 | MGnify/ENA primary metagenome ERZ856578 (study PRJEB29103, sample SAMN06111958) | human gut metagenome | biome: human gut; feature: ankylosing spondylitis patient; material: healthy_person | host: Homo sapiens | place: China:Hangzhou...
AGCCCTCCCGCCGCGGCTTGCTCTGGATATGAGAGTGTGGCGAATAGAAGGTCTCCACCGTCTTCGATGAATTGAGTGGATTAAATGTGCTGGTTACTTCTTTTTCCTTATGAGAAAGGACGGCGAGTTTTAATGTTCCCCGCGTCGGGTTAAGCTTCAGGCATAGATTGATCGCGCCGATATCATGCCAGTGAAGAATGTCTTCAATTTCGCAGTTTAATAATTTTTGCGCCCGGGGGAGAGAACAATACTCCATTGGCGGTAAATTATTTAATTTCCAGATATTCCGTTCTGTTATATTCATAAGTTTTTTTGCTGCTAACGGCATGGTATTTACTGGGAGGATATTTTTTCGTTTCCAAATGTATTTACCAGATGTGTCTGACAATTATACGGCTCTTTCAGGCCGATATCGCGGATTACGCTTAACACGCCGATTCCCAGGGCACCGCCTACGTCCAGCTTCCCCTGGGCGTTGGGAGGCAGCATTACTTCCGGATGGAACGCATAGCCCTTCACATTTCCAGAGGCGTCCGCCGTCTGGATGCGGATATAGAAATCCGACACCTTTCCATACGGATACACCTTTAAATACCGATTTTCCGGAACCGCCTGCAGCAAAATTCGCCCGTCCCCCAGGCTATAAGGATAGCTGTTTCCCTCGTCCCGTGCAAATACCTCTGCCAGAACAGGCTGATTGTACAAAAAATCCAGATTCAAAAAAATCCGTTGCAGCGATCCTTTATAATTTTTTACCCGCAGCGTCAGGCTGCCGTCCGGGACGTGCAAATAGCCCGCGTCATCCAGATAGCTGCCGTCAAGCAGGTACAGTGCGCTGCCGCCTTCCGTTGTCTGATCGCCTGACGTTGCCGCAGCGCCGCTCGCCACGTCCTGATCCAGCTCCTCGATCGCCGTATAACCCGCGAGAATTTCCGTCCGCGCAGTCAGATCCTCTGTTTTTTTTGTCACCGTCGTCCAGAACGAGAACTGACACGGTATCAGTTCCAGTAAAAGGGCTGCCAGCAATGCTGCAGCCGCCTTTTTTATCCATTCAGAGCGCATCTTGCATCTCCCTGCTTTCTGATTTTTCTCCTGCCTGCCATACAAATATCCCATATGTCATAAAACAGGTTTTTGTTTCAGTGTAGCATAAAAAAAAGAAAGTGAAAAGCTCTGCATTTTTCATGCAGAGCTTTCACTTTCTTATGAGGGGGGAGATAGTGAGTTGTTCTACTATCTGTAATTTATGATACCCGAAAATTGTGAGCATTTTGTGTACAGTTTCTAAAAAGCTTCTTAAAAGTTATAAACTGCGTCTAAAATCCATTTCGCGCTGTCAAAAAATATCAGCTTTTCGCCACCATCGCGCGGCTCTGTTACCGGTACTGCTGCATCACAAGCTGCAGCTTCGTATTTCCCTGCCAGGTATTGACGCCCGGATAATACACGACGTCAAAATACAGAGGACTGCCTTTTCCGCTGTACAGTCCGTCCAGCGCAGTCTGTCCGTATTTTTCCGCCGCATAGGCTTCGAAATTGTCCTTTCCGCCAAAATACATCATCTCCCAGCGTTTTTGCTCGCTGTCCTCCACCGTAAAACGAAGCACATTTCCTGCTTTGCCGAGTGCACGAGCCGAAACAAACTTCAGATCTTTTTGTGCAAACACCGGCTTCGGATTGCCGGTTCCAAAGGGCTCCAGCAATTCCAGCTCCTCCACCAGCCTAAACGATACATAAGATACCGGCATTGGAACATCGATATGAATTTTTTCCTGCAGATCATCCTCCGTCAGCGTACAGATTTCATTGATTTTCTGACGGAACGGCTCCACATCCTCTTCCCGCATGGAAAGTCCCGCCGCCATCTTATGCCCGCCATATTTGGTGAAAAAGCTGCTGCATTTCGTCATTTCTTCATACATATGATACCCTTCGATGGAACGCGCGCTGCCTTTTACGCCCTCTTCGCCTCGGGTCAGCACAAAGGTCGGGCGATAATAGCGTTCCCGGATTCTTCCTGCGATGATACCGGCGATACTCTCATGGCAGTCCGGCAGGAAAACAACCAGAACACGGTCGTCCTTTAAGGGGCCGGATTCGATCATCTCTACCGCTATCTTGACATATTCCTCTGTCATTTCTTTCCGGCTGTCGTTTAACTGCTTCAAAAATGCTGCCTGCGCTACCGCAGCTTCTCTTGTTTTGCTGTCCAAAAGCTCCATCGCGCGCTGCGCGCTGTCCAGACGCCCGGAGGCGTTCAGGCACGGACCGAGCACAAAGCCGATATGAAATGCCCCCAGCTTTCCATCCTGCCAGGGTAAAATCTGGTTGACCTCCATCAGCGCATGCAATCCAACATTCTGCGTCTGTTTCATCAGCTCCAGCCCGTGCCGCACCAAAATCCGGTTTTCCTCCCGCAACGGCATAACGTCGCAAATCGTTGCAAACGCCGCAAATTCCAGCAGTTCATCCAACAGGCTTCTTTTTCCGGATGTCAAATCTGTTGAAATCCCGTCAAAGCCGAACTCTGCAAATAAAAGCTGCATCAGTTTAAATGCAACGACCGCACCACAGATCTCCTGGAACGGATAAGTGTCTCCCGGCTGCTTCGGGTCGATGACCACATCCGCAGGCGGTATTTTATACCGACGTCTGGATGTCTCTCCTGTTTCCGGATCCGGCTCTGCAAGGGGTTCTTCCTCATATGGAATTTCATGGTGATCCGTAATAATCACAGTCATTCCGTATTTTTTTGCCTGCTCAATCTGTGCATACGCTGCAATGCCGTTATCGCAGGTCAGAATCGTGTCGATCCCATCTGCGTAAGCTTCGTCTACCAGATGTTCGTTTAAACCATAACCATCCTTCATGCGGTGTGGAATCATCGTATCCACCACCGCGCCGCAGGCTTCCAGACCGCGCTTCAAGATATAAGAAGAACAGATGCCGTCCGCATCATAATCTCCGATGACGCGAATCGGCATCTGTCCTTTGATTTTATCCTTCAGCAGCAGCACCGCCTCACGGCTTCCTTTTAAAAATGCCGGATCATACAGATCCCGGATCGTGCCGTGGAGATATTTTTCAATTGCTTCATCTCCTTCGATGTCCCGGTTTCGTATGACGCGGGCCAGCACCGGGCTGATGGAAAACCTCTGCCCGATGCCATTAAAATCCGCCTTTTTTGCGGCAACGTACCATTTTGCCATTATTTTGCTGCCTTTTTATTCTTCTCTGCTTTCTTTCCGCCTACTCTGGTGCGCAGCAGATACCAGAACGCGCTCGCCAGGCAGATGGAGGAATATGTACCGCATGCAATGCCGACCATCAGGGGCAGTGCAAACTCTTTGATACTGGACACGCCCAGGATGTACAGCACTGCAACCATAATAAAGGTCGTCAGGGATGTGAAAATACTTCTGGACAGTGTCTGGGAAATACTGCGGTTTACAATCGCCGCAAGCTCTTCCTTTGTCTTATAAGAGGTCATGTTCTCACGGATACGGTCGAAGATAACGATGGTTGCATTGATGGAATAACCGACAATCGTCAGCATGCATGCAATGAAAGTATTGCCGACAGAAACTCTTGCCGCCGCATAGAACGCAAGTACAACCAGTACGTCGTGTACCAGTGCTGCTACGCTGCTGGCACCGAATCTGACATCCTTGAAGCGGAACCATACATACAGAAGCATCAACACGGTAGATACCACAACCGCAGATACTGCGCCGGTACGCATTTCAGAGCTGATGGTAGAGCTGATGGTCTCTGCTGTGATCTTTTCCGGATCTACACCAAATTCCTCTTCCAGTCTGGAATTTAATTCTTCTCTCTGGGAAACATCCAGCGTTGCAGACTTGAAGATAACCTGATTGGAGCCCTGCACCTTCTGGGTCTGTACGTTTGCATCCTTGCTGATTTCCTCGATGATCGGAACGACCTTTTCATCCAGCTCTTCGATGCTCATATCTTCGTTAAACTCTACACTGGTAGAAGTACCGCCCTTGAACTCCAGGCTGTAGTTTAACGCATCGCCGCCATTGCCCTTATGCACGCCCATCGTCACAAAGCCCGCAATGATGACAACTGCAGACAGGATGAAGAAAATCTTCTTTTTGCCCAGGAAATCGATTACCTTTGTCTCTTTTGCACGGCCATAGAATTTCTCATTGCGGATACCCATCGCATAAAATGCGTTCAGGATCAGCTTGGTTACAACCAGCGCAGTAAACAGGGAAACGACGATACCGAGCGCCAGGGTCTGGGCAAAGCCCTTGACGGTACCGGTACCCATAAAGTACAGCACTACCGCTGCGATCAGCGTCGTTACGTTGCCGTCGATAATCGCGGACAGCGCTTTCTTAAAACCGATCTGAATCGCAGATTTTACAGTTTTGCCAGTTGCGATTTCTTCCCGGATTCTGGCAAAAATAATGACGTTTGCATCGACTGCCATACCGATCGACAGGATGATACCTGCGATACCGGACAGAGTCAGGGTAACATCAAAGCCATTCAGCAGCAGAACAACCAGCACCGTGTAAATGCACAGTGCGATGGAGCTTGCAACACCGGGAATCCAGTAAACAGCGATCATGAAAACAATAACAATCGCAAGACCAATTGCACCGGCAATCAGGCTCGTACGGACCGCTGCAGATCCGAGCTGTGCGCCTACTACGTTGGAACGCAGCTCTTCCAGCTCCAGCTTCAAACCGCCGATACGGATGGTAGAAGCGAGGTTTTCCGCCTCTTCAAAGGAGCTCATGCCATTGATGACTGCCTTACCGTCTGTGATTTCTGCCTGTACAGACGGTGCGCTGATCACCTGATTGTCATAAACGATGTAAATAACATCATGGTTCGGATATGCTGCCTTTGTCGCATCCGCGAACTTTTTGGTTCCATCTGCAGTCATAGTCAGAGATACAACAGGCTCCTGATTATTCATACTATTGGTCTGATAGGCTGCCTGTGCATCTGCTACATCCGTACCGCTTAATACTTCCTTACCGTCCTTGTCCAGGAAGGTTAAGGAACCGGGCTTACCCAGTTCTTCCAGAATCGCATTTGCGTCAGTTACTCCGGGAATTTCAATATTGATCCGGTCGGAGCCCTCCTGATATACCTGCGCCTCTGTGGAATAATTGTCTACACGCTGCTGGAGCTTATATATGGTATCTGCCATATCCTCCGAGCTGGGTGCTTCGTCTCCCACCACCTGATAGGTGATGCTTACACCGCCTGCCAGATCAAGTCCCTGCTTAATGTTTGCAGCAGAGCCTGTCTTTGCGCTATCCAGTCCGAATACCGCAGTCCAGGTACCTGCCAGCAGAAACGCGATCACACAGACAAGTGTAATGATGCCTTTCTTCTTGCTCATTTTACGTACTCCTTATTCTTCTTCGTCGGCCAGTGCCGCTTTTATCATAATCGCGCATTCCACGCGCTTTTTCTGAAGCTCACAGCCAAGCTCGTAGACGTCGTCGATCTTTCCGTGACAATTGTAGGAATTGGCAGCACAGCCGCCGCTGCAGTAAAATTTTGCAAAACAGCTTCTGCACTTTTCTTTGGCGTAAACATTACAGCATTTGAATTCGTCCACGATGTCAGGACGCACAATGCCTTCGTCCACGTTGCCCATCAGGAACTTCTCGTTGCCAACGAACTGATGGCAGGGATAAAAATCGCCCCATGGTGTTACCGCCAGATACTCTGTACCCGAGCCGCAGCCGGAAAGGCGCTTTGCCACACACGGGCCGCCGCTTAAATCGATCATAAAGTGGAAGAAGTTGACGCCTCTGCCCTCTTTCTGACGCTTTAACAGCTCGACTGCCAGCTTGTCATATTCCTCAAGCAGCTGCGGAACATCTTCCGGACGCAGCGCATAGGGCTCTTTGGGATCTGTCACAACCGGCTCTACTGAGATCTGCTCAAAGCCAAGGTCTGCCAGATGCTTGACATCCTCGGAAAAATCCAGATTATTATGCGTAAAGGTACCGCGTACATAATAATTGGTCTGGTGACGGCTCTCTGCCAGCTTCTGGAACTTCGGTACAATCAGATCATAGCTGCCCTGTCCGCCCCTAAACGGACGCATTCTGTCATGTACCTCTTTCCGACCGTCGATACTCAAAACGACATTGCTCATCTCTTTATTCAGAAATTCCATAATTTCATCATTTAAAAGCACGCCGTTGGTCGTCAGGGTAAAGCGGAATTTTTTGTTATGAGGCTCCTCCAGGCTTCTGCCATATGCAACCAGATCCTTAACAACCTGCCAGTTCATCAGCGGTTCTCCACCGAAAAAGTCTACCTCAAGATTTACTCTGCTGCCGGAGTTGGCTACCAGGAAATCCAGCGCCTTCTTGCCGACTTCAAAGCTCATCAGCGCTCTTCTGCCATGATATTCGCCCTCTTCTGCAAAGCAGTACTGACAGGCGAGGTTACAGTCATGGGCAATGTGCAGGCACAATGCCTTGACTACAGTCTGGCGCTGTTTGAAATTGCCGATATATTTTTCATAGATGTCTTCTGTAAACAGGACATTATCCTGCGCCAGCTCCAGAATCTCCTCTACCGCCTCACGCACCTCGTCGTGGCTGTAGGTCAGCTTCTGACAGGCTTCCACTGCCGCTGTCACGGTATCCACATCCCGAATGCCGCCGGAAACAAGCTGTTCCGCCAGAGGGATTACATCATAAACCACATCGTCTACAATATGCACGCTGCCGCTGTTGACGTCCATAACGATATTGTAGCCGTTGTTCTTATACTGGTGTATCACTTTCCAAAATCCTTTCGTTTCTCGTATTCCTCTTAAACGCATAATAAGCAGCGATATGCATCGCTGCTTATATCTCGTCGCGTCATCTGCTTATTTCATCTTCTCGCAGCTCTGATTGCCAACCGTGCAGGATGTCTTACATGCGGACTGGCAGGATGTCTGACACTCGCCGCATCCGCCCTTCTTCATGGATTCCTTCAGGTTTCTTGTTGTTAATGTCTTGATGTGCTTCATCTCACATAACCTCCTTATGTGTCACGCCAAAAAAGGCGCCGTCTTTTCGAAATTTAATTTATTATAGCATAGATTCTTCTATAGGGGAAGTGTTTTTTTTAAAATGAGCTGCAAAGCGGCAGAACTCATGTTACCGTTTACCCGCGCCATTCGCAATACAATAGAATGCACGCTCCGCGAACATTCTATTGTCATGAACCGCGTCTTTGCCCTTCTCCCGGCGTCAGCTGAGCATCCCGCCCAGCATTCCCGCGCCGCTGCAGATCATCAGTGTAGTAAAAAAGTGATTACCGACATCCTGAAGACCGTGATTGACTATCAAAGTCAAAGCTGCCAGCACACAAAAATACAGACTCCCTGTCAAAAGTCCCCATAAAAAGCGCCGATCCTGCATTCCTTTTCCGGCAAGCCAACCGGAAAGTCCCGCTGTCACTGCATAAATTACAAGAATTCCGATCGACACTGCCTGTGCGGAAAGCTGCATCCGATACAGCAACAGTGCCAGAAGTAATAACAGCGCCCCGGCCATAAGATACGACACCAACAGGCTTTTTAGCAAAACAACCGGCATCCGCGCACCGGTTTGTGAAATTCCGGTTTTCTTTTTTTCCATGGACATGCCTCCTGCTGCATACCGCCTGCCAGACGGCAGACAGTGCTTTGCATTTCTTCATGTCCCATGTATATTCCCCGTCAGCTAAAAACTTTCCGATAAGAGAAGTTTTTTATAAAAACTTCCGGCGTTTCAAGACTTTCCCGGGCAATATCCGCACAGAAACCATCACACCTCTTCCGGGCAGCTGCAGGCGGATAAAAAATAATCCTCCAAAACCGGGTATTCACAAAACCTCGATCCCCAACCGGGCCGGTCTGCTTCCTCGACCCTGTTTTGGTTCCAGTCTACCATCAGTGTACGCAAATCTCTCGAAAGCCCGGTTCCGGTCAGCTTGACATAACTTTCCTTGACTGTCCATTCCCGTAAAAATCGCTCCGTCTCTGCTTCTGACAGGAACAGTTCTTCCTTCTTGTCAAACTGTTTCTTCCAGGCCTCCAGCTGTTCCTGTAGATAAAACTTCTGCAAAACGCTGCGCCGGATCTTTGTTCTTTGCTGAAGATCCACGCCCACCGGGCAGCCAGAAAAAGCGCACACCGCATAATCTCCCGAATGGGAAAGGCTCAAAAATGCCCGTCTCCCATCCTGTATAAAAAGATACGGCTGCCCGTTTTTGGTATAACACACCGGGCAGCCGTCAAATCCGTTTCTGCGTTTCGCCTCTTCTGCCAAAAGACCTGCCGTCAGACTTGCCGCACGCTGTTTTGTCTGTCTGCACGACAATGCTTTTTGTCTGCGAACCTCATCCAGCTGTGCGAGCGCCTTTTTCTGCATCGTCTCATCAAAGAGCGGCCGGATATCCGCCAGATAAATTTTTACTTTTCCGTTTTGAACCATCCGGTCGCTCCTTTCTGTCTACAAAAAGCATCCTGCGGCAAAGTGGAATTTTATCCCCTTCCCTGCCGCTGATAAAAAGCTTTTCGAGCCGCGCTTTACAGCAGATGTGCGCGCAGGTCTTCTGCACTTCTGGAAGAAAGATAAGCCGGAGCGATATCAAATACAGTCTTGCAGCCGCTCATGCCCTCTTTGCTCATGCGATAAGCGGCTCTTGCATAAGCTACGATAACAGAACCGGTAAATTCCGGATTGGAATCCAGCTTTAAGTTGTATTCGATCACATGCTTATGCTCGTTGTCCATTCCGGTCACGCCGGTACGAATGACACAGCCGCCGTGGGGAAGTCCGCTGTGATCTCTCTTCATCTCTTCCTCAGAAATGAAGTGTACGGTTGTATCATAGTCTGCAAAATAGTTCGGCATGGTCTTGATCTCTTCTTCGATCTTTGCAAGATCTGCGCCCTCTTCGGCAACAACAAAGCACTCTCTCGTATGCTTCTGTCTGGTGGTCAGTTCAGGATTTTTGCCGCTTCTGACCGCATCGAGTGCCTCCGGTACCGGAATGGTATACTGTCTGGCATCCTTTACGCCCTCAATCCGGCGAACCGCATCGGAATGACCCTGACTGACGCCCTTGCCCCAGAAGGTATAATCCTGTCCTTCCGGCAGAATACAGTTTGCATATAAGCGGTTTAAGGAGAACATTCCCGGATCCCAGCCGCAGGAAATAATGCCGATTTTTCCGCCTTTTTTTGCAGCAGCGTCAACGTCTGCGAAATGCTCCGGGATTCTTGCGTGGGTATCAAAGCTGTCTACAACGTTGTAATCCGCTGCATATTTGGGGGTTTGAGCCGGCAGATCCGTCGCGCTTCCGCCGCAAAGAACCAGCACGTCGATCTGATCCTGCATATGCTCCAGCTCAGAAGCTTCCAGCACCTTTACGCCTGCAGTGCGTACCTTTACGTTTTCCGGATTTCTTCTGGTAAACACTCCGACCAACTCCATATCCTCATTATGGGCGATTGCGCTCTCTACGCCTCTGCCCAGGTTTCCGTATCCTAAAATTCCGATTCTGATGCTCATTTTTTCTCCTTACCCGCTATTATGTCTGTGCGATTTTTTTGTCGCGTTTATTTTAGCACAAACCGTTTTCATAGAAAACCTTTTTTTAGACTTTTTCCCCACTAATATAGTCGGAAAGATCCTGCTTTAACTGTTCCCAGGCATCCTCATGCTCCGCATAATACAGCGGACAGAGCTTTCCGCCCGCATCATAATGGCGTTTTACATCCGAAACATCCAGATTGTATTCCTCCATCAGCCAGCCCAAAAGCTTTAGCAGGGACTGATAGGTTGCATCCGTAAATTTTCCGTCCTGGTCCAAATAGCAGCATTCAATGGAAATCGAGTGATCGTTTTCCCCAATCACCGCATATGCCATCTCATTTAACGGAATACACTGGACAATCTCGCCCTCATATCCGATCACAAAATGTGCGGAAGCTGATGTCAGCCCGGTCTGTGCCAGTCCTTCGAAATAGTCCCGGTTCTGCCGTGCAGATGTCCCGGGATTCGCCGTATAATGCACATACAGCTGCGTAACCGTCGAAAGCGCATCCTGCGGTCTGGAGTATGGATTCGGTGTCAGGAGCGCTTCTTCCATCGGCGGTTTCTCGCACTTTTTTTGTTCCAGAATCTGGGTAATCCGGGAAATCGCCCCGGTTTCCGTACTCTGATTCTTCGAAATGCTGACGAATTTCCAAACCGCAAACGCCGCCAGCACTAAAAACAGCAACGCAGCAATATAAACCGCAATGCTTTGCAATTCTTTCTGCAGGCGGGTTCGACGACGGCAGCTCCTTTTCCTGCGCGCAGCAGGCGATACAGGGCGGCGCCTGGCAGGAGCTTCATATTGTACAGCAGCACGACGGCGGATGGACGGTTCGTACTGCGTAGCGGATGAACGGCGTACCGGCAAGTCGCTGTAGCTCTGGCAATCCCGCGCACGCGCCGTTTTTTGCTCCATACGGTTATCCCAGTCATCGAACAGCGGCTGTTCTTCGCCCCATAAAAGATCCAGTTGTCCTGTTTTTCTGTTCTTCGTATATTTTTTCGTCGTCCCCGGGCTATCCCACAATTTCAGCTCCGGTTCCGAACCTCTTTTTTCTTTTGTCATATAAAAAACCGCTCCCTTATATCCTGTCCGGCAGTTTGCCATATTTGTCAGGATATCACAGGGAACGGTTTCTTTTCAGAAAATTTTCCTAAGATTTTCTTAAATCATCCAATGCTGTCTCAAACAGACCCACAGCGCTTTGACACAATTATTCATGACAATAGAATGCTCGCAGAGCGTGAATTCTATTGTTTTTCGATCGGGTTTTTATAAAACTCTACGAAATCCGTGTAGCCCTCTTTGGTCAGCTGTTCCTTCTGGAACTTCTTGTTTTTGTTCATGCGCGCAACCAGAATCTGATCGCCGTTCTTTCTCGCCTCCTGTGCCTGTGCGATCACTTCGCAAAGGCGGTCGCCGGATACACCTTTTTCGATCAGGTATGCGACCTTTTTCGGCTGTCCGGGGATCTGGAAGCCGTTTTCCATCATCAGCAGGATGATACGCTCAAAGCCGATAGAAAATCCGCACGCCGGAACGTCTTTTCCGGTAAATTTGCCTACCATCTTGTCGTAACGACCACCGCCTCCGCAGCTTCCGCCAAACTGAGGGATGGCAATTTCGAAAATGGTTCCGGTATAGTAGGACATACCGCGCACCAGAGTCGGATCAAAGGTAATCTCAAATTCAGACGCCTTTGTGGCGCGGACTCTGTCAATGATCTCAGAAAGGTTCTGGGAAACCTCATGCTCGAGGAAATCCCCCAGCTTTTCTGCCAGCCATGCTACGCTGTTTCCGTTTGCAGTCAGCTCATCAAACAGAGACATATATTTGTCTGCCGCTTCTGCTGCGAAACCGCTCTCTACCAGCTCAGCCTTTACACCATCTGCGCCGATCTTGTCCATCTTGTCCAGAATGATGAATACCGTATCATAATCCTCTTCTGCAAAGCCGCTGTAGGCTGCCATCGCCTTTAGGATTCTTCTTTCATTGATGCGGATGACGAAATCCTGAAAGCCGAGCTTGCCAAGAGTCGTAGTCGTTGCCAGAATCAGCTCGATCTCCGCCAGGTTGGAAGGCTCGCCCAGAATATCAATATCACACTGCATAAACTGACGATACCGACCTCTCTGCGGACGGTCAGCTCTCCATACATTGCCGATCTGAAGCGCTTTAAACGGGGACGGAAGCTCGTTTGCATGATTTGCATAAAAACGAACCAGCGGAACCGTCAGGTCATAACGCAGACCGCCATCTACCAGATCCATCTCCTCTTTTGCTTCCGCAAGATTTAATTTCTCGCCGCGTTTTAAAATTTTAAAAATCAGTTTTTCATTTTCGCCACCCTGCTTGCTGTTTAAGTTGCCAATGGATTCCACACAGGGTGTTTCAATAGAAGTAAATCCAAATTTTCCGTAAGTTTCCTTAATCACGTTGATGCAGTAATCCCGCAGCTGCATTTCTGCAGGCAGAATATCTTTCATACCGGTGACAGGCTTTTTATTCAGTGCCATTTTACCGCTCTCCTTTGTTCGCAATCCTATCGTTTCCGATTTTATACTATTTGAACGCTTTTTACAATTAATAAATCGCTCCTGTTTCCGCACACAGCCATAATCATCCTCCCGGATGCTCCGAACCCGGTATCTATGCCGACACTCAGCTTGCCTATCATAAGTCCGGCAATGCCCTTGTAGGCATCGAGGGTGCGCGCGTTTGCACGGACCGTACGGTAAGAGCAGCCGCAGTCAATATCATAATACAGACAGTTCTTCTGCGGATCATAATGCTGGTAAACCAGACCGCCGTTATACATCATGTAATCCTTGGACAACGTCGGCGTATGTCCCGCAACGATCATCCCGTTTTCGATTCCCCCGGTCAGATACGCATCTTCCCGCGCCCGGAGATAAAAATCTTCGACACAGGTATATTTTCCGGTCAGACCGGCTGTCGGGAACTGCTCCAGATATCCGGCATGTACCACAACACATTCCCTCTCCGGCAGAGAAAACCGACAAAAATACGGCATTGCTTCCATCCTGGCTGCCCACCGCCGCAGATCTGCCATGGAAATACACTGTTCTGTGATCAGCTCCTCCAGCGTCCCATAATGATCGAACACCCGGATTTGCTCTGTCTGTCGGTTATGCTGCTCGATCAGGTTCTTTGTCTCCTGATAGAGATGCTCCAGATCTTTGCTGCTGCTTTCATCGATCACAAGCTGCCGCTTCTCCTGCACTGCCAAAAGCAACTCCAGATAACATAAAAACTCTTCCTCATGATTGCCGCGCAGCAGCAGGATATTTTGAGGAACCTGCTCCATCCAGCATAGCATTTCATAATTTTGACTTCCACGGTCAATATAATCTCCCGCCAGGATCAGCTTATCCTGATCCGAAAAGCCGATCTTTGCAAGCATCGCGTTCAGCTCGTCAAAACAGCCGTGCAGATCGCTCATGACATAGGTATATCCAGTTTCCGTTTTGCCTGTTTTGGGGGACAGCTTTTTGCCTGGTGTCTTTTTTTTGAACCACCTTGTCCAGTGTTTTAAATTGGTCATATCTCTCTTTCCTGAACTATTTCTCTGCACAGATCAGATTCTTATAGAATTGTACCGCGCCGGGCAGGCAGTTATATTCCATGCACTCGTTCAGCCCATGCATGCCCTTCATCTGCTCCGGTCCGTAAACCACAGGCGCAAAGCGGATGCAGTTGTCACATACCGGACTATAGAACTGTGCATCGGTAGCCCCGGTCATTACATAAGGGCTGGA
>ERZ856578.6409-NODE-6409-length-13344-cov-8.057888_pt1 | contig 13344 bp, 9 predicted proteins | sample MGYA00514384_ERZ856578 | MGnify/ENA primary metagenome ERZ856578 (study PRJEB29103, sample SAMN06111958) | human gut metagenome | biome: human gut; feature: ankylosing spondylitis patient; material: healthy_person | host: Homo sapiens | place: China:Hangzhou...
AAGCTCCAAGAAAGGCGTAGTCGCAGATTTTATCTCATACAAAGAGGCAGGTCGCCATTTTGCGAATATAACCATCAAAGCATAGCCATATAAAAGTTTATCGGCAAACTCCGTTTGCCGTTACATACAAAAGGGCTTTTACTGGCGGAAAGAAAAAAGATGCCTGGCGAGTATAACCTTCACCAAGCATCCTTTTCGTCAGTCATAGACAAGAACGTCATCACGTCTTTCTACAATTTCCTTGCCATTGCGCAATTTCACTACGATGTCCTCACCATAGTCTGCAACCACGAAACCTTCTGTGCGTCCTCTGTAGGGTATCAGCAGTGTGCAACTGCAACCGATAATGTCGGTCAATTCTTCGTATTCAAACATAGCTCTATAAAGTTTGTGGGTTCTCCGAATGATAAATCACCTTGCAATCCTCAACCTCGGCAGGTAGTCCAAAGGCAGGATAGTACGAGAATGATGCGTTTCCGTCTTGGCTGAGTGGAGAAACAATCTCCACTTGCCATTTCTGCATGAAGCCATCAACCATCTTGATGTCTTCATCACTCAATCCCGTAGGGTCGCCATTGATGATGTAGCATAATGCCCATGTGGGGATTTTCTCTATCGTCTCAAATCTTTCCATCAGTCAAACGTGAACTTGTTTATATAAAAATAGGTGTCCACGTTCTCATACTCATAGCCGTTGATGAAATCTACCATTTCATCTTCGGTTCTGTCACCTTGCGAGATACCCATCTTCTCACACCACTTGGCAATAGCATCTTGGCAAGTGTCAAAGATGTCCTCACAAGCATCCTCGAAAGGCTCACCCGAAGAACTCACACAGCATTCCTCTGGGAAGAAGCCTTGCTCGTCATGGACATAGAAAATGTCGCATCCACATTCTATCTCACGATAACTGACGGAAAGTTCTCCACCAAGAACTTTGTTCAGTTCATCAAAGAACTCCTCACAGGCAGACCATGCACTTTCGGTGTCAAAGGACAACAAGCAGATGTCCTCGTCTGCCTCAAACTCTGCCCAATAGATATATCCTCTTACCGATATGCCATTCTTCTCATAGTCGATGCCATAGTGTTCCGCCAACTTGTAGAGATGTACGTTCTTGGTGTTCACCTCCATTGTTTGGAGCGTGTTCCAAAGGTCGGCTACCGTCTTGCGTTCGCCCATCACCTTGTACTGAGTGTCACAAATGTTTGCCATAAGTCTTCATTTTTTTATTCCCTAATTTTGCATCTGCAATTTCGGGATTGATTAAAATTTTGTTGCCTCAAAAGGTGTCTGTGCTTTTCCTGCAAGGTTCTCTGCTCAAATACGACCTGCAAGGTGGAGATTTTAGCAAGAGACCATAGGCACTGACCTTGCAAGGAATATAGGTACAGACATTACCTTTGCAACCAAATTTATCAAAGTCCAGAAATGGTGATGAAGATTCAGGTAACGGAGTAACAATTAGAATAGTTGAGAAATGAGAATAAAAGAGCTAAGAATGACTTGAAACAAGCGGTTACAAGTGGAAAGTAACAGAAATCATACAAGAGTTCTTACTGGCGGAAAGAAAGAGAGCGACAACCCAATACAACACATGGCATGGTTGGGCTATCGCTCCGCAATTCGTTCAGTTCATCCAATCCATTAGTATATATATCCTAAGATGAATGAATTTATATTTGTGTATTGGCTTTGGTTGGCAGCCATAGACAAGTAACACATCTTTTTTCTTTCCGCCAGTAAAAACGGTTCTTGAAGTAAAAGTAACAGGGAAAATGGTTGTTGGGTAGCAAAATTTGTTGCACAAGATTTGTTTTTCATTTTGTTGGTTCTTTCTTGTCACCCAATAAAATGATGCTTACGTTTGAGTTTTCCTGTACCTGCTGATAATCAAGTAGGTAACAAATAAGAAATATCGTCTTTCAATGTACAACGCTGATACTCGACGGATGCCTCGTCCATCTTCTCCTTTGTAGTAGGCACGTGTGTAACGCCTGGCACCACCTGGCCATCGTTGTCCGCCCACTCGTCCTTCCATTTTACCTGATAGCCTTCATCTCTCAACCCAGGTTTAATCTTTCCATAGACATTGTGCGTCTCTCCAGATTCATCGGTTTCCTTTTGGAACTCGCCAAGTTTCACCGCCTTTTGCAGCACATCAACCGCATTCTCGGGTTTGAACACGAGCTTACAGTCGTCAATGTTACGGCTTGCTACGGTGAGTGTGCCCTTTGTCAGCGTCATCACCGAAATATCCTTTATCACTACGTCCTTAGCCGACGAAGCGCCTGGGTAAGCAAAGAACTTCAGCATCGTGAGCTGATGCTTCATGTTTACGACTGGGTGCACGTTTCGGTGTGCCGCAAACGTACTATAGTTACCAGGTGTGTTTAGTATCTTTTGCTTCTCCTCTTCGGTCAGTCTGGCAGCCTTTTCGTAGATACCACCTTCGGCGAAGTCGGCTTCCGTAAGCGGAGTCTTGGCTGCGCCCACGAGTACATCCTGATAGCCGTCGATTTCTATGTCGTAAGATATCTTATCCTTTTCGCGCGTATAGTTACTCAAATCAAGATCGTCTACGAAATAACCGAAGAAGTTGTAGCCCACATCCTGATAACGAGAGCTGTAATAGATGTCTTCAGGATAGTCTTTGGTGAGCACATTCATTGTGCCGATAAACTGGTCGGGCTCGAACTTGAACGGCATACCCAATTTGTACTCCGGTCCGTCGAGCAGACACGATGTGTTGTACTCGTCCATGTTGCCCTCGCTCGCATCTTGAGCATAGCGGTATCTCGACATAGAGGGTTCCTCGGTGAGCACTCCCTGTCCGCCGTTTGGATCGGCATCGTTGTAAGCACGGAATGCGAAGATGTGGAATTTAGCATTCAAGTACTTGTCGCGGTTGTATGCCACGGTCTCCATTGGCTCGAACGCACCCGTACCACGTGTGCCCACAGAGCCACGTGTGTCGGACACTACCGAGAAGTATGCCGGATTACTGGTATATAGCAAAATCGATGTCTTGTCGATGTTGACATCCTCATCGTTTGTTGGCGGTTCTCCCTGCGGTAGGTCCAAGTCTGGATAAGAGACATTGCACGACGCCGTGAGCAGCAGTGTTACTGCAGCTGTCAAGATGTTAACAATATGTTTCGTTCGTTTCATCTTATAGGTTATTTTTTAAATGTCGATATTTATATCGGAATCCGTTTGTATCCAACGATCGAGAGCGTCGCCGCCCTTGTCTATGTTATCGACCGTTTTTCCATCAAGAAGTATTTCGGCACTGATGTTTATTGTTCCGTGTTCGCCATTGCGGTACACGTACTTGTTATCAGATGTCGTAGTCATCAGTTTTGCCTTGTTCAGAGTGTTGTAGAGGTTTATGATGCCTTGCCACTTCTGAGGGAAGGTCTGTCCTGTTTTCGGGTTGTACACTTCTGTGTATATAACCACCTGCATTATACCAGGACCATATATCTTCTTGCGCACATCCTCTAAAGTCTCTCCGTAAGCGCGCTGCACATTCACCACGCCCGTCACATTGATATTGCCGTGGCAAGCTATGCGCTTGTTCTCGTTGGTGTCGTTGCCGTTGTCGTCCGGGTTGTTCGGCTTGATGTCGGTCTTGAACAACATCTTGCTTGTTTTGGTTATGTCAAGATAGCCTGTGTTCATCTTTATATAAGTAGGCACGCCGCTTATCTCTGCCCAGACCTCCGTCACCTTAAACTCCACCTCATCCGTATTCTTTACGATGTTGAAGTTGATGTCTATATTCTGCGAGAGTATCTTCGGTTTGAACTCGAAGGTTGTCTGACGGTCGGCGCGTACTCGTTGCACTACTGTTGAGTCGTAATAGAGCGGCTCCACATCGGGCTGTATGTACTTCGCGTACGGGTTGAAGTCTTGCCAAGCTAATGGCTTGTTGAGCTCTGGATCTTTTATGTCATACACCTTATAGCTCAAGCCTACGTTCTGCAACGGGTAGTCGGCAGCATCCTTTTCAATGAACTGCTCAAGCTCCGAGTAGTCGATGGATGGATTGTCGAGCGGGAATGTCGCAAACTTATAATAACCGCGCGGAATCTCTATTGTCGACTTAAACGCTGTTGGTGGAAATTCCTTAATAGTCAGTGCAAGGTCTTCAGTATTCACCTTCGCCACTTTCTTCCACTGTCCCACGACACGATAGCAGAGCACACCCATGAACTTCGGCTTGTCCTCTGGCTTATTCCATGTATATGTGAAGTTGACATCGCCCGTATGTGGGTGATCTCTTTCACAAATCTCTACCTCAGCACATGAGGTGAGCGTTGCTCCAAGAAGGAGTGTGTATAATAGTTTCTTATTATTCATTGCTTGCCTCCTTTCCTGGTTCAGCAGAAGGCTGATTCGTTTCCTGTTGAGATATTGTGGGTTGAGATGTTGTGGGTTGAGATGTTGAGACTTCCTCTGCAGGAGTCCGCTCTTCCGCAGGAGCTTCACTCTCTGCAGGGGTCTGTTGCTCCTCAGTAGGAGTTCCTCCCTCTGCCGGAGCCTCGCCCTCTACTGGGGTCTGTTCCCCAGTAGGCTCGGTGGTTGCGTTCGGCTCAGTAGCCTCGGCACCTTCGGTTGGCTCAGGTTTCTCTTCCGCCTTTTTGCCCTTGTTTTTCTTTTCGGCTTTCAGGCGTTCCTTCTCCTTCTGAGCCTCAACAGCCTTCAGTCGGTCAGCCTCTGCCTGCTTGCGGTCAGCCTCTGCTTTCAGCTTAGCGTTCACTATGCGCATCGAGTCAGCCTTAGCACTGTTGACAACAGCCACAGAGTCGTAAACCTGCCAGAACTCCTTATAGATAACAGACTCAACAGAGTCTCTGTTGTGCTGATTGATAGCATCGACAACGCGCTGGTTAGCGATACTGTCAATTCTGTACTGATATTGTGCATCGGCATCGTAACGCCAACGATATTTCTTCGTGATTGGATAGCTGCCAAATCGATATACGAATCCTACACGTGCCGCAGTGGGCATCGGGAACGGAACAACCTTCCACGAACCTTGCTTGGTGCGTGTGTAGCAGTTGTCGGCACGATTGTATGTGAACTTCTCCGAGTTGACTGCTACGAAGCCTGCATCGAAGCCGAGGTCGAGGTCGAGAGTATTACCTGTGCGGAAAGCGTAGAGAGGCTTTATTATACCGTATGTAATACCAGCCGATAATGCTTTGCCTTGATGTCCTTCTCTGCCGAACTTTATAGAGAAATCACTGAACGACATGTACGCACCTCTATAATATGTAGTCTTCGGATGCTTTACCACACGGCGACGGCATGAGAAGAGACGGTCGATGAAGCCGGTATGCGCGGGTACCTTATTATTTATCTGACGGGTACGCCAATAGTTGCGGAAGTCGGCACGCACCTCCGTGATGTTATAGAAAACTCGGTTTTTGAATGTTGCTGGTGTATTCCACTTTGTCTTTAACGTAAGTCCAACAGCCCAGCGGTTCCAGTTGGTCGATTTCACATCGAATTCTACACCCAGATTAGGAGTCAGCAAAGTCCAATCGACAGCATTGGTGCGCAGTGAGATACGCTCAGCAAATGTAAGCGTGTCCACACCGGTCTTGCTCTCGAATATCTGAGCCTTGCTGATTTGCGGGAAAAGCACCGCAATTAGCAAAAATATAGCGTAAAGCCAGTTTTTTGTTGTCTTAGTAACGTTGTTTTTATTGATGGTTTTAAAAATTGCCGCCTCGACAAGCTTTTAGCATGTCGAAAACCGCATTGATTTTCATTATAACAACTCTATTTCATCAATTATAACTAAAAAATAGTTATGTCACGGCTGCAAAGTTAAACTATTTTTTCAATTAAACCTAATTTTTAGACTTAATTTTTCACCTTACCCCTATTAATATTTTATTGCAGAAGCGCATTTACCCCCCCCATTTCGTTGTGTCATAGGACGCAAAAACCCTCGTAAATACGGCATTTTTGACAAAAAGACGGGAGCATAACTCAATAATTGTTTTTTTTTTTGTACTTTTGCCTGTTGACAAGATTTTTGAACAAAAATAGACGCCTTGTACACTCGTTTACTCGTCTACTTGTCAACTTATCCACTCGTGTACCCGTTTACTCGTACACTTGTCAACTAAAAAAATAAAAAACATGGACGACGAGAAAAAAGACATCATGCCAAGCGATCACTCCGACTACAAACCTGTCAACCGTTTCGACGCTTCAGCAGTGCATCACCTCAGTGGTATGTACCAAAACTGGTTTCTGGATTACGCCTCATACGTAATCTTAGAGCGTGCCGTGCCTCATATCGAGGACGGTTTGAAGCCTGTGCAACGACGCATACTCCACTCGATGAAGCGCATGGACGACGGCCGTTTCAACAAGGTGGCTAACATCGTGGGACACACCATGCAGTTTCACCCTCACGGCGACGCTTCCATCGGCGACGCTCTTGTGCAGATGGGACAGAAGGACTTACTCGTCGACTGTCAGGGCAACTGGGGCAACATCCTCACGGGCGACCGTGCGGCTGCACCGCGATACATCGAGGCACGACTCTCGAAGTTCGCACTTGACGTGGTGTTCAACCCTAAGACCACCGATTGGCAGCTCTCCTACGACGGACGCAACAAGGAACCGATTACGCTGCCGGCGAAGTTTCCGCTCCTGTTAGCGCAGGGCGCGGAGGGCATTGCCGTGGGTCTGAGCTCGAAAATCCTGCCGCATAACCTCGTGGAGATATGCGATGCTGCCATCGCCTACCTGCGTGGCGAGGAGTTCCACCTCTACCCCGACTTCCCCACGGGCGGTTCTATCGACGTGGCGAAGTACAACGACGGACAGCGTGGTGGCACCGTAAAGGTGCGTGCGAAGATAGAGAAGCTCGACCAGAAGACTATCGTCATCCGCGAGATACCGTTCTCGAAGACCACGTCTACGCTCATCGACTCCATCCTGAAGGCTATCGAGAAGGGCAAGATAAAGGCGAAGAAGGTTGACGACAACACGGCTGCCGAGGTGGAGATACAGGTGCACCTGGCGCCGGGCGTATCGTCCGACAAGACGATCGACGCGCTCTACGCCTTCTCCGACTGTGAGATAAACATATCGCCCAACTGCTGCGTGATAGAGGACAACAAGCCGTGCTTCCTCACCGTGAGCGACGTGCTGAGCCACTCCACCGACTCCACCATGGGTCTGCTGCGCCGCGAGTTGCAGATACGCCAGTCGGAGCTGGAGGAGCAGCTGTTCTTCTCGTCGCTCGAGCGCATCTTCATCGAGGAGCGCATCTACAAGGAGAAGAAGTTCGAGCAGGCGAAGTCGCAGGACGAGGTGGTCGACTTCATCAACTCGAAGCTGGAGCCGTTCAAGAACCAGGTGTTCCGCGTGCAGGACTTCGAGTACTCGTTCCACCGCGAAATAACACGCGACGACATACTGCGCCTGCTCGAGATAAAGATGCAGCGCATACTTAAATATAATAAGGATAAGGCTGACGAGCTGATAGTGCGCATCAAGGCGGAGCTGGCTGAGATAGAGTACGACCTTGCGCACATGACCGACGTAACGATACACTGGTTCGAGTTTCTGCGCGAGAAGTACGGCAAGGATCATCCGCGCCGCACCGAGATACGCAACTTCGACACCATCGAGGCTTCGAAGGTGGTGGAGGCGAACCAGAAGCTATACATCAACCGCGCCGAGGGATTCATCGGCACGGGTCTGAAGAAGGACGAGTTCGTGTGCAACTGCTCGGACATCGACGACATCATCGTGTTCTTCAAGGACGGTAAGTACAAGATGGTGCATGCTGCCGACAAGATATTCGTGGGCAAGAACATCCTGCACGTGCAGGTGTTCAAGAAGAACGACAAGCGCACTATATATAATGTGGTGTACCGCGACGGCAAGGCTGGCGCGGCATACATCAAGCGTTTCTTCGTGCCGACGATGACTGCCGGTCGCGAGTACGACTGCACGCAGGGCACTGCCGGCTCACGCATACTCTACTTCACCGCCAACCCGAACGGCGAGGCGGAGGTGATAAAGGTGACATTGGAGGCGAACCCACGCCTGAAACGCATCTTCATCGAGAAGGACTTCTCCGAAATCGCCATCAAGGGACGCGCCTCGAAGGGCAACCTGCTCACACGCAACCCTATCCACCGCATCGGACTGAAGAGTCACGGCCACTCCACGCTTGGTGGCAGAAAGGTGTGGTACGACCCGGACGTGAACCGACTCAACTACGACGAGCACGGACGACTCCTGGGCGAGTTCTTCGACGACGACTCTATACTCGTGGTGCTCGACGACGGCAACTTCTATATCTCTACGTTCGACGCCAACAACCACTACGAGGACAACATAAAGCTCATCGAGAAGTGGGATCCTGACAAGGTGTGGACAGCAGCTCTGTTCGATGCCGACAATGCGAACAACCTCTACCTCAAACGCTTCCGTATGGAGGCGACGAAACGCTGGCAGAACTACATCGGCGAGAACTCGAAGAGCGAGCTACTGCTGCTCACCGATACGCCGTTCCCACGCATAGAGGTCGACTTCGCACCGACCACTGCGCCTGACGGCTCTGAGACGCAACGCCCGTCGTTGGAGATAGACGCGGAGGAGTTTATCGCCGTGAAGGGCTTCAAGGCGAAGGGCAAGCGTGTCACCACGTTCGACGTGCTGGGGGTGAAGGAGCTGGAACCAACACGCTTCCCCGAACCCGAAGCGGAGGAGAACGAGGAGGAAGCTGAAGAGGTAAACCTCGACCCTGATGCAGGCAAGAGTCAGCAGCAGGTGATTGACGAAATGACCGGACAACTTAATATTTTCACCGAGCATGAGGATCTGTAGTCTATTGCTCGCCATGCTATGGTGTACCTCAGGGGGTGCTGCCTCAGGGGGTGCTGTTGTCTCAACTGCACCAACAGAGCAACACGGAAGTAACCAAGAGGGGTGCAGTTGTCTCCGCTCGGCTTTGCCGCTTGCCAGAGCAAGAACTGCACCAGATTACTTAAATACAGATACATCGGTGCAGTTGAGACAACTGCACCCCCTGAGGGAGAATGCTCTCATGTTGGGCATCGGCTACACCGACATCCTCGACACCTACCTCTCGCCGGAGAAATACCGCGGCACCGACCTGCGCTTCATCTCGCACACGCGCCGCGAAAATGACTCCACCTGCCTCGTGCACCAATTGCTGCACGAGGGCTGCATCGCCACCGCCGACAACCGCTCGGGCAATGGGGGCGAGATAGGGGGCGGATACACCTTTGCCTACTCGCTGCTGCGCAAGTGGCAGATGCCCGTGGGCAGTTGTCATCTGCGACTGCTCGCCGGTGGCACCGCGGAGCTGAGCGTGGGATTTCTGTATAACACACGGGGCAGCAACAACCCGGCACAGGCACGACTGGCACTGCAGCTGAAGCCTACCGTGGCTGCCGACTTCGACTTCCGACTGTTTCGCCGCCAACAACGACCGTTCACACTGCACTACGAGGCATCGGCTCCGCTCTGCGGTCTGATGTTCTCGCCCAACTACGGGCAATCGTACTACGAGATTTTCTCACGTGGCAACTACGACCACAACTGCGTGCCTACGACTATCGCCTCCACGCCGTCGCTCCGACAGATGCTCACGCTCGACTTCCGTGCGCTGCACACCACGTGGCGCATCGGCTACCTCGGCGACTGGCGCCAGGCAAGCGTGAACAACCTCAAGCAGCACACCTACACTCATGCTCTCGTCTTCGGCATCGTCAGACGCTTCCGCATCGAGAAATTGTAGTCGCCCACGGAACGCACTCTTCTGGTTGAGAAAAACCTCCCACAGAACGCACTCTTCTGGTCGAGAAACACCTCCCACAGAACGCACTCTTCTGGTTGAGAAAAACCTCCCACAGAACGCACGGAACGCACAGAACCTTCTGGCAGAGAAATACCTCCCACAGATTGGCACGGATGCGCACAGATTAGGAGGGTATGGCATCCTGCCATACCCACGCTGCCTCCGGAATCCAGTATATACTTATGTGGGAGAACAGACGCAACCAAGCCATCTGTGCAAATCTGTGAAATCTGTGGGAGGACTTACGCAACAAAACTTCTGTGAATTCTGTGGGAGGACCGACGCAACAAAACTTCTGTGAATTCTGTGAATTCCGTGGGCGAATTAACGCAACAAAACTTCTGTGAATTCCGTGGGAGGACCGACGCAACAAAACTTCTGTGAATTCTGTGAATTCCGTGGGCGAATTAACGCAACCAACCATCTGTGCAAATCCGTGAAATCTGTGGGAGGACTTACGCAACCAAACTCCCATGAAACCTGTGGGAAGATGGCGATACTATCTCGGTTGGTGCAGCGGAGACCGCTGCACCCCATTTAGAATGTTCAGAGGGCGGAGTGGGTATGGCAAGATGCCATACCCTCCTAAAGAGTATAACAATAAAAACAAATGCGAATGAGAAGAATAATCACTATACTGTTTGCATCGCTACTGCTGCTGACCACAGCGTGCGTCGACGAAACGGAGTATGCCGACAATCCGCGCGGCAACTTCGAGGCTCTGTGGCGTGCCATCGACGAACACTACTGCTTCTTCGACTACAAGCACGAGCAGTACGGACTCGACTGGGACGAGGTGCACGAGCGATACAGCCGACAGATTGCCGACGACATGACGACGGGACAGCTGTTCGAGGTGTTAGGCAATATGCTCGGCGAGCTGCGCGACGGACACGTGAACATGTACTCGGCGTGGGACGTGGCACGCAACTGGTCGTGGCACGAGGACTACCCGTCGAACGTGAGCGACACGCTGCTCTCGAAGTATCTCGGCACCGACTATCGCATCGCTGCCGGACTGCGCTACCGCGTGCTCGACGACAACACGGGATACATACGCTGCGCTACCTTCGCATACAACTTCGGCGAGGGAAACCTCGACAATATAATGCTCTACCTCGCACCGTGCAACGGACTGATCGTCGACCTGCGCGACAACGGCGGCGGACAGCTCACGGCTGCAGAACAGTTGGCGGCACGCTTCACCAACGAGCGACTGCTGGTGGGCTACATGCAGCACAAAACGGGAAAAGCGCACACGGCGTTCTCGGAGATGAAGAGCCAATACCTGAAGCCGTCGAAAGGAATCAGATGGCAGAAACGGGTGGTGGTGCTGACCAACCGCGCGGTGTACAGCGCAGCCAACGAGTTCGTGAAGTACATGCGCTGCTGCCCGAACGTGACCGTTGTGGGCGACCGCACAGGCGGTGGAGCGGGTATGCCCTACTCTACCGAACTGCCTAACGGCTGGAGCGTGCGCTTCTCTGCCTGCCCTATGTACGACAAGGATAAGAACTCAACGGAGTTCGGCATAGAGCCCGACCATAATGTTGCGTTGAAAGAAGCCGACTGGCTGCGCGGTGAGGATACTATCATCGAGTTCGCACGCGAATTGCTCAAAAAGTAAAGAGGCAGAAGTCCCTTTTTACTCTTCTACTTTTAAATCTGGCTGCGTGGTATGGGCAAGATGCCCATACCTCCTACTTTTTTACTCTTTTACTTTTTTACTTTTTTACTCTTTTATTTTTACTCTTACCAGTACTTGTTGCGGTAGTACTCCAGTACTCGCAGAGAGATTACTCCAGTTTAGCAGCGAGATTACTCCAGTACTGTAGTGAGATTACTCCAGTACTGCTGCGGTAGTACTCAAAAAGGGTACGCTTATGGGTGTGCAACAACGCTTTTTATAGCTGCATCGTGACCACTTCGGCGTTCGCCATGCGTGGCGTTTCGTTCATCGGTGTGCCGTTGTGCACGCTTCTTATCGCCTTGTTCGTTATGCCGTGTCCCACGGCAAGCACGGTTTTTCCCTCATAATTATCCCTCACAAACTGCAGGAACGCAGCGGCACGCGCCCTCAGAGCGTCGAGCGACTCGATGTCGTCGGTCCACCGAGCATCCTTTAGGTCGGGGATGTATCTGCCTGTGAAGCTACCCCAGTCGCGCTCGCGCAGCAGCTTTGTCTGCACGATGGCGTCAGGCGACACGCCGTGCGCAGCCGCCAGTATCACACACGTGTCGAAAGCGCGCTTTAGGTCGCTCGACACGAACACGTCGATGGGCGTGTCTTTCAGCTCGGCAGCGAGGGCGCGTGCCTGCTCGATGCCGTTCGGGGTCAGCTCGCCTTGAGTCTGCCCCTGCATAATCTGGCGCACATTGTCGATGGTCTCGCCGTGGCGCACAAGGAGAAGGGTTGTCATGGTGTGGTTGTTGTTTTTACTTTTAAAAGCACTTTCACCGCTTCGCCCACTGTCGGCACACCGCTCACCACCATTGAGCGTTTGCCGTTCACCTCCTTGAGGTTGCAGCGGCGTGCGTTGGTGGCGATGAAGTCGAGAGCCTTGCCGAAGGTGGCACTGCGGTAGTAGGCAGAGTTGAGGTTGCTGACGAACTGCATCTGCATACGTCCCTGTTTGAGGATTATCTTCTCGCAGCCGAGACTCTTGCCGTAGCGACGCAGCGCCACCACCTGCAGCAGTTCCTCGCCCTCGTGCGGTATGGCACCGAAGCGGTCGATGAGTCGCTGGCGGTAAGCGTCGAGCTCGTCGTCGTTGTCGATGTTGTCGAGCTCGCGGTAGAGCAGCATACGCTCTGCGCTGCCCGGCACATAGGTATCGGGGAAGTACATCTCGAGATCGCTCTCCACGGCGCAGTCCTCCACGAAGGCGTCGCCCGTGAGGTTGTTGCCCTGCGATATCTCCTCGGCGTACATGTCGGCAAACTCGTCGTTCTTCAGTTCGGTGACCGCCTGGTTGAGTATCTTCTGATACGTCTCGTAGCCAAGGTCCTCCATGAAACCGCTCTGCTCGGCGCCAAGCAGGTTGCCCGCACCGCGAATGTCGAGGTCTTGCATGGCGAGGTTGAAGCCGCTGCCCAGTTCAGAGAAGTTCTCCAAAGCCTCGAGGCGGCGTCGTGCCTCGGGCGTGAGCACCGACTTAGGCGGCGCAAGCAGGTAGCAGAACGCCTTGCGATTGGAACGTCCCACGCGACCGCGCATCTGGTGAAGGTCGGAGAGTCCGAAGCGGTGGGCGTCGTTGATGATGATGGTGTTGGCGTTGCTTATGTCGATGCCGTTCTCGACGATGGTCGTAGAGAGCAGCACGTCGTAGTCGTAGTTCATGAAGCCGATAAGAATCTTCTCAAGCTCCTCGGGCGACATCTGTCCGTGTCCGATAGCCACACGCGCGTCGGGCACGTATTTCTTTATGAGCGCAGCAATCTCGGGCAGGTTGCTGATGCGGTCGTTCACGAAGAAC
>ERZ856578.6433-NODE-6433-length-13300-cov-4.181048_pt1 | contig 13300 bp, 11 predicted proteins | sample MGYA00514384_ERZ856578 | MGnify/ENA primary metagenome ERZ856578 (study PRJEB29103, sample SAMN06111958) | human gut metagenome | biome: human gut; feature: ankylosing spondylitis patient; material: healthy_person | host: Homo sapiens | place: China:Hangzhou...
GTCAATTACCCACCACTTAGCCTAACGGCTTGAAGTGGGGGCTTGTAAAAGCCTGATTGACTAGCTTAAGTGTTTCGAGCACTACGTTAGGAGAGAATGTGTAATCATTAGATTACGTAAATAGGTACCTGCAGGTGTTATACCTAGCTTGCAGCTCTACGGTATGTGGTTAAACAGTCTTGATGGGACGAGACAGTGCCGCATGCAGCAAAACCTCTCATTAACATTGGCGAAGGTATCATTACGGCAGGTGTGGCCGGCTTAAAGCATTGACACACCAATTTAAGAAAAGAGTGCCTGTTATGGTATACGTATTAGATAAAAACGGACAACCACTGATGCCTACCGACAGGCATCGTAAGGTCCGACTGATGTTACAGTCAGGCCAGGCCAAAGTAATCAAACGGTGTCCGTTTACAATACAACTGAATTATGATTCCGGACATCAAACACAGGAAATTTCTCTTGGAATTGATGCCGGAAGCAAACATATCGGAGTATCGACAACCACAAAAATCAAAGTGTTATATGAGGTAGATGTAGAACTGAGAAACGATATCGTAGATTTATTATCGTCCAGACGGGAACTTCGCCGTGGGAGACGTAACAGGAAAACCAGGTATCGTCAGGCAAAATTTAATAACCGGAGACGTGGAAATGGCAGGTTAGCACCTTCAATCCGACAAAAGATCGGGACACATCTTACCGTTGTAGAAAATATTTGTAAGATGCTTCCGATAAGCCGGATAATGGTTGAGACAGCTTCCTTTGATATCCAGAAGATCAAGAACCCGGATATCCAGGGCGCGGAATATCAGCAAGGTGATCAGCTAGAATTCTGGAACGTCAGGGAATATGTTTTATTCCGTGACGGCCATACCTGCCAGTGCTGTAAGGGTAAGTCCAAGGACAAAATTCTGAATGTGCACCATATTGAGAGTCGTAAGACTGGGGGCAATGCCCCGAACAATCTGATTACACTATGTGAGACCTGCCATACCGGTTACCACAAAGGTACCGTACAATTGCCAAAGGCCATTAAACGCGGCATGCGATTTAAGGATGCTGCATTTATGGGAATTATGCGATGGGCTTTCTACGAAGCACTAAAGCAACAGTACGAACCAGTTGGTACCCCAGTGCATAACACATACGGATATATCACGAAACATACTCGTATTGCGTATAACTTGCCTAAAGAGCACTATGTTGACGCAAGATGTATCAGTGGTAATCCAGAGGCATCTTCAAACGGTGAGTATTACTATCAAAAGAAGGTCCGTTGTCATAACCGTCAGATTCACAAACTAACAGTTTTGAAGGGTGGAATACGGAAACAGAATCAAGCCACATATCTGGTAAAAGGTTATCGGTTATTCGATAAAGTCTCATATCAGGGAAAAGGCTATTTCGTTTTCGGACGACGGCAAAGCGGATTTTTTGATATACGGACATTATCTGGAGAGAAAGTAAACAAAGGTAGTTTGAGTTGTAAAAAATTAAAGTTCATTGCAACGAGAACGTATTATTTAACAGAAAGGAGAGCCGTCTAACGACGGGCGCATTCCTCCCACGACCTAAGAGGTCGGGGTATCCTGCGCTGTTTTATGATGAAGATGACGGGAGTTATGAAAAGGGCGGCTGTGTTGTGCATGGCAGTGCTGCTTACTTTGTCTTCTGCATTCTTAAGCTATGCGGAGAACGGCTGGAAGCGCAGCGGAAGTGTATGGAATTATTACTATTCCAATGGCAAGATGGCTAAAAATACCTGGATCAAAAATGGAGATGTGCTGTTCTGGATCGAGGAGGACGGTACTATGGCCACATCCAAATGGCACGAACAGGACCATACCTGGTACTATCTGGATGCCAGCGGAGCAGCTGTGACCGGCTGGAAAGAAATAGACGGGAAGTGGTACTATTTCAAGGAAGATCATGCTATGGCTACGGAAGAAACGATCGGAAGCTATTATGTAGGCAAAGATGGGGCCTGGGACAGCCGCAAATAAGACAGAAAACGCAGCACCAGGGCACAGAAACGATAATATGAAATCAAAATATCGCCGTGAGGATATACCTTGCGGCGATATTTTTTTGTCATTTTATAACTGTAAATTATAGAGTTAATTCCAATCTTGTATAGATGTTTCTGAATAAATTCTGGCAGATCGGTTGAAAAATGGAAATAAATGCGTTAATATGGGAAGAAACACGTTATGATTCATACATAGCGCAAACAGACAGATACCCCAATCCCCTATGACCGGAGCGGGATGGATCAGAAAGAGGTAAGACACCATGAATTGTAATATCGTAACGATTCCCGGAGATGGAATCGGACCGGAGATTGTGCGCGAGGCGTGCAAGGTACTTGATAAGGTTGGGGAGGTGTACGGACATAGCTTCCAGTACACAAAAATTCTGATGGGCGGCTGCTCCATCGATGAATACGGAGTTCCGTTGACCGATGAGGCCCTGGAAACCGCAAAGAAAAGTGATGCGGTTTTACTTGGTGCTGTTGGCGGCAATGTAGGAAATTCAAAATGGTACGACGTGGCACCGAACTTAAGACCTGAGGCGGGGCTGCTGGCAATCCGCAAAGGCCTTAATTTATTTGCGAACCTTCGCCCGGCTTACCTGTACAAGGAGCTGGCAGATGCCTGTCCGTTAAAAAAAGAAAACATCGGCGACGGCTTTGACATGATCATCGTGCGTGAGCTGACCGGCGGTCTGTACTTTGGCGAGCGTCATACCGAGGAGGTAGATGGCGTGCTGCAGGCAACCGATACCCTGACCTACAACGAGAATGAAATCCGCCGCATTGCCATCAAGGCATTTGATATTGCCATGAAGAGAAGAAAACATGTCATCAGCGTGGACAAGGCTAACGTGCTGGATTCCTCAAGGCTCTGGAGAAAGGTTGTTGAGGAAGTAGCTAAGGATTATCCGGAAGTAAAGCTGGAGCATATGCTGGTTGATAATTGTGCCATGCAGCTTGTCATGAATCCGGGGCAGTTCGATGTTGTGCTGACCGAGAACATGTTCGGTGATATTCTTTCGGATGAGGCGAGCATGATCACCGGTTCCATCGGTATGCTGTCTTCCGCAAGCTTAAACGAGACCAAATTTGGCATGTACGAGCCAAGCCATGGCTCCGCACCGGATATTGCAGGTAAAAACCTGGCAAACCCGATCGCCACGGTCCTTTCCGCAGCCATGATGCTTCGTTATTCCTTTGATATGGATAAGGAGGCAGATGCCATTGAGGCAGCAGTTCAGCAGGTGCTGACGGAAGGCTACCGCACCGGTGATATTTATTCTGAGGAATGCAGGAAGGTCGGAACTATCGAGATGGGTGACCTGATTGCGGCACGCATCCAGTAAAAATGTATCATATACAGGAGTTCACATGAGGAGGAGTCAGATATGAGAAGTGATAATGCAAAAGCAGGAATGCAGCAGGCACCGGCCCGCTCTCTGTTCCGTGCGCTGGGATTAACCGATGAAGAAATGGAACGTCCGTTAATCGGTATCGTAAGTTCCTACAATGAGATCGTACCGGGTCATATGCATCTGGACAAGATTGTAGATGCAGTAAAGCAGGTTGTAGCCATGGCAGGCGGAACTCCGATCGTATTCCCGGCCATTGCAGTCTGTGACGGTATTGCCATGGGACATGTGGGAATGAAATACTCCCTGGTAACCCGTGATCTGATTGCTGACTCCACCGAGTGTATGGCACTGGCACATCAGTTTGACGCGCTGGTCATGGTTCCGAACTGTGACAAGAATGTTCCGGGCCTTTTAATGGCGGCAGCCCGCTTAAACATCCCTACCGTGTTCGTCAGCGGCGGTCCGATGTTAGCCGGTCACGTAAAAGGCGAGAAGCGCAGCCTTTCCAGTATGTTTGAGGCAGTCGGCTCCTATGCAGCAGGCCTTATGACTGAGGAGGATGTCAAGGAGTTTGAGTGCAAGGTCTGCCCGACCTGCGGTTCCTGCTCCGGTATGTACACTGCAAACAGTATGAACTGTCTGACCGAAGTTCTCGGCATGGGCTTAAAGGGCAACGGAACCATTCCGGCCGTTTATTCCGAGCGTCTGGTCCTGGCAAAGCATGCCGGTATGGCAGTTATGGATATGTTAAAGAAAAACATCCGTCCGAGAGATATCATGACCGAGGCAGCATTCCGCAACGCCCTGACCATGGATATGGCTCTTGGCTGCAGCACCAACAGCATGCTGCATCTGCCGGCTATCGCCCATGAGGCTGGTGTTGAACTGAATGTAGACATTGCGAATGAGATCAGTGCAAAGACTCCGAACCTGTGCCATCTTGCACCGGCAGGACATACCTATATGGAAGATTTAAACGAGGCAGGCGGCATCTACGCAGTTATGAATGAGATCAGCAAGCTTGGTCTCTTAAATCTGGACTGCATGACTGTAACCGGCAGGACTGTTGGCGAGAACATCAAGGACTGCGTCAACAAGAACCCGGAGGTCATCCGTACCATCGACAATCCGTACTCTAAAACCGGCGGCATCGCAGTTCTGCGCGGCAACCTGGCACCGGATTCCTGCGTTGTAAAACGTTCCGCAGTGGCACCGGAGATGCTGGTACATGAGGGTCCGGCGCGTGTCTTCGACAGCGAGGACGATGCCATCGCAGCCATCAAGGGCGGCAAGATCGTAGCCGGTGACGTGGTAGTTATCCGTTATGAGGGACCAAAGGGCGGTCCGGGCATGAGAGAGATGTTAAACCCGACCTCCGCCATCGTTGGCATGGGCCTTGGCTCTACGGTAGCCCTGATCACCGACGGACGTTTCAGCGGCGCATCCCGCGGTGCATCCATCGGCCATGTGAGCCCGGAGGCAGCAGCAGGCGGCCCGATCGGCCTGGTGGAAGAGGGCGATATCATTGCCATCGATATCAACGCCAATACCATCAACATGAAGGTATCGGATGAAGAGCTGGCAAGACGCCGCGCAAACTGGACTCCGAAGACCAAAGAGGTCAGCGGATACTTAAAGCGCTATGCTGCACTGGTCACCAGCGCAGACAAGGGCGCAATCTTAAAAGGAAACTAAGCGTAGACCGTAGCAGAGACAGATAAGGAGTGTTTTGACATGGCGGAAACCAGAGTATTAAATGGATCAGAAATCCTGATCGAATGTTTAAAAGAACAGGGTGTAAAGACCGTGTTCGGTTATCCGGGAGGAGCCATCTTAAATATCTATGATGCGCTTTACAAGCATCAGGATGAGATTACCCACATCCTGACCTCCCATGAGCAGGGCGCATCCCATGCTGCGGACGGTTATGCGAGGGTTACGGGAAAGGTTGGTGTATGCCTGGCTACTTCCGGCCCGGGTGCTACCAACCTGGTAACTGGTATTGCGACCGCATTCATGGATTCCATCCCAATGGTAGCCATTACCTGTAATGTTGGCGTGAGCCTGCTTGGCCGCGACAGCTTTCAGGAGATCGACATCACCGGCGTGACCATGCCGATCACCAAATACAATTTCATCGTAAAAGATATCAAAAAGCTGGCCGATACCGTGCGCCGGGCATTTACCATCGCGCAGAGCGGCAGACCGGGTCCGGTCCTGATCGATATCACCAAGGATGTGACTGCGGCAGAGTATGAATACACTCCGCAGGAGCCGGCTCCGATCGTGCGTCAGACCGATACCATCCGCGAGGAGGATATCGAGGCTGCGCTGGAGATGATCCGTAATAGCCAGAAGCCGTTTATTTTCGTGGGCGGCGGAGCAGTGCTTTCCGGTGCATCTGAGGAGCTGAGGGCACTGGCTCACAAGATCCAGGCGCCGGTTGCCGATTCTCTGATGGGAAAGGGTGCGTTTGACGGAACTGATGAGCTCTACACCGGTATGCTCGGCATGCACGGAACCAAGACCTCCAACTTTGGGGTGAGTGAGTGTGATCTCCTGATCGTGGCAGGAGCCCGCTTCAGTGACCGTGTTACCGGCAATGCCTCCAGGTTTGCGAAGAATGCAAAGATCCTTCAGATCGATGTAGACCCGGCTGAGATCAACAAAAACATCCACACTCATGCAAGCGTCATCGGTGACTTAAAGATAGTTCTGCGCAAGCTCAACGCCCGTCTGGATCCGATGAATCATGAGGAATGGATCCAGCATGTAGAGCGCATGAAGGACATGTATCCGCTGCGCTATGATAAGACCCAGCTTACCGGCCCGTTCATCATGGAGACTATTGATGAGCTGACTAAGGGCGACGCCGTTATCTGTACTGAGGTTGGCCAGCACCAGATGTGGGCTGCACAGTACTACAAATACAGAAAGCCGAGGACCCTTCTTACTTCCGGCGGACTTGGCACCATGGGCTATGGCCTGGGCGCTTCCATCGGAGCAAAGATGGCCTGCGGCGATATGGGACATCCGGATACCCCGGTATTCAATATTGCTGGAGACGGCTGCTTCCGTATGAATATGAATGAGATCGCTACCGCCACCCGCTACAATATCCCGATCATCCAGGTTGTGGTAAACAACCACGTGCTGGGTATGGTGCGCCAGTGGCAGAACCTGTTCTACGGAAAACGCTATTCACATACTGTATTAAATGATGCAGTGGATTTTGTGAAGCTGGCTGAGGCCATGGGTGCAAAGGCTTACCGCGTGACCAGACAGGAAGATTTAAAGCCGGTTCTGGAGGAGGCTATTGCGCTTAAGGCTCCGGTACTCATTGAGTGCCAGATCAACTGTGACGACAAGGTATACCCGATGGTATCACCGGGAGCTCCGATCCAGGATGCATTTGATGACACCGATCTGAAAATTAAGTAGGATCGTTATCATATAATTATGAGAAATCTAATTCTATAAAGAAGGAGGAAGAAACAATGGGAAGAGTCTACAATTTCTCAGCAGGACCAGCCGTATTACCGGAGGAAGTCCTGAAGGAAGCCGCAGAAGAAATGCTTGATTACAGAGGCACCGGAATGTCAGTGATGGAGATGAGCCATCGATCTAAAGCCTTTGAGACCATTATCGAGGAAGCGGAACAGGACCTTCGGGATCTGATGAACATTCCGGATAATTACAAAGTGCTGTTTTTGCAGGGAGGTGCCCATCTGCAGTTCTCCGCCATTCCGCAGAACCTGATGAAAAACGGTGTAGCTGATTACATCATCACGGGTCAGTGGGCGAAGAAGGCATTTAAGGAAGCGCAGAAATACGGAAAGGCAGTGGCTGTTGCATCAAGTGAAGACAAGACCTTCAGCTACATTCCGGACTGCTCTGACCTGCCGATCGACGATGACGCAGACTATGTATATATCTGCGAGAATAATACCATCTATGGCACCAAATACAAAACCCTGCCAAATACTAAGGGAAAAACGCTGGTGGCTGACATCTCTTCCTGCTTCCTCTCTGAGCCGGTGGATGTAACCAAATATGGCCTGCTTTACGGCGGTGCCCAGAAGAATGTCGGACCTGCAGGCGTTGTCATCGTGATCATCCGTGAGGACCTGATCCGTGAGGATGTACTTCCGGGAACCCCGACCATCTGCCAGTACAAGGTGCAGGCCGATGCCAAGTCTCTGTATAATACCCCGCCATGCTATGGCATTTATATCTGCGGCAAGGTATTCAAATGGTTAAAGAAACGCGGCGGTCTTCAGGCCATGAAGGAGTACAATGAGAAAAAGGCGAAGATCCTCTACGATTTCCTGGATCAGAGCAAGCTGTTTAAGGGAACCGTTGCCAAAGAGGACCGTTCCTTAATGAATGTTCCGTTTGTCACGGGAGATAAAGATCTGGATGCAGAGTTTGTCAAAGAGGCAACTGCAGCAGGCTTTGTAAACTTAAAGGGACACCGTACCGTAGGCGGCATGCGTGCCAGCATCTACAATGCCATGCCGATGGAAGGCGTGGAGAAGCTGGTTGCGTTCATGAAGAAATTTGAGGAGGCGCATCAGGCATGAGAAAGATCCATTGCATCAACGCCATTTCTAAATATGGCACAGACCAGTTCACAGAAGACTATCAGCTCACAGATGAGGTAAATGAGGCAGAGGGTATTCTGGTCCGCAGCGCATCCCTTCATGAAATGCAGTTTTCCAACTCCCTGCTGGCTATTGCCCGCGCAGGAGCCGGTGTCAATAACATTCCGCTCGATGCCTGTGCACAGGAAGGCATTGTTGTTTTTAACACTCCGGGTGCCAATGCGAATGGCGTTAAGGAGCTGGTGCTTGCCGGATTGTTCCTGGCATCCCGCGATATCGTGGGCGGTATCGAGTGGTGCAAAGAGAATAAAGAGGACGCAAACATTGCCAAATCTGCCGAGAAGGCAAAGAAGGCCTTCGCCGGCTGCGAGATCAAGGGCAAGAAGCTTGGTGTGGTAGGTCTGGGTGCCATTGGTGCTGAGGTTGCCAATACAGCCATTGCTCTGGGTATGGAGGTTTACGGCTATGATCCGTACATTTCTGTTAATGCGGCATGGAGACTGTCTCGTGATGTAAAGCATACCACCAGCCTGGACATGATCTGCCAGGAGTGTGATTACATTACCCTGCATGTTCCGGCTGTGGATTCCACAAAGGGCATGATCAACAAGGCTGCCATCGAGCAGATGAAGGACGGTGTGGTGATCTTAAACTTTGCCCGTGATCTTCTGGTCAATGAAGATGACCTGGCTGAGGCATTAAAGTCCGGCAAGGTAAAAAAATATGTGACCGACTTTGCAAATCCGAAGTCCGTGAACATGGACAATACCATTGTGATCCCGCACCTGGGCGCTTCCACGGAAGAGTCTGAGGACAATTGTGCGAAGATGGCAGTTCAGGAGATCATGGATTATCTGGAAAACGGAAATATCCGTAACTCCGTCAACTATCCGGCCTGCGATATGGGCGTGAAGAAGACGGCCTGCCGTGTGGCAGTTTTACATATGAATATTCCGAACATGATTGGTCAGATTACCGGAGTACTGGCTGCCGGAAAGATCAACATTTCCGACATGACCAACAAGAGCCGCGACAAGTTCGCTTATACCCTGATGGATCTGGAGCATACGCCGGATGACATCATGGTACAGAAATTAAATGCCATTGAGGGTGTCTTAAGAGTCAGACTTATCTGATCAGAAAACCGTACATTATTTTAAAAGGCTGGGGATATCGAGAAGTCCCCAGCCTTGCTGGTTTCTGGGGAGACCAAGATCTACGGCACGTTCCCGCAAAAGAAGCTTTACATCGCGGTTGGACATTTCCGGATTCTGCTCCAAAAGCAGGGCAATGGCACCGGAAACATAAGGAGTGGCCATACTGGTGCCGCTTTTTATGGTGTAACAGCCGCTCTGATTGCTGCAGCTTGTGATGGCCGCCCCCGGAGCTACAATATCCGGTTTACATACACAGGAACGGGTCGGTCCCCGCCCAGAGTAGTCGGACATGCGGCTGCCCATGACATTGACTACCTGGTCATCATCGGAACAGCCTACCGTGATGACTTTGCGGCTGATGCCCGGCGTGGTGATGGTTCCCCGCTTTGGTCCCATGTTCCCAGCTGCCACAACCACTACAAAGCCTGCATCCCAGATTTCTTCGACACCGCGCACCAGGGCAGATGTCTCACTCATGTTCCGGCCGGAGAACGAGCCGACGGACACATTGACGATACGGATGTTGAATCGGTCGCGCTGCTGCAGGATGAGGTGGAGACCGGCCAGGACATCGGAAACATAGCCGCCGCCCCGTTTGTCCAGCACCTTGACCGGAATGAGGTGGCAGCCGGGAGCGATGCCGCAGAACCGGCCTTTGCTGGCACTGCCGTCCCCGGCGATGATGCCGCAGACATGAGTGCCGTGTCCGTTATCATCATAAGGCAGCCGTCGTCGTCGTACCATATCAAAAAAGGCGGCGATCCGTTCCTGATAGTCTTCGTGGGGAAAGCAGCCGGTATCCAGTACGGCTACCCCAATGCCGCGTCCGGTGGGGTGGTCAGAACCGGATCCGGGAGGGAAAATGGGGGCCTGGCTCATGGGAACTCCCGGCTTTTTTTACTGTTATGGTATTCAGGAGAAGCACTTCCCGTACGTGTCCATACTTAAGAATATCTTCATAATCTATTTAAACATTATACAAACATTTCCGTAAGGCTTATGTTATACTAAAGTCAGAATAAAGATATACATCTGAACTCCTTAAAACTTTTTTGAAACGAATATGTAAGAAAAAATCCTGTGCAACCATCACGGCACAGGATTTTTTTGTTTCATTTGACATGCTGTCTGCGGCATGCTATATTGAAGATGCAGTCCAGCGGGCCGTCCGGCCCATCTGATTATCCGGCCTTTCGCCAGAATCCACTTTTATCATTGAGAAAACCGATTCTGTTCAGAATATGCACCGTTCTTTGCAGTATCGGCAAAACCCTGTTGCCGGGCACACATGTGTGAATCAGTAAGGGAACAGCAAAAATCCTGCGGCTGAGCGGAAACAATTTGTTGACATTTGAAGCAGTTTATACTATGATTAAAACATTGAAAAGAACATTTGTTCGCAGACTGAAATACAGAAAACTGCGAGGTTCTGCATTTGGAGGAAGATATGAATAAAGACGATAAATTAAAAGCATTGGACGCTGCCATCACACAGATTGAGAAGTCTTACGGAAAGGGCTCTATCATGAAACTGGGCGATTCCGGCACCAATATGAATATTGAAACCGTTCCGACCGGTTCCATCAGCCTGGATATCGCGCTGGGCCTTGGCGGTGTGCCGAAGGGCCGTGTCATTGAGATCTACGGACCGGAGTCCAGTGGTAAAACCACGGTAGCACTCCACATGGTTGCAGAGGTACAGAAGCGCGGCGGCATTGCCGGCTTCATTGACGCAGAGCATGCGCTGGATCCGGTATATGCAAAGAATATCGGTGTGGATATTGACAATCTCTACATTTCGCAGCCGGATAATGGTGAGCAGGCTCTGGAAATTACCGAGACCATGGTTCGTTCCGGCGCAGTAGATATTGTGATCGTGGACTCTGTTGCAGCTCTGGTTCCAAAGGCCGAGATTGATGGTGAGATGGGAGATTCCCATGTGGGCCTGCAGGCCCGCCTGATGTCTCAGGCACTGCGTAAGCTGACCGGTATCATCAGCAAGTCAAACTGCTGTGTGATCTTTATCAACCAGCTGCGTGAAAAGGTTGGAGTTATGTTCGGCAATCCGGAGACGACTACCGGCGGCCGTGCACTGAAGTTCTATTCTTCCGTCCGCATGGATGTGCGCCGTGTGGAATCCATCAAGCAGGGCGGCGAGGTGATCGGCAATCATGTACGTGTCAAAGACGTAAAAAATAAGATTGCTCCGCCATTCAAGGAGGCAGAGTTTGACATTATGTTCGGTCAGGGCATTTCCAAAGAGGGAGATATTCTGGACCTGGCAGCCAAGGATAACATCGTGGAGAAGAGCGGTGCATGGTATGCCTACGGCGGCGCCAAGATCGGCCAGGGCCGTGAAAATGCCAAGACCTACCTGCGTGAGCATCCGGCAGTCTGCGCTGAGATTGAGACGAAGGTGCGTGAGAAACACGGCCTTCCGGCAGATGAGGCGGTAGCGGCCCTCGCAGCAGGCGCAGCAGAGGAAGAGGCGCAGGACGCAGCATTCACCGGTGCTGATGACGCTGAGTAATTATATGAAAATATGGAGTATACAGGGCGGAGAAGTACAGGTGCAAAGTCTGCCCATGGAATCTTTGCAGTCCGGAAAACAGCAGAATCCGGCAGCAAACAGAAAGAAAGCAAACGGTCAGAACAGAACAGTCCGGGAGTGCGCCCTCGCACTCCTGGAGTTTCGTGACCGGACCGAGCGGGAACTTCGCCGGAAGCTGAAAGAGCGTGAATACAGCACAGAGGAAATAGATGAGACGGTACTCTTTTTAAAAGAGTACCGTTATTTAGACGATGCGGCTTACGCGGGGCGTTATATCCGCACCTGTGCCGCACGGAAAAGCCGTCGGCAGATCCGGGCAGATTTAGAGCGCAAGGGAGTATCCCGTGAGATCATTGATCTTCAGCTTCAGGAGGAATACGTGGACGAGGACAGCCAGATCCGAAAGCTTCTTGAGAAGAAAGGATATGAACCCGGAAAGAGCATGGAGCCTGCAGAATACCGTCGTCTTATGGGGGCACTTGGCCGCCGCGGATTCTCCGGTGAGGCAATCCGCAGAGTCATGGAAAGCATGCGTGAGGAGTATGACTCGTTCCTCTGATTGTAGCTGCAGAACGTATAAGGCTGCTTCCATTCAGAAAATTCGTGCCCATGAAAGGTATCTTATTGACATAGTGCACAAAACAGTTTAAAATTGAAGTGTTGTATTGGTGTACAATGAAAATTAAATAAGGAGGTGCTCCTGTGTCAACGATAATAGCAGTTGTAATTACACTGTGTGTTGTGGCGCCTATTACCTGGGCTGTTGCGACCGCGCATCGGAAGAATGCTTACGAAAGCAAGATCGGAACCGCGGAAGAAAAAGCCAGGGAAATAATAGATGAAGCGTTAAAGACGGCAGAGACAAAGAAGCGAGAAGCTCTCCTGGAGGCAAAGGAAGAGTCTTTAAAGACTAAGAATGAGCTGGATAAAGAGACAAAGGAAAGAAGAGCTGAACTTCAGCGCTATGAACGACGTGTGCTGAGCAAAGAAGAAAATCTGGACAAAAAAGCAGAGAACATGGAACGGCGGGAAGCCGGACTTGCATCCCGTGAGGAAGCCTTGAACAAGCGTAACAGCGAGGTTGAGGCCCTGTACGAAAAAGGAATACAGGAACTGGAGCGTATTTCCGGTTTAACCTCCGAACAGGCAAAAGAGTATCTGCTCAGATCTGTTGAGGCAGAGGTCAAGCATGATACTGCCAAGATGATCAAGGATCTGGAAAACAAGGCAAAAGAAGAGGCTGACAAAAAGGCAAAAGAGTACGTGGTCACTGCAATCCAGAGATGTGCTGCAGACCATGTGGCTGAGACGACGGTGTCAGTCGTACAGCTTCCGAACGATGAAATGAAGGGTCGCATCATTGGCCGTGAGGGTCGTAACATCCGTACCCTTGAGACCATGACCGGCGTAGAGCTGATCATCGATGATACTCCGGAGGCGGTGGTATTATCCGGCTTTGATCCGGTACGGCGTGAGGTGGCAAGAATTGCCCTGGAACGTCTGATCGTGGATGGACGTATCCATCCTGCATCTGCCAGCTTCTCCACTCCTATAGGGTATCAGACTAATTTGATTGTACAAGGTATCGGTAACTA
>ERZ856578.6437-NODE-6437-length-13294-cov-5.054324_pt1 | contig 13294 bp, 9 predicted proteins | sample MGYA00514384_ERZ856578 | MGnify/ENA primary metagenome ERZ856578 (study PRJEB29103, sample SAMN06111958) | human gut metagenome | biome: human gut; feature: ankylosing spondylitis patient; material: healthy_person | host: Homo sapiens | place: China:Hangzhou...
CATACCCAGGAGTATTTATTCGCATTTGCTTCAAACTTGGAGCCATCAATGTATAGATGTTGAAGCATGGGCTTGAGCAGGTTGCCCGCGTCCATGGCGCCCTCGGTCTTGCCCGCGCCCACGATAGTGTGCAGCTCGTCGATGAACAGGATGATGCGGCCCTCAGACTTCTTCACCTCGTTGAGCACGGCTTTCAGCCGCTCCTCAAACTCGCCCCGGTACTTGGCGCCGGCGATCAGGCTGCCCATATCCAGGGCGAAGATGGTCTTGTCCTTCAGACTGCCGGGCACGTCGCCCTTCACGATCCGCTGTGCCAGGCCCTCGGCGATGGCCGTCTTGCCCACGCCGGGCTCACCGATGAGCACGGGGTTGTTCTTGCTCTTCCGGGACAGGATGCGGATGACGTTTCGGATCTCGTCGTCACGGCCGATGACGGGGTCCAGCTTGTTCTGGCGGGCCCGCTCCACCAGGTCGGAGCCATATTTCTTCAGGGCGTCATAGGTCTCCTCCGGGTTGTCGCTGGTGACCCGCTGGTTGCCCCGGACGGAGGCCAGGGCCTGCATCACCTTTTCCTTGGTGACGTTATAGGTGCGGAACAACTCCTTCAGGGCGCTGTTGGCGCTGTCCAGCAGTCCTAAAAACAGGTGCTCCACAGAGATATATTCGTCCTTCATGGACTTGGCCGTCTCCTCGGCGGCGTTCAGGGCCCGGTCCACATCCTGGGCCACATAGACCTTGTCCGCCTCCCGGCCGCCGCCGGAGACCTTGGGCAGCTTGTTTACTTCCGCCTGCACCGCCGCCAAAAAGCTGGGCACGGTCATGCCCATGGCGGTGAGCAGCTGGGGGATAAAGCCCTCCTGATCGGCCACCAGGGCAAGCAGCAGGTGCTGCTGCTCGATCTGCTGCTGGCCATATTGCTGGGCCAGGCTCTGAGCGCCCTGGATGGCGGCGAGGGATTTTTGCGTCAGTTGGTTCATATTCATGGAAGAAACCTCCTTGGTTCTGGTTTCCGAATGGATCTTAAGTTTTAGCACTCGTTAACTTTGATTGCTAATTTCATTGTATAACAAAACCCTCTCGCTGACAAGAGGGTTTTGTAAAAACCTTCGTGGGTTCGCGGGGAAAATTACTGGGTAATCACTGGATGGAGATGCTGCGGCGCTCCGGCTTCACGGCGGAGGCCTTGGGCAGGGTCAGCACCAGCACGCCGTTTTCAAAGGCGGCTCGGATGCCCTCCTGCTGGATGGCGGACACGTCAAAGCTCCGGCGCACGTCGCCGGCCCGGCGCTCCCGGCACACATACTGGCCCACGTGCTGCTCCTCCTCCCGGTGGGCGGCGATGGTGAGCACGTCCTCCTTAATCGTCAGGGAGATGTCCTCCTTGCGGAAGCCGGGCAACTCGGCCTCCATGCGGTAGCCCTCCCCCTGGTCCAGAATGTCCACACAGAAGGGGACGGGCTGCTGGGGCTGGTTGGAACTATATTGTCCGGCGCGGTGGTCGGTGGGGATCAAAGTATAAAACATGGAAAAAACTCCTTTCAAGCTCTGGCCCGGCAGCGTCTCGCGGCTTTTCCCGGCCCGGAGGCCTTCTTAACTTTGTCCACAGTATACCGCCCGCCTGTGAACAATTCTTGCAGATATTATGTCTAAATTGTAAACATTAGCAGTCTCTTAATTTGAGTGCTAATATCGCGAGTGAGCCTTTCCGCCTCCCGGGGGATTTCTTTTTGGAAAAGTGTTGACATTCCCTGAAAAACATGCTATGATAGCCAACGTCCTCTGATTAGACAAGATGAGGAGAGATGTCCGAGTGGTTTAAGGAGCCGGTCTTGAAAACCGGTGACTCGCAAGAGCCGTGGGTTCGAATCCCACTCTCTCCGCCACTTTTTATCTCACAACTTCATACAAGCGCAATTGCTTGTAGCCATGCAGAAGTACCCAAGTGGCTATAAGGGGCTCCCCTGCTAAGGGAGTAGACGGAGAAATCCGTGCGAGGGTTCGAATCCCTCCTTCTGCGCCACGTCGGAGCAAAGTTCACTTTGCTCCGACGTTTTTTATCTATGAAAAAGAACGCATCTGCCCACATGCTATTCCGTTAGGGCTACGGATACAAGGAGACAGATATGAAAAAGAACGATCTCGAAAAAAACAGAAGGGCCATCCGCAACAGTACAGTCGATTTTCTTATATTTACTAAGGATGCTAGTGAAGACAGCATCGAAGTCCGAGTTCAGGATGGCGAGGTCTGGCTCACTCAGGATGGTATCGCGCAGCTTTTTGATGTAGACCGAAGCGTAGTGACCAAGCATCTCAAGAACATCTTTCAGGACGGGGAGTTGACGGAAGAAGCAACTCGTGCAAAATTTGCACAAGTTGCGGATAACGGAAAAACCTATCAATATAATTTCTACGCGCTCCCTGCGATCATTGCAGTTGGCTACCGCACCAATTCTTCAAGGGCGATGCAGTTCCGGCAGTGGGCAACAAAGGTTCTGGAAACCTTTACGAAACAGGGATATGTGTTGGACAAGGATCGTCTGACCAACGGTCAGATTTTTGACGAATCCTATTTCGATCACCTGATCTCTGAAATTCAGGAGATTCGCGCCAGCGAACGCCGCTTCTATCAGAAAATCACAGATATCTATGCAACCGCCGTGGATTACTCTCTGGACAGCAAAACAACTAAGGACTTCTTCGCCACCGTCCAGAACAAAATGCATTATGCGGTGCACGGCAGCACTGCGGCAGAAATTATCATGTCCAGAGCGGATCATACCAAAGAGCATATGGGGCTGACGTCATGGAAAAACGCTCCGAACGGCAAAATCGTGAAAGCAGATGTATCCGTCGCAAAGAACTATCTACTTCAGGATGAGATGCAAGAGCTTAACGAGATCGTTACCATGTATCTCGATTATGCGACCAGACAAGCCAGACGGCACATTCCCATGACGATGGAAGATTGGGCGTCTAAGCTGGACGCATTTCTGCAATTCAACGACGCTGAGATTTTGCAGGATAAAGGAAAAGTCACAGCAGCCATAGCCAAGGCATTTGCAGAAAGCGAATTTGAAAAGTATCGCGTCATTCAGGATAAAAATTATCAGAGTGACTTCGACCGATTGATGGCCGAAACGGATGAAACAAAACATCCAAATTGAAGCTGCCCGCCACGTCGGAGCAAAGTTCGCTTTGCTCCGACGTTTTTTATCTCTGAAAAAGAACGATGTCGAAAAAAACAGAAGGGCCATCCTCAATAGTTAAAGTAGTATTTGCATAAAAAACACTATTTTGATATAATACTATCAAGAAATTGATAAGGAGGGCTTTCCATGAAAATCAGACCATCCTCTGCTCTGCGGAATGAGTACACGCAGATATCCGAGCTGGCAAAGGCATCCGGTGAACCGATCTTCATTACAAACAAGGGCGAAGATGATGGTGTTTTTATGAGCATGGCAGCATATGAGGATCGGGAAAAAATGTTCCGACACCGCGACAAAATTTATGCTGCGGAACTCAGCAGACTGAGTGGAGAGCCTGTCTGCACGCCGGAGGAGCTTGATGTGAGGATGGAGGAGCTGTTCCGTGCCTACGAAAAGTAAACTGGTCTATCTTCCTCCTGCTCAACATGACTTCGAGGAGATTGTGAAGTATCATATTACAGAGGCAGGAACTCCCTACGCACGAAAAATCTACAGCACGATGAAAACGACCATGAACCGTCTGCGGGATTTTCCATTGATGGGGCAAACCCACCCAGATCCGATCCTTGCAGCAAGCGGCTACCGTAAACTTGTGCTGACGAAGACTTATGTTGCCATCTATAAATTGATCGGTGACACCGTCTACATTTATGCGATCGTCAATGGTGTAACAGATTATCCGCGGCTTCTGAAGTAAGCGCTGCCATCAGACGTGACATAAAATGATCTGTGCAAGGGGCGCGTTGCAAAAAGTACGCTGAATAAAAAAGACGAGCAGGCTGCCCCGAAAGAGGTCGCCTGCTCATCTTATAGATATCGTTTTTTACAGGGAGTCGCACAGCATGGCTGCGCCCACCACTCCGGCGTCGTTGCCCAGGGAGGCGCGGACCAGGCGGGTGGGCATGGTCTTGTCGAAGGAACCCTGGCGGACAAGCTCCCGCACGGGGTCCAGCAGCAGGTCGTCATCGGCATTGCTCACGCCGCCGCCCATGCAGATGACCTCCGGCTGGAGGATGTTCACCAGGTTGATAAGGCCAATGGCCACGCCGGAGCGATAGGAGTACAGCACCCGGCGGGCGGCCTCGTCCCCCTGGCGGGCGGCCTGGAAGGGGGTGCGGCCCTGGACCTTGCTCTTGTCCCCCTCGCACAGCTGCCACAGCAGGCTGTCACGGCTGCGCTCCATCTCCCGCAGGGTCATCTGGACCAGGGCGGTGGCCGAGCCATACTGCTCCCAGCAGCCCCGGCTGCCGCAGCCGCACAGGTGGCCGTTGGGGTGGATGATCATGTGGCCCACCTCCATGCCGCTGCCGCCGATGCCGGTGAACAGCTTGCCGTCCACCACCATGCCAGCGCCGATGCCCGTGCCCAGGGTCACCGTCACTGCGGGACTGCATCCCTTGGCCGCTCCGCTGCGGTATTCCCCGATGGCGGCACAGTCGGCGTCGTTGCCCAAAAAGACGGGCATATCCCACTGCTGCTGGAACAGCTGCCGCACGGGTGTGTTCTGAAAGGGCATGTTGGGGGTGCGCACTACAACGCCCGTCTTGTTGTTCACCTGGCCGGGCAGGCCGATGCCCACCGCCTTGACCTCTTTTTTCGTCACGCCGCCGGACTGGCACACCTGCTTGGCCAGGCGGACGATCTCGCCGCACAGCTGCTCCGGCGTCTGGCTGTGGTCCACCAGGTGGCTGGCCTTGTCCAATATCTCGCAGTCCTCGTTCATCAGTCCGGCCACCAGGTTGGTCCCGCCTACGTCCACGCCAATGTAATACATGCTCAGTCCTCCTCGTCGGGTTCTTCGCTCATGCTGTTCTGCTCAAAGTGCCGGTCCATGCGCTGGGTCAGCTCTAACGCAGCATTGTGGCCCATCTTCCGGTTGCGGTTGTTCATGGCGGCCACCTCCACGATGCTGGCCAGGTTCCGGCCCGGCTTCACCGGGATGGTGATGGAGGGCAGCTTCACCCCCAGCACCTCCGTCTGCATCTGGTCCAGGCCCAGACGGTCATACACGGTGTTGTCGTTCCAGGGCTCCAGATTGATGACCATGTCGATCTGCTGCTTCAGCTTGATGGCCCCCATGCCGAACAGGCGGCGCACGTCGATGACGCCGATGCCCCGCAGCTCCATATAGTGGCGGATCAGCTCGGGGGCGTTGGCCTCCAGAGTCCCGTGGTTGGTCTCCCGGATCTCCACCGCGTCGTCGGCGATAATCCGGTGGCCGCGCTTGATGAGCTCAATGGCCACCTCGCTCTTGCCCACGCCGGACTCCCCCTGGATGAGCACGCCCTCGCCGTAAATCTCCATCATCACGCCGGAGCGGGTGATGCGGGGGGCCAGATAGTTATAAAGGCTGCCGATGAGGGCGCTCATAAAGGCGGAGGTCTGGGCCTTGGTGCGCAGCACCGTCCGCCCGTGGGCCCGGGCGGCCTCCAAACACTCGGGGAAGGCCACCAGCCCCCGGGTGATGATCAGACCGGGGACGGGATACTCCAGCAGCCGCTCAAAGCTCTCCTTGCGCTGCTCCGGCGTCATCCCCGCCACAAAGGCGGTCTCCGTCAGGCCCATCAGCAGCAGGCGCTTGGTGTCAAAATGCTCGAAAAACCCGGACAGGGGCAGACCGGGGCGGTTCACGTCCACCGTGTGCAGGGGCACTTCCTCATAGTTGGGGGCGGCACACAGGACCTCCAGGTCAAACTCCTTGATGATCTGGCCCAGGGTCACGCTGTACTTGCTCTCGCTCACGCAAAACCCTTCCTTTCCTTCGCCGCACCTAGCCGGGAGCGGCGTTTTTTTCGTCTTTCAGTATAGACGAAATCCCCCCGCCCCGCAAGATGTCCTGCAAAAAAAGCAGGATTGTAAACACCCCCATCCCCGTAGTATAATGATATAATATAGGAAAGGTGTCCGCGCTTGGCGGGCAGAACGCAAGGAGAGAGGAACTATGCACACCATCGACCCCCAGAGCTGGAAGCAGGACCTGCCCGCCTTCCGGGAGAAGACGGACGAATTTTATGCCGGGACCCTGGACAAGGGCGCCTATAAGGGCTTTTCCGGCCTTTACGGCAGCTATGCCCAAAAGGGCGGCAAGGCCAGTATGCTCCGCCTGCGCATGACCGCCGGGCGGGTCACCCGGGACAAGCTGGCCTTTGTGGCCCAGGCCATCCGCACCTATGCCGTTTCCCGGGCCCACTTTACCACCTGCCAGTCTATTCAGCTCCACGACCTGCTGCCCCAGGCCCTGTACCCCATCATGGAGCAGGCCCTGGACCACGGCATCGTCACCATGGGCGGCGGCGGCGACTTCCCCCGGAACACCATGTGCTCCCCCCTGTCCGGCGTGGAAGTTGGCGAGTATTTCGACGTGATGCCCTATGCCGAGGCGGCGGGCAATTATGCCATGAACTTTATCAAGGCGGAGAAGATGCCCCGCAAGCTGAAGATCTGCTTCTCCAACTCCCCGGCCAACCTGCCCCACGCCACCTATCGGGACCTGGGCTTTGCCGCCCAGCCTGACGGGAAGTTCGACGTATACTCCGCCGGCGGCCTGGGCAACAACCCCAAGTTCGGCGTGAAGGTGGCCGAGGGGGTCGCGCCCGACAAGATCCTCTACTACGTCCAGGCCATGTGGCAGACCTTCCGGGCCCACGGCAACTATGAAAACCGGGGCAAGGCCCGCACCCGCTATATGCAGGACGTCTGCGGCGGGCCGGAGGGCTACGCCCGGGCCTATCAGGAGCAGCTGGACGCGGTGTTCGCCTCTGGGGTGGACCTGGACCTGCACCTGACCCCTGCCCCTGTCACCAAGCAGGGGGACGGCGTGGCGGTGGCCGGGCCCCGGGTCATTCCGCAGAAGCAGCCCGGCCTGTATGCCGTGGCCTGGCACCCCATCGGCGGCCAGCCCGACCTGAACACCCTGTGCGCCCTCAGCGACGCCCTGGCGGACATGAACGGGACCGAGATGCGCCTGGCCCCCGACGAGACGGCCTATATCATCAACCTCACCGGCGCCGAAGCTGAGAAAATTCTGGCTCTCACCGCCGACGGGGCACAGACCCTGTTCGAGACCTCGGTGAGCTGCATCGGCGGCGCCACCTGCCAGGTGGGCATGCGGGACTCCCAGGCCCTGCTCCATGCCTGCGTGGACGCGGTGCGCAAGGCCGATATCCCCGACGGTGCCCTGCCCCAAGTCCACATCTCCGGCTGCCCCTCCTCCTGCGGCACCCACCAGACGGGGGTGCTGGGCTTCCGGGGAGCCTCCCGCTTAGTGGACGGCAAGCCCCAGGCCGGTTTCCTCCTCTTCGTGGGCGGCAACGCCCATCAGGGTCAGGAGACCATGGGCCGGGAAGTGGGCGTGCTGCTGGAAAAAGACGTGCCCGCCTATCTCGTAGACCTGGGCCGCACCGTGGCCGCCGCCGGACAGGATTTCAACGCCTGGTTCCAGGCAAACCCTAACGGGCCGGATGCGATTGCGGAGAAATATCTGTAATTTTTAAGCCTTCCCCTGGGGGAAGGCTAACTCCTAACTCCTCACTACAAGAAAGGCGGAACCACATGTCCTTTGTCCACTTACATCTGCATACCGAGTTCTCCCTGCTGGACGGGGCGTGCCGCATCAAAAAGCTGGTCCAGCGGGTGAAGGAGCTGGGCCAGACGGCGGTGGCCATCACCGACCACGGGGTGATGTACGGCGTCATCGACTTCTACCGGGCCTGTAAGGCCGAGGGCATCAAGCCCATCATTGGCTGCGAGGTGTATGTGGCCCCCCGGGGCCGCACCCGGTTCCAAAAGGCCCACGAGTTTGATTCCGAGTCCCGCCATCTGGTCCTCCTCTGCCGCAACGAGGAGGGCTATCGCAACCTGTCCTATATGGTCTCCCAGGCCTTTCTGGAGGGCTTTTACATCAAGCCCCGCATCGACATGGACCTGCTGCGGGAGCACTGCGGCGGGCTGATCGCCTGCTCGGCCTGTCTGGCGGGGGAGCTGCCCCGGCTGCTGCTGGCCGGGGAGTATGACCAGGCCAAGGCCGTGGCGTTGGAGATGCAGTCCCTCTTCGGCCCCGACGGCTATTATCTGGAGCTTCAGGACCACGGCATCCCCTCTCAAAAGCAGGTGAACGCCGGGCTGCGCCGCATCCACGAGGAGACGGGCATCCCCCTCATCGCCACCAACGACGCCCACTATCTCCGCCGGGAGGACGCGGAGATGCAGGACATCCTCATGTGCATCCAGATGGGCAAGACCCTGGACGACCCGGGGCGGATGAAATTCGGCACCAACGAATTCTATGTGAAGTCCGAGGAGGAGATGGCCGCCCTCTTCCCCGACTGCCCGGAGGCCATCGAAAATACGAACAAAATCGCTCAGCTGTGCAACGTGGAGTTTGAGTTCGGCAAGTATCACCTGCCTCACTTCCAGCTGCCCGAGGGCTGGGACGACGGGGAGGCCTATTTCCGCCACCTGTGTCTGGAGGGCTTTGCCCGCCGCTACCCGGGCCAGCCCCCGGAATATTTAAAGCAACTGGAATATGAGATGGCCATGATCCGCAAGATGGGCTTTGTGGACTACTTCCTCATCGTGTCCGACTTCATCGCCTTTGCCAAGGGCAGCGGCATCCCTGTGGGTCCCGGGCGCGGCTCGGCGGCGGGTTCCATGGTGTCCTACTGCCTGAATATCACCGACCTGGACCCCATGAAGTACAGTCTGTACTTCGAGCGCTTTCTGAACCCGGAGCGGGTGTCTATGCCCGATATCGACATCGACTTCTGCATCCGCCGCCGCCAGGAGGTCATCGACTACGTCAACCGGAAATATGGCCACGACCACGTGGCCCAGATCGTCACCTTCGGCACCATGGCCGCCCGGGGCTCCGTGCGGGACGTGGGCCGGGTGCTGAACATGCCCTATGCCGAGGTAGACGCCATCGCCAAGCTCATCCCCAGCGGCCCCGGCGCCCTGCACATCACCCTGGAGGAGTCCCTGAAGCTATCCAAGCAGCTGAAGGACGCCTACGACGGCTCCCCCCAGGTGAAAAAGCTCATCGACACCGCCATGGCCATCGAGGGGATGCCCCGGAACACCTCCACCCACGCCGCCGGTGTGGTCATCACCAGCCGCCCGGTGTGCGACTATGTGCCCCTGGCCACCAACGACGGCCTGCCCGTCACCCAGTACATCATGACCACCCTGGAGGAGCTGGGCCTTTTAAAGATGGACTTTTTGGGTCTGCGGAACCTGACCATTCTGGACGACGCGGTGAAGATGGTGCAGAAGCAGCAGCCCGGCTTCTCCCTGAAAGACATCCCGGAGAACGACCCCCAGGTGATGAATATGCTGTCCGAGGGCCGCACCTCCGGCGTGTTCCAGATGGAGTCCACCGGCATGACCGGGGTGTGCGTGGGCCTGAAGCCCCAGACCATCGAGGACATCACCGCCATTATCGCCCTGTACCGCCCCGGCCCCATGGACTCCATCCCCCGGTTCATCGCCTGCAAGCAGAACCCGGAGAAGATCATCTATAAGCACCCCTCCCTGCGGCCCATCCTGGCCAACACCTATGGCTGTATCGTCTATCAGGAGCAGGTCATCCAGATCTTCCAGCAGCTGGCGGGCTATTCCCTGGGCCAGGCCGACATGGTCCGCCGGGCCATGTCCAAAAAGAAGCTGAAGGACATCCAGCGGGAGCGGGCCGCCTTCCTCCACGGGGACCCGGAGCGCAGCATCGCCGGTTGCGCCGCCAACGGCATCCCCCAGGCGGTGGCCGAGAGCATCTATGACGAGATCACCGACTTTGCCAACTATGCCTTTAACAAGGCCCACGCCGTGTGCTACGCCGTGGTGGCCTATGAGACGGCGTGGTTTAAGTACTATCACCCCAAGGAGTATATGGCCGCCCTGCTCACCTCCGTGCTGGACTCCACGGAAAAAGTGGCCGAGTACATCGCCGAGTGCCGGGACATGGGCATCCCCCTGCTGCCCCCGGACGTGAACGAGTCCTATGCCGACTTCACTGTTGTCGGCGAGGGCATTCGCTTCGGCCTGGTGGCCCTGAAGGGCGTGGGCCGGGGCGTGATCCAAAGCCTGCTGGAGCAGCGGGAGACGGGCGGCCCCTTCGCCGACTTTATGGACTTCTGTGACCGGATGTTTGACTATGACCTCAACCGCCGGGTGGTGGAAAGTCTCATCAAGGCTGGGGCCTTTGACCGCATGGGCTATCGCCGCTCCCAGCTGATCCAGGTCTATGGCCAGGTGCTGGACGGCATCGCCGCCAGCCGCAAGCGGAACGTGGAGGGCCAGCTGGACCTGTTTTCCTTCGGCGGCGGCGAGGACCCGTCCGGCCCCGCCCCCCTGCCCGCCCTCCATCTGCCCGACCTGCCCGAGTTCAGCCCCCAGGAGCTGATGAGCATGGAGAAGGAGACCACCGGCCTCTATCTCTCCGGCCACCCCATGGACCAGTATCGGGAGGCCGCCCGGCGGCTGGGAGCGGTGACCATCGGCTCGATCATGGCCGACTTCGACCGGGAGGAGGGCCCCCAGAGCTATCAGGACAACCAGCGGGTGGCCATCGCCGGGGTCATCTCCGCCTACCGCACCCGCACCACCCGGAACAACACCCTGATGGCCTATGTCACTCTGGAGGACGGCACCGGGACGATGGAGCTGCTGTGCTTCTCCCGGGTGCTGGAGGAGAGCGGCAGCTATATCCGGGAAAATAACGCCGTGCTGGTCCAGGGCAAGATCTCTGTGCGGGACGAGAAGGAGCCCCAGCTCATGGCCGACGGGGTCCAGCCCCTCAGCCAGCTGGAGCTGACCCCGGTGACCGACCATGTGAACACCCTCTATCTCCGCCTGCCCAGCCGGGAGGACCCCCGCCTGCGCAAGGTCCGCCTGGCCCTGTCCTTCTTCCCCGGGGAGGAGAACGTGGTGCTCTATTTTGAGGACTGCAAAAAACGGGTGGGCTCCCGCTGCGCCATCCGCCCCTCCCTGCTGGAGGATCTGCGAGATCGCCTGGGCGAAGAAAATGTGGTGGTGAAATAAGCCGCAAATTTTGCCCCGGCTGTGGACGATCCGGCCGTTTTTGGGGAAAAGATGCCGATATCCGGCGGAAAGCGGCGGGCAATTTCCCATCGCCCCACTTGCTTTTTCCACAGAAATATGCTAAATTAGTACAACACGCAGCGGTAGATACCGGTGCGGGAAGGAGGTGTCCCCCGTGGCCGAGGCCGTAAAGCAGGTGGCAAGAAACCAAAAAGCCTATCACGACTACTTCATCGAGGAGAAGTTCGAGGCCGGCATCGAGCTGGCGGGCACCGAGGTCAAGTCCATCCGCATGGGCAATGTGAACCTGAAGGACTCCTTCTGTCTCATCAAGGACGGGCAGCTGTCTGTCCTTGGGATGCACATCAGCCCCTATGAAAAGGGCAACATCTTCAACAAGGACCCCCGCCGTCCCCGCCGCCTGCTCATGCACAAGCGGGAGATCATGCGGCTGTTTGCCCGCATCAAGCAGGACGGCTACTCCCTCATTCCCTTAAGCGTCTACTTCAAGGGCCCCCGGGTCAAGCTGAGTTTGGGGCTGGCCCGGGGCAAAAAGCTCTATGACAAGCGGGAATCGGCGGCCAAGCGGGACGCCAAGCGGGAGATGGACCGGGCCATGAAGTCCCGGAATCGATAAGCACTTTACGAAAAGAAAGGAATGATGCCTTATGGCTCAGAACCCTGTTGTGACTTTTGAAATGGAAAACGGCGGCATCATCAAGGCCGAGCTCTACCCCGACGTGGCCCCCAACAGTGTGAACAACTTCATCAGCCTGGTGAAGAAGGGCTTTTATAACGGCCTGATCTTCCACCGCTGCATCCCCGGCTTTATGATCCAGGGCGGCTGCCCCAACGGCAACGGCATGGGCGGCCCCGGCTACTCCATCAAGGGCGAGTTTTCCCAGAACGGCGTGAAGAACGACCTGGCCCATGACCGGGGCGTGCTGTCCATGGCCCGTGCTATGGACCCCGACTCCGCCGGCAGCCAGTTCTTCATCATGGTGGAGAAGGCCCCCCACCTGGACGGCCAGTATGCCGCCTTCGGCAAGGTCATCGAGGGTATGGACGTGGCCGACGCCATCGTCTCCGCCAAGACCGACTGGAACGACCGTCCCCGTGAGGACCAGCGCATGAAGTCCGTCACCGTGGACACCTTCGGCGTGGACTACCCCGAACCCGAGAAGGTCTGATTTGACGTTTCACCGCAGATAGCGGTTGAAGCCCATGTTGTTAGATTCTTGTCATTCCGAGGAGCGCAGCGACGTGGGAATCCGTTTTCCTGAACGAGGGGTACGGATTGCCACGTCGGCCCGATGGGCCTCCTCGCAATGACAGGACATCGACAGCATGATATAAGCGGCCAAAGGCCGCTCATCCCCAAATCGAAGCCCAGCCGCAGGCGGGTTCGATTTGGAGAGGAGGCGCAAGGGAGCGGCGTGAGGAATGCCCGAAAGGGCGTTCCGAACAAAGCGGACTTTGCGCCGACGAGGGGGCGTACCGGTTTCGACGGGGACGCTGAAGCAGGAATAGCGGGCGGTGGCGCCTGGCCACCTTAAAACGGGCATTCTTTATAAATTAAAGAACAACAACGAATACGCTTACGCTGCCTAATTAAAGGCGGCCGTCTGACCGGGAAGGGCCACGAGCCCGGATCAGGCGTCGTTTAGTGGCGGACGTGCGTGCGGTAAGCTTTGCCCGCACCATGAATCATGAAGCTCACCCGACCCCCAGGCGTGACGGCTTGCCGGGGGGAAGGGGAACAGGGAGAGCAAGACTCCCGGGATAACCGTCTGCGCCCGGAGAAGTTTTTGTGGATGTGTTTTCGGACGGGGGTTCAACTCCCCCCGCCTCCACCATAACGTCGGAGCAAGCGAGTAAGCCGCTTGCTCCGACGTTCCAATAAATATATATATGATATGCCTCCGTAGCTCAGCTGTATAGAGCGACCGCCTCCTAAGCGGCAGATTGTTCGATTCCTTCGAGCAATGAAAATTGCATAAATCTTAAAAATGTCTCAGTAGCTCAGCTGGATAGAGCACACGCCTCCTAAG
>ERZ856578.6438-NODE-6438-length-13293-cov-4.447034_pt1 | contig 13293 bp, 7 predicted proteins | sample MGYA00514384_ERZ856578 | MGnify/ENA primary metagenome ERZ856578 (study PRJEB29103, sample SAMN06111958) | human gut metagenome | biome: human gut; feature: ankylosing spondylitis patient; material: healthy_person | host: Homo sapiens | place: China:Hangzhou...
AAACCGGCGGGCCGCGACCTCTGCCGCGATCCGTTCGTACTGGGCGACGGAATCCTTGAATTTCACAGATTCGAAAATAAAATTCAGGGATTTCTTTTTTCAGACGCTGAAAGAGGAAATTGATGCGATGGACAGGCTGCCTGTGCAGCAGAAATAAGAGGAAATATGGAACAGTATGCAATCAATGGCGGAAATCCGCTGGTCGGCGAGGTTGAAATCGGGGGCGCAAAAAACGCGGCGCTGCCGATTCTGGCTGCTTCCCTGATGACGGATGAGACCGTACTGATCGAAAATATGCCGGATGTACGGGATACGAACATCCTTTTGGACGCGATGGCGGGGATTGGCACTCATGTGGAGCGGGTTGACCGTCACACCGTTAAAATTAACGGTTCTCTGATTCATGACTTAACGGTTAATGGTGATTCTGTCAAGAAAATCAGGGCATCCTATTACTTTTTGGGAGCCCTTCTTGGAAAATATAAAAAGGCTACAGTTGTACTGCCGGGCGGCTGCGATATCGGCTGCCGTGCAATCGACCAGCATATCAAAGGGTTCAAGGCACTGGGCGCGACGGTTGAGATCGCGCATGGCATGATTACGGCGGAAGCGTCCCATCTGTGCGGCGCGCACATTTATCTGGACGTTGTCAGCGTCGGGGCGACAATCAATATCATGATGGCTGCAGCGCTGGCAGAGGGCAGAACAACGATCGAAAATGCGGCAAAAGAACCTCATGTTGTGGATCTGGCGAACTTTTTAAACAGCATGGGAGCCAATATCAAGGGCGCAGGTACGGATGTGATCCGTATCCGTGGTGTAGAGCGACTGCATAAGACGGAATATCCCATCATCCCGGATCAGATCGAAGCCGGCACGTTTATGTTTGCTGCCGCTGCGACGCACGGCGATGTGACGGTCAAAAACGTGATTCCGAAGCATCTGGAATCTATTTCCGCAAAGCTGTCGGAAATCGGCTGTGAAGTGACAGAGTCGGATGATGCTGTCCGGGTAGTGGCTTCCAGACCGCTCAAACATACACAGGTAAAGACTCTGCCGTATCCGGGCTTTCCGACGGATATGCAGCCCCAGATCGCGGTGACGCTGGGTCTGTGCTGCGGCACGAGCATTGTAACAGAGAGTATTTTTGAAAATCGTTTCCGCTATGTGGACGAGCTGATCCGCATGGGCGCAAGCATTAAGGTGGAAGGGAATACTGCGATCATCGACGGCGTTTCCCGGTATACCGGAGCGAGCATCAATGCGCCGGATCTGCGTGCCGGAGCAGCGCTTGTTATCGCAGCGCTGGCAGCGGAAGGAATGTCTGTCATTGACGATATCCGCTATATCGAACGCGGATATGAGGATTTTCCGGCAAAACTGCAGAGCCTCGGCGCCCAGATCGAAAAGGTGGAATCCGAACGGGAATTGCAGAAATTCCGCTTGAAGATTGGCTGAGACACTTTTCAGAAATTGTCCTGTTGACAAATACAGGGCGCTATAGTATTTTAAATGAGTACCTGATAAGAAAATTCAATATTGTGCCTTCTCTTATTCAGAGTGGTGGAGATACATAGGATCTGTGAAGCCACGGCAACCCCGTTTTTTCGGAAGGTGCCAGCCTGAGCGAATAGAAGTCCCGTTTCCGGGATGGAAGCAATCGAACAATAAGAGGATTTGATTATCAAACTATCGGATCCGCTTTTTAGCGGATCTTTTTTGTACAGGATCCCGCTGTGGCGGAATGAAAAGATGTCGCGAATGCGACCCGCCGAAGGTAAAGAATCCTGTAAAGCAGTATCCTATTTTTCACAGCAAACATCTAAGGAGGAACAGATGGAAAAACGTTTATTTACTTCTGAGTCTGTAACAGAAGGACACCCCGACAAAATGTGCGATGCCATTTCCGACGCAATTCTGGACGCACTGATGGAAAAAGACCCGATGAGCCGTGTAGCCTGCGAGACAGCAAGCTGTACCGGTTTCGTACTGGTAACCGGCGAGATCACCACCAACGCATATGTAGATATCCCGAAGATCGTTCGTGAGACGGTTAAGGAGATCGGCTACGACAAGTCTGAGTATGGCTTTGACGGCAATACCTGTGCCGTTATGGTTTCGATCGACGAGCAGTCTTCTGATATCGCTATGGGCGTTGACAAGGCTCTGGAAGCAAAAGAAAACCAGATGTCTGAGGAAGAGCTGGAAGCGATCGGCGCTGGCGACCAGGGTATGATGTTCGGCTATGCAACCAACGAGACAGAGGAATATATGCCTTACCCGATCTCTCTGGCGCACAAGCTGGCACAGCAGCTGACCAAAGTAAGAAAAGACGGCACACTGACCTATTTAAGACCCGACGGCAAGAGCCAGGTTTCTGTAGAATATGATGAAAACAACAAGCCGGTTCGCCTGGAGGCAGTTGTATTATCCACACAGCATGACCCGGATGTCACGCAGGAACAGATTCACGAAGATATTAAGAAATATGTTTTTGATCCGATCCTGCCTGCAGAGCTGATCGACGAGAACACCAAGTTCTTCATCAATCCGACCGGACGTTTCGTAATCGGCGGACCTCACGGTGACGCTGGTCTGACCGGCCGTAAGATCATTGTAGATACCTACGGCGGATATGCACGTCACGGCGGCGGTGCTTTCTCCGGTAAGGACTGCACCAAGGTTGACAGAAGCGCAGCTTACGCAGCACGTTATGTTGCAAAGAACATTGTTGCAGCAGGACTGGCTGACAAGTGCGAAATCCAGCTGTCTTACGCAATCGGCGTAGCACAGCCTACCTCTATCATGGCAGACACCTTCGGCACCGGCAAGGTTTCCGATGAGAAGCTGGTTGAGATCATCCGTGAGAACTTCGACCTGCGTCCGGCTGGCATCATCAAGATGCTGAACCTGCGTCGTCCGATCTACAAGCAGACCGCTGCATACGGTCACTTCGGCCGCAACGATCTGGATCTGCCCTGGGAGAAGCTGGATAAGGCAGAAGATCTGAAGAAGTATCTGTAAGATCCACCCTTTTGTAAAATAAGGGTAACTGTTCAGTTCCCTCACAGTTACGATGCAAAATCCATTCCAAATCGGCTTCGCCGATGGGATTTTGCATGACTCAATCATATTCTTACGGTCTCAGCAGCAAGTGCTTCGACCTGTTCTGAACAGTTACAAATAAGGTACCTTATATAATCCCATGTTCCTGCCGCGGCAGCGTTATGCTGCTTCGGCGGTGGATGTGGGATTTTTTATCGTATAGGAACCTTCGTTTCCATACGATAAAAACGCTCCGCGAGGATGCGCACTCGGCGCAAGGGGAGATGGTTGCCGAGGCAACCGCGCCTCGGCGCGAGAATGTGCCAAGGCACATTCTCTTTTATGTGACAGAGCGGGACAAAGCGATCAGGTATCAGCTGGCGAAACATTTATCGGAAGCTGCCAGTCTGATAAGGATGGAATTTTCCAAACGGGCATGGTATACTCAACTCAACAAGATAAGGGGATCGATACAAATGAAAAGAAAACAGGTAACAGCAGCATGTCTGATGGCAGCAACGATGCTGTTTTCAGGCTGCACGCCGAATATCAGTGAATATGCAGCGCGAGCGCAGCAAGCCGGAAAGAGCTTTTGGGAAGGGAAAACAACAGACGCTATGGCGCAGGACAGCGATGCTGCGGCAACAGCAGATGACGAGACGTCTGTAGCAGGTGAAACACAGAATGTCAGTACAGGAACCGGCACCGCTGCAGTGACCAATGAGAGGCAGGATAGCGATACTGCGACCGATGACGAGATACAGGATAGCACAACAGCGACCGGCGGCGAAGGGCAGCACAGCGATACCGCGGCAACAGCAGACGGCGAGATGCCTGCGACAGGCGAAACGCAGATCGACACCGCCACAGAATCTGAGGCAGCAACAGCTCCTCAAATTCCGGAACTGATGACAGAAGTGACCGACTCAGTTTATGAAGCATACGCGCAGAAATCGGATGCGTTTACCGGCAAGCTGGCGGGACACGACCGTCTGAGCCGCGCGGAAAACGCAGCGCTGACGGCAGTTCTTTCGCAGAAGGAGTACGGTGACAAGACGCTTTGCCTGCAGAACATGGCGAAGTATGACAGCAACGCAAATGAAAGCTTTCTGCTGATGTTTGAGAGCACACCGTTGACAGCCCGCGGGCGGATTTCCGGCGATCTCTGGTATTATGACGGCGAGTCGGCAAGGCTTCTGGAAAAAGGAATCGTCGTAACCGGACTGCAGCAGGTGACGGGAATTGGGAATCCGTTTGTTATTCTGGAAACGGAAGTCTCCGGCAAAAAACAGGCGGCTGTCTGGACGGTAAAAGATCAAAAGTGCGAAAAGCTTCTGGAGGATGCCGAGACGATCGAAGCGACAAAGGACGGCGTTTGTACGTTTTATCCTGCGGAGAAGACTGTGTACGATCCGCTTGTTTCGGAATGGGACAGTGCAGAAGAGACGGTTCCTGTTTATTATGAAAGAACAGCGGACGGATTTGCGGAGCGTTCGTATCGGGAGCTGACAGCGTCGGAATATTTGGCGTATGTGTCTGCAGAGGATTCGGATGAAGAGGCACAGGCGTGGAAGGAAAAGCTGGAAGAGCAGTTCTACACGCAGACGGATGAAAATACAGAATATACCTATTGGTTTTATGCAATTGGGGAGGACAAAATTGCCTATCGCTGCAGAGAAGCCGGGCAGTCGGTCGGACAGGAAGAAGGAATCGATCATGCGGTTGCGAAGTACAGCTGGTGTATCAGCAGCCTGGATCAGGGAAAGCTGACCAAAGCATCGGAGACGATCAGCGGGGATGGATTTTTCTTTCCGTCGAGATTGGAGCAGGAAGAAGCGCTGGAGAGCCTGGAGAATATTCCAAACGAATTTACGAAAAACCGGTTGGATAAAGTGCAGAAAACAGCCCGCGCGGCGGTCGGTCAGGCGGTTGCACAGATTCTGGAGGTACAGGAGTACCCGGACGATGCGCTGTGTTTTGCAGAGACGGCGGATTACGATGGGAACGGCAAAAAAGAAACATTTGCGGCGATCGGCAGGTACGACGGAGCGTTCGGCGCGCCGGTATGCGACCTGTGGTTTGCCGGCGCGGACGGCGCAGTTTTGGAAGAAGAGAATTTTGCCTTTAAGGAGCTGGAAAAGCTGGGAAGCGCCTTTGTGCTGTATCGTGGCTACGAAGTGTCCGGCGTCAGCGACATGCTGTTTGGTGTGCAGGAGCAAGGAGCAGTGCGCCTGTTAAAACAGATGGGGCACTTTGAGCTGGACGATGACGGCGATCTGATGGCATGGACTGCCGGGACAGAAGCCGCGCCGGGATATTATGACATCAGCCTGCGCACACTGACAGAGTATCGATTAGAAGAAATCCGTGAAAAAGAGCTGTTACAGTATAAAAACGGCAAAGCAGTGTTAAAGAGTATCCTGCGGCAGGTTGGATCAGATTCCGGGAAAATACAGATTTTATCCGGGGAAAACGATAGGATTCATGTCAACTTTTCGGACGCGGAAGGAAGCTGGTACGAGACATGGAAAGTGGAAAACGACAGACTTGTACTGACAGACAGCGGAGAAGGCAGTGTAAAAGAGGTTCATGAAAGCGGTGATGTGTCCGGACAAAACGCAGTCAGTCAAAACAGCGCTGTATCTGACCGGGAAGCAGACAGCATCAGTGAAAACAATGCGGCAGCATCCGACCGGACAGGCAGCATCGGCACGAGGTCTGTGACAAAGAGCGGGCAAAAGTCAGAAAACGGGACAGAAAGCCCTGCCTTTGACTTCTCTGCGCCCGATGGGACAGCAAAGGAAACTCAGACAGAACAAGAATAGGAAATTACAAAAATATGGCATTTGCACATTTGCACGTCCATACAGAGTACAGCCTGCTGGACGGTTCCAATAAAATCAAAGAATATGTAAAACGAGTCAAGGAGCTGGGCATGACGGCTGCGGCGATTACCGACCATGGCGCAATGTACGGTGTGATCGATTTTTACCGTGCGGCGCGGGCAGAGGGTATCAATCCGATTTTGGGCTGTGAGGTCTATGTTGCGCCCAATTCCCGTTTTGACCGGGAGATTACCGGCGGGGATGACCGGTATTACCATCTGGTGCTTCTGGCGGAAAATAATACTGGTTACGCGAATCTGAGCAAAATCGTCAGCCGCGGTTTTACGGAGGGGTACTATTACAAGCCGCGTGTCGATATGGAGGTTCTGGAGGAATTTCACGAGGGAATTATTGCGCTGTCTGCGTGTCTGGCAGGTGAAGTGCCGCGCTATATCCAGAAAGGACTGCCGGAGGAAGCAAAAAAATGCGCATTAAAGTATCAGTCGATTTTTGGGAAGGATAATTATTTTCTGGAACTGCAGGATCATGGGATCCCGGAGCAGCAGACCGTAAACATGGCGCTTTTACAGATGTCGCGGGAACTGGACATTCCGTTAGTATGCACGAACGACGTGCACTACACCTATGCGGAGGACGCAAAGCCCCACGATATCCTTCTGTGTATCCAGACCGGCAAAAAGCTTTCCGACGAAAACCGGATGCGTTACGAGGGCGGTCAGTATTTCGTCAAAAGCGAAGAAGAGATGAAGGGACTGTTTCCCTATGCGTGGGAGGCAGTGGAAAATACACAGCGAATTGCAGACCGCTGTCATGTGGAAATCGAGTTTGGTAAGACGAAGCTGCCGCATTTTGATGTGCCGGAGGGCTATGATTCCTGGGGATATTTGAACAAGCTGTGCACTGACGGCATGAAAGAGCGCTATCCGGAGGACGACGGCACGCTGCAGAAGCGTCTGGAATACGAGTTGGGTATTATCAAGCGCATGGGATATGTGGACTATTTCCTGATCGTGTGGGATTTTATCAACTATGCCAGAGAAAACGGTATTCCGGTAGGACCTGGACGTGGAAGTGCAGCTGGAAGCATCGTTTCCTACTGCCTGCATATCACGAATATTGATCCGATCCGTTATAGCCTGCTGTTTGAGCGTTTCCTGAACCCGGAACGAGTTTCCATGCCGGATATCGATATCGACTTCTGTTATGAACGCAGACAGGAGGTCATCGATTATGTCGGACGCAAATATGGAAAAGAAAAGGTTGTGCAGATTGTCACATTCGGTACGCTGGCGGCAAAGGGTGTCATCCGCGACGTCGGGCGCGTCATGGATCTGCCGTATTCCTTTGTGGATTCGATTGCAAAAATGATTCCGAACGAGCTGAACATGACGATTGATAAGGCACTGTCAATGAACGCAGAGCTGCGCAAGCTCTACGAGAGCGATGAACAGGTGCACGTGCTGATTGATATGAGTAAACGGCTGGAGGGATTGCCGCGCCACACCTCGATGCACGCAGCAGGGGTTGTGATCTGCCCGGAGGCGGCAGATCATTTTGTACCGCTTTCACGGGGGTCGGATGGTTCGATCACAACGCAGTTTACGATGACGACGCTGGAAGAGCTCGGACTGTTAAAAATGGACTTTCTGGGGCTTCGAACCCTGACAGTAATCGACCACGCGGTCAAGATGATTGAGCATGACACCGGTGTGAAGCTCGATATGGAGCATCTGGATTATAACGATAAAAAAGTGCTGGATTCGCTCTGCACCGGCAGGACGGACGGCGTGTTCCAGCTGGAAAGCGGCGGGATGAAAAGCTTCATGAAGGAGCTAAAGCCCCAGAACCTTGAGGATATCATCGCGGGTATTTCCCTGTACCGTCCCGGGCCGATGGACTTTATTCCAAAATATATTAAAGGAAAAAACAATCACGACGAGATCACCTATTCCTGTCCGGAGCTGGAACCGATCCTGTCTCCGACCTACGGCTGTATCGTGTATCAGGAGCAGGTTATGCAGATTGTGCGCGACCTCGGCGGCTACACGATGGGACGAAGCGACCTGGTTCGCCGTGCAATGAGCAAGAAAAAGCAGTCCGTCATGGAAAAAGAACGGGCGAATTTCGTTTACGGCAATCCCGAGGAGGGCGTGCCCGGCTGTGTGGCCCGGGGCATTCCGGAAAAGGTCGGTCTGGAAATTTACGCGGAAATGATGGATTTTGCAAAATACGCGTTCAACAAGTCCCACGCCGCATGCTACGCGGTTGTCGCTTACCAGACGGCTTACCTGAAATATTATTATCCGGTGGAATTTATGGCGTCCCTGATGACTTCTGTAATCGATAACCCCGGAAAAGTGGCGGAATACATTCTGGTTTGCCGCCAGATGGGAATCGCGATTCTGCCGCCGGATATCAACGAGGGAGAGCCGGGATTTTCGGTATCGGGAAAATCAATCCGGTACGGGCTGACTGCGATCAAGGGTGTAGGACATCCGGTTGCGGACGCGGTGATCGCAGAGCGGAAGCTGCGGGGCGTGTTCAAAAACCTGCAGGATTTTCTTTCCAGAATGTCCGATACGGAAGTCAATAAGCGCAACGTGGAAAACTTCATCAAAGCGGGTGCATTCGATAGCCTTGAGGGAACACGCAAGCAGTTTATGAGCGTATTTGTGCAGCTGATGGATCAGAATCAGCAGAATCGGAAAAATAATATGGCGGGACAGCTTTCCTTATTCGATCTGGTGGACGAGTCGGAAAAGAAAAACTATGAAATCCGTTTCCCGGATGTCGGGGAATATCCGAAGGAAATTCTTCTGACCTTTGAAAAAGAAGTGCTCGGTGTGTATGTCAGCGGGCATCCGCTGCAGGAATACGAGCAGCTCTGGCGCAGGAATATTTCTAATACAACGGCAGATTTTATGCTGGATGAGGAGACAAACAGCGTCCATATTCAGGACGGAGCAAAGGCGGTTATCGGCGGAATTATTGAGGAAAAGAAGATCAAATATACCAAAAACGATAAGGTGATGGCGTTTTTACAGGTGGAGGATCTGGTTGGAACGATTGAAGTTATAGTTTTCCCGAAAACCTATGAGCAGTACGGCAGCAAGCTGATGGAGGATGAAAAGGTTCTCCTGCGGGGGCGCGTTTCCGCAGAGGAGGATAAAGACGCGAAGCTGATCTGTGAATCCGTGCAGACCTTTGACGAAATCCCCAAAAAGCTCTGGATTAAATTTCCGACGATGGAAGCCTATCAGCAGCAGGAAAAAAAGCTGCTTTCGGCAATCGCAGCTTCCGACGGCAAGGATACCGTGGTGATTTATGTGGAAAATCCGCGCGCGATGAAGCAGCTTGGGGCGAATCAGACCGTTCATGGGGACGAGGCGCTTTTAAAGCAGCTGGAAGAGCTGTTTGGAGAAGAAAACGTAAAGCTGATGTAAGTTTCACAAAACCATTGAAAAGAAAGCCCGTTTCGATTAAAATAAAAAATGGTTTTACGGATTTTGAAATCTTAAGATTGAAGTCCAGCCCGCAGCGGCAGACAGGAGGAACAATGGCATCTAAGATAAAGACAATTGGAGTTCTTACAAGCGGCGGAGATGCGCCGGGTATGAATGCGGCAATCCGTGCGGTTGTTCGGAAAGCGATTTGCAACGGCGTAAAAGTAAAAGGCATTAAAAAAGGCTATCAGGGCCTGTTAAATGAAGAAATCATAGATATGGATGCCCGCAGCGTTTCGGATACCATCCAGAAGGGCGGTACGATTCTGGGAACTGCGCGTTGTCTGGAATTTAAGACGGAAGCCGGACAGAAAAAGGGCGCGGAGATCTGCCGCAGACACGGCATCGACGGTCTGGTTGTTATCGGCGGTGACGGCTCTTACAGAGGCGCACAGGCGATGTCCAGACTTGGAATCAATACGATCGGTCTGCCGGGCACGATCGATCTGGATATTGCATGTACCGAATATACGATCGGTTTCGACACGGCAGTCAATACCGCGATGCAGGCAATCGATAAGGTAAGGGATACTTCATCTTCACATGAACGCTGCAGTATTATCGAAGTAATGGGCAGAAATGCCGGTTATATCGCACTGTGGTGCGGCGTCGGCACCGGCGCGGAGGATATCCTTCTTCCTGAAAAGTACGACTATGACGAGCAGCAGCTGATTAACAATATTATCAACAACCGTAAAAAGGGCAAAACTCACCATCTGATCATCAATGCAGAAGGTATCGGTCATTCTACTTCCATGGCGAAGAGAATTGAAGCAGCAACGGGTGTGGAAACCAGAGCAACCATCCTGGGGTACATGCAGCGAGGCGGCAGCCCGACCTGTCTGGATCGTTATTATGCTTCTATCATGGGCGCTTATGCGGCAGACATCCTCTGCGCAGGCAGCTCGAACCGTGTTGTGGCTTACAAACACGGCGAATTTGTAGACTATGATATCGAGGAAGCCCTTGCGATGCAGAAAGAGATTCCCGAATATCATTATCAGGTCAGCAAAGCGCTGGCCACCTGACGATACAGGACGCAAAGGGGCGGCTGCACACGAAACGTGTGTGGCCGTTGTGCGTTTTCATAAAGATCAACGGAGGAACCTGCATGATTACTGCAGCATCCAACAGCCGGATCAAAAGGCTGGTACAATTGAATCAAAAGTCGAAGCTGCGCAGAACGGAGGACGTTTTTCTGGCAGAGGGTGTGAAGATGTTTCTGGAAGCACCGAGAGAGCAGCTGCAGGAGGTCTATGTTTCGGAATCCTTTCTGGAAAAGTGCAGCTGCAGGGAGCATCTGGAAGAGGTTGGCTACGAAGTTGTTTCCGACAGCGTTTTTTCTAAAATATCGGATACCTGCACGCCACAGGGCGTTTTATGCGTGCTGAAACAGTTTCACTATAATATAGAAGAAATGCTGCGGGACAAAGCACCGCTGTTTCTGCTTCTGGAAAATATACAGGACCCCGGCAACCTCGGTACGATGCTGCGAACCGGTGAGGGCGCAGGCGTTTCCGGGATTATCATGAGCCGGGATACAGTCGATTTGTACAACCCGAAGGTTATCCGTTCAACGATGGGCAGCATCTACCGCGTTCCGTTTTATTATGCGGACGATTTTGCGGCGGCGGTTCATCAGGTACAGCGGGCGGGTGTCAGCGTATACGCGGCGCATCTGCGCGGGAAAAATTCCTATGCCTGTCAGGATTACACAAAGGGGACGGCATTTCTGATCGGTAACGAGGGCAACGGCCTGCGGGAAGAGACTGCAGAGCTTGCGGACTGTTATATCCGAATTCCGATGGAGGGCAAAGTGGAGTCGTTAAATGCAGCGGTGGCGTCTTCGATTCTGATGTATGAAGCGCATCGGCAGAGGGCGACGATTGAAAAATAGCATTTTTCAAGCTCGAGATTTGTGTCTGCGCGCACTTGACACAAACTCGACATGCGCAAAAAGCGTGCGCAGAAATGAGAGGCACAGATGAAAATCGGTTTTATCGGACTTGGAAATATGGCGCAGGCGATGATTGGAGGAGTTTTGAGAAATCACCTGGCTGTGCCGGAGGAAATTTACGGTTCTGCAAAAACGGCGGAGACCGAAAGCAAAGTACATGAAATGTTTGGCATCACGGTGACAGGCGATAACCTGGAAACCGCGCGGCAGGCAGAGCTTTTGATTCTTGCCGTAAAGCCGCAGTTTCTGGAGAAAGTGATCGGACAGATCAGCGACATTGACCTGACCGGTAAGACGATTCTGAGCATTGCGGCAGGCAAAAGCCTTGCGTGGCTGGAAGAGCAGTTCTGTGCGCCGCTTCCGTTTGTGCGTGCGATGCCCAATACGCCGGCACTGGTCGGGGAAGGCTGTACCGGAGTCTGCTATGGCAGCAGGGTAACTCCTGAGATGAAAGAAAAAACGGCGGCTGTCCTGGACAGTTTCGGCAAGACGGTTGAGCTTCCGGAACGCCTGATGGATGTGCTGACCGGCGTCAGCGGCTGTGCGCCTGCCTGGATTTTTATACTGATCGAGGCGATGGCGGACGGTGCAGTTGCGGAAGGCATGCCGCGCAGCCAGGCATATGAATGCGCTGCACAGGCTGTGCGCGGCAGCGCGAAGCTGATGCTTGAGACCGGAAAGCATCCGGGAGAGTTAAAGGATATGGTCTGCTCCCCGGCAGGCTCCACAATTCAGGCGGTACGCGTTTTAGAGGAAAAAGGCTTCCGCGGCGCAGTGACCGATGCGGTCATCACTGCGGTGGAAAAGTCCAGAAGCCTGTAAAATAGTTTGTTACAAAAATGTTAAAAACAGGAATAAAGGAAGATCTGATGGAAAAAATAATCCCGTCAGGTCTTCTTTTTTTGATAAAAAATCGAAAAAACCGCAGAAAATGGCTGTCCTTTTTATGAAAAGAGAATTTACTATGTTAAAGCGGCATTTGTTGAAAACTTTGAAAAATAGTAAGAAAAAGGCGATGATTTCGGAGGTTTGTTGTAAAAATATCACAATAGAAGAAAAACCTTTGTGGGGAACTAACGGAAATTTGTGGTTCCGGGTGAACGACTTGACATTTGATTGTAATATTGCTATCATATCATGCGTAACAATTGTTAATAAGTTTGTAACAATTGAAACAGCTCTGTAACAAGGAGCGTCCCACAAAAAGCTCCTGAATTTCACCGGCAGAATGGCTGGGGAAGCAGAGTAAGATTTATGGAGGTAAGAATGAACGGAAAAGGCAGAAAGTTGTTTCGTAGTGCAGTCGGCATTTTAACATCTGTTATGATGATGGGTGCATATACGACAACCGCTATGGCAAGTGGTATCGGTGTCATTGATGCGAAAGACATGCTGGACATTCATGCAGAAGCAAATACAGCGTCTGCGGTGATTGGTCAGGTCATGGAGGACGGTCATGTGGCGATCCTTGCAAAGTACAACGACTGGGTGCAGATCCAGGCGGGAGAAATTGCAGGATGGGTACCGGCTGAAAATCTGGTCGAGACAGAGATTTCCAACGAAGAGGCTGTTGCAGCCAATGAGCAGGTGATCGCTGAACGGACAGGAGAAACAGCATCCGAAGATGAATTCTTTGCAGAGGAAGAAGTACAGCAGGATGAAACAGCAGCTTTACAGGCAGAGGCGAGTGAAGCAGCACAGAATGAGATAGAAGAAGTACAGGCAGCCGAGGAAGCAGCCCGCATCGAAGCGGAAGCGCAGGCAAAGGCAGCAGCCGAGGAAGCAGCGCAGCTCGCAGCGCAGGCGCAGGCAAAGGCAGCCGAGGAAGCAGCACGCATCGAAGCGGAAGCGCAGGCAAAGGCAGCCGAGGAAGCAGCACGCATCGAAGCGGAAGCCCAGCAGGCAGCACTGGCAGCCCAGGCAGCCCAGACCGCAGCGATAT
>ERZ856578.6444-NODE-6444-length-13289-cov-4.301847_pt1 | contig 13289 bp, 12 predicted proteins | sample MGYA00514384_ERZ856578 | MGnify/ENA primary metagenome ERZ856578 (study PRJEB29103, sample SAMN06111958) | human gut metagenome | biome: human gut; feature: ankylosing spondylitis patient; material: healthy_person | host: Homo sapiens | place: China:Hangzhou...
ATTCTCAATGTTTTTTATTATTTTTGCAGCGGAATCTAAAAACATAGGAAATATGAGACATCTTATCGTTATAATCAAGATGCTCATCACAAACCGGTCGGGGGCTTACTGCTCTACGACTTTGGTCGGTTGCAACATTCGAAAATATCATGGTCTGCTCGTCATGCCCGTTCCCGAGCTTGACGACGAAAACCATGTGTTGCTTTCGTCACTTGATGAAACCATTATTCAGCATGGTGCTGAATTTAACCTTGGTCTGCACAAATACCAAGGTGAGAACTACAGCCCAAAGGGGCACAAATACATTGTCAGTTTTGAATGGGAGCAAGTGCCCACATGGACTTATCGTGTGGGAGGCGTACTACTTAAGAAGCAAATTGTGTTTGACACATCTATTTACCGAATTTACGTACGCTACACATTGCTTGACGCCCACTCCGAAACGACTTTGCGCTTGCGCCCGTTCTTGGCTTTCCGCAGCGTAAGACAATGGACACATGAGAACAATGTGGCCAACCGAAGCTACGACGAAGTGGAAAATGGCATTCGCATGTGTCTGTATCAGGGTTACCCCGACTTGTACATGCAAACAAGCACCAAAGCCGAATGGAAATATTGCCCCGACTGGTACAGGGGACTTGATTACCCCAAAGAGCGCGAACGCGGCTATAATGCCTCGGAAGATTTGTTCGTGCCAGGATATTTTGAAATGCCTATCAAGAAAGGCGAGAGCATTACATTCAGCGCTGGCGTTGCACCCATTGAGCCAGAACAGATTGATGTTCTCCGCCAAAACGAGGTGGACAATATCGACCACCGCGACAGCTTTTACCACTGCCTTGTTAATGCCGCACACCAATTCCGGGTCAATAAAGACGACGAGTCGTACATTCTGGCTGGTTACCCCTGGTTCAAGCCACGTGCCCGCGACACATTTATATCTATGCCGGGCCTGACTTTGGCCATTGGCGAAAAGGACCGTTTCGAAGCTTATATGGAAACGGCCTCGAAAGCCATCTACAACTTTATCAACAAAGAGCCCATGTCGATTGGCATCTACGAGATGGAGCAACCTGACACCTTGCTCTGGGCTACGTGGACCATACAGCAATATAGCAAATATACATCGCGCAAGGATTGCTACGAAAAGTACGGCAAGTTGTTCAAACACATCATGGACTTTATTAGCAATGGGCAGCACCCCAACCTCTTTGTTCATGATAACGGACTGCTCTATGCCAACGGACGCGACCGTGCCATTACGTGGATGAACTCTCAGTCTGACGGACGCCCCATCGTGCCACGCTCAGGCTATATAGTAGAGTTTAACGCACTTTGGTACAATGCGCTCAAGTTCTTTGAGCAACTGATTGAGGAGAACGGACAGGAAGAGTATGCCGGACTGAAAGACGAAGTGGGCAAATTGGCCGAGAAAGTGGCACGCTCATTCAAGGAGGTGTTCCTTAACGAATACGGCTACCTGCTTGACTATGTTGACGGACAGATGATGGATTGGAGCGTACGCCCCAACCAGCTCTTTGCCATTGCCTTTGACTATTCACCACTCGACATGAAAGAGCGCAAGTCGGTGCTCGACATCTGTACAAAGGAGCTTGTCACCCCCAAGGGCATTCGTTCACTCTCACCACAGAGCGGCGGCTACAACCCCATGTACGTTGGACCGCAAACGCAACGCGACCTGGCCTACCACCAAGGCACTGCCTGGCCTTGGCTCACTGGTTTCTACCTCGAAGCGTACCTGCGCGTTTACCGCATGAGCGGTGTCAACTATATTGAACGCAAACTGATTGGATTTGAAGAGGAACTCTTCTATCATTGCATTGGCACAATCCCCGAACTCTTTGACGGCAATCCACCCTTCCACGGACGTGGGGCTATTTCCTTTGCCATGAATGTGAGCGGCATATTGCGCGCACTGCGATTACTTGAAAAATATAATAATGCCATGGAATAAGGTGAATGCTCAAGCCAATGAACCTTACCTGTAACGGAGTTCACAGCTTGTCACCTTCCACAAAACGAAACGTTATGAAAGTTCTTATGTTTGGCTGGGAATTTCCCCCGCATATTCTTGGTGGGTTGGGTACAGCCAGCTACGGCATCACTAAAGGGCTGTCGCTGCAGCCGGACGTTCATATCACTTTTTGTCTGCCTAAACCCTGGGGCGACGAGGACAAGAGCTTTATGAACATCATCGGCATGAGCGAAACGCCTGTCGTATGGCGCGACGTGGACTACGACTACGTAAAGCAGCGTTTGGGTGACCGTATGTCGCCTGAGCTTTACTATCAACTGCGCGACAATATTTATGCCGACTTTAATTACCGCTTGACCGATGACTTGGGCTGCATTGAGTTTTCTGGACGCTATCCCGATAACCTGCAGGACGAAATCAACAACTACTCTATTGTGGCTGGTGTCATTGCACGCCAGCAAGAGTACGACATCATTCACGCACACGACTGGCTCACCTACCCTGCCGGCATTCATGCAAAGAATGTGAGTGGGAAACCTTTGGTCATTCATGTGCACGCTACCGACTTTGACCGCTCACGCGGACACGTTAACCCCACTGTGTATGGAATTGAGAAAGACGGCATGGACCACGCCGACTGCATCATGTGTGTGTCTGAACTTACACGGCAAACCGTTATCAACCACTACCATCAGGACCCTGCCAAGGTGGTGACCATGCACAATGCCGTATATCCGCTCTCGAGCGACATTCTGAACATGGTGGAGGAGAAACGCAAGGCACACGAGCACCGCAAAGAGAAGGTGGTAACCTTCCTGGGGCGCATCACTATGCAAAAGGGACCTGAATACTTTGTTGAGGCGGCATCGCTTGTGCTGCAGCGCACACATAACATCAGGTTTTGCATGGCCGGTTCGGGCGACATGATGAACGACATGATTAACATGGTAGCAGCCCGCGGCATTGCCGACAGATTTCACTTTCCGGGATTTATGCGTGGCAAACAAGTGTACGAGGCCTTTGCCGACTCTGATGTGTATGTCATGCCTTCGGTGAGTGAGCCTTTTGGCATATCTCCGCTTGAAGCTATGCAATGTGGCGTTCCTTCTATTATTTCGAAGCAAAGTGGTTGCGCCGAAATCCTTGACAAGTGCATCAAAACCGATTATTGGGACATCAATGCCATGGCCGATGCCATGTACTCTATATGTACCAATGAGTCGCTGCACGAATACCTTAAAGTGGAAGGCAAAAAGGAGGTTGACCAAATCACTTGGGAGAAAGTTGGAAAACGCATCTACGATGTTTACTGCAACCTTATAAAATGATAACTAAGTGTCGCTGCCTGCAAACATGGGCAGCACACACCATCAACATACCGACATCATGAAAACAGTTTGTCTATATTTTGAAATACACCAGAATATCCACCTGAAGCGCTACCGCTTTTTCGATATCGGCACGGATCATTACTATTATGATGACTACGAGAATGCGCGTTCTATTTCAGAAACTGCAGAACGCTCATACGTACCTGCCCTTCAAACGCTCATTGAAATGGCTGAAGCTAACCCAGGCGAGTTCAAATGTGCCATCTCGCTGTCTGGCTGCGCCATCGAACAGCTTGAAAATCACGCCCCACAATGTATTGAGTTGCTGCAAAAGCTCAACGACACGGGTTGTGTAGAGTTTTTGGCCGAACCTTACTCACACGGTTTCTCTTCACTTATCAACGAAGATACTTTCCGCGACGAGGTGCAGCGCCTTTGCAAGAAGGTAAAATCGCTCTTCGGACAAGAGCCCAAGATTTTCCGCAACTCATGTCTTATTTATTCTGACGACATTGGCGAACTTGTGGCTTCAATGGGTTTCAAGGGCATGTTGGCCGAAGGTGCCAAGCATGTGTTAGGTTGGAAAAGCCCGCACTTTGTGTATAACTGCTGCCGCGACCCACGCCTTAAATTGCTGTTGCGCGACTACTCGCTCTCCGAGGACATTTCTTTCCGCTTCAACGACTCGTCGTGGAGTGAATATCCACTCTTTGCCGATACTTACGCTGACTGGATTGCCCAGTTGCCCGAGGAGGAACAAGTTATCAACATCTTTATGGAGCTTTGCGCACTCGGCATCTTCCAGCCATTGTCATCAAACATTCTCGAATTTATGAAGGCTCTGCCCGCCCAATTCAAGCAGCGCGGTATTACCTTCAGCACGCCGTCTGAGATATGTGGCCGCGTGAAGTCGGCCGGCGACTTGACCGTAACCTACCCCACCTCGTGGGTAGACGAAGAACGCGACATGTCACCATGGTTGGGCAACGTGATGCAACGCGAAGCATTCAACAAGCTTTACTCAATTGCCGACCGCGTACGCATTTGCCGTGACCGCCGACTGATGCAGGACTTTGACTATTTGCAAGCATCGAACAATCTGCGTTTTATGAGCACCAAACCCAACAGCTATGGTGGCTACCGCGGAATCTACGATTCGCCCTACGATGCGTTTACCAATTATATGAATATTTTGGGCGACTTCATTACACGCGTAAACGAACGCTATCCGCTTGACATTGATAACGAGGAGCTCAACTCTTTGCTTACTACCATCAAGAACCAAGGTGACGAGTTGGCTTTGAAGGACAAGGAAATTTCCAAGCTTCAGAACATGCTCGCACGTTTTGAAAAGGAGGAGGCCCCAAAATCTGAGGTTTCGCCTGTTGAAGCAGAAGAAGCATCAAAGCCACAAGCTACCCCTGCCGCCAAGCGCAAAGCGCCAGCCCGCAAAACGACAGTTAAGAAGAATGCCACAACGAAGTAAATCGTTGGCATTGACAATGACATAATACACACAAAGTCCGCTTTATTTCACAACACACGAAATAAAGCGGACTTTGCCTTTAGAACGCGTTGCAGCAGAAAGCATATTACAACGTGTTACGCGCGCATTATTACTACAACTTCAAACGGACATCATCATCATATTCCCGCACGCTTAACAAACTGTTGTACACGTTGTGTGTATTCGTCGGGATAAAGCCAGTAGCTTCTTGCATGTTCCGCACGGGGTGCTAACCAAAGTTCTTTGTAACCTGGCTTAGCTTGGTACAACGGATAGACCATGCGTGTGGGCACGAACTTGTCGGCCGTACCATGAATAAACAACATGGGTTTGGTGCAATGGCGCACTTGATTGAGGGCTGAGGCTTCGTAAAAATTCCAACCATAACGCCATTGGCACAGCTGCGAAGCTACTGGTATTAACGGCCAGACTGGCAAGCCGAAGCGTTCCTTTAATTCCTTGCCAAACTGCTCATCTACCGAAGTGTAGCCGCAGTCTTCAACAAAGGCCTTGATGGAAACCGGCAAATCGCTGTCGCCTGAGAGCATCATGGTGGTGGCTGCTCCCATCGACACGCCATGCACTACCAAACGCACTGAGTCGCCGAACAACGCCGGTGCCGCCTCTGCCCACTGCCGCACATCATAGCGGTCAAACCACCCCATCTGGAAGTGGTCGCCATCAGTACGCCCCGCATTGCGCAAATCGGGAACGATGATGTTCATCTGCAAATTGCGATTATACATTCGCCCTAATGGCATCATGCGTATGCTGCAATCGGTGTAACCATGCACAAGCAAAGCCGTGGCTGCCGTTTGACGCGGAGCCCTCACATACCACGCATGCACACGCGCCCCGTCCTTGGCTATTATAAAAGTGTCACGCAACGCATGGACCGCTTGCAGGGAGTCACGCCATGCGGCCATGCCTGGATAAAGGCTGTCCATTTCAGCCCAAGCCAACTGTTCGTTGCGCGAACGGTCGCCTGGCTTCAAAGCATAATCTATCAAATACCAAGCCCCACCCAATATGGCACTTGACACAATGATGACAAGCACCAGTAAGGCCGTCAATATATGTGTGTGTTGCAATCTGTTTCTCATAAAGCTACTGAATTTGGGCGACGATACTGCCACTATATTCTACCAAAAACATTAATGGGCTGACACGCATATACAATATCAAGTCATTATGCTTGCCAGCCCATTATAAGCAGGTATTCTCTTTCAATGTAAAACCAATCTTGAGTTCCTACCTACTTACTCTGTTTTACTAACTCATTATTCCACTTCAAGCACCAAGCCTTTCAAATATTCGCCCTCAGGATGATATATGTTGATGGGGTGGTCTGCCGGTTGATGCAGCTGATGCAATATGCGCACGTGTCGTCCGCTCTGCGCCGCTGCCGTAAACACTGCCAAACGGAATTGATCTTTGTTCACAGCCTGCGAGCAACTGAATGTAAACACAATGCCGCCCGGTTTAATCTTGCGAAAGGCGATGGCGTTAAGACGCGTATACCCCTTCAGCGCACGTGGCAAAGCGTCCTTGTGCTTGGCAAAGGCAGGGGGGTCAAGCACAATGAGGTCGTAGTTGCTGCCAGCTTGCTCCAAGAATTTGAAGGCGTCTTCGGCAAAAGCCTCATGACGTGCATCACCCGGAAAGTTCATCTCGGCATTGGCACGGGTAAGGTCTATGGCCTTTGCCGATGAGTCGACCGAGTGCACCAAGTTAGCCCCACCGCGCATGGCATACACACTAAAGCCACCTGTGTAGCAGAACATATTCAGCACATTGCGCCCCTTGGCATAGTGTTCGAGCAATGAGCGATTTTCGCGTTGGTCTACAAAGAAGCCCGTTTTCTGTCCACGCAACCAGTCAATGTGAAACTTCAAGCCGTTTTCAACAGCCACATTTCCCTCATCGTGTCCGCGTAAAAAACCATTTTCTTGGTGTAAATCGGCCTTAAAGGGCAAGGTGGTTTCTGACTTGTAATATACGTTTTCTATCAAGCCTTCCGAGGCTTCGATCAAGGCATCGGCTATTTGCTCACGGCTCATGTGCATACCCACAGAGTGTGCTTGCATCACTGCCGTTTTGCCGTATACATCTATTACAAGCCCTGGCAAGCGATCGCCTTCGCCATGCACCAAGCGATAAATGTTGTTGTCGGCACGCCCCGTAAGTTGCAAAGCTTTGCGCAAGCGTAAAGCCTCTGACAAGCGTGTCACCCAAAATGCGTGGTCAATTTTTTCCTCCCTAAAGGTAAGCATACGCACAGCTATCGAACCTATTTGGTAATGGCCATAGCCCATCAACTCGTTTTCGTTCGACACAATACGCACAACATCACCCTCGTTCAATTTGCCATTGGCACCTGCTATGGCACCTGAGAACACCCATGGGTGAAAACGTTTGAGGCTCTCACTCTTTCCGCGACGCAGGAATAACGTCGTTATGGAACCATCATAATTATCGGTCATGACCGGCATATCGGCCACCGGCATACTATTATGCTTCTTTTGCTTCATTGCTGTTATTAGTGTTTGAGGCTTCGGGGCCTACCAGTTCATAATCATTTGTGGCTTTCAGTTGCTTTAATTCCTTGTACAGTTGAATGCAAGTGTAAGCATCTGTTGCAGCATATACCTTTTGCGATTCCGTCAACACGTCTGCCTCCCAATTTGAGAGTTGGGCACTTTTAGATATGCGCTTGTGAAAAACATTGGCATACAACTTTTGCAGACTCATATCCTGTATGCCCATTTGCTTGACATAATCCTGCAGGTCAATATAGCCACCTGGTTTGAAATCGCTATTGCGACGGCGCAGCATTAAAAAGTCGTCCTTAAGCGAGAGGCCGACTTTTAGTACGTCGGGACTTGCCAGAAGGTTAGCCATACATGGCAAAAAGCCTATTTCGTTCATTCTGAACAAAAAGCACATTTGCTCATTGGCCACCTGTAGCAAGGCTACCTTATGACTTTCTCCCTTGCGAAAGGTAGGGCGTGTCTCGGTGTCTATACCCAATATCGGCGATTTCTTCAATACCTCGACCGCGCGTTCTGCCTCGTTTTCGCTTTGCACAACATATATTTTGCCATCAAAAGCGTAGCGTGGCAATGACGGGATAAATTTCTTGTCTGTTCTAACAAATAACTGACGCACGTTGGTTGTATACATCTTTAGTTATTCAAGTTTACACTCACATCGTGTATGGCACGCAATGCATTGAGCAGTTTCTGTCCCCATTGCATCTTAAACTCGTCCATCACATCATACAAGGCCACTTGCATGGACTCCTCATAGCCTTCGCGGAAAGCCTCAACAAGTTCGCGCAGCTGCTGATACACATCTGCCAAATTTTCGCTGACCGTACACAACACGGGGTGCTCCGAATATCTGAAATCCTCAACAAACACGTCGAGAAAATCATCTTTTTCGCCCATTATCTGTGCCACTGCGCCGCGTACGAAATCATAATCTGCCTCAGTTAGTTTCTTTTCGTTCCAACCTGCAGCATCAGGCACATCACCCAACAATGTGGCCTTCAAGTATATCATCGGCAACAAGCCACGCATCACACGCAGCAAGTCGTCCAATTCCTTACCCTCGCATTGCTCAAGGTATTTGCAATATTCTGTACTGACCGTCACAAAGTCGAGCACCGGTTGTGAGTATAAATAATTATCTTCGTTCATATTGGGTGCAAAGTTAGTCATTTAGTCACGTTGTAGTGCGCTTTCTGAGCGTGTTTTTACACACTTTTCACGGCCAGCACTATTCGCCACTTTCGTCGATGCGCAAAAACTGCTTATGATCATTGGCAGGACAAACCGCTTAAAACGTACCGCTTAATCTTTGTCATATTAAACGTTTTACATTACCTTTGCAACATTATGAAAGTACTATTCCTTGTTATTGGCAAAACGGTAGACAAGCATCTCACAGCCCTAATCAATGACTACGCCAACCGCGTGAAACATTACATACCTTTTGACATGGAGGTTATTCCCGAACTCAAAAACACCAAAGCACTCACGCCCGAACAGCAAAAGGAGCGTGAAGGCGACTTGTTGCAAAAGCAGTTGCGCGAAGGCGACTACGTGGTACTGCTTGACGAGGGCGGCAAAGAATTCCGATCAGTAGAGTTTGCTGCTTATATCGAAAAGAAGCAGAGCCAGGTTGCCCGCCGTCTTGTATTTGTAGTTGGCGGCCCCTATGGTTTCTCGCCTACCATCTACAAGTTGGCACGCGAAAAGGTGTCACTCTCCAAAATGACCTTCTCACACCAAATGGTTCGCTTGTTCTTTGTCGAACAAATTTACCGCGCCATGACCATATTGCGCGGTGAACCTTACCACCATGAATAAAGTCCCCGTCATCATATTCTTGCTACTTTTCCTCGGCATAAACACCATACAGGCACAATCACGCGACAGGTTACGCATCATGACCTACAATGTCGAAAATCTGTTCGACACGCTACATGCCGTGGGCAAGTCTGACACAGAGTTCACACCACAAGGCGAACGCCATTGGAATGCACATCATTACTGGCGCAAGTTAGTACGCATTGGCAGCGTCATAGCAGCTGCTGGTGGTAGCAGTCCGGTGGACATTGTAGCTTTGGCTGAGGTTGAGAATGACAGTGTGCTGTACGACCTTACCAAACGCACGAAGCTTCATAAGATTGGCTATGAATTTATTATCACACACGCCAACGATGCCCGCGGCATCAACGTAGCTTTGATGTATCTGCCCTACCGGTTCCGACCATTTGCCAAGGACACTCTGCGCATTGCACCACCCGCAGGCCACAAGTCGCGTCAAACACGCGATGTGCTGCACGTGGCCGGACAAGTAACAAGCGGCGACACACTCGACGTGATAGTCTGCCACCTGCCCAGCCAACGCGGAGGCAGGCCAGCCCAACACTACCGATTGAGCGTGGCCAAAGCCATGCGCCATTTGGTTGACAGTTTGGCTGCCATGCGGCAGCACCCACAAATAGTCATTACAGGCGACTTCAACACAAGCTACCCCAGTGCGGTGTTTGACGAGGGCCTTCATGTATGCCTGCCGCACACCGCCTCCGCACACGCTGCAAACACTAACCAATTATACCTGCTGACGCATAACATGAAAGGACGCAACGATGTGGCCGGCACCTACAAGTATCAAGGTGAGTGGTCGCAACTCGACCTTTTTATAGTCAACGCCCCTCTGTTGCACGCCACACATCCCGATGCGCTACATATCGAACAAAGCTCGTGCAAGTTGGCGGACTTTCCCTTTCTGCTCAAACCCGACAAGAAAGGGAACGGCACGCATCCCTTCCGCACCTATCTCGGCAACTTTCATCAGGGCGGTTTTAGCGACCACCTGCCCGTACTACTCGATTTATATTACTAATAATATAGTGTTCAAGTTACACACCATATCCCAACATTCATGACACACAAAGTTTTACTCTCATTATTACTTTCGGCCGCAGGCCTCAGCGCCAATGCACAGAATGCCACAAGTCGCAGCCAACTATGCCCCACCCCACCAATGGGCTGGATGACATGGAACTTGTTCAAGGGCGACATCAACGAACAGCTCATTCGCGAGACAGCCGACGCCATGGTGAGCGAAGGCTTAGCCGCCGCCGGTTACAAATACATCTTTATCGACGATCTTTGGCAAGGCGGACGCGACATGCACAACAACATCATTCCCGACCCACAAAAGTTTCCTTCAGGCATCAAGGCCCTTGCCGACTACGTGCACAGCAAAGGTTTGAAACTTGGCATTTACTCTGATGCCGCACAACTCACCTGCGCTGGCGCCACAGCCAGTTTGGGCTTTGAAGAACAAGATGCACGCACATTTGCCTCATGGGGCATCGACTACCTCAAATACGACTACTGCAATGCCCCCGAAGACAGCGCCACTGCACGCCAGCGCTACCACGCCATGGCCACCGCACTGCAAAAGTCGGGACGCGACATCGCACTCGGTGTGTGCGAGTGGGGACAGCGACAAGCCGAAGAGTGGTGCGCACAAGTAGGCGGACAGCTATGGCGCACAAGCTACGATGTGCGCGACATGTGGAAAGATGTGGTCAAACAGGGCGGAATGGGCATACTCGACATCATCAACGTCACAGCCCCGTTGGCGTCCTACGTCAACCACACACAGTGGCCCGACATGGACATGCTCGTGGTCGGACTACGAGGCAAGGGCGGCCCATCGAGCGACTTAGGTGGCACAGGTTGCAGCGATACCGAATATCAAACACAAATGAGCATGTGGTGCATGATGTCATCGCCTTTGGCCATGACCAACGACCTGCGCAAGCTCACGCCTGCCGACCGCCGCATTTTGCTCAATCCCGAAATCATTGCTATCAATCAAGACAGCCTCGGCCTGGCAGCTCAGCGCAAAGTGTTCAACAACGACTATCAAATCTATGTGCGCAAGCTCACTGGCGGACGCCATGCCATAGCCCTGCTCAACACAGCAGACCAACCACTCACCCTCACAGCCGACTTCGCAGCCTTGGGCATCGAAGGCAAACACCAGGTGCGCGATGTGTGGCAGCACAAGCAAATAGCAAGTAATGCCAAACGATGGAAGGGCCGTGTCAAGCCACACGAAACCATCGTTTTGGTAATAGAGTAAGGGTGGTTCTAAAAATTCTGTTTTTAGAGTTCTGGCATTCTGAAATGTGATTTGCACGCTCTCAGAAGTGCCTTTTTGAAAGTTTGTTCGGTCACATAGCCCGCTATGCTCCCTCACAAACTTTCAAAAATGCACTTCCGATAGCGCACAAATCCCTATTTCAGAATTATTAGAACCACCCGTAACAGAAAAGCAAGGCTTTACTTGCTCATTTTGCACAAAAGCCGTAATTTTGCGCACGAAATTTGAAAGATACGCTACCATGTGTTAACAAGCAGCTATCTTCACAAAGCTACTCAACGTATTATGACTCACAACTTACTGAAAGGCAAGCGCGGCATCATCTTCGGCGCGCTCAACGAAGACTCTATCGCCTGGAAGGTGGCCAAGAAGGCTGCCGAAGAAGGCGCACAAATCACGCTTAGCAACACCCCCATGGCACTGCGCATGGGCACGCTCGATAAACTGGCCGAGGAAATTGGTGCCACCATCATTCCCGCCGATGCTACAAATGTTGACGACCTTACCAACGTGTTCCAAAAGAGCATGGAAGTTCTTGGCGGTAAAATCGACTTTGTACTCCACTCTATCGGCATGAGCCCCAACGTGCGCAAGCACCGCACATACGACGACCTCGACTATGGTTATCTGCAAAAGACACTCGACATCTCTGCCATCTCATTCCACAAGTACGCTCGTGCGGAAATTCAGCTCCGAACTGTGGCAATGGATTTTTGGGCAAGCCTTGAGCACGATTTGCGTTATAAATCAACCAAGAACATTCCGGAAGACATAAGCCGTGAAATGTTCAACTGCGCAGATGAAATTGCAGCAATAGACGTACGAATGCAGCGCATATATAAACAGATTCAAAAGCTCTGATTCTCGGATGCTTAACACTTTTTTTGATAACAAAAAGAGCAGGGCTGACACTTGTTTTTGATAATTGAATCAAAGATTATCGGTTTGAACGATGCAGCACTGCTCTTTTAAATGTGTACGTAAATGCATCTGTGTTTGTTACAGAAATTTTAATACTGTGCTCTTTCGCCTCCGATGAGCTTGGGGCGGTTGCGTGCCATGGTGACATTTGCGCAGCCGATTTTTGTGTTTTCATTATGAATCGGACCGCAGACCGGACGCATATGCATTCCGATGAAAACGCCGCCGATATCTATTCCTGCACGGGCGCGCATCTTAATATCCTCAACAACGACCGGATCGGTAAACTGCTGCATTGCCTGAACGCTCCACGCTCCGCCGGCGTGAAGCGCAGGCTTCACCGAAACCTGTTCAAAATCATACTTTTCCATGCATTCGCGTTCAACAACAATTGCTCTGTTGAGATGCTCGCAGCATTGACACGCGAGAAAAAGGCCCTTGCCGTGAACATAGGGGAGGACTGTTTCCATAATTGCTCGCGCCGCATCCTCTGTTGAATGGGTTCCCATATGGAAACCCATCACCTTGCTCGTGCTGCATCCGATGACGAGTATGTCTCCCTTACGGAGCGTGTAATGTCCTTCACTGCAATTGCGGAAGAGTTCTTCCATAACTGCTGCGGTTTCCTGCTTAAGGGTTTCGATTGAAAAATCCATTTTTATACCTCATTGTGCCGCACTCATATCATGGCGGACGGCATCCTTTCAAAAATGATTCCAACGGTATTATACCCCTGCAGCGGTGCTTTTTCAACCGGATTCGGAGAGTAATTAAAAGAGAATGCCGGGCAGGGAATCAGTCGTCGTGCTCCTTGAATCCTTCGCCGTATGCGGCATCAACGGAT
>ERZ856578.6449-NODE-6449-length-13278-cov-7.567078_pt1 | contig 13278 bp, 13 predicted proteins | sample MGYA00514384_ERZ856578 | MGnify/ENA primary metagenome ERZ856578 (study PRJEB29103, sample SAMN06111958) | human gut metagenome | biome: human gut; feature: ankylosing spondylitis patient; material: healthy_person | host: Homo sapiens | place: China:Hangzhou...
AAGAAACCGAAAGGTCTGGCGCCCAAAACAGTGCGCAACATCCACCAGATGATCGGCTCGGCGTACAACCTTGCCATGGAGCAGAAACTGGTGAGCAGGAATCCGACACAGGGCTGCGCCCTGCCGAAGGTGGAGCACAAGGAGATGAAGACCCTGACCGCCGATCAACTCAGCGCCTTCTTCCAGGAGGCCAGGGACAGCGGCGTGTACGAGCTCTACTACCTCGATCTCGCCACCGGACTGCGGCGGGGCGAACTGCTGGGGCTGAAGTGGACGGACGTTGATCTCGACCGTGGTGTGCTGAAAATCCAACGGGCCATCTCACGGCAGAACGGCAAGGTAGTCGAGGCACCGCTGAAAACGAAAAACGCCTACCGCACACTGCCATTGTCGGCAGATGCGATAAGCGTACTGAAAATGCAGAAATGCAAAGTCGGAAATAGCGAGTGGGTATTCCCATCGCCCACCGGAGGCCCCATGTCACCGGACAGCGTGCTGCACATGCTCCAGCGGGTGCTGAAACGGGCTGGGCTGCCCCGCATCCGATTCCACGATCTCCGTCACACCTTCGCGACGATGGCGCTCCAAAACGGCGTGGACGTGAAAACAGTCAGCAGTATGCTCGGACACTACTCCGCAGGCTTCACGCTGGACACCTACGCCCACGTCACCACCGATGCCCAGCTCAAGGCAGCGCAAACAATGGGAAATATCCTATCCCGTGCCGTCTGACGGTTTCCGCTACCCGCTCCCGTTGGGGTCAGCGTTTGGGTCAGAAAAAAGCGGCATCCTAAAAACAGAACTTATGAAAAGCAAAAGTCCTCGAAATCAGACGATTTCGAGGACTTTTGGTACGCCGTGAGGGATTCGAACCCCCGGCCTTCTGGTCCGTAGCCAGACGCTCTATCCAGCTGAGCTAACGGCGCATACTGCTTTGCTCAAACAGCTTATTAAGAATAGCACATCCTTTTTGAAAATGCAAGCCTTTTTTTGAAATTTTATCACTTTTTTTGAGGGCCTTGTAATGCGGCGGCGATTTTGCTATAATCATTTCATAAAACAGCGGAAAAACGCGGAAAGCGGTGCGGATATGGAACAAAACGCGATCAAGACAGTTGCCTTCGGCGGCTTTGACAAAGAAGATGTGGCCCGGTGTATTGAGAAGCTCTCGCAGGAGACCGACGCGGTTCGGAGCGAGCGGGATGCCCTGCAGGAGCAGGTGGACCGGCTAACGCAGGAGGCGGAGACGCTGCGGGAGCAGGTACAGGCCTTAACGGCGGAGCGGGACCGGCTGGCGGAGGAGGCGGAGCGCCTGCGGCCGCTGGAGGCGGAGACCGCTCAATTAAAAAAAGAGCTGGAGACCCTGCGGCCGGACGCTGAGGCCCACGCCATGCTGCGGGGACAGGTAGGGGCCATTGAGTGCGAGGCCCGGCAGCGGGCAGCGGAGCTGGAGGAGCGCAGCGCAGAGAAAATGCGGAAGGCCACCGACCTGTTCCGCCAGCAGTACCAGACACTGATGAGCACCTTTGAGACTGCCTCTGTTCACATGACGGCGGAGCTGCGGAAAATGGAGGTATCTCTGGCGCAGCTTCCCCGGACCATGGACCAGACCGGCGCGGAGCTGAACCAGTTGGCGGCGGTGCTGGATAAGGCTGCCCGTCAGGAAAGTGCGGAAAAGTAAAGGAAATGAAAGAGCACAAAGAGGGAAACCTCTCTGTGCTCTTTTTATTTCAATCATGTGTTTTTATGGAAAAAACAGGCGAAAAACGCATAAAACCACAGTGCGGCAGCGGGGAGAAAAAGTGTTTTAAGAGAAGTCAACTCAAATAGTATCATACTACGGAAAAATGGAAAAAGTAAGATGAATCTGTTTGGGATTTTAGATGAAGGAAGGGGGGACTTCTTGTACAAAAGAGCGAAAGTGCCAAAATTCAGGAGGGCCCCACTTGTTTTCACCGCGTTAAAATTTTATACTAAGCGTAACCGGCCAAGAACGTCTCTCAATAAGCAAAAACACCGGGAACGCTTGCTGAGGGTGCCGGGAGGGAAGGAAAACAGAGGCCGGTTTACGGTCATATACAGATGAAGGCGAAAGAAGGTGAGACAATGTCCTTGGAAGCGATGAAACAGATCACAGCGGCGGAGCAGGCGGCGAAGGAGCGCCGCGCCGCGGCCGAAGCGGAGGCTCGCCGGCTGACCGCTGAGGCGGAAAAAGCCGGTCAGGCTTTGCTGCAAAAGACCCGCGCCGATGCGGAGGCACAGGGCAAGGCGGGACTTGCGGCGGCAGAGGAACGGGCGGCAGCCCGGGCCGCAGAGATCGCGCAGGCGGCGGAGCAGGAGAGCGCACGGCAGCGCAAACAGGCGGAGGCGCGTATGGACGCTGCCGCCGAGTTGATCGTAGAAAGGGTAGTGAAACGCTGAGATGGCCATTGTTAAAATGAAAAAGCTCCATGTGATTGCAATGGCGGATCGCAGGGAGGCACTGCTGAAGGGACTGCTGCATTTGGGCTGCGTGGAGATCAGTCAGCCGGAGGAAGTCTTGTCCGACCCGGAATGGGCGGCGCTGTTCCGGCGGAGCGAGACGCTGCTGACCCAGCGGAAGGCGGAGCTGACGGATGTGGACACGGCGCTGGCGGCCATCGGACAGTACGCGAAGCTGAAGAATGGCCTGTTCATCAAGCGGCACCCCATTACGGAGGCGGAATTTTTGGACGCCGGGGCGGCGGAGCAGGCCAAGGCGGCCTGCGAGGCTGTCCGGGAGCAGTTAGGCGTTTTGATGCAGGCCAAGACCGAGGAGGGACACATCGCGTCCCAAATCGCGGCGCTGACGCCGTGGCGAGAGCTGGACCTGCCCTTAGAGCAGACCGGCACCGCCCATACGATTTTCCGCATGGGCGTCTGTCCCGGGCAGACGGACACCGGCGCCCTCCGCACACAGATGGAGGCAGAGGGACTTGCAGCGGAGCTATATGAGATCGGCGCGGATAAGCTGCAAAAATATCTGCTGCTCATCGTCCACCGGGCGGATGAGGAGCGGACGCAGGAGCTGCTGCGGCCCTTCGGATTCAGCGCGGTGCGCTTTTCAGGGCTGACAGGTACGGCGGCGGAGAATCTCCGCAGCTTGGAAGCGGAGCTGGCGGCGTCCCGCAAGACGCAGAGCGACGCCGAGGCGGCCATTGCCGCCGGTGCGGAGAACCGGGACGCCCTGCGGACCTATGCCGACCGGCTCCGGGCCGAGGCGGCCAAGGAGCGGTGCGCCGGGGATATCCTGACGGATGAAACGGTGCTGTTTTTCCAAGGCTGGGTCCCGGCGGAAAGGGAGAGCGCAGTGGGCGCGTTCCTGACGGAAAACGGCTGCGCGTGGGAGACACGGGACCCCACGGAGGAGGAAATTCCCGATGTGCCGGTACAACTGAAAAATAACTGGTTCACAAAGCCGCTGAACATGGTCACGGAGATGTACTCCCTGCCCCGGTATGACAATGTGGACCCCAACCCACTGATGGCACCGTTCTTCATTTTCTTTTACGGTGTTATGATGGCGGATATGGGCTACGGCCTCATCATGTTCCTTGCGGGGTTCCTTATTACAAAGAAGTATCACCCCAAGGGGACGATGGGGAACCTGTTCGGACTGATGACGCTCTGCGGCGTCAGCACTTTTATCATGGGCGCCCTCACCGGCGGCTTCTTCGGAGATTTTCTGACGCAGGCGGTAAAGCTCACCACCGGGCGGGACTTTACACTCCCCTCGGTCTTTACCCCGCTGAATGACACGCTGATGATTTTGGTGGCGTCCATGGGCGTGGGCCTTATTCAGATCATCACCGGCATGGCCATCAGCTTTATCCGCAAACTCCGGCGCGGACAGCTCATGGACGCCGTGTGGGAGGAGCTGACATGGTGGATCGTGTTTGCCGGAATCGGCCTTATGGCTGCGGGCGTTACAAACCTTGTGCTGTATCTTGGCATTGCGATGGTAATTTTGGGGCCGGTGCTGACCAACAAGGGCTTTGGAAAGATCACCGGCATTTTCGGCTCCCTTTATAATCATGTGACCGGGTATTTCGGAGACATCCTCTCCTATTCCCGCCTGATGGCCCTGATGCTGGCGGGCAGCGTCATCGCGCAGGTGTTCAACACGCTGGGCGCCATTCCTGGCAACCTTATCGTGTTTGTACTCATTTCGCTGGCGGGCAACGCGCTGAACTTCGCGCTGAACCTGCTGGGGTGCTATGTGCATGATCTGCGGCTTCAGTGCCTGGAGTATTTCGGAAAATTCTACGAGGACGGCGGAAAGCCGTTCCGGCCCCTTGCGGCGGATACCAAATACGTTGACATTCAAAAGTAAAGAAATATCGAGGAGGAAATTACAATGACTGACATGACACAATATGTGGAAGCAATGCAGAACGTGGGCTGGCTGGGCACCATCGGCGGTCTGGCGCTGGCGCTGCTGGGCGCGGGCCTTGCGGCCGTACTCTCCGGTATCGGCTCCGCCAAGGGCACCGGTATGGCCGGTGAGGCGGGCACGGGCCTTTTGTGCCAGGACCCCAGCAAGTTCGGCAAGGTCATGATTCTGCAGGTCATCCCCGGCACGCAGGGCCTGTACGGCCTTGTGGTGTGGTTCTTCGCCATCTTCCGCATGGGCCTGCTATCCGGCACGCTGCCCCAGCTCACCGTGGCGCAGGGAATGCAGTATTTTGTGGCGTGCCTCCCCATGGCGCTGGGCGGCCTGTTCTCCGCTATCGCGCAGGGCCGCGTGGCTGCCGGCTCCATCAACATTCTGGCCAAGAAGCCTGACGACTGGTCCAAGGGCATGGTGCTGTGCATCACCGTGGAGTTCTACGCCATTTTGTCCCTGCTGGCCTCCATGCTGATGATCATCAATATCAGCAAGTAAGCCCCAATAGAAAGGGGATTCTGACATGAACGGAATTGATACCATTCTCCGGCGGCTGGACACCGACGCCAAGGCGGAGGCGGACGCCGTTTTGAAAAAGGCCCGGCAGGAGGCGGCAGACATCACTGCCCGCTATCAGGCGCAGGCGGCGCAGGAGGCTGCCCGGCTGGCCGCCCGGAACGAAAAGGCGGCGGAGGAGCGGGAGGAGCGCCTTGTCAGCGCCGCACAGATGGAAGGGCGCAAGACAATCCTTGCCGCAAAGCAGACGGTGATGGAGCAGGTTTATGACAAAGCGCTGGAAAAGCTGCTGAGCCTACCCCGGACGCAGTATATCGAGGTGCTGGCGGCGCTGCTGGCACAGGCGTCCCCCGAGGGCCGGGGCGAGGCCATCTTCTCCGCAGCCGACCGGGAAACGGCAGGACAGGCGGCGGTGGATGCCGCCAACGCCAAGACCGGCGGTCATCTGATGATCTCCGCCGAAACGGCGCCGATTCGGGGCGGCTTCCTTCTGCGCCAGGGCAGTGTAGAGGTCAACTGCGCCTTTGAAACGCTGGTGCGGCTCCAGAAAACGGAAACGGCAGGGCTGGTAGCCCGGAAGCTGTTTGACTGAGGAGGGGGGAGCTTTGGCAAGAATCAAGGACACGGATTATCTGGCCATTTCCGCCCGCGTCCGGGCCATGGAGACAACGCTGATGACGCCGGAGCGCATGGAGCGGCTTTTGGAGGCCCGCAGCGAGGATGAGGTCACGCGGCTTTTGCAGGACTGCGGCTATCCGGCGCTGGACGCCGCCCGGCCGGAGCGCATGGACGCGGCGCTGTCCGAGGCCCGGGAGGCATTGCTGGCCGATTTGGGCGGCAGCGCGCCGGACGCCGGATTTATCGACATTTTCAAGCTGAAATATGATTACCATAACGCCAAGGCCGTTTTGAAGGCCGCCGCCGTGGGAACGGACCCGGCGCGGATGCTCATGGACATGGGCCGCATTCCGGCATCGGAGCTGAAGAACGCCATGGAGAGCAGCGAACTGGATACGCTGCCTGGTCTGCTGCCGGAGGCTGTGGCCGAGGCGAAGAACGTGCTGGACACCACCCGCGACCCGCAGTTAAGCGACATCACGCTGGACGGTTGGATGTACCGGGATATGGCCCGGACAGCGGAGCGCACCGGCAGCGCGTTCCTCCGGGGCTACGTGGCGGCACAGATCGACGCCGCAAATTTACGCAGCCTGATTCGCACCCTGCGGATGGGGAAAAACGCAGGCTTTCTTGCGGGCGCGCTCCTTGAGGGCGGCGAAACGGAGCCGGCGGCGCTGCTGGCCGTGGCGGAAAACGGCGGCAGCGGCCTTGCGGAGCTGTACGCCCCCACACGGTTCGCCGCTGCGGCGGAGGCGGGCGCGGCGGCGCTGAAGGGCGGTACGCTGACGGAGTTTGAAAAGCAGTGCGATGACGCCGTGACGGAGTACCTCTCCGGCGCGCAGATGGTTCCCTTCGGGGAGGCGCCGCTGCTGGCCTATCTTGCGGCGCGGGAAACGGAGTACACCAATCTCCGCATTGTACTCATGGGCCGCGCCGCCGGACTGGACGCGGACACCATCCGCTCCCGGCTGCGCTGCGGAATCGGTTAAGGAGGGAGACACATGGCAGCAGTATATTCCATCGCCGTGGTAGGCGATTGGGAGTCCGTGATGGGCTTTCGGGCACTGGGACTGGACACCTATCCCGTCACCTCCGTGGAGGAGGCGCGGAAAACCGTCCACGAGCTTGCCAAAACGGACTGTGCGGTGATCTACCTCACCGAGACGCTGGCAAAGGATATGGCCGATGTGCTGGAGCGCTACAAGGATCAGCTTCGGCCTGCCATCATCCTCATTCCCGGACGGGAGGGCTCCTTTGGAATCGGCATGGCCAACATCCAGAGCGCCATTGAGCGCGCTGTGGGCGCGGACATTCTGTAAGAAATGAAAGAGGGGATTGCCCCCCACTTTAAATTTTCCCACTGGTGAGCTCCGTTCACTGGTGTGTGCGTCATGGGGCGCACGGGCCGTGGTGCTTTTGCCGCGCACAGATTGCGGCAAAAAGATTTCAACGGCGGGGGAAAGCAACCCTATTTATCCCTTCTGTAAATTTGAAGAAAGAAGGTTATCGAATTTGAGCGGCAGAGTTGTAAAGGTATCCGGGCCGCTGGTGGTGGCTACCGGACTGGCGGACGCCAATATGTCCGATGTGGTCCGTGTCGGCCCCCAGCGCCTGATCGGCGAAATTTTGACCATGAAGGGCGACACCGCCAATATTCAGGTCTATGAGGAGACCTCCGGCCTTGGCCCCGGCGCCGTGGTGGAGACCACCGGCGCACCTATGAGCGTGGAGCTTGGCCCCGGCATGATCGAGGGCATTTATGACGGTATCCAGCGCCCGCTGGAAAAGATCGTGGAAAAGGTGGGCGCGTGTATCACCCGCGGCGTGGAAGTCCCCGCCGTGGACCATGAGAAAAAGTGGGACTTCACAGCCACGGCCAAGGCAGGCGACCGGGTCATCGGCGGCGATGTGCTGGGTACGGTGCAAGAGACCGCCGTGGTGCTCCACAAGATCATGGTGCCGCCGGCGCTGAAGGGCACTATTGTGGACATCAAAAGCGGCTCGTTCAACGTGACGGAGACCATCGCCACGCTGAAAACGGAGGACGGAAAGGAAGTCCCCCTGACCATGCTCCAGAAGTGGCCCGTCCGTGTGGGGCGGCCCTATATGAAGAAATATCCCCCCAAGCGGCCGCTGTGCTCCGGCCAGCGAATCATCGACACCATGTTCCCCATTGCCAAGGGCGGCACGGCGGCAGTTCCCGGCCCCTTCGGCTCCGGCAAGACCGTGGTGCAGCACCAATTGGCCAAGTGGGCGGATGTGGATATCGTGGTCTACATCGGCTGCGGCGAGCGCGGCAACGAGATGACGGACGTTCTGCGGGAGTTCCCGGAGCTGAAGGACCCCCGCACCGGCGAAAGCCTGATGAAGCGGACGGTGCTCATTGCCAACACCTCCGATATGCCTGTGGCCGCCCGGGAGGCCTCTGTGTACACCGGCATCACCATCGCGGAGTATTTCCGGGACATGGGCTATGATGTGGCGGTCATTGCCGACTCCACCTCCCGCTGGGCTGAGGCTCTGCGTGAGATGTCCGGCCGGCTGGAGGAGATGCCCGGCGAGGAGGGCTATCCCGCGTATCTGGCCTCCCGTCTGGCCCAGTTCTACGAGCGGGCCGGCAGCGTGGAGTGCATCGGCTCCGACGAGCGCCGGGGCAGCCTGACGGCGGTGGGCGCCGTGTCCCCTCCCGGCGGCGACCTGTCTGAGCCGGTTTCTCAGGCCACCATGCGAATCGTCAAGGTGTTCTGGGCGCTGGATTCCTCCCTTGCCTATAAGCGGCATTTCCCGGCCATCAACTGGCTGAATTCCTATTCTCTGTATCTTGACTCCCTGAAGCCGTGGTTCGATGAAAACCTCGGTCCCGACTTCATGCAGGACCGCACAAAGGCCATGGGTATTTTGCAGAGCGAGGCCAGCCTGAACGAGATCGTGCAGCTGGTAGGTAAGGACGCGCTGGGCGCCGCCGATCAGTTGACGCTGGAGGTGGCCCGGATGGTTCGGGAGGACTTCTTGCAGCAAAACGCCTTTATGGACGTGGACAGCTTTTCCGATTATAAGCGGCAGAAAGAGCTGCTGGCTATGATTTTAAGCTATGATTCCCTGTGCCGGGACGCTATCGCCAAGGGCACGAATGTAACGGAGCTGTTCCAGATTCCTGCCCGTGAGCAGATCGGCCGGGCCAAGAGCGTGCCTGCCGACCAGTATGAGACGGTCTACGCGCAGCTTCGCGCCGACATGGAGCGGCAGATCGCCGACATCGCGGCCAAAGGAGGGGACGAGGAATGATTCGGGAATATAAAACAGTCGAGGAGATCAGCGGCCCCTTGATGATGGTCCGCATGGTGGAAAACGTCACCTATGACGAGCTGGTGGAGATCGAACTGCATGACGGCTCCGTCCGCCGGGGCAAGGTGCTGGAGGTCAACGGCGACGCGGCGGTGGTACAGCTTTTCGAGTCCGCTGCCGGCATCAACCTTGCGGACGCCAAGGTGCGCTTTCTGGGCCATCCCTTGCAGTTAGGCGTGTCCGCCGATATGCTGGGCCGCGTGTTCAACGGCATGGGCCAGCCCATTGACGGGGGCCCGGACATTCTCCCGGAGGAATACCGGGATATCAACGGCCTTCCCATGAACCCCGCCGCCCGGGATTATCCCAACGAGTTTATCCAGACCGGCGTTTCCACCATTGACGGTCTGAACACGCTGGTGCGGGGCCAGAAGCTCCCCATTTTCTCAGGCTCTGGCCTGCCCCATGCCAATCTGGCGGCGCAGATCGCCCGTCAGGCCAAGGTGCTGGGGGACGAGGATTCCAACTTCGCCGTGGTGTTCGCCGCCATCGGCATCACGTTTGAGGAATCTGAGTTCTTTGTCAGCGAGTTCAAGCGCACCGGCGCTATTGACCGTACCGTGCTGTTCAGCAACCTTGCCAATGACCCCGCCGTGGAGCGTATCTCCACCCCCCGTATGGCCCTGACCGCCGCGGAGTATCTGGCCTTTGAAAAGGGAATGCAGGTGCTGGTCATCATGACGGATATTACCAACTACGCCGAGGCTCTGCGTGAGGTTTCCGCCGCCAAGAAGGAGGTCCCCGGTCGCCGCGGCTTCCCCGGCTACCTCTATACCGACCTTGCCACGCTCTACGAGCGGGCGGGCCGCCGGCTGGGCAATCCCGGTTCCATCACTCTCATCCCCATTTTGACCATGCCGGAGGACGATAAGACCCACCCCATCCCTGACCTGACGGGCTATATCACCGAGGGGCAGATCATTTTGAGCCGAGCTCTGTACCGCCAGGGCATCCATCCCCCTGTGGACGTGCTGCCCTCCCTGTCCCGTCTGAAGGATAAGGGCATCGGCGAGGGCAAGACCCGGGAGGACCACGCGGGCACCATGAACCAGCTCTTTGCGGCTTACGCCACCGGCAAGGACAATAAGGAGCTCATGAGCATTCTGGGCGAGGCGGCCCTGACGCCTACGGACCTGCTGTACGCCAAGTTTGCCGATGAATTTGAAAAGCGCTATGTCAATCAGGGCTATGAGGAGAACCGCTCCATTGAGGAAACGCTGAATCTGGGCTGGGAGCTTTTGAGCATCCTGCCGAAAAGCGAGCTCAAGCGCATCAAGCCGGAGCTGATCGAAAAATACTGGCCGAAAAAGGACGAGCAGAAATAAGGAGGGGTGAGCCATGGCAAATATCACGGTCAGCCCCACCCGTATGGAGCTCACCCGGCTCAAGGGCAAGCTGCGGACCGCACAGCGGGGTCACAAGCTGCTCAAGGACAAGCGGGACGAGCTGATGAAGCAATTTCTGGATACCGTCCGGGAGGTCCGTGCCCTCCGTACAGAGGTGGAGCGGGAGCTGATGACGGTGCACAGCGCCTTTACCGTGGCCTCGGCGCTGATGAGCTCCGAAGCGCTGGAGCAGGCGCTCCTCTATCCCAAGCAGAGCGTGGAGCTGACCTGCACCACCCGGAACATCATGTCCGTCAACGTGCCGGTGTATGATTTTCAGACGAAAACAAAGTCGGACGCCGACATCTATCCCTACGGCTTTGCCGCCACCTCCGGTGAGCTGGACGATGCCGTGGAGGCTCTTGGCCTTGTGTTCCGGAAGATGCTGAAGCTGGCGCAGATCGAAAAATCTGCGCAGCTCATGGCGGAGGAGATCGAAAAGACCCGCCGCCGGGTGAACGCGCTGGAATACGTGATGATTCCCAACACGCAGGAGGCCATCCGTTATATCACCATGAAGCTGGATGAAAACGATCGCGCCACCACCACCCGGCTCATGAAGGTGAAGGATATGCTGTTGAAAGATGCCATCGAGGAAAAGCGGGCCGAGAATGAGCGGGCCATCAAGGCATTCGGGGACTCCGGCGAAGCACCGGCCAAGGCATAGGCAGCATCGGTAAAATTGCAATAGGTATCATAAAAGCAGACAGCCTTCCGCAAAACGGAAAGCTGTCTGCTTGATTTTTGATGTTTTGAGCGGTATGTCAAAAGACGCATTGGGCCGCAAAGCAGGTGCCCCGGGGTGTCAGCGCCTCTACAAGATAGCTGCTATCGGGATTTTGATAGCCCATGAGCCGCAGTTCCTCGCCCAAAAGGGCCTCATGGCTGTAATTGATATAAAACTCACGGGGAACCCGCTCCTGAAGGGCCGGGGGCAGATAGTCCCAGATAATGTCGCCGTAGTTGGCGCTGTAAAGATGGCCGTTGCCATCCAGATCGGACCAGCGGACAGTGCGCTGTCCCAGTTCTGTCAGTCCCTCGTGGGGGAGGACGATTTTTTTGGTGTCGGGGCAGTCGATGACGCGGTCACAGGTCATCAGGGGCTTTGCGGTAAAGGCGGAGGGGCGCATGATTTTGCGGGTGGCGGGGTTTACCAAAATCCAGTCGCTCTTGATGGATACGCACACCGCGCCGCTGCGGTCTGCCATTTCATAGACCCGCTGCATATGTGCGCCCTTGGCACCGTTTTCCATCGTGGTGATGTCCAGCACCTCTCCGGCCATGGGGATGCGGTGGATTCGCAGCGCCAGCCGGGAGAGCAGAAAGACCTCGCCCATTTCAAAGAGCACCTCGTGAGTCAGCCCCCGGGCGTCATAATCATAGCCGGCGTAGGCGGCGGCCTTGTTCAAAAGGCCGGAGATACGTGCCCGCTGATAGCGGTCGCAGTCGGCAAATATCAGCTCCTCCTGACGGAAATAGCCGTTTTCCAGCAGATCCTGCTTGAAATTCTCCAAAATCATTCCTCTTTTCATCCTGTCTGCATTTGAAATTAAGTATAGCAGAGAGCTGTAAAAAATACAATTGATTTTGTAACTTGCCGCTTTGGCGAATTTTGAAAAATACGCAGATTTTACCGATGTTGCCCGCGCATAGCGGCGCGTATCCGGGTCAAACTATGCTTGCGATACCCAAAAACAACACTGTAAGATTTGAAAAGGAGAAACTGTTATGTCTGCAAAGAACAACAATAAGATCAACGTTCCCGAGGCCCGCGCCGCTATGGATAAGTTCAAGATGGAAGCCGCCGCCGAGATGGGTGTCAATCTGAAGCAGGGCTACAACGGAGACCTGACCAGCCGCGAGGCCGGCTCCGTGGGCGGCCAGATGGTCAAGAAGATGATCGAGTCCTACGAGAAGAATCTGTAAGGCAGAAGGACGCGAGAAAAGAGAGGGCGGACACCGGTCCGCTCTTTCTTTTTGCATATCGGCGTGATATAATATTCTTTTAAAGCAATGATCGCTTATAGCAGGACGGGCACGGCGGAAGGGGGAACGGCTGTATGGAAAATATCCACCAGGGACACCGGGAGAAAATGCGGCAGCGCTTTTTAAAGAGCGGACTGGAGGGCTTTGCGGATCACGAGGCGCTGGAGCTTCTGCTGTATTACGCCATTCCCCGGCGGGACACCAATCCCATTGCCCACCGCCTCATCGAGCGCTACGGCTCACTGCTGGCGGTACTGACCGCGCCCGTGGAGGACCTACGGAAGGTAGAGGGCGTCGGCGAAAGTGCCGCTGTGCTGTTGAAGGTGGCGGGACAGATCGGCACTCGGGCAAGGCTGGCTGAGGCGGAACAGAACCGGCCGCTGTCCTCGGTGGAGACCGTGGGAGCCTATCTGTTGGAGCGCTTTGCGGGGGAGACCCATGAGGTGGTCTACCAGCTTTGCTTGGACCGCAAATGCAAGCTGTTGGCCTGCAAACGGCTGGGAGAGGGCGGTATTGCCTCCTCCGGACTGGACATCCGCAAGCTCATGGAAAATGCTATTCTCACCTCGGCCAGTACGGTGATTTTAGCCCACAATCACCCCAGCGGTGTAGCGCTGCCCTCCGATGATGACTGCGCCGCCACGGAGGCGGCACGGCGGGCGCTGGATACCATCGGCGTGACGCTGGCCGACCACATCATTGTGGCGGACGATGATTTCGTTTCCATGGCGCAGAGCGGATTTTTCGGATAAGACCGTCCTGAAATACGAACAAATGTTTGATTTTTCGACGTAGATGTGTTATCATAAAAATATAGCATCCTGCACGGACGGGACGGAGCCACCCCCGCTCCGCCCGCAGAAAAACGGAAAGGATTCCCATGCCGAAATTTGAAGTAGTATCCCCTTATCAGCCCTCCGGCGACCAGCCGGAGGCCATCGACGCGCTGGCGGCGGGCATCGAAAACGGCTTGAAGGAGCAGGTCTTGTTAGGCGTCACCGGCTCCGGCAAGACCTACACCAT
>ERZ856578.6450-NODE-6450-length-13277-cov-27.870379_pt1 | contig 13277 bp, 5 predicted proteins | sample MGYA00514384_ERZ856578 | MGnify/ENA primary metagenome ERZ856578 (study PRJEB29103, sample SAMN06111958) | human gut metagenome | biome: human gut; feature: ankylosing spondylitis patient; material: healthy_person | host: Homo sapiens | place: China:Hangzhou...
CATATTGTTACAGGACTTCGCTCAAACATGAAACAGAAACTCATGCCACTTTATGATAAGATTATGTTACGCAAAAGAAGTGTCATTGAATCTGTAAACGATATGCTCAAAAATGTAGCTCAAATTGTACATACTCGTCATCGGAGTTTGCATAATTTCATTATGAATATTTTGGCTGCAATGGGGGCGTATTGCTTCTTTTCTACCAAGCCTCATGTCAACTTTGACTATGAGATTCCCCCATCTGACGGGCAACTTGTAATTTGGCGATAAAATAAACTTACATAATTTTGACAGGTGACCATTTTATGGCCACCCTTTGTAGGTTGGATGTTTTTCTGCTCTTTACTTTTTTGAATGTTATCTCGAACTCGCGTTATTTACCTTTAGCTCTCGCTGCCACCCTTGCATTAGGTGCTTGCAGCAGCGACAATGTAGTAGACAATGGTGGGTCAAACCCCATCGACCTGAGCAAGGGAGGCTTTGTCAAGATGAGCCTCAACCTGCCTACCGACAACAACCGCGGCAGCCGCGCCGATCTCGACGATGGTCTGGCCAACGAGTACGGCATCAAAAATGCTTACCTCGTGCTCTTTGAGGGGGGCGACGATGAAAATGCAGCCATGATCAAAGGTGCCTACGCACTCAGCAACAGCGATTTTGAGGCGGTGGGCGACACCCCCAACCACGTGACGCTCACAAAGCGTATTGCCTTTGCCAACGACACGAAGAAGCCATCTGAAAGCAACAAACACATCTACGCTTTGGTGGTGCTCAACAACAATGGTTTGTTTACCGTCGATGGCACCAGCCACGAACTGGCTTTTGCCTCTAATGTAACACCTGGAGAATACACCAAAACTAAAAACTTTGTCAACTTCTCTAAGGCCATTGCCAGTACAAGCACTGACGGTAAGACACCTTTTGCCTCTGACGTGACTAACAACGGCATCTTCATGACCAATGCCCCGCTCTGCACCAAGCCTGGCGGCGCCACCGCCCCAAGCACCGATGCCAAAATCAAGACATTGGCCGATGTAACCAACAACATCTACACTACCGAGGCCGAGGCCAAGTCGAAGCCCGCTGCCGAGATTTATGTAGAGCGTGCCGTAGCCAAGGTGACTGTACAGCAGGGCACGGAAGGCAAACTCGAGGCTAACAAGGGTAACACTGCCAGCGAGATAAGCTACACGCTGAACAGCTGGGCAATAGACAACACCAACAAGAAGAGCTACATCGTGCGCCAGTATGACAAGGCTTGGAACAGCATCAATTCCGACAAGGCTACAGCAACAGGCGGCAGCCAGTACCGCTTTGTGTGGAGCTCACCGGTGAACCCCAACGCTACTGACGACAACAAGCTTTACCGCACGGCATTTGCCCAAGACCCCGAATATAAAACCACTACCGCCGATCCTGACAACTACAACCAGATGACCAGCAACGCCAAAATGACGCTGAAGACAACGTTTGGCAACGAGCACCCGCAGTATTGCAACGAGAACACCTTCCAGGTAACGGCTCAAAATCAAGACCAAACTACCCGCGTGGTACTTGGTGTTAAAATGTCTGTACCTGGCATACCCACTTCTGGCACACCCACCTATGATAAAGACCTCTACACCATCAACGGCAACAAGGAGGTTGTTTACACCGAAGCCTCTCTGGCCGAACGACTCAAAAACATTATTCTGCATAATGACCCAGCTGTGAAGACTTGGGCTGAGAACCACGAAACAGATGTTTCACTCGACATCACCTTCGGCAACGATATAGCTGGTGCAACTACTATCACAAATGCCACCTTAAAGGGCAAGACCGCAGCCGGTGCTACTGAGGATACATTTACTGGAACTTTCACAATCGACTTCAATAAGGCTCTGCCCAACATCGTTCGCTACAAAGGCGGCGTGGCATACTATGCCGTGCGCATCAAGCACTTTGGCGACACCGACACACCTTGGAATGTAGAAGGACAGGGCGTAACAGCCGGCGGCAACAGTAATATCTATCACACTGGCAGCAATGACTGGTTCCTTGGCCGCTACGGCGTAGTGCGCAACAACTGGTACGACATCAGCGTGAACAAGATTCAGACACTTGGCGATGCCACCATACCCGCATTCACTAACTACCCCGACGATGTGCTTGAGAACTATATCTCTGTAAGCATCAACGTACTCTCATGGAGCAAGCACTCTCAAAGTGCTGACCTCTAATTTATAACCTTACCATTGGGGGCTCACCATACAGCCCACGGCTCATGGCGAGCCCCCAATGCTTTTCTATACTCACACACCACGCCCTGCCGCTGGGCGCATGGCAAAATACAGCGGGATATTGCCTCTGCAGCCACACCATTACACTATGCGCTGCCACCAATACCGACACTACACGCCGCCAACCGTGCGGCCACAGCATACATACCATACACACCCCACACCAAATTGAGATGACACACCTACTCAGCAAAGCCCTCATCGTGCTGGCCACCGCAGCAGGTCTGGCCTCATGTGCCGACATGAAGGAAGACCTGCCCCCCTGTCCGCAAGGGCTTGACATACACTTCAAATACAACTACAACCTGCAGCGCGCCGACATGTTTACCGACCACGTGGGGGCCGTGAGCGTATATCTGTTCGATGCCAACGGCCACTACCTCGAACAGCGCACCGTGCAGAACACCGCTGCTGCACAGCCGCTCAAGAGCAAGGACTTCTGCGTACACTTCGACATAGCTCCCGGCACTTACCAATATCAGGCTGTAGCCTTTCAGCGGCCCTATGCCGAATGCCAGGCCACAGCGGGCGCACGCTTCAAGGTGTCGGCACCACAGTCGGCCAGCGACAATCTGCAAACGTTGCGCATTGCCCTGCCCGCCAAACCTATAAGCGGGGTGGCCGACACCATGATGGTTGACAACGCTGCCCTGCCACTCGACACGCTGTGGGTGGGACAGTCGGCCCGCCCCGTCACGGTGCGCTACAACGACAAGCTTGCCACACAGGCCGACACCTGCTCATTGGTGCGCGACACAAAGCAGATTAACATCACGCTGCGCGACCTTGACAATCCGGCCGCCCTAGATGTGAACGACTTTACGTTTACCATCACCGACCGCAACGCCGCGGTGGACGGCTACAACACGGTGGACGAGCGTACCACGCTCCGCTACACGCCATACGCCACGTGGAACACCACCGACCCCATCAACACTGCCTCCGCCACTACCTACCCGAACACTAACAACACGCAGGCTCCCGGCCGCATGGCACACGCCGATTTCATGACCTCGCGCATCATTTACCACAGCGGTGCCGACGCCGCACACAACGCGCAGCTCGTCATTTACAACAAAAGGACGCAGCAAAACGTGGTGCGCATCGACCTGGCCGACTTTCTGCAACGTCTGCGCTCGTCGGCCGAACGTAACTACACGGCACAGGAGTTCCTCGACCGCAGCTACGACTACCGTCTGTCGTTCTACCTCAAGGGCGGCAGCTGGAGCTATGCAAGCATCGAAATTGGCGTCCTCTCATGGGCTGTGCGCATTCAGAACGAGGACATTTAGCCCCCTCTACTACCCACATCATTTCACCTGACAAATGAAACTGCGATTACTGACATATCACCTCACATTGCTCTGCACCGTCTGGCTGCTCCTGTCGGCCTGCCACGACGACACTGCCGGGCCCGCCACCCCGGTGGTGGGGCCCAACACCTATGTGCGTATGCAAGTGCAAGTGGCGTCAGGACGCAAGCAGCGCGCCACTGCTGACGAAGAGGGGCTGCCACGCGAAAACAGCATCAGCCAAATCACCATCATACTCTTCAAGGGGGCTGAGGGCGGCATCAATGCGGCCAATGCCGACAAGGTGACCGTGCGAGCCTTTTGCTGGGACGTGCAGCCGCTCGGCGCCACCACCTACACCACCGGCAGCCGGCTGTTGCCTGCCAACATGGAGTATGGCACATACAACGTACTGGTGGTGGCCAATGCCAACTATGCCGCGCTCGATGGTCACACTCTGGCCGAGGTGCGCACACAAATATACAATGGCACACCCTGGGCCAACAACATCTATGCCGACCAAAGCACCGACTGGCCCGAACGCCAATCGGACTTTGTCATGACATCGGCCGCCGACGCGCAAATAATAGTGGGCACGGGCAGCACCCATACTGGCACGGCCGACGACGCCTTTACCACCACCAGCGGCCAACCCATCGACCTCAATCGCCTGGCCGCCCGCATTGATTTTGTGCCCGATGCGGCCTATCTTAAGACGGCGGCCGACGGCACCATCTACTACGAATATCCCGTTACCGATGCCGACGGCTCTGCCACCAGCAGCAAGTTCCGCCTCAAGTTTGTAGAGCCCTACAACATCACGCAGCAAAGCACCTTGTTCGAGCAGAGCATGGCTGCCGACGCCACCACACAAGCGCCCACGGGCGGTGTCATCTACCTTGGCGGCGAGAACACCAAAAACGGCACACCATGCTATGTGGCCGACCCGCTCACACTGCACAAGGGCAACCCTACCACCACGGCCGAAGCCTACAACGCGTTCTACATGGCGCTGAACCGCTACAATGCCTTGCCGCAGAACGGCGCCCAGCTGCGCGCCATATACCCAGTGCGGCAGGGCAACCACGCCAATCCCGACGATGCTGCCAACCCCTACTACATAGTGGCCTATACTGCCGAGAACACGCTCAGCGTGGCCTTGCAGCAGAGCAACGATGTCAGGACCTACGCCACGGGGCTGCGCTTCTTCGGCACCTACTTGCCTAACGGCGAGGAGAGCAAGGCTTACGACCGTGCCTACGACTTTGACATTCGCCACCGTTCTTCAGACACGGCGTCCAAGCCCAACCTGGCCCTTCCCCTGGCCTACGGCATCGTGCGCAACAACATCTACCGCGTGCGCATCAAGAGCATTACCCGCACCCCCGACAACTTCAACATCACGCTGCAAATACGTGTGGTGCCATGGCAACGCTACGAACACGGCGAAGTTATTATGTAAAGCCAAGACTAACTTACCCGTTAACTCGTCAACCCGTCAACTAACTCACAAGTAAAGCCCAATGAAACACCTGCTCAGCATACTATTCTTGTCAATCATACTGGCGGCCTGCAGCAGCGACCCCATAGCGCCCCCTGCTACCGACGGCACACCCATCAAGCTGTCTCTGCGCATTGCCACACAAAGCAAAGATACACAAAGCAAAGACGCCCAAAGCAAGACCAGCGCATCACCCGAATTAGGCTGGAACTACGAGCAGGGCGACGAACTCATCGAGGATTGGGTGGTCATCATGGTCAACGACGCCGACCACGCCATCGAACAGGTGTTCACACCCGCCACCAGCCCCAATAACGTTGAGACCGACAATGTGGCCACCAATCTGCAAACCACCGCCTCAAACAAGACATTCTACTCCTTTGCCAACATATCCCTGGCGCAACTCGAGCAGGCCACTGGACACACATTTGCCAAGGGCGGCACCATGCCCGACATAGCCTCGGCCACCTGGCACATCGACGGCAACGGCTTCGACCCCAAAGCCAAAGACGCCACGGGCCGCGCACAAGGCATACCCATGACAGGCATTTGCCACATGAGCCTTACCAACAAGGATAACGAAACAACCAAGACACTCTACGTGGTGCGCATGCTGGCCAAACTGCAGTTCAACATTACCAACAAAACCGGCGACGACATCACCCTCAACACCATCAGCATCGACCGCCTCAGCGCCAATCCGGCCTCCAGCGGCGTGCAAAACGTCATGCTGTTCCCCTCGGCCACACCCACCGATGCCAACACGCAAGTGGTGCAACAGCCGCGCCTCAACGGCACACAGCCACAGCAGGTATACACTCTGGCGCTGAACCAAACCGTGGCCAACGACGCAAGCATCGGGCAAACACTTTACGTAAACGAGTGCACCACCCCCGCCAACCCCTTTGGCCAATTCATGCTCACCGTGAGGCTCACCATGGCCGACGGCACCACCACACAGCAACGTTACAGCGTGGTGAGCAACGACAATGGCAACTGGCACTTCATTGCCCGCAACGACTGGCGCATCATACCCATCACCCTGCAAAACATCAAGCTCGACCTCATACCGCTCGACTTTCCCGCCATTGGCGTGCTGCCCTGCTCGGTCAAAGAGGCCGACGGCACATTCACCTGCACCTTCAACGCCGGCGGCGAGTTCCGCCTCACCCCCAAAGTCACACGTTTTGACAATGGTGCGGCCGTGCCCGATGCCGACTGGAAATTCAGCCGCTTCAGCACCGACACCTACCCTGCCGCACCACCAACCGGCTTCTACGCCACAGCCCCCTCATGGTTCGCCCGTGGCCGCTACATCACCGGCACCTTTGGCACCGCCACCGGCCAGGCCTACCACACACTTTACCTCACCCACAACGCCACGGGGCGCACCCTTGTGTGCCGTGTGCGCATCGTGCGTCCATAACAATCATTGTATAAACCATTATGACAAAGCATCTCACCATACGTCTGTCATTACTATTGTTGTTATTATTCCACACCGCCACAGTCCGTGCCTGGAGCGTGACGGCCGTGGCCGATGCCAACGTGGCACATGCCTACCTCAACAATGTGGCGTCTGGCTCTATAGCCGAAACTAAGACTGACGTGACGGCCATCAAACTCAGCAAGTACTATGACAAGATACTGGCCGATTTAGGACTGAAAGAGAACGCCTCAGGGCAGTCGCTCTACATACGTTGGTACATCGAAAATGCCGACGGCACCTTGGCCAACATCGACGGCAAACTCACCCCGGCCACCACCGACAAGGGGCACATTACCGACACGCAGTGCCTTTATTGGTGCAACACGCTCACCACCACGCCTTTTGCCTCGGCCAACAAAGCCGCCATTCTCGACCTCAACTACGTGAATGCCGGCACTGTGGGCCAAAAGGTGGTGGCGCTCATTGCCAAAATTGACAACACCAACCCCCTCACCACTGCCAACGGTGCCGTAACGGCCGAACCCGCAAAGTTCCAACTCAAATACAGTTTCCGACTGGTGGACCAGACGAATGCCCGAGCCTGCTATATCACAACCGACGCCTCGCACTTAACGGCGGACCAAGCCTATTTCACTTGCAGTAAGAATGCCACGTACTTTGATATAACAGCCGATTGCGAGCGTTATAAAAATAATTTCTCACGCTTGTATCTGGTTGACCGCGCCACAGGGCAGATGATTGAAAACAGCCAAGACTACATAACACCTATCAAGACCGATTGGCCTATTTTAGGGGCATTTTACAAAACGCCACAAGGCCAAACATTCTACTCACGCACTACAGCTACTACTAACCCACAAAGTTTGCGCATCACCCTGCCAGCAGGCAAAACGCCCAGCGACATCAAGGTGGTACGTCTCTATAGCAACAACAACACCGGCCTGGTAGCTGGAAATCTTGTCGATGTCAACCATAAATACCCCAACTACTTTGTGGCACAAGACCCCGTGGCATGGAGCTCGGTGACAGAATATACTTACAAGCCTTACACTTTCCAACACTCCTCGGGCTATGCCTACAACTATGCCCCCGAAGGACTGAAAGACGGCCGCCAACAAGTGGCGCAATGGACCTACCAATACTACGTTAAACCTGGCGAGAAACGCAAACTTATCGTACCCATAGCCAGCCATGATGGCAGCGACAAGACTACAAGTTCCATCGAGCCGACTGGATATTGGAGGTGGTACGACAATGCCACCGACCGCGCCTGCACCTACATCAGCACCACCAACAACACTGGCTACCAACTCGAGGAGCCATGTTATGACGACCACGACCAGTCATACGGCCTGTTCAAATATCAACTTGGCTATAATGAGTGGGCCACGGTTGAGAATGTGGCTTCTGTAATGTTCAACACCCCTACAAGCGGTTGGACCGGCACCGACGTGGCTTGCGATGTGAGCCGCTATAAGGACTACCCCGGCACAGCCCCTGACGTTAAATACGAGCCCACGCTCTCGTTGCGCTATCTGTTCAAGGTGCGCCCAGCCACCGATATTGCCGACAACATCAAAAAAGCCCTCATGTCTGGCACTGCCTACGAGGACAACGGCCACATAACGCTCGGCATGTACAATGGCTACAAGGGCAACATCACCCTGCGCATGGCCATCAGCGACTTGAGCATGTACTACTTCTACCCTTACACCAACACCGACTTTGCTGCCCCGTCACTGGAGAGCCACTTCGGCACCACGCTATGCCAGGGCAAAACGGTAACATGGACGGCCATCACACGTATCGGCACTAAATACTACTACCACATACTGAAAGATGCCGAAGGAACCGAGGCCATGCTCCAAAACCGATATGACATCAATATCAACATAGAATCGTTCAAAGGCGAATACAGGCCCGTGAGCGACGGTCTTGGCCAGCCCTCATCAGACGTGCACACCATCAGCAGCATGGCCATAGGGCAGCCCTATTATGTGTTGGCCTATATCAACGACTACGACAGCCACACAGCCACCACCAAGCACTCCACGCCTGTGGCACGTTACACCTGCTACTTCCGTGCTGAATCGGCTCCGCAGGACATCGACAGCCTCGACTACAACCGCACACATGCCGTGCTCGAACGCAACTACACCCAAGTGGCCGACATCAGCTTCGACGACATGGCGGGCATGAATTATAACAAGCCTGACACAATATACGTCAATGGCGATGCCTACAACAACCAGTGGAACCAACCGTTAGACTGGAACCGCACTTACTATGGTTTTGTGTACCCCGGGCTCACATCACAAATGGCCCTTAATTCTGACTGGATGAATACGTGGTACAAATACTCGCCCTACCATGGCGACTACGTGATTATAAAGTCAATGAACGACCCCGTTGCCTCAAAGAATGCCGGGGGAAGCTACTGCCTCTATGCCCCTGAAACACTTTACGATGCCACCTACTACCGCACAGGCGGCAAGCAATACGGCTATTTCGTATACCTTGATGCAACCGACGAGGCACGCCCCATTATCTCAACCGACTTCGATGCCAACTTGTGCGAAGGCTCTACCGTCATTGCCACTATCAACATTGCCAACATGACTGATAAGACTGCCGCACCGCCACAGCTCATGTTCAAAATCTACGGCGAGACCATCGACCAACAAACGGGGAAAAAGCAGAGCCAACTCATACAGTCGTTTGCCTCGGGCGATTTCAAGTCGGTAGGTGCCACCGAAACCGGCCGGTGGTACCAAGTGTTTGCGTTCTCGGTAATAGCAACTGGCACACACCCCGAAAAGTATTCACACTTCTACATCACCGTCGACAATCAGGGAGCCAGCACTGGTGGCAACGACTTTGCCATTGACGACATACGCATCTACGTTAAGAACCCGAAGATTGAGGTGCTGCAGCAAAGCGACGATGCCGACATCTGCAAAAACCGCGAGAATGGCGCCAAACTCAAACTCAGCATGGTGTACGGCCAAGTGAAGGACGCTCTCGAACTGCCCAACTATACCGACGCCACCACCGACATCACACGCCCGCTCTTTTGGCGACTGGTGCATGCCGACACGGGGCTACCGGTCAACACGGCGTATGGCGACTCTACCTACAATGCCGGCCACACACACGACTACGGCGCCATTGTGGTGCACAGCACCGACACCCTTAACCGCCGCAACCTGTACGTAGATGCCAACGAATACTACCACCTCATGCTGGCCGACCGCTTTTTCAAGCTCGACCCCCACAAGCAGTACTATGTGTCGATAGCCACGCCGCGGCGCCGCATTGTCAACGGGGTGGAGGTGTACGAACCATCGTCATGGGGCACCCCCAACGCCACGTGCTCCATCTACAGCGAACCGCAGGACTATGTGCAGCAAGATGCCGTAGTGACCGACGAGAATGGCTCGGTCAGCACCACCTTCTCGGCCGAGTGTGGCGCCACCACAGTCATGGTGCAGATGAAGGGCCGCCTGTCGCTGCCCGACGGCGTAAATGGCGGACGCATTGAGGTGAGCCGCTGGCCCTTCGACTGGTTCAGCGGCTCAGCAGCCGAATTCCAAGCGGTGAGCGGCCTCAACACCGCCCTTGTCAACTTTCGTGCCGAATACCCCGATGCCACCACCCTGCAGCCCACCAAGGGCTGCTACACCAAGGCCGACTCCACGCTGTTGCACCAATATGTGCAGGGCGTGCCAAGCAACAGCATCAATGAGTATGAGCAAAAGCTCTATCTGCTGGCAAGCAACACCTTCAAGGCGCCCTTCGACCTGCCTGCCGATGGCAACCGCGTTGTCAAGATTACGCTCATTCCACTTGCCGGACAATACACCGACACACGCACCATGCCGGTACAACACTTCACCATTTGCGGCTATCCGCTCGAAACCTCGGCCACACTCACCCACGACGGGCCTGTGCTCAACCTGGGCTTCCCCTCGGTCACCTATCCCGACGAATGGGCACACACCGCGCGCTACCTGCGCCTCGACCTCAACCAAGTGGCCGCCCTCAAGACTGCTGACAACTACCTGCGCGTGCCCATACACAGCTATGCCGACGCGCAACGCCCCATCAGCACCAAACTGCACAACCTGCAGTTTGTCACACGCAATGACGGCACAGCTCCGGCACAGCTCATACTGAGCGCCACCAACGACCCGCTCAACACGGCCAACATTGGCAAGAGTTTTGGCACGGTGCAAAACCCCATCATACAGCCCACCACACGCAACCTGTCGTTCAATATGGCACCGGTCAAGGCTGCGGGCATCGAACTGCACGAGGGCTACGACTACACGCTCGAAATGCAATACTACGATGTCACACAGGACCCCGGCTCGGCCAACACCTGCAAGGGCACTACCTACATCACGCTGCAGGTCATACCCGAGTATGTGACGTGGACCGACCAACTGGCCAACAACGACAACTGGAACAACGATGCCAACTGGCGACGCGCCAGCAAGGCCGAACTGTACAGCACCACCTACAAGGATTATGGCACTGACATTCCGGGGCTGCAGCAAACTGCGGGCAGCGATGCCGGCAGCACACCGCACGCTTTCATTCCGCTGCGCACCACCAAGGTGATTGTGCCAACTGGTGGGGAGCCTCCCTTCCTTGGCACTTACTCCGTGGCCACACGCGACTCGCTGCTCACCTACCTTGACAACGCTGTGAATGCGCCGGCCACCACCAACATAGCCTACTACATGGTGCTTAACGACAAGCCCGTCACATCGGCCACAGGCACCTACTACGACTGTGTGCGCTTCTATGCCAACACGTGCGACCAGGTGTACTTCAAGCCGCGTGCCGAACTGCGCTACCAGCAATACTTGCAGTACAACCAGGCGTGGGTGGACGTTGAGATGCAGCCGGGCGAGTGGACCATGTGGAGCTCGCCGCTCAAGTCGGTTTACGCTGGCGACTTTTATGTGCCGCAGGCCACTGGCCGCCAACTTACCGAGGCTTTCAAGCCCATCACTTACAATGCCGCCGTAAACAGCCGCGCGGGCTACCCCATCTACCAGCGCAGCTGGGACAAGGCGAAGTCAATGGTCATTACCGACACCGACGACGTCCTACGCAACGACTACGATGCCTACATCGACTACGACTCGTTCAGTGGTACCGACACCCTGGCCGTAATGCAGCAGTGGAGCAGCCGCTACAACGATGTGACGGTGCCCTATGCCCCCGGCCGCGGCGCAGCCCTGCTGAGCGAGGACAAACCGCTCACCAGCCAGCCCACCCTGGTGCGCCTGCCAAAGGCCGACACGCAGTATGCCTACTACCGCGCCGACGGCACCGAGCGTCAAACGGTGCCGCTGCCTGCACGCACCGGACAAGGCCAACTGGCCACCTCCGACCCCGCAGTGGGCGACCCGCAAAAGCTCACCGGACGCCTCGTCATCAGCATCGACGAGGCTAACAAGCACCAGGACAACGGCTACTACCTTGTGGGCAACCCTTACATGTCGTCGCTCTACATGAAGCGTTTCTTCGACCAGAACACGCAGCTCTACCCCAAATACTGGACCATGCAGAACGGGCAGATGTGTGCCTTTGATGCCAGTGCCGACAATGTGGTGGCGCCCATGACGGCTTTCTTTGTCAAACCCGTGAGCGGCACCTTGCTGCAAAACATTGAGTTTCTGCCCATCATGACGGTGCCCTTCACCTCGGCCGTGAAGCAGTCGGCCGAGGCCACGCTGCGCCTTACGCTCACCAGCGGCAGCCACACCACCAGCGCAAGCATTGTGGCGGACAAGGGGGCCGCGGCCGACTTTAAGGAGGGTGAGGACGTTGAGGCCATGTTCGACTCCAACACCACGGGCTCTGCCCTCACGCTTTACACCATGGCGGGCCAGTTGGCGGCTGCCATCAACCATGTGCCTGACTTGTGCAATGTGCCGCTGGGCATTGTGGCCCCTGCCACCAGTGCTGCCACGCTGCGCATAGCTGGCACCGACCAGCTGCGCAAACCGCTCTACCTGTACGATGCGCACACCAAGCACTACACGCTGCTCACCGACAGCACGGCTGTAACGCTCACGCCCAATGCGGTGGGCCGCTACGCGCTCACATCGCAGGCCATTGCGCCCCAACCTGTGCAAACGGCCTTGCGCTGCTGGGCCTCACAAGGGGGCATGGTCACTGCCACCACCGCGCCCGACGATTGCCTGCGTGCGGTGCTTGTGTTCGACCCCACGGGCCGCCTTGTGCGCGAGTTTCAGCCTGCTGCCGTGTCGTACTCTTTCAACTTGCCGGCCGGCCCTTACCTCATCACTGTGTGCTCTGACGCTGTGACGGAGGGCCGCACCTTCAAGGTGGCGGTGGGGCATTAGCACTAAACGATAGCACTAAACGTTAGTGCTAAAGGCAAGTACTAAAGGCTTGCACTAAACGCAAGTACCAAACGCAAGCACTAAACGCAAGTACTAAATGCTAACACTAAATGCTTGCACTAAACGCTTGCACTAAGCGCAAGCACTAAACACAAGTACTAAATGCTAACACTAAACGCAAGCACTAATGGGGGCGACGCGTCTCGCGTCGGGCATTAAAGCAAAGGCTCATACACTAAACACAAAGGCTCAGCACTAATTACATGCCTGCCTGTGAACCTTTGCCTTGATGCCCGACGCGAGACGCGTCGCTCTAAGTTTGCAGCAGTTAAGCGGCGCAGCCGCTAACCTGTAAACATTGTTAAATAA
>ERZ856578.6475-NODE-6475-length-13223-cov-6.572417_pt1 | contig 13223 bp, 10 predicted proteins | sample MGYA00514384_ERZ856578 | MGnify/ENA primary metagenome ERZ856578 (study PRJEB29103, sample SAMN06111958) | human gut metagenome | biome: human gut; feature: ankylosing spondylitis patient; material: healthy_person | host: Homo sapiens | place: China:Hangzhou...
AACGATGTCGGCAATAAGTATAGCCCTACGGTCATTGTCGCACCCATCACAAGCCGAATACACACTAAAGCAAAATTGCCGACACACACTTTAATCAATGATTTTGAAGGTTTGGATAAGAACTCAATTATCCTGTTTGAACAAATCCGCACCATAGACAAACAACGCCTGCGTAAATATGTTGGTATGCTATCCACAGTCATAATGGCAAGAGCCGATAAAGCTCTTGCCATTAGTATTTCTTTGAGGGAGGTCAATAATGAATGAAATTAAGGTAGATAAAAATGTAGCGGCTCTGAAACTCATTGAGATACTTCTTGAAAAAGGAATGATAAATCAAGCCACATATACAAATATCGTGAAACATGCAAATTCGCACATTTCACAGGCGGCTTGATAATCAGTACAATATATTCAGAAAAATGAATTGGAGGTATGCTTAATGAACACAGCAGTAAATGAATATAATTACAGATTTAAGCTCACAGATTATTCTCTGTTTGACAGAAACAGAGCCAGAAAAGTTGCTATTTATGGTCGTGTTTCAACAGAACACGAAGCACAGTTATCTGCATTGGAAAATCAGTTACAATGGTATGATGACCAAGTAAAATATCATCCGAACTGGACGGTCTGTGAACGATATATTGATGAAGGTATCACGGGAACACAGGCAAAAAAACGCCCTGCCTTTTTGAAAATGATTGAAGATGCCAAGCAAGGTAAATTTGATTTAATTGTTACCAGAGAGGTATGCCGTTTTGCACGAAATGTTGTGGATACCCTTGTTGTTACAAGAGAGTTAAAAGGCATAGGCGTTGAGGTGTTTTTTATCGACGATAATATTTGGACAATGGACGGAGATGGAGAACTGCGGCTATCTCTTATGGCAACATTGGCACAGGAAGAAAGTCGCAAGACTTCCGAGCGTGTAAAAGCAGGTCAGAAAATCAGCCGTGATAATGGTGTTCTCTATGGAAACGGTAATATTTTAGGTTATGACCGTGTTGGAGATACCTATGTTATCAATGAGGAACAGGCAGAAACGGTCAGAATGATATATGATTTGTATCTGCAAGGTTATGGCTCGATGAAAATCGCAAAGATTTTGACGGAGCGAAAAAGGAAAACAGCTTCTGGACTTATAAAGTGGAGCGTTTCAAATATTATGAGAGCGATTAAAAATGCCACTTACACAGGAACAAAGTGTTACAACAAATCCAGAAGCAATAACTTTTTAGAGCAGAAGCGAATAAACAATCTTGATATGTCCACTTATGAATATGTTGAGGGTGATTTCCCTTCTATTATTTCTCAAGAGATATGGGATAAAGCACAGGCGATAAGGGAAAGTAGAGTAAAACCTGTATGTGTATCGGCAGGGAAAAACACACATAGTAAGCGTGATTCACGAGATATATGGGTCAATAAGCTACGTTGTTCCTGCGGCTCATCATACCGTAAAAATAAATGGCATACGAAATTGGACGGAAAAACCTCTTACGGTTATCAATGCTACAATCAGCTTAACAACGGAATTAAACGGAAAAGAGCTGAAATCGGTTTAGATACTGAGGGATATTGTGACAGCAGAATGATAACCGATTGGAAACTCGATTTTATGGCAAAAGCTTTGTTAGAGCATCTCTGGACGGAGAGAAAAGAGTCTGTACTGATTGCGTTAGACCTTATTAAGTATTATTATAAGGAAGAAAAATCTAACGAAACTCAATCCGATACGGTAACGATACAGGCGAAATTGGATAAGGCAAATAGCAGACTGACTAACTTGATTGCTATGAGAGCTGATGGAGAGATTTCCAAGGACGAGTATCAAGCAATGAGAAGTCCTGTCGATGAAGAAATCAAGAAACTTCAAAAAGCACTTGATGAAATTCCACAGGAAAAAAGCAATCCGAAAGGATTGGATATAGAGGGTATCCGTTCCACTCTGAACAGCTTTATTGATTTTAGTGGTAGCACTATCAGCCACGATGTTGTCAATCAGTTTGTATATCTGATAACACCGACATCGGATACTACATTTGATTGGTATGTTAATCTGAATGGGACAGCAGATGTGAAAGCAACCTTTACAGCGGAAGGCAGAAAGAAAAACTGCATTATCAAATTGGAGGAAATCGAAAAGATTTCCTCGGTACATAGGGAAAAGAATGAGGACAATGCTCATTTCATTAAAAACCCCCATATTTTTACCTATCTGCACAGGCTGCTATCGCTGAGCAGGCAAAATAGACGAAGGTTCTAATTTAAAAGTCTATATATAATTTATGCAAGGGAAAGTATTTAATACTTTCCCTTGTTTTTTATTGCCAATCTGCATTTCACACCATAAAAACTACATTTCGCGCCGAGAGTATAGATTGTAGGCACTATATGTTGTATAATTAGTACTAGAAATACAAGTATATGTGATATGAATAGAGAACGAAGCACAGATACGATGTAGGTACTAAGGTATGGAGAACACATTTATGATTATAAAAAAGAAGAACATCCGTACAATTGTGATAACCTGTGCATTGCTAGGTATCATAATATTCAGCATTCACAGCTACAATGTATATATGAGAGTCCAGAGAGGAAAAACATCATGCAGATAGAAGATAAAGATAATAGATAGAAGATAATAGGATATAGAAGATTATCAATCAAAAAAGCTATGAGAGCCCGGTTAAAGGCTTTCATAGCTTTTATTTTTATGAGTGAGCACGAAGCTGTTCATTGACATATGTCTGGATATAATAATTATCCTCAGGCATCTGGCAGCCGACGATATATGTTCCCTCATTATTTGAGCAGCGGATTACATATCCCTCCAATACTGAGTGGTCAGCAAGCGCAAAGTCCTCTATCGAGATAGTAACCTTCGTTCCTTTATGATCCACGAAATAAGGATCCTTTGTCAAAAATGCAAAGCCGTTTGCACTTATATTGTCAAGTGTACCCTTGAATGTGGTGTCGGTTCCTTTAAGCTTGATAGTGCAATTGTTTGATAAATCCATGCGAGGATATTTCCTACGGTTCAAGATTTCAGGCTGCGTATTGACTGTTATCATAAGGCCATCTGTGATTGTGAGATCCTTCCAGCAGTACATTACATTGCCAACTGTAACACACAGATTGCAAGGTCTGGATGAGTCTACAGATAAGCCGCCTGATACAAGCTTAAGACCGTTTTCGTCAACAGCCTTTACTTCGCAATGGAATTCGTTGCCGGTCTGTACATCTGTCAGGATCACTTTGGCCTTCATACCCGGGCGGATATCATCAAGTCCCATAAATCCACCAACTCCGAGCTCGTGCATGAGAGATTGGATAACAGTCTCGATATTATTGATATTTGTTGCGCTTTCATCATATTTACTGAGCATCTTGCGGCTTATCGCGTCAGATGCATCGATACATGAGGTCATGGTTTCTACGATTTCAGATACCTTTTCCATATTGTCGACAAGCTGCTGGTTAGATGCTTCAACCTCCTGCATTGCGGCATCGATTTCATGGATATGGCTTCCGAGCTTATTGGAATCCTTTGTGATCTTCTCTACATTTTCACCGGTCTGCATTACCTTTTCAAGAGTGAGCTGGATGAGGCGGAGCGTTTCTTCAATGGATGAGGTCATCTTTCCGGAAATCTCGTCAAGCCGTGAGAGAGCCTCACTGATCTGACCGGATGAATTTCTCGTCTCAGTGCTTAAAGTACGGATCTGTTCAGCAACAACAGCAAAGCCCTTACCTGCTTCGCCTGCACGCGCAGCCTCGATAGAAGCGTTAAGAGCGAGGAGGTTTGTCTGGTTTGAAATATTATCAATTGTTCCGGTTTCATTTTTAACCATCTCAAATTCATCTCTGAATGTAGTCAGGATGTTTCAACCTCTGTAGAAAGCTCAGACATGGTTTTGGCTGTCTGGGCAAGACCTTCAAGGTCCTCAGAGCTTACCTTGGCATGCTTGCCTGATTCGGTTGTCAGGGAAACCATATCATTTATCATGGCTGCAACATTCTCAACCTGTGAGCTTATATCGGTAGTCATTTCCTGGGAAGAAGCAGTGTGGGACTGAAGCTGCTTGTTATTTCCGGTAAGCTCATTCATTCCATCAACGACAACATCTGAGCCATGCTTGTTTTCAGAAGCAAGCTCACGGACCACTGTTATACCGTCCATTATAGTGTTGCAAGCGGTTTTAACCTGCTCAACTGTCGTGACAACGCGATTTAAATCAGACTTTATGCTCTCGGTGAGTGCAGCATCGGACTCAGTCAGGTGACGTACCGACATGATATAGCCTATGTAACAAAGCAAAAGACATGCTATCTGAAGCTGAAAGTTTTTATGATCTATAGCAGTGTTCTGACCCAGCACAAATATGTGAAATGCAATACTTGCTATAAGGCTTATCATATTTGCAACGGCGCAGTAAATCATGAATTTCTCATCTTTAAATATTACAATAAGGCTGATTATCGGAAGTATGTAGGTGAATGCAATCGGTGAGGTTGTCGTACACAAAAGAAATACGTAAAAAATACCATATCCGATGACAAATGCAAGCCTGTAATGATCATTATCCTTCCCCTTCCTTTTTAGAAGTATGTCACCACACACGAAAGGTAGCCAGCATAAAATAACAAAAATGATATAATTACTGACAGAATAAGCGCCATTTGCTGTGTCGGTACCATAATTTGCGGTCAGCAGAATAGCAAAAACAAGCCATAATCTGCGGGCTTTGATATTCGCCTTTGCTTTAAAAATTTTTTCATCGTAACCCATATGAATTCTCCTGATTCGTAATAATATAGGTATATTTTACTATCATAGTACTATAATTACAAGGCATACTTAAGAATTTGAATGTATTTTGAATGTATAATTATGGTATTGTTTCTAAGTCTAAACTTTAATTGTTTTTTGCCTGTCAATCCGCTATACTAAAATTAACTATATACTTACAGGAGGGCATAAAGCATGAACGTACTTCTGATTAACGGAAGTCCAAAAGGCAAACGAAGCAATTCGTTAAGGCTTGCAAACAGCTTTATAGAAGGCTTCAAAGAAGGATATAAGAGCAAAAATGAAGCGGTATCCATTGATGAAATGCATGTAGCCTCAATGAATGTAGGAGCGTGTAAGGGCTGCTTTGCATGCTGGCAGAAGACACCGGGAGTGTGCTGCATAAATGACGATATGCAGACTGTTATTGGGAAAATGCTTGAAGCGGATATTGTTGTGTGGTCGTTTCCTCTGTACTATTTTAGTGTGCCGGGAATACTAAAGAACGTGATTGACAGGCAGCTTCCCATGAGCCTGCCGTTTATGAGTACAAAGGATGACGGATACGGAAGCGGCAGCCATGATTGCAGATATGACATGGAAGGCAAAAGGCATGTGCTAATCTCTACCTGTGGCTTTTATTCTGCAGAGGGAAATTATGACAGTGTACTTCGGATGTTTGACCATTTTCTTGGAAAAGGGCATTATACAACCATATTTTGTGGTCAGGGTGAGCTGTTTCGTGTAAAAGAGCTGTCAAAGAGGACTGACGAATATCTGGCTACGGTAAAAAGTGCCGGGGCAGAATATGCCATCACAGGAAAAATATCTGAAAAAACAGAAGCGGCGCTCCATACTCTTTTATATCCAAGGGATGTATTTGAAAGTATGGCGGATGCCAGCTGGGGAATCAGCAGGACAACAGGAGAAAAGGAAGCGGATGACCTTGTTTTCACCAGACAGATGGCTGCATTATACAATAAGGATGCCTATGACGGAAAGGAACGCGTGCTTGAGATATGCTATACCGATTTGAAGCATACATACCAAATAAAGCTTGATGATAAAGGTAGTGAGGTGCTTACTGACCAAAGCCTTGCCGCGACTACACGCATAGATACGCCTTTTACGGTATGGTCGGCTATTTCCCGAGGCGAGATAGGTGGCGCAGAGGCTTTGGGAAAGCAGATGTATACGGTGACAGGTGATTTTTCCTTGATGGTAAACTGGGATAAATTCTTCGGAAGTACATCGGCAGTCAAAGAGGCAGAAAAAACATCACAAGGTGTGGAGGTACAGAAAAATCCATCCATGATGACAATGCTCATACCATGGATTACGTTTTGGATAGCAGTTTCTGTCAATACTGAAAAGGGTTCTGTGATTGCTCTTTTGGTGGCATCCGCTATACCTTTTATTATGAGAAAACATAAATTTGTAATATGGGATCAGCTCTCAATTGTTGCTGTTGCCATACTTTCTGCGATTGCAAGCCTGACAGGAGCAGGTGACATATCAACAGATATCGGATATCTGGTGTTTGGGCTGTTCTGGCTGGTTTCATGCCTGACAAAGGAGCCTTTATGCGCAGCATATGTGAAATACAATTATGGCGGTGAAGCCGCACATAAAAATCCTCTCTTTATGAAGACGAATTATATACTTGCGGCGGCATGGGGAGTATTATACGTGTTGACAGCAGTGTGGACATTTCTGCTGAAAAAGGCAGGTGTTGGAGCTGCACTTATTGTCGTAAACAATCTGATGCCTGTATTGATGGGTATATTTACCGGATGGTTTGAAAAATGGTATCCTGCAAGGCTCGCAAGAGGCTCAAAAAAGCAGTAATTCGTAAGATTTTTTTAATATTTTATGTATTCTATTTACTTTAGGTGGATAGAAGAGTACTCTTTAGAAAACGTACTCATAGTAGTGCTTATAAATAAAGAAAGAGGTATATCATAATGAAGAAAAAACTGATTACAATTGTAATAGGAGCTATGCTTTGCGCCGGCTTGTTTACAGGCTGCGGACAGAGCGATACAAAGCAGGATAAGGCAGCTGGCACTGAAAATGCAAAGCAGGCTGAGACCAGGGATGAAGGAGAAAATGACTCACAGGATGAGAAGGAGCTTACAGGAACAATCGATGACATAAAGGACTTCATGTTTGTAGTGACTGATGATAAGGATACACCATACAGCTTTACATTCGATGAGAAGCCTGACGGACTTGAGGGTGTTGCAAGTGGAGATAAGGTGACTGTTAAGTATACAGGTACTATTTCAGAGGTAGATCCGTTTGAGGGAAAGATAATATCTGTTGAGAAGGCAGAATAAGCTGCCATAATCTTAGATTGTATTTTGAATGTTAATCCGCTATACTATAGCTAAGTATAGTGGATTATTTTTGTGGAGGCTTTTATGGCAAATACTTTGAAGTTACCAGTTGGAATTGATGATTTTAGAAAATTGCGGGAATCGCATTTTTATTATGTGGATAAAACAAGACTTATTGAGCAGCTTTTATTAAACTGGAGTGAAGTGACACTTTTTACACGTCCGCGCCGCTTTGGAAAAACTCTTAATATGAGCATGCTTAAGAGCTTTTTTGATATTGGCACAGATAAAGCTTTATTTGATGGCTTATATATTTCAGGTAATAAAGAACTGTGTGATGAGTACATGGGAAAGTATCCGGTCATTTTTCTTTCACTCAAGGGTGTGGAGGGATTAACGTATGAAGAAGCCTTTGAAGCATTTGTCAGGATTATGGGAAAAGAGATAAACAGAGTTTCGTTTTTGGCTGACAGTGATAAGCTTACACAGATTGAGCGGGAACAATATAAGGGGCTTACAATTATGAAAAATGGCAGGCTTGCTTTTGACAAGGAAAAGCTCATATCTTCATTACAGCTTCTTTCGCAGCTATTGTATAAGCACTATGGAAAAAAGGTAGTTATTCTCATAGATGAGTATGATGTACCGCTCGATAAAGCCTTTCAGAATGGTTATTATAATGAAATGGTTTCGCTTATCAGAGGTCTTTTCGGGCAGGCACTAAAGACTAATGAATTTTTACAGTTTGCGGTGCTGACAGGGTGCCTTCGCATATCAAAGGAAAGCATATTTACGGGACTCAACAATTTCAAGGTAATGTCGATTACAGATTCGCGTTTTGATGAACAGTTTGGATTTACCGATAGTGAGGTAAAGAAGCTTTTGTCTGATTATGGAATGGATTCGCACTTTGACGAGGTGAAGGAATGGTATGACGGATATCACTTCGGCAAGGCAGATGTCTACTGTCCGTGGGATGTGATTAATCATGCGGATCATCTGCGTGACGACAGTGATGCAAAGCCTCAGACATATTGGATAAACAGCAGTGGAAACAGTTTGGTGAGGCGTCTTATCAACAGGGCTGATTCATCTACAAAGGATGAGATTGAGCGCCTGATTGCAGGTGAGGCGATTGAAAAGGTGATTCGTCAGGATCTGACCTATGATGAGATTGAGAACAGCATTGACAATATATGGAGTGTGCTTTTTACTACAGGCTACCTTACCAAAATCGGGGAGGTAAAGCTTCCTGATAGCGAAAGCTACGCTTACATGCTTGTCATACCCAACAAAGAAGTGCGTGAGGTGTTTGTACTTCAGATTCAGGAATGGTTCAAGGCGGTTGTTGCAAATGACAATGATACTATGAGTCTTTTATCAAAGGCGATTTTAGATAAAGATGAGGCGATTCTTGCAAGACAGCTCAATATCGTGATGGGGCGCATGATAAGCATACTCGATACAAAGGCACCTGATGATATGAAGGAAAACTTTTATCATGGCCTGCTTCTTGGTTTGCTTAGAGGAAGCAATCCGGACTGGCTCATCAAGTCCAATCGTGAGTCGGGAGATGGCTTTAGTGACATACTTATAAAGCCGGAGAATCCTGATTTAGGCATTGTTATCGAGGTAAAATATGCTAAGGAGTTTAAGGGACTTGACGCAGCTTGTGATGCTGCGATGGCTCAGATAAAGCAGAAGAGATATGATGAGACTCTCCGAGATGAGGGCAGGTGCGATATTTTAGCTTACGGCATCGCTTTTTGCAGGAAGAGATGTAAGGTAGCGGGAGAGAAGCTATAGGCTTTAAATAATTAGTATATGAATGTTTATAAAAGGGAGGATATTTATTAATGAATGAATCAAATAAAGTATCACGAGCTATTTACGTAGTTCCTGTGATATATGTGCTTGGAATGTACATGATGCCGGTTTTATTTTGGATGGTATGCACTATGCAGGAATCAACAGACAGCTTTGATGCAGGCTGGATAATGGTTATGCCGATTGTTTTGGGACTGATTAATCTGGCTGTGGTGCTTATCCTTGGGAAAAGAATAAGCAGAGTACAGCTTCTCATTTGCACAAGGATTATAAAATATGCGTTAATACCGTTTTATGTAGTAGGTGGGTTTTGCATCATAGTAGCACTTCTTTTAATGTTTACACCGGTTGTTATCATGATATTTGTAGGCCCGACAGTTGCGATTGTGCTATCAGTTATTGGCTGGCTTGGGCTGTTAGGAGCAGCGCCTTTTTCTATTGCCTATATTGTAAGGGCATGAAGCGAGGGAGTACAAGGAAAGGTGCTGTCTGTATTTGCAGGCATATTCCAGTTCTTTTTTACTCTTGATGTAATTTTTATGATTATACTGGCGGTGAAGGACAGGAGCTTTGTGAAAGCACAAAAGGGATATGGAGTTATTCAATAATTGAAGTGTTATAAGGCAATATAAAAGAGCTCTTTGCGAGCTCTTTTATATTGTACAACATGTAATTGTGGATGATTACTGTAAGAGTGAGAGAACACCCTGGTTAGACTGATTAGCCTGTGCAAGCATAGACTGTCCAGCCTGAGCAAGAATGTTGTTCTTGCTGTAATTAACCATCTCTTTAGCCATATCTGTATCACGGATACGAGACTCAGCTGATGTGGTATTCTCAGAGACATTATCAAGGTTGTTGATTGTATGCTCAAGTCTGTTCTGAACAGCACCGAGAGATGAACGCTGTTTAGATACTTTTGAGATAGCATCAGAAATTGTATCAATTGAACCAGTAGCCTGTAAGTATGTTTTTCCACTTACTTTTAATCCTTTAATTCCAAGGAAATCCGAATTCATAGAATCAATCTGCATAGATATTTTATTATCATCAGAAGAATCTGCACCAACATGAAGACTGATATTTAATGAATCATTGTAAGTAAATATTTTTGATGTAGATGTAACATCATTGTCACCTTCTTTTAAAGTTACAGCGTTTACACCCATGTCATCTTTATAAGCTGTTATTACAGAATTCATAGCTGCTAATTCCGCTTTTTTGGCCTCTGCAAGCTTAATATCTCCAGCACCAGCTGTTGCAGTATCATCTATAACTTTCTTTCCAGCCCAAGAACTTCCTACAGCTAATCCTGATTTAAAAGTATATACTGTTTTTCCAGTGGCATCCATTGGAGTTTTTACTTCTAATGTAGAACCTGCAGCCATAGCATCCTTAACCAAGCCCATCTGTGGAGAACTATATACGGTATTAGTAATTTTTGTTTTATTTTCGTCTCCCTTTAAAAGATATGTTTCGTTAAATTTGGTTGTTTCGGATACACGGTCAATCTCTGTTACGAGCTGATCAACTTCGTCCTGAATGTTATTTCTATCGTCTTCTGATAATGTTCCGTTTGATGACTGAACTGCTAACTCGTTCATACGCTGGAGCATTGAGTGAACCTCTGTAAGGGCACCTTCAGCTGTCTGCACGCATGAAACACCATCCTGAGCATTTGTTGAAGCTCTGTCAAGTCCTTTAATCTGTTTTCTCATCTTTTCTGAAATAGAAAGTCCAGCTGCATCATCAGCTGCACGGTTAATCTTATAACCAGATGAAAGCTTCTCTGTGCTCTTTGACTGTGCGCTTGTTGTTACGTTAAGCATTCTGTTGGCATTTGCTGCCTGCATATTGTGTTGTACTACCATAATATGTACCTCCATGTATTGTTATTTTGTTCCGGATAAAATCCATTTTATCCGGCATGTTATGAAATTTTCACTATGAGCATGTGCCTAGGTTCACATGTCCATGTATGGTGAAACACAATGGATAATGTGTTTCATTCCGTTTACACCATATATTTCGGCATAGATTCAAAATGCTTAACCCCTTTTTTGGAATTTTGTGCTATTTTTTTGAAATATATTTCTGATTTCTTCTAAAACTAAGTGAAAATACGGTGTTTTCGGGCATTTTGCTTTTGTTAAATATTTTTAATATCTCCTAATCTATCCAAATTGCAATTCGTTTTTGTCGTAATATGGAACCAAAACCATTATATTTTACACAAAGGAGTTCGCAATGAATAAATCACAACCCATAAAAAACAAAGAGAAGCTTGATAGATTTAAAAATTTCTATATTGAAGAAGAATATAATCCCAGAAACTATATGTTTATATCTTTAGGGCTAAATACTGCACTTCGGGTGTCGGATTTGCTGAAATTCACATGGAATGATGTCTACAATTTTGATAATGGCTGTTTTCGCACTCATGTTAAATTGACCGAGCAAAAAACCACCAAGCAATCTGTTATTTTTCTGAATTCAAGGATAATCAATTCTCTGAGCTGGTACAAATCAGAGGAGATAATCAAATTTTTACCTGACACTTTTTTGTTCTCAAATGCTGATAATCAGCATATATCCCGCTCAACAGCATACCGAATTGTGCATAATGCGGCTGTTTCCTGTGAAATTGAGGGCGTAATCAGTCCACACTCCCTGCGCAAAACCTTTGGCTACTATGCTTGGAAGCAAGGCACATCACCGGTTCTTTTAATGGACATATATCAGCACTCGTCATTTGAAATCACAAAACGATACCTGGGAATCGAGCAGGATGAACGCGACTCTGTATTTAGGAATGTTGTTATCTGATGAATGAAACACATTATCCATTGTGTTTCACCATACATGGACATGTGAACCTAGGCACATGCTCATAGTGAAAATTTCATAACATGCCGGATAAAATGGATTTTATCCGGAACAAAATAACAATACATGGAGGTACATATTATGGTAGTACAACATAACATGCAGGCAGCAAATGCCAACAGAATGCTTAACGTAACAACAAGCGCACAGTCAAAGAGCACAGAGAAGCTCTCTTCTGGTTACAGAATCAACCGTGCAGCAGATGATGCAGCAGGACTTACAATTTCTGAGAAGATGAGAAAGCAGATCAAAGGACTTGACAGAGCTTCAACAAATGCAGAGGATGGTGTCTCAGCCGTACAGACAGCAGAAGGTGCCCTCACAGAGGTTCACTCAATGCTTCAGAGAATGAATGAGCTTGCAACACAGTCTGCAAACGGAACAAACTCTTCAACAGACCGTCAGGCAATTCAGGATGAGATTGATCAGTTATCAACAGAAATTGATCGTGTATCAGAGACAACAAAATTTAATGAGACATACTTATTAAAAGGTCAGAATGGTACAACTGATAAATACATGAAAGCTCATGATGCAGGATTTGCTGGTACTCTTGTTGATGGAGATAAAACAGCAACATTCTCAATGAAGATTAAAGCTGGAGAAAGCCTGAAAATAGGTGGTACTGATTATGATGTTTATGCAGACGGAAGTGGTGTATTGGATTTACAGACATCAGTAAAGGGTTTAGCCGCAGGTAAAAAAGTTACTATTGATGGAACAGAATATACTGTAGCTGCAACAGATGTAGATGCAACTAATCTTAAAGCGGATACTATTGCAGCAAAAATTAAAGCTGGAGCTAAGGTTAAGGTAGATACAAATGATGCTGTTACAGCTGTTGATACATCAAAGGCAACTTCAATAAGTGTTACTGATGCTACCAATAAGGTAACAGAGCAGCTTAAAGCAGCTAATGACATTGGTGCAGTAGATGGAAAATCAACAGTTACAGCTGGCACAGCAGCAGCTGATGGAACAGTTGAGTTTGATATTCAAAAAGGACATGCAACAGTTGCAGATACATTATCATTTAATCTTCATGTAGGAGCTGATGCTGATTCTACAAATAAGATTACTGTTGATATCGATGCAATGAGTTCAGCAGGACTTGGAATCAAGGGAATTAATGTTAGCACAGAGCAGAGCGCTACATATTCAATTGATGCTATTGCAGATGCAATTTCTCAGGTTTCTTCACAGAGATCAGCACTAGGAGCAGTTCAGAACAGACTTGAGCACACAATCAACAACCTCGACAACGTAGTTGAGAATACTACATCAGCTGAGTCTCGAATCCGTGATACAGATATGGCTGAAGAGATGGTTAACTACAGCAAGAATAACATTCTTGCTCAGGCTGGACAGTCTAT
>ERZ856578.6480-NODE-6480-length-13216-cov-4.000000_pt1 | contig 13216 bp, 10 predicted proteins | sample MGYA00514384_ERZ856578 | MGnify/ENA primary metagenome ERZ856578 (study PRJEB29103, sample SAMN06111958) | human gut metagenome | biome: human gut; feature: ankylosing spondylitis patient; material: healthy_person | host: Homo sapiens | place: China:Hangzhou...
GCTATTATTGTCAATCCAATAACCATTACTATTGAAATAATACCATTGCCCATTAATCTTAGTCCAGTCAGTTTGCATCACTCCGCTGGAATTAAAATAGTACCATTGTCCGTTGATTAGCTTCCAACCAGTTGTTCTAACACCATTCTCATCCATATAATACCATTTTTTATAGACCATCGTCCATCCGGTGACCATATAGCCATTGGAATCAAAACGATACCATTCACCATTAATGCATTCCCAGGCGTTTGTGGAATAACTACCATCGTAATGAGCATACCACCACCCCTTACTATCTCGAATCCATTTACCAGAAGAAGAATCACAGGTAGCAAGCTCATAGAAATTAAAAGAATCTATGACTTCTTTTCCAAGAGAAGAGCCAGCTGTATCTGTTTCTTCTTCGGCATGTGCTGTTAATGAGAAAGAACCAGTTAAAAATATCAAGGTGAATAATGCGAATCCTTTTTTAAATAAATATTTTTTGTGCAAATATGTTCTCCTTTCCATAGGGGTAGCATACAGTTTCCCCGTTATTAACGTAAAATCAATCAGTTATTCAAAATGATTATATCATTAAGTAAAATGAGAATCTAGTTAAGTAAGACAAATTTAAAATATTTAAAATATTGTCTTGCATTATAAAAATAAAGGTGCTATACTACCTGTAGTTCACGAAAAAGGAGAAGTAAAAGTACATGAACAAACAAGAACTTGATTTACTGAACATCATAAAAAAAGAAGCATATGTAAATCAACGACAGTTATCAGAAGCTTCTGGTTATTCACTTGGTAAAGTGAATACTTCATTAGCAGAACTTGTGAAAGCCGGTTATCTGAATGCAGATTATAGATTGACCGAACAGGCAAAAGAGTTATTTACAGAGAATAGACCAAATCAGGCAGTGATTCTTGCAGCTGGAGCGGGAATGCGAATGATACCGATTAATACAGAAGTGTCCAAGGGAATGCTTGAAGTAAGAGGTGAAACCTTAGTAGAACGACTGATTAAACAGTTGAAAGAAAAAGGAATCCATAAGATCACTATCGTTGTTGGATTTATGAAAGAACAGTATGAATACCTGATCGATGAGTATGGAGTAGAGCTGGTTTATAATAAGGAATATGCAGTAAAGAACAATCTGTTTTCGTTGGCAAAGGTAAAAGATAGATTGGAAAATGCGTATATTGTACCGTGTGATCTTTGGTGCAGAACAAATCCTTTCTCAGAGACTGAACTGTATTCCTGGTACATGATTGATGAGATGCCGGATGAGGATAGTACGATTCGTATGAATCGAAAGATGGAATTAAAAGCAGTTGGTGATTCGGAAGCTGGTAATCATATGGTAGGAATTGCTTACATCAATAAAGAAAGTGCAAGAACTTTAGAACAGAAAATCAGTGAAATGAAAGAACATCGCAGATATTACAATTCATTTTGGGAAGATGCAGCAATGGAGAAAGGGAAAATGATTCTTTTTCCGAAAGAAGTAAAAAAAGGAGATGTTCTGGAGATTAATACATTGGAGCAGTTGAGAGATCTTGATGAGAATTCAGATCAGCTGAATTCAGAACTTCTTGATATTATTGCAGAGACGCTTTCTTGTGAACAGAAAGAAATTACAGAGATTGAACCCCTGAAAAAAGGAATGACTAACCGTTCGTTCCGCTTCCGTTGTGGTGAAAAGCGTTATATCATGAGAGTTCCGGGAGAAGGAACGGATAAGATGATTAATAGAAGCCAGGAGTATGATGTTTATCAGGTGATTGGTCCGAGAGGAATCTGTGATCCAGTTCGATATATGTCGAAAGAAAAAGGGTATAAGATTACAGAATTTTTAGAGGGTGCAAGGAATTGTGATGCAGAAAATGAAAATGACGTGAAAGCATGCATGAAGTATCTGAGAAATGTACATGAGCAGAATCTGAAAGTAGATCATTCTTTTGACTTGTTTGAGCAGATTGAAAAATATGAACAGTACAGAAATGGAGAGAAATCCATTTATCGCGATTATGAGAAGACAAAGGAAAAAATGTATGAACTGAAATTCTTTGTTGATCAGCAGGAAAAAGAGTATACATTAACTCATATTGATGCAGTTCCGGATAACTTTCTCTTTGTGGATGACAGGATATATCTTATTGATTGGGAGTATTCAGGAATGCAGGATCCACATGTAGATATTGCTATGTTTGCAATTTATGCATTGTATGAGAAAGAACAGATTGATCGTTTGATTGATGCTTATTTTACAGAAGGGTGTCTGGAAGAAGTCAGAACAAAGATATATTGCTATATAGCAATCTGTGGTTTCTTATGGAGTAACTGGTGCGAATATAAGAGAATCCTCGGAGTGGAGTTTGGTGAGTATTCTCTGAAACAGTATCGTTATGCAAAAGAATTTTACAGGCTTGCAAAGGAGAGAATGGAAAATGACTAGAAATGCTATTATCATGGCTGCCGGAATGTCCTCAAGATTTGCACCATTGTCACTGGAGACGCCGAAGGCGCTTTTGAATGTGAAAGACGAAATTATGATTGAACGTCAGATCGGACAGCTGAGAGAAGCAGGAATTGATGAAATTGTTATCGTAGTCGGATATTTGAAAGAAAAGTTTGAATATCTGAAAGAAAAATATCATGTGATTCTTGTTGAAAATCCATATTACAAACAAATGAATAATTTCTCTACTTTGTATGTTGCGAGAGAATACTTGAAAAATACCTGGATTTGCTCAGCAGACAATTATTTCACAGAAAATGTATTTATGGAAGAAAGTGAAAATGCATTTTATGCTTCTGAATATGCAGATGGTGCTACAGAAGAGTGGTGTATCAAGACTGATAATACAGGGAAAATCATAGGGGTTCAGATTGGTGGCGAGAATGCATGGGTGATGAAAGGTCATGTATTCTTTAATGAAAAATTCAGTACACAGTTGCTGCCGTATCTTGAAGAAGCTTTTCAGAAAAAAGAACTGTGGGATGAATACTGGGAAAATCTTTATATGGCGCATATGGATGAAATGGAAATGTATATCAGAAAGTATGATGCCGGTATTATTGAAGAGTTTGACAGTATTGATGAATTAAGGGAATTTGATGTAAAGTACAAAGAATGTACGGGCAGCAAAGTACTTCGGGAAATTTCAGAGAAACTGAACTGTCCGGAAGGAAAAATGACGCAGATGAAACCAGTAAAATCCAATGGAGAAGTGATAGGATTTGAGTTTTTTTGTGATGGTAAGAAGTATGAGTATTCTTATACATCAGGATTAAAGACAAGGTAAGTCGGAAAGGAAAGCAAATGGAAACGAAACAGACAAAACAGACAGAGAAAAAGAAGGTTGACTGGCTTATTACATTATTGCCATTAGGGCTTATTGTGGTTTTATGTATTTTATTCTTCTTTAAGCCAGAACAATCCAATCAGGTGCTTAGTCAGATTAGATATGTATTTGGTGATACATTTGGAACTTATTATCTTGTGATTGGATTAGGTGTATTCCTGTTATCTATTTATGTAGCAACATCAAAGTATGGAAATATTGTTTTAGGAGCTCAGACTGAAAAACCAAAATATTCTTTCTTTGCATGGGGCTCCATGATGTTTACAGCAGGACTTGCTGCAGATATCTTGTTTTATTCTTTCTCAGAGTGGGTCATGTATGCGACAGACCCACACATTGCAGAACTTGGAAGTATTCGTGAATGGGCAGGCGTTTTCCCGATTTTCCACTGGAGTTTGATTCCGTGGGGATTCTATCTTGTGCTTGCAGTTGCTTTTGGATTTATGCTTCATGTACGTAATCGTGAAAGACAGAAATATTCTGAAGCCTGCAGACCGATTCTTGGAAAACATACAGATGGAATGCTGGGAAGAATCATTGACCTGCTTGCAGTATTTGCTCTGATTGCGGGAACAGCAACAACATTTAGTATTGCGACACCTTTGATGGCAAGTATTATTAATGAACTGTTTCATATCGAACTGAGCCGTACAGTTGTAACAATTATAATTATTTTAATCACATGTGTTATTTATACTTATTCTTTGTTACATGGATTCAAAGGAATTAGTTTTCTTGCGAAAGCCTGCGTATACCTGTTCTTCGGATTGCTTTTGTTTGTATTACTTTTTGGAGGAGAAACAAAATTCATTATTGAAAATGGTTTTGCATCTCTTGGAAAAGTGGTTCAAAATTTCTTTGAGCTTTCAACATTTACAGACCCGGAAAGAACAACATCATTCCCACAGAACTATACAATCTACTATTGGGCATACTGGATGGTATGGTGTGTGGCAGCTCCGTTCTTTATCGGAAACATTTCCAGAGGAAGAACAGTTCGTCAGACAATCCTTGGAGGATATGTATTTGGTGTTGGATCAACAATTGTAAGCTTCATTGTTCTTGGAAATTATTCTCTTGGAAAACAAATCAGTGGACAGATGGATTTTATTGCTGCTTATGAGAAGACGGGGGATCTGTATACAATGATCATTGGAGTAATACGTTCTCTGCCTTGTGCACCGTTTGTACTTGCTCTGGTATTGATTACGATGATTGCATTTTATGCAACTTCATTTGATTCAATTGCACTGACAGCATCATGCTATAGTTATCACAGACTGGGAGAAGATGAGAATCCAAACAGTCTGATTCAGTTGATGTGGTGTATCTTGCTGATTCTCCTTCCAATTGCGCTTGTGTTTTCGGAAAGTTCAATGAGTAATCTTCAGTCAGTAAGTATCATTGCGGCATTCCCAATAGGTGCAGTTATTGTACTGATTGTGTTGAGTTTTATGAAGGATGCAAAGAAATTTATGGAAGAAAATAACAAGATAAAATAGATCAATTGTGTAATCCTTTTCTCTGGCAGAGCATCGGAGGAAATTGGTATTATATGAATTCATCGGGGGTATGGATAAAATAATATAATTGAAAAGAAGAAGTTTATCGATATTGGTTAAAAGAAGAAACAGTGATTCTAGGGGGCACATCTTAAAAGTGTTCCCTTTTTCAGTTCCAAAAATATTTCTTTCCGGGTGGACAACTCCACTTAAACAGTGTACAATAGGATAGTATATAAGTTTAAGACAACAAAAGAAGGGGTAATTATATGAAAGCAAAGAAATTAGCGGCAGTAGCATTATCACTGTGTCTTACAGTGCCAATGTTCAGCACAATCGTAAGTGCAGCTGATGGTTCTCTGATGTTCTCTGATCCACAGACAAAGGTTGGAGAGGAAGTAAGTGTAGATCTTGTTGTGAGATCCGGTGATTCAGCTGTTGGTGATGCAGATATTACAATGAGTTATGATACTTCTGCACTTCAGTTTGAAAGCGGAGAGGGTGTAACAGCAGACAGTGATGGCAAGCTTACATACTCAGGAAGCGGAGACGGAACAGCGACAGAACTTCGTACTACAATGACGTTTAAAGCATTGAAGATGGGAGATACAACAATCACAGTTAACAGCTCAAAGGCTTATCTGTATTCAGATGAGACATTGACATTAGACCAGGGATCTTCCGCAATTAAGATTGGACAGGCAGATGATGGTTCAACAGAGATTGAGGCAAATGGAAGTGAATCAACTGGCGCAGCTACTGATATTACGGTAAATGTGAATGGAACAGATTATAACTTCTCAGAAGAATTTGCAACATCTGCGATTCCGGTAGGATATAGTGAGACTACAAAGACATTCAATGGAGAAGAGCACAAGTTTGTTGCTAATGAGGCTGGTGTTACACTCGGATATTTGGTAGATGCTTCCGGAGAAGGAAAGTTTTTCCTCTACAATGAGGACGATTCTACATTTGTTCCATATACAGAATTGAAGATTTCTGATACAACATCAATTATTCTTTTAGCAGATAATGGAGGAGCAAAACTTCCGGATTCATACCAGGAAGGGGAACTTACAGTAGCAGATCAGACGTATCCATATTGGGCAAACCCGGAGAATGATCGTTATGATCTTCTGTATGCAGTGAATACAAGAACAGGTGAAAAAGGGTTCTATCAGTATGATTCACAGGATGGAACTTATCAGAGTGTAGATGTTCAGACAACAGACAGTACAAAGAAGGAAGCAAAAGGGATTGTTGGAAAACTGGAGTCGCTTGTAAAAGAACATCCAATTGTTCTTCTGGCTGGAGGAGCACTCATCGTAGTTGTATTACTTGTTCTTATGATTATGTTTGCAGTAAAACTTGTGCATAGAAATCAGGAACTTGATGATTTGTATGACGAGTATGATATTCCTTTTGAAGACGAAGAAGATGACGAGCCGGTTGCTGCTAAGAAGTCAGACAGAAAGGCGTTTGGACGTAAAAAAGTAAAAGATGATGATTATGACGATGGTTATGATGATGATTTTAATGATGATTACGATGCCTTTGATGAAGAGTATGCTGATTATGATTTTGATGATGATTACGATGATGATTATGATGATGAATATGATGCACCGACAGGAAATACAAGAAATTTAGGAAGATCAGCTAAAAAATCAAAAAAAGGAAGAAAATCAGATGATTATGATGTAGATTTCATTGATCTGTAAGTTTGAGAGACAGATGAAAGATACTGATTAGGTAGTTGAAAAATATAGACAGGATTAGAACGGATTAAGAAGGAAGTTCTGATCCTGTTTTTCTATTGTTCTTTTCAATCTTTATTAATTGATTATACACAGATTTATCACAATGCGGAGTTACTATGTAAACATCAAAGAAAAAGAATAAACAAGAGAAGAGGTAATCTTTATGGAGAATCAATATAATTATTATAATTCAGATGGAATGAATGGAAACGGACAGAGCGAAACACCATTTCATGAGGACAATGGTGGTCAGAAGCATCAAGCACCGCATGGTAAGAAGCCGCAAAAGAAAATTCCCAAAGCAGTGGCAGTGACAGGATTTGCACTATTGTTTGGAGTTGTTTCCAGTGGTACATTTCTGGCATCAAATGTTGTTGGAAGTAAAGTGCTTGGATTGACCGGTGTGACGAAGACCAATACTACGGCAACCAAAGCTGTGAGCAGCAATGCTTCATTATCCAAATCTTCCAGTGTTGTAACTTCAGATGTTTCAAGTATTGTGGAAAATGTAATGCCATCAATCGTATCAATTACAAATATGAGTGTGCAGCAGGTTCAGGATTTCTTTGGTGGTGTGTCACAGCAACAGAGCGAAAGTGCTGGAACAGGAATCATTATTTCCCAGAATGATTCAGAACTTCTGGTTGTTACAAATAATCATGTAGTAGCAGGAAGCGATACATTAACAGTTACTTTTGCTGATGGAACAAGTGTTGAGGCGAATATCAAAGGAACAAACTCAGAGTATGATATTGCTGTTGTGGCTGTTCCGCTTGACTCTATTTCAGATGATACAATGAAAGCAATTTCAGTAGCAACACTCGGAGATTCTACACAGCTAAAGGTTGGAGAGCCTGCGATTGCAATCGGTAATGCACTTGGCTATGGACAGTCAGTAACAACGGGTGTAATCAGTGCTTTGAATCGTTCTGTTTCTGAAACAAACGAGCAGACTGGTGAGACAACAGAGAGTGATGCCAAACTGATTCAGACAGATGCAGCCATTAATCCTGGAAACAGTGGTGGAGCACTTGTAAATGCAAGTGGCGAAGTGATTGGAATCAACTCATCCAAGCTGGTTGGTGATTCTGTAGAAGGTGTCGGATATGCAATTCCAATCAGTGATGTATCCGATCTGATCCAGAATCTGATGAATCAGGCAACAAAGACAAAGGTTGCAGAAAAAGATCAGGGCGCAATTGGCATCAAAGGAATGAGCGTGCCGGCTGAATATTCCAAACAGCTGAATATGCCGGAAGGTGTTTATGTATCAGAAATCACAAAAGGCGGTGGAGCAGAGGCAGCCGGAATGACAAAAGGAAGTGTTATCACAGCAATTGACGGAACAACCGTATCAAGCATGGATGATCTTCAGGAACAGCTTCAATATTATGCCAAAGGAGATAAGGTGTCACTGACAATTCAGATTCCACAGAGTAATGGAGAATATGAAGAGAAGACAGTGGAAGTAACATTAGGTGCGAAATAAAACTACTTTTAAGTGAATGTATTATGTTTAGGGATTGTCACGTGGCAATCCCTTTTGCTGTTGTTCACAATTTTTCTTATCTTCCATACAATAACAAAAAAGATATAAGGATTTATTTTATGGCACCATATTGTTCTAATAGGAATACGAACTGTTATTGTCAGAATGGAAATTACAGACCACAAACAAGGCAAGAAAATGAAAGACAGCTTCATTGCAATATTCCTGTTCCTCCACTTCCGGAGCAAAAGGCGAAAAATTACTGTTGCGATGAGTGTGTTGGTGATTACAGCAAAACGGATGTTTTGCAAGAGTTTCCGGTTGCGATGGCTTATGTCCCATGGCAGCAGTGGAGAAAACTTCACGATCTCGGTTATGGATTTCAGTGTGGAACTATTTTTCAAGAGCTTGAAAAACCATTTCGTGGAAAAGGAGGATGCTGTAAATGAGTTGCAATTGTCATGAAATGAATCGAAGAGAACTTTTTGAATATATAAATCAGATTAGTTTCGCGGTGGATGATGTTAAATTATTTTTAGATACACATCCTGGAAATCAGAAAGCACTTGAATATTTTCAAAAATATAAAGAGAAACGTATTGAAGCACTCAAAGAATATGCAGAGGTATATGGACCTTTAACTGTAGATACAGTCAGCGAAAACAGTGACTGCTGGAATTGGATCAATGAACCATGGCCGTGGCAGGAAGGGGGATGCTGATTTATGTGGAATTATGAAAAAAGACTTCAATATCCTGTGAAGATAACCCAGACGAATCCGAAACTGGCGAAGATCATTATAAGTCAGTTCGGTGGACCGGATGGCGAATTGGCTGCATCTATGCGTTATCTTTCACAGCGATATACGATGCCATATAAAGAGGTAACAGGAATACTGACTGATATTGGTACAGAAGAACTTGCCCATATGGAGATGATCTGTGCAATTATCTATCAGCTGACAAAGAATTTGTCACCGGAAGAAATTGAACGTTCCGGTTTTGCACCGTATTATGTTGATCATACACTGGCATTATGGCCACAGGCAGCCAGCGGAGCTCCGTGGACTGCAACGTATTTCCAATCGAAGGGAGATCCGATTACAGATCTTCATGAAGATCTTGCAGCAGAGCAAAAAGCGCGGACTACGTATGATAATATCCTGCGGCTGATTAAAGATCCTGAAATCTGTGATCCGATCCGTTTTCTGAGAGAAAGAGAGATTGTGCATTATCAGAGATTTGGTGAAAGTCTAAGAATTGTACAGGAACATCTTGACAGTAAGAATTTCTATGCGATCAACCCAGAATTTGAATGAAGATGCAGTGTTTATTTTTTGGAAGGGATTGTCAGACGGCAATCCCTGATTTGCGTTTTATGTATACACTGCTCAAAAATCCCCCTTTACTTTTTCCTATAAATCAGATATAATATACGAGTTGATGGGACACCATAACAATTAAATATACGATCAATGGGGATACTGTGATGTTATACTCACAGTATTTTTCTGTTTTTTGATGAAAGGGACTTTTTTCCCTAAGTAAAAGAGGCTATAATAAAAGAAATTTATTGTCGGGTGTAAATATACGTTACAGTTCACTCCCGTGTCAATCACTCTGCTGATTGACACGGAGGATGCATGTTTTGGCTTGAATGCATCTCGCCCCATCGCCAAAGGCGATTTAAAATGGCGAGATGCGTTGCTGGTCGCACAACGTGTGAACAGTAACAAATATACAGTTGACAGTAATTAAAAAAGGAGAAGGCATATGTGTGGATTTGCAGGATTTGTCGGAGAAGTTGATGACAGAGAACAGGTACTTGTTAATATGATGAATACAATCGTACACAGGGGACCGGATAGTGCGGGAAAGTATGTGGATGAAGATGCAGCACTTGGATTTCGCCGTCTGAGTATCATAGATCTTTCTTCCGTCGGTGATCAGCCGTTGTACAATGAGGATCGCAGCATGGTTCTTGTATTTAATGGAGAGATTTATAATTATCAGGACCTGAGAGAAGAACTGAAAGCGGCAGGTCATGAGTTTGTATCGAATACAGATTCAGAGACACTGATTCATGGATACGAAGAGTGGGGCGAGAAGTTGGTAGACCGTCTTCGCGGAATGTATGCTTTTGCAATCTGGGATACAAAGAAGAAAAGATTGTTTGTAGCGAGAGATATTTTCGGAATCAAACCACTGTATTATGCGAATATGAATGGTACATTGATGTTTGCTTCTGAAATCAAAGCATTTATGGAGCATCCGAAGTTTGATAAGGTGTTCAATGAAGAGGCACTTGGAAACTATCTTTCTTTCCAGTTTGTTCCTACGAATGAGACATTTTTTAAAGGGGTGTTCTGTGTACAGCCAGGACATTATTTTACATATGAAAATGGAAAAATGAACATTACACGTTATTTTGAACCTCATTTTACAGGAGATTGTAAGAAGCCTTTCGAAGAAGTGGTGGATGATGTAGAACGCGTGATGAAGGACTCCGTTGAGAAGCATAAAATCAGTGATGTAGAGGTTGCTTCTTACCTTTCCAGTGGTGTAGACTCCAGTTATCTGACTTATCTGGGACAGGTGGATCGCACCTTTACAGTCGGTTTTGATGAAGGTAAGTACAGTGAGATCCAGGATGCAAAGGAATTTGCAGCAAGCATTAATATGAAGAATGATGCGAAGGTGATTTCACCGGAAGAATATTGGGACAAGCTTTCAGATATTCAGTATTATATGGATGAACCGGTTGCAGATCCGGCTGCAATCGCACTTTATTTCCTCAGTGCAGAAGCGTCCAAGAAGGTTAAGGTAGTTCTTTCAGGAGAAGGTTCTGATGAATTGTTTGGAGGATATAATATTTATTGTGAACCTTTGGAACATACTTCTTTTAATAAAATACCGATGCCGGTACGTCGTTTCCTGGGAGCATTTGCAGAACGTTGTCTGCCACGTGGTATGAAGGGGAGAGGATTCCTTATGCGTCACGGGAAGACACTGGAAGAGAGATATTTCGCGAATGCGACGAATATTTTTACAGAGCGTGAGGCAAATCGTATTTTGAAAAAAGGATGTAAGCCGGGAATCCAAAAAGTGACAAAACCATTGTATGCACGTGTAAAAGGAAAAGATCCTGTGACAAAGATGCAGTATGTGGATCTTCATTTATGGCTGGTACATGATATTCTGATGAAGGGTGACAAGATGGGAATGGCGAATTCTCTTGAAGTCAGAGTTCCGTTCCTTGACAGAGAAGTACTTGAACTTGCCGAGACGCTTCCGTTAAAATACAAAGTACGTGCGCCAAAGACGAAGGTTGCATTGCGTGCTGCGGCAGAGCGACGTATCAGAAGTAAGACAGCGGAGAAGAAGAAACTGGGATTCCCAATTCCGATTCGTGTATGGTTGAAGGAAGAGAAGTATTATAATATTGTAAAAGAGATGTTTGAGTCTGATGCAGCGAAGAAGTTCTTTGATACGAAGCTCCTGCTTAAGATGCTTGATGATCATAAGAACGGAAAGAATACGAATGAGAAGACAGATAACAGTCGTAAGATCTGGACAGTTTATATCTTCCTCGTATGGTATGACAGATTCTTTGAGCATGGAAAACCGGTTCATCCGGCGATGAGTGTTCAATAATAAAAAATGTATCTGCTGTTTATTAATTGGGAATGTTAAAAAATAGAATGGATACAGATTTTAGATAGGAGTATGTATGAGAAACTATGAGAGTGATGCTTATAGGAAATATCGAAGCTCAATGGAGCAGAGACAGAAGGTTGTGAGAACGTCAGGTTCTCCATATTCTCAGCAGACTGCGGTACAGGGGAAACGGCAAATAGTGGAAAGGTCTGCGAGTACAAAACGTAAAAGGACAAGAGAAAAGGGAAAACCTTATTATGATTATGATCTGCTTCTTGTAATTATTTTTCTGATGTGCTTTGGACTTGTAATGCTTTACAGCAGTAGTGCCTACAGTGCACAGAATGATTATAATAATGATATGATTTTCTTTACAAGACAGGCGATTATCGGTATTATCGGATTTATTGCAATGTTTATCGTTTCTAAGATTGACTATCATCTGTATGGTGCGTATGCAAAAGAATTTTTTTGGTTTTCAATGTTTTTGATGGCATTGGTGCAGACACCACTTGGCAAGACAGTAAATGGAGCAAGAAGGTGGATCAGGCTTCCAGGTGGACTGTCACTGCAGCCGGCAGAGTTTACGAAGATTGCGGTGATTCTATTTATAGCATATGAAATCTGTCTCTTTGGGCAAAAGGCGAAAAAATGGGATGGAATTAAGATTCTGCTTGGTTATGGTCTTGTTGCAACACTGGGAGTTTTTCTATTGACGGATAATCTGAGTACAGCAATTATTGTGTTTGCAATTACATGCATTTTAATTTTTGTTGTACATCCGAAGACAAAACCATTTGTTGCTGGAGTAATTGCAGTAGGAATTGTGGGAATTATTGGGATGATTCTCTTGAAATATACACTTGCGGAAAGTGATAACTTTCGTATGCGCCGAATCATTGCATGGCTGAATCCGGAGGCGAATGCTGATACAGATAGTTATCAGTTCTTACAGGGGCTATATGCAATTGGTTCGGGGGGATTTTTTGGAAAGGGTCTTGGGAATAGTACGCAGAAATTACATGCAATACCAGAGGCTCAGAATGATATGATCCTTGCAGTTATCTGTGAAGAGCTTGGAGTGTTTGGCGCAATTATTATTTTGTGCTTGTTTGCTTTTATGCTTTATAGACTACTATTCATAGCGAGAAATGCTCCGGACTTGTATGGTGCGTTGATTGCAACAGGTATTTTTGCACATATCGCTTTGCAGGTTACTTTGAATATAGGAGTTGTAACAGGAATGCTGCCGACAACAGGTGTTACCTTTCCGTTTATCAGTTACGGAGGTACGGCGATTGTGATTTTGCTGGCTGAGATGGGAATTGCGCTTGGGATATCTTCGAAGATTCGATTGAAATAAGGAAGAGAGATATATTATGGGGGAAATGGATATTAAGCAACGATTAACGTATATAGATATTGCCCGAGCAATAGGAATCCTTTTCGTTG
>ERZ856578.6484-NODE-6484-length-13206-cov-10.448549_pt1 | contig 13206 bp, 11 predicted proteins | sample MGYA00514384_ERZ856578 | MGnify/ENA primary metagenome ERZ856578 (study PRJEB29103, sample SAMN06111958) | human gut metagenome | biome: human gut; feature: ankylosing spondylitis patient; material: healthy_person | host: Homo sapiens | place: China:Hangzhou...
CGGTTTATTATAGCTGGTAGTGTATAAGCGTGGGTTCATCATATTTGGTGTGGTATCTTTAACTATGGGAAACTCCCTGCTCCCAGCGGGACACCGCCTGCCGGGAAACCTCCAAATACGACGCCAGCTCCTCCTGACTAATGCCCTCCCGCTTCCGCAGGCGAATCAGCTTTTCCGAAAAATTCATAGGCAATTCCTCCCTTGCTTCTGCCCCAATTTTACCAAAAAGCGCCAGGCAAGTCCACCACGGCAGGGTTTCAGGGCCGCAACCAAATGCAACATTTGAAAAAAATCTTGCGAAAACCGTTGAAATCCGGTAAACTGGCCTCAGAAATTCACCTGTTGGAGGGGAAGCCGCCATGCTGAAGAATATCTTTCTGGATCTGGATGACACCATTTTGAATTTTACCGCCGGGGAGGCCAAGGCCCTTTCCCAAACGCTGCGGGAGGCAGGCATCGAGCCGACGGAGGCCATTCTGGACCGCTACCACATCATCAATACCGCCCACTGGGAGCTGCTGGAGGAAGGCCGTCTCACCCGTGACGAGGTTCTGGTGCAGCGCTTTGAGCAGTTATTCCGGGAACTGGGCGTTGACCACAGCGGCAAGGCCATCAGCGAGCGGTATGAGGTACTGCTCTCCTGCCAGCATGACTTCATGCCCGGTGCGGAGCAGCTTTTGAAGGATCTCTCCTCCCGGTATGACCTGTACCTCGCCTCCAACGGGGCTGCCGCCGTCCAGAATCCCCGGTTGGATGACGCCGGACTGCGCCCCTATTTCAAAGGCATTTTCATTTCGGAGGAAATGGGCGCCGACAAGCCCTCTAAGGCGTTCTTCGATGCCTGCTTCGCCGCCATTCCCGGCTTCCGGTTAGAGGAAACCGTCATGGTGGGCGACAGTCTGACCTCCGACATCCGGGGCGGATCGAACGCCGGGCTGCGCACTGTCTGGTTCAACCCCCACGGGAAGGAACCCCGGGCGGATATCCGGCCGAGCTATACCATCCACGCTCTTTCGGAGCTGCTCCCCCTTCTGGCATCTATACAGTAAAGCAATTTCATTTTACAGCTATTCTGTGGGAATCGACACATCAAAAATCTCGATTCCCCGCCGCAAGGCGTATTCCACCGTGTAGCGGGTCCCGCCGGCGGTGCCGTCAAAGGCGGCGATGAGCAGCATGGCGTGATCCACCATATAGCGATCCCGCCGCTGCATACAAGTGGAGGAATAGGTGTCAGAAACCATAGTCTCCATGTCGCACCGGGCAACCAATTCCCGGTAGCGATCCCGTTCTGCCTCCGGCCAGGCGTCCGCCTGCGTGGGACAGGGAATGGCGGCCTCCACAGTGACCTCCGGATAACGCTCCCGCAGGGCCAGCACCGCCTCACAGAAATAGAGGTCGCAGCCCTGGGCCATGCCGCAGAGAAAATGCCGGTACCCCTCCTGATAGGCCAACAGCACCGCATCGGCGATCCGCTCCTTCAGTCTGACGCAGCGAGGGTCTCTCTCGTTGTAGCCCCATGGCAGCTTTGCAGGTCTGTGCCCGGTAAAGCAGCAGGATTCCTGTCTGGCAGGCATCTCCTCACCTCCTCAAGTGTATCGTTTCCATTATAGAACATCTGTTCTTTTTTGTAAAGTCAAAAATTAGGGGTTGCATTTTTGTTTCTTCTGTCGTATACTATCACCCGAAGAAAACAACTGAATCTTTGTCTTCAGGGCGGGGTGTGATTCCCCACTGGCGGTAAAGTCCGCGACCGGATACTTCGGTGTCCGCTGACTCGGTGAAACTCCGGGACCAACAGTTACAGTCTGGATGGAAGAAGATGAGTACGGGAAAGCCGTGCGTTTTGTGCGCGCTCCTTTTTCGTTTGTTCACCTTGGAGAAGTCAAAGCATCCAGGGCGTTTTCAAACGAAAAAAGGAGTGTATTTTTTATGTCTGAACCCAATGCCAACGCGATCCCCTCCACCCGTGCGGCCAATCGGAGCCGCACCCACAAGCTGACTATTTCCGCAATGCTCTCCGGCGTGGCTTTCCTGCTGATGTTCATTGAATTCCCCATCCCGGCTCTGATCCCCTCCTTCGTAAAGCTGGACGTGTCCGATCTGCCGGAGCTGTTGGCCGCCTTCTCTCTCGGCCCTGTCTACGGCATCGTGGTCACCTTCCTGAAGAACCTGCTGTTCTCCGTGCTCCACGGCACCTCCTCCGCCTATGTGGGTGAGCTGTTCAACTTCGTGATGGGCAGCGTCTTCTCCTTCTCCGCCGGTTACATCTATGCCCGGAATAAGTCCCGCAAGGGCGCTTTGATCGGCGCTGTTGTCGGCGCCGCGCTGATGGCGGTCCTGTCTGTACCCTTCAACTACCTCCTGGTGTATCCCGCCTATGTGGTGTGCTACGGTCTGCCTCTGGACGCCATCATCGGTATGTATCAGGCCATTCTCCCCTCCTCCGACAGCCTCATCAAGTGCCTGACCATCTTCAATATGCCCTTCACCTTCTTCAAGGGAATGCTGGACGTGGTCCTCTGCTTCCTGATCTACAAGCCCCTCTCTCCCCTGCTGCACAAGTAAACCGATCCGCACATATCGATCCTCACAAGCCGATGCGGTCCCTTTCGGGGCTGCATCGGCTTTTTTGTTATGCGTCTTGAAAAACTCCAAATTACCTGATCGCTGGTCTGCGCTGCACCACTAAATATATAAGCGCCAACAGAACGGCAAAAGCCACATACAGAAGGGCCTCTGCCTTCACTGAAACGGTCACCGCCTGCGGCTGATCCACCCCGTTTCCGCTGTCGGAACGAATTCTTACCTCTTGCGCGGTTTTTTTATCGAAATTCAGCATTTTTGATCTCAAATTCCATAGTTAACCCCTTGACAACGGCGGGTATCTGTGCTATTTTACCAGTATAGTTTCGGATATTCGTTGTGTGTTCATATATCCGAACATCAAAAAACTTTTCAGCCTCCCTCTACTGCCTTGCGGAACACAGCTCTGAAAGATTGGAGTCCACCTTTATGGAATATCACAATCCAACCCTGCGGGTCCTCCGGATTCTGGAGTTGATCGATGCCAATTCCGGCGGCCTGAGCCTGTCGGAGATCGCCAATCTGCTGGACCTGCCAAAGGGCACCATTTCCCCCATTCTGAAAACACTGGCTGCCACCAATTACGTTATGACGGACGGCAGTCTCTACAAGATCGGTCCCCATACTTTTGAACTGGGGCTGTCCTATGCCAGCGGTCAGAACGCTCTGTCCATTATCCGCAGTGAAATGCACAGCATCGTCTCCCAAGTAGACGAAGTCTGCCAGATGGGTGTGCTGGTAGGGCAGGATGTGCACTACCTCTTAAAAGAGGAGGGCCACGCCATCATCTCCATCATCAGCGATGTAGGCCACCACCTTCCCGCTCATGTCACCGGTCTGGGCAAAGCGCTTCTCTCAGGCCTGACGGACGATGAGGTCCGGCAGCTTTACGCGGGATACCGCTTCTTCCCCTACATGCCAAACTCCATTATGGATCTTGATACCCTCATCGCGGCGCTTCAGGACATCCGCAGCGCCGGGATTGCCTATGAAAGCGAGGAATCCACCGCTGAGATCTGCTGCGTGGCAGTCCCGCTGGCTGAAAACGGTCAGGTCAAGGCGGCCATCAGTGTAACCACTCCCAAGTTCCGGTACACCGATGAAAAAAAGCAGCAGATCACCCAGCTGCTTCTGAAAAAACGGCAGTTGATCGAAGAGAGCTGCCGCATTCAGAATTGCAGACTGGTTTTCTGACCCTCATGTGTTACCATCTGCGGATGGTGCCTATATATGTAAAAACAGCATATTCAGATAAGAAAGATAGGAAGGATCTTGCGTATGAAGAAAAATTACGTAGTCATGGACGGCAATACGGCAGCCGCGTACAGTGCGTACGCCTTTACCGAGGTGGCGGCCATCTACCCCATCACCCCGTCCTCCCCCATGGCGGAAAAGGTGGACGAGTGGTCTGCCAAGGGCAAGAAGAACCTGTTTGGTTCCACAGTGGACGTGATCCAGATGCAGTCTGAGGCCGGCGCTGCCGGCACCTGCCACGGTTCCTTGCAGGCTGGCGCCCTGACCACCACCTTCACCTCCTCTCAGGGCCTGATGCTGATGATCCCCGCCATGTACGCCATGGGCGGCCAGTTCCTGCCCAGCGTCATGCACATTGCGTCCCGTGTGGTGACCTCCAACCATCACTCTATCTTCGGTGACCATACGGACTTCATGACCTGCCGTATGACCGGCTACGCCATGCTGATGTCCTCCTGCCCTCAGGAGGCAATGGATCTGGCCGCCGTGGCCCATCTGTCCGCCATCAGCGGCCGGTATGCCTTCATGCACTGCTTTGACGGCTTCCGTACCTCCCACGAGATGCAGCGGATCGAGGCTCTGGACTATGAGGATCTCCGTGGTCTGGTGGATCAGGAGGCCCTGCAGGCCTTCCGCCATCAGTCCCTGAACCCTGAGCATCCCACCAACCGGGGCAACAACGTGAACCCCGACGTCTACTTCCAGTGCAAGGAAGGTGCCAATGTCAAGGCCAATGCCCTGCCCGACACCGTCCAGCACTACATGGACGAGATCAACAAGCTCACCGGCCGTGATTACAAGCTGTTCAATTACTACGGCGCGCCCGACGCGGAGGAAGTCATCGTGGTGATGTGCTCCGCCAGCGAGACCGTGAAGGAGACCGTGGATTACCTGAACGCCCAGGGCCGCAAGGTGGGCATGGTGCAGATTCATCTGTTCCGTCCCTTCTCCGTGAAGCACTTTGCCGCCGCCATCCCCGCCACCTGCAAGCGCATCGCCGTGCTGGACCGCAACAAGGAGACCGGCTCCGTGGGCGAGCCTGTGTATCTGGATGTTGTCACCGCTCTGAATCAGGCTGGCCGCGGCGATATCCGCGTGGTGGGCGGCCGGTACGGCCTCTCCTCCAAGGACACCACCCCCGGTCAGATCATTGCCGTGTATGACAACCTGAAGCAGGAGACTCCCAAGAACAACTTCACCATCGGCATCAATGATGATGTGACCTATACCTCTCTGGACTACAAGGAGATCGAGCTGGCCCATCCCGGCCAGATCAGCTGCAAGCTGTGGGGTCTGGGCGGCGACGGCACCGTGGGCGCCAACAAGAACGCCATCTCCACCATCGGCTTCGTGGGCGGCAAGTACGCTCAGGCTTACTTCTCCTATGATACCATGAAGTCCGGCGGCCTGACCCAGAGCCACCTGCGCTTCGGCGACGAGCCCATCCGCAGCACCTATCTGGTGTCCTCTGCTGACTTCGTGGCGGTCCATGCCCCCACCTACGTCAAAAAGTACGACACCACCGAGGATCTGAAGGAGGGCGGCACCTTCCTGCTGAACTGCCCGTGGACGGTGGAGGAGCTGGACGCGCACCTGCCTGCCAAGATGAAGCGCGATCTGGCCCGGAAGCACGCCAACTTCTACATCATCGACGCTGCCAAGCTGGCACAGGAGATCGGCCTGGGCAAGCGTACCAATAACATCCTCCAGGGCGCCTTCTTCGCCCTGACCAAGGTCATCCCCATGGATCTTGCCATTGAGGATATGAAGAAGAACAACTACAACTCCTACTTCAAGAAGGCCGGTCAGAAGATCGTGGACCTGAACGATCAGGCCGTGGATCTGGGTGTCAGCGCCGCTGTGAAGGTGGAGATCCCCGCCTCCTGGGCCGACGCACAGGACGCTCCCGTCATGGAGCCCAAGGGCCTCACTCCCTTCGTCCGGGACATCGTCATGCCCATGGACCGTCAGAAGGGCGATCAGCTCCCCGTTTCCGTGTTCCAGAAGTACGGCGTTCTGGACGGCACTTGGGAAAACGGAACCTCCGTGTTCTCCAAGCGCGGTGTCGCCACCAAGGTCCCCAAGTGGGACGGCAGCAAGTGCATCCAGTGCAACCGCTGCTCCATGTGCTGCCCCCATGCCGCTATCCGCCCCGTGCTGCTGACCGAGGAGGAGAAGAAGTCCGTTCCCGCCGGGTTCGAGACTGTCCCCGCCAAGGGTCTGGGCAAGGATTCCCCCTACTCCTTCCGGATGCAGGTCTCTCCCTATGACTGCCTGGGCTGCGGCGTGTGCCTGACCGCCTGCCCCGCCGAGGGTGCTCTCACCATGACCTCCTTCGAGGACATGAAGCCCGAGCAGACCCTCTTCGACGAGGTGGCCATGAACGAAAGCTACCTGAAGAAGGACGTTATCAATGACAAGAGCGTGAAGAACGTCCAGTTCGCAAAGCCCTACTTCCAGTTCTCTGCCGCCTGCGCTGGCTGCGCCGAGACCACCTATATCAAGCTGCTGAGCCAGCTGTTCGGCGATCGGATGTACATCGGCAACGCTGCCGGCTGCTCCTCCGCCATCTCCGGCGGTGCCCCCATCCTGCCCTACTGCAAGGACTGCCAGGGTCACGGCCCCGCTTGGGAGCACTCTCTGTTTGAGGACAACGCCGAGTTTGCCTACGGCTTCTTCCACGCACAGGATTCCATCCGCAGGGAGCTGCTGATCCGTCTGGAGGCCATCAAGGCCGCCGGTATCGCCGTGGAGGCTGTGGAAGCCTACGAGAACGGCTGGAAGAAGACGGAGACCTCCCGTATCGTCACGGACGCTCTGATCGCCGCTTTGGAGCAGGCGGAGCAGACCGAGGACGTGAAGTACGTTCTGGAGAACAAGGAATATCTGGCCAAGAAGTCCGTGTGGGCTGTGGGCGGTGACGGCTGGGCCTACGATATCGGCTACGGCGGCATCGATCATGTGATGGCCCAGAACCGTGACGTGAACCTGATGGTGCTGGATACCGAGGTGTATTCCAACACCGGCGGCCAGTCCTCCAAGTCCACCCCCACCTCCGCTACCGCCAAGTTTGCCGCCAGCGGCAAGCGGGTAGCCAAGAAGGATCTGGGTGCCATGCTGATGCAGTATGGCTATGTGTACGTCGCCCAGGTGGCCATGGGCGCTGACCAGGCCCAGACTCTGAAGGCTCTGCGTGAGGCTGAGTCCTATGACGGCCCCTCCATCGTGATCTGCTACTGCCCCTGCCTGGAGCAGCACATCAAGGCCGGTATGGGCACCTCTCAGGACGAGATGAAGAAGGCTGTGGAGTGCGGCTACTGGCATCTGTACCGCTATGATCCCCGCCGGATCGCCGAGGGCAAGAACCCCTTCCAGCTGGACTCCAAGGAGCCGGACACCAGCAAGGTGATGGACTTCCTCATGGGCGAGAACCGCTTCGCCTCCCTGAAAAACAATTTCCCCGACAAGGCCGATGCCCTGTATGCCAAGGAAGTTGAAGACGTAAAGGCCCGCTACGCCAAGTACAAGAAGCTGGCCGAGGGCTAAACCTCCATTCCTCCTACATTCCCTATTATCCTTCCCTATTATCCCTCTCTCAAAAAGGAAGCGTTCCGGTTCTCCCGGAACGCTTCCTTGATCATATAATGAGCTAAAATACACTTGCTCATCAATTTGCTGGCGGTCTCAGCAAAAAAGCATGGACGGTTCCCCTTAATGGGTTCCGTCCATGCTTTTTGTTTTATCCGCGGCAGGCATCTACCAGCAGGCGGAGCAATTCGTCCTTTCCGCTGCCCTTTTCCGCAGAAAAGGGGATCAGAGTATCCCGCTCCGTCAGTTCCAGCGTCTCCCGGATCAGCTCCAGCGCCGGTTCCACCTGACTCTTTTTCAGCTTATCCAGCTTGTTGGCCACCACGATCTCCGGGCAACCGGTCTGGCGGAACCAGTCGTGCATGACCAGATCGTTGGCCGTGGGCTTATGCCGGATGTCCACGATCAGAACACCGGTGGTGATGGCGTCCGCCTCCCGCTGGAAATAGGTCTCCATCAGCCGGGCCCAGCGCTCTTTTTCCGAGCGGGACACCTTGGCATAGCCGTATCCCGGCAGGTCCACCAGATACGCCTTCTGGTCGATGAGGAAATAGTTGATATGGGTGGTCTTTCCCGGCGAGGCGCCCACATAGGCCAGATTCTTTCGGCCCACCAGCCGGTTGATCACCGAGGATTTTCCCACGTTGGAGCGGCCCGCAAAGGCGAACTGGGGCAAACCGTCCCGCAGAAAGTCCTTGGGCTCTCCGGCGGAGCGTACAAACTCCGCTTTGTTGAAATTCAGAGGCATACGTCCCTCCCTTTACTGCCGTAAGGCTGCTTCTTTACTGTTTTCCACCGGCAAAAATGCGGGGATCGCGTCGGCTTTTGTCTCCACGCGAGAGGGGCAGAACACTTCGGCAAACACCTGGTCCACCGTCTCCACCGGTACGAACCGCAGCGCCGCCCGGACGGTCTGGTCGATCTCCTCCAGATCTCTGGCGTTGTCCTTGGGGATCAGCACCGTGTGGATGCCGTACCGCTTGGCGGCCATGGTCTTTTCCTTCAAACCGCCGATGGGCAGCACCCGGCCTCGCAGCGTGACCTCTCCGGTCATGGCGATTCCCGCCTTGATCTTGCGGTTGGTCAGAGCCGACAGCAGCGCTGTAGCCATGGCAATACCGGCGGAGGGGCCGTCCTTGGGCACCGCTCCCTCTGGGAAATGGACGTGGATGTCCTTGGTCTTATAAAAGTCCGGATCGATCCCCAAGGCTTCCGCCCGGCTCCGCAGGCAGGACAGAGCAGCCTGAGCGGATTCCTTCATCACGTCGCCCAGATTACCGGTCAGCTCCAGCTTGCCGGAACCTTCCATCACATTGACCTCGACCTCTAAAATCTCGCCGCCGGCCTCCGTCCACGCAAGGCCGTTCACCACACCGATCTCCTCCTGCTCCACATGGACCGTAGGCGGATAGGGCTGCATATCCAGCAACTTCGGCAGGTCCTTTTCTGTAACGGTAACTCGCTTTACAGTCTTTGACAACAGCTGCATATCCGCCTTTCGGCAGACGGCGGCCAACCGCCGCTCCAGCTGGCGGACGCCGGATTCCCGGGTGTAGTCGCGAATGATGGCCCGCAGGGTCTCCTCGTCGATCCGCAGGCTGCCCTTCTTCAGGCCGTGTTCCTTCATCTGCTTGGGCAGCAGGTGATTCTTGGCGATTTGCAGCTTTTCCTCATCGGTATAGCTGGAAAGCTGAATGACTTCCATCCGGTCCAGCAGGGGCCGGGGAATCGTATCCAACGAGTTGGCCGTGGTAATGAACATCACCTGAGAGAGGTCCAGCGGAATTTCCAGGAAGTGATCCCGGAAGGCGTGGTTCTGCTCGCTGTCCAGCGCTTCCAGCAGCGCGGAGGCGGGATCGCCCCGGTAATCGCCGCTGAGCTTATCGATCTCGTCCAGCACCAGCAGCGGGTTCATAGCGCCGCTGCGGCTGATGGCCTCCACGATGCGGCCCGGCATAGCGCCGATATACGTTTTCCGGTGGCCGCGGATGTCGGCCTCATCCCGGACACCGCCCAGAGAAATGCGGCTGAGCTTCCGGTTCAGTGCCTTGGCAACGGACAGGGCGATGGAGGTCTTACCCACGCCCGGGGGGCCTGCCAGACAGATGATCTGCCCCTTCCCCTCCGGATTCATCTGCCGGACGGCGATGGTCTCCAAAATCCGCTCCTTCACCTTTTCCAGGCCGAAGTGCTCCCGGTCCAGCACCTTCCGGGCCGCGTCCACATTCAGACGCTCCTTCGTATATGTACCCCAGGGCAGTTCCAGACACACGTCCAGATAGTTCCGGATCACCGAAGCCTCCGCGCTGACATAGGGCTGCTTTGCCAGCTTGTTGATCTCCTTTTCCAGATGCTCCCGGGTCTCGTCCTCTAATTTCAGTTCCGCCAGCTTTTGACGGTATTCTTCGATCTCGTTGTCCTCGTCCTCGCCCAGCTCGTTTTGCAGGACCCGGATCTGGGTCCGTAGGATCTGTTCCTTCTGCTGCTGAGCCAGCTCGTCCCGGACCTTGCCTTCCATCTGGCGCTCATAGCCCAGCACATCCCGCTCCCGGGCTAAGAAGCCGTTCAGCTTCCGCAACCGCACCAGCGGAGACAGTTCTTCCAGAATTGCCTGCTTATCGTCATACCGCAGAGCCGTATTCTGGGCGATAAAATCCGCCAGATACCCCGGCTCCTGGCAATCCAGCACCGCCGCAGTGACCTCCTCGGCCACATTGCCTGCCAGATGTGCATAATCCTGGAACAGGCCCCAGGTCTGCCGCAGCAGGGCCTCGGTTTTCGGACCGTGGCTCACGGCAACGGATTCCTCCACCACCTCCACATGGCCCTGCAAATAAGGCTCCGTCTGCCACAAGCGGCGCAGCCGTGCCCGGCGTCCGCCCTCCACCATCACCCGCAGGGAGGTTTTTCCCAGCCGCAGGATCTGGGTCACCCGGGAAATGGTGCCCATGGTGTAAAGGTCCTTCTCCCCCGGACGATCCGTGTTCAGTTCTCTCTGGGTCACCAGAAAGATCTCCTGACCGGATTCCATGGCCACTTCCAGGGCCTTGATGGAAATACGGCGCTCCACGTCAAATGTCAGGTTCGTATGAGGGAAAACCGTCAGGCCCCGGAGGGCCAGAACGGGAAGATTCAAGGTGTTCGCTTCCATAAATTGCTCCTCTCTGGAGAGTTCAAAGAGGGGGAGAGGCGCTGCCCCTCCCCCGTGTTATACCCAAAAGGGCCGTCAGGACGCCGACTTCGGCGTACCGGACTCGCTCCGGCTCTCACTTCTGCCGGGGTTCAGCTTCACGGAATAGTTGATCTTGTTGGGATCGTGGGTCAGCTCCGGCTCCGCCGTGCCTTCCACACATTCCTTCGTGACCACCGCTTTCACAACGGTCTCGTCGGAGGGGATCTCGTACATGACCTTGGTCAGCAGACCCTCCATGACCGCCCGGAGGCCACGGGCGCCGATGTTCCGCTCAATGGCCTTGTCGGCGATGGCGTTCAGGGCATCCTCCGTGAATTCCAGATCCACATCATCATATTCCAGCAGCTTCTTGTACTGCTTCACCAGTGCGTTCTTGGGCTCCTGCAAAATTCGCACCAGATCCTCCCGCTGCAGGGCGTTCAGCGGTGCAATCACCGGCAGGCGGCCCACCAGCTCCGGGATAATGCCGAATTTCAGAATATCGTGGGGCTGCACCTGAGCCAAAAGCTGGCTGACGTTCTTTTCCTTCTTGCTCTGGACATTGGCACCAAAGCCGATGGCCTTCTCGTCCAGCCGCTTTTCGATGATCTTTTCCAGACCGTCAAAGGCGCCGCCGCAGATGAACAGAATGTTCTTGGTGTTCACCTGGATGAACTCCTGATGGGGGTGCTTCCGGCCGCCCTGAGGCGGCACGTTGGCCACGGTGCCCTCCACGATTTTCAGCAGCGCCTGCTGCACGCCTTCGCCGGAAACATCCCGGGTGATGGAGGTATTTTCGCTCTTGCGGGCAATTTTGTCGATCTCATCCACATAGATGATGCCCCGCTCGGCCCGCTCCACGTCGAAATCCGCCGCCTGCAAAAGCCGCAGCAGGATGTTCTCCACATCGTCGCCCACGTAGCCGGCCTCGGTCAGGGTCGTGGCGTCGGCAATGGCGAAGGGCACCTTCAGAATACGGGCCAAAGTCTGAGCGAACAGCGTTTTGCCGGAGCCGGTGGGGCCCAGCATCAGAATGTTGCTCTTTTGAAGCTCCACATCGTCGCCGCCGCCGAAATAGATCCGCTTATAGTGATTGTAGACCGCCACGGACAGCGCTACCTTGGCGGCTTCCTGTCCGATGACATATTCATCCAGCACCGCCCGGATCTCCTTGGGGGTGGGCAGCTGATCGGGGACGTCCTCCAAGGGAGTGGTCTCCGGGCCGTCGAACCCCTCGTTCAGAATGCTCATGCAAAGCTGCACGCACTCGTCGCAGATGCGGACGCCGGGGCCCTGGATCATACGATGGACCTGCTGTTCCCGCTTTCCGCAGAAGGAACAGCGCAGGGCCTTTTTGCCTTCGTCACTCATGGTATTACCTCTTTTACTTCTTAGCAGTGATGATCTTATCCACCAGACCGAAGTCCTTGGCCTCGTCAGCCGTCATCCAGTGGTCCCGCTCGGAGGCCGCCTTGACCTCTTCGGCGGTCTTACCGGTGTTGGACGCCAGGATCTCATTCAGGTTCTTCTTGATCCGCAGGAAGTGCTCCACGTCGATCTCCATGTCCGTGACCTTGCCCTGCGTACCTGCGGAGGGCTGGTGGATCATAATTTCGGCGTTGGGCAGCGCGATCCGCTTACCCTTGGCGCCGGAGGACAGCAGGAAAGCTCCCATGGACGCAGCCATGCCCACGCAGATGGTAGACACGTCGCACTTGACGTACTGCATGGTATCGTAGATGGCCATGCCGTCCGTCACGGAGCCGCCGGGGCTGTTGATATAAAGCTGAATGTCCTTATCCGGGTCCTGGGCCTCCAGATACAGCATCTGGGCCACTACCAGACTGGCGGTGGTGGCGTTGACCTCCTCGCCCAGAAAAATGATCCGGTCATTCAGCAGACGGGAGAAAATGTCGTAGGACCGCTCGCCGCGGTTGGTCTGCTCTACAACATAAGGGACTAAGCTCATAAGTTGACCTCCTTTTGTAACGCGGCACATTTACAGCGCAAATCGTGCCTGATAAACCATTCTCTCATGATACCACGGGTACCATGAGAGAATGTGTCGAATCTGTAAAATGTACCGTGATCGCCGCGAAAAAGTTTCGCCTTTATTCGGCTTCCTTTTCTTCCTTCTTGGCAGCCTTCTTAGCGGGAGCCTTCTTGGGCTTCTCCTCGCCCTCGGCGGTCTCAGCCTTCTTGGTGGTCTTCTTGGCAGGCTTCTTCTCCTCACCCTCGGCAGTCTCAGCCTTCTTAGCGGTCTTCTTGGCGGGCTTCTCGGCGGTAGCGCTGTCCACCACCACGGCCACAGCCTTCTGGGTCAGGATCTGATCGTGGACCTGCTCCTTGGAGAGATACTTCTTGACCATCTCCACATCCATGCCGAACTGCTCAGCCATCTTTGCGAACTCGGCTTCCACGTCCTCATCGCTGGCCTCGATGTTCTCAGCCTTGATGATGGCGGCGGTAGCCAGATCCATCTTCACCTGACGCAGAGCGGGCTCCTTGGCCTCCTCCAGCAGCTTGGCATCGTCCATGCCGGTCATCTTCTTGTATTCCTCATAGGGGAACTGACGGCTGATCTGGGCCTTGAAGTTGTCCAGATA
>ERZ856578.6485-NODE-6485-length-13198-cov-58.833092_pt1 | contig 13198 bp, 10 predicted proteins | sample MGYA00514384_ERZ856578 | MGnify/ENA primary metagenome ERZ856578 (study PRJEB29103, sample SAMN06111958) | human gut metagenome | biome: human gut; feature: ankylosing spondylitis patient; material: healthy_person | host: Homo sapiens | place: China:Hangzhou...
CCTTTATCAGACTTCCTACACTTGAAAAGTGCGAACATAAAAACAGTTTCATCAATATTCTCCTTTATATATAAATTGCGATTTGCACAACAAATCGTTTTCTTCATTCTATCACAGCTTCTATTAATCCGCCATCAGTCTTTCAAACCAGGTATCCATAGCAAGGATGAACTGGCTTGCTTCCGACCATTCTTGTAGCATATCATCCAAGGGCTTATGCTTCACATATTTCTGCACATATACCCAGCAAGCAACGTCACTGGCTTCTGATACAATGTCAGCTATGATTTCACGCATGACCTCTTCAAATTCAGCGATTTCTTCTTTTGGAACAACATCATACAGTTTTGGCTCTTTATAATCTGATTTCACGCCATTTTCATGTACGTCTTTGATCAGATCCTTCACTTTTTCTTTTCAATACATCATTCTTCAGTTTGTAAGCAAAAGCTTTTTCACTGTAGCTGATAGAATTGAATACTGTTTCAGCTAATTTATGTTTGCAGGTTTGGGAGAGATTTTTTCTTTTCCCGCCTTTTCTCTGATTTACATCCCCAAATAAGGGGTGACAACAGAGCGGAACCCAAATGTTAGCTGGAAATTGATCATTTTGAATGGAATTTTGTGTCACGAACGTGATTAGAAAATAACAAAAGCGTTCGTTGTCAGCTAATCCAGCTAACATTTTCGAACGCTTTGAAGCCCGTCGCCAAGAGGATTTGAACCTCCGACCCCTCGCTTAGGAGGCGAGTGCTCTATCCAGCTGAGCTATGACGACACATGCCGCAAACCCTTGATTTTACTGGGTTTCTGGGATTTTTCCCTTCGGCCATATATAAGATTATCAACTCATTTTCGAGTTGTCAATCTACAGATTTTTTCGATTTGGTAACATTAGAACGTTCCCTAATTTGGGGAATGCCTCGGCTTTCCCTTAGGAGGGATCCGTTATATCCGTTTAACTAAAGGAACATACTGTATTTTCGTCTCAAAGTACCTCGGAAACAACTTTTATTCTATCATAAAATCAAGCGATTCTCAATAGCAAAATTCATAGCATTTTACGATAGCATTTTCATGCACATTTTCATGTGCTTTCAGATGATAAATTCACCCTTTTATGTCACAAAATATGAGAAATACATTGAAATAATTCTGCTTTCCAGAAGTGTATTTATAATTTAATATTTATTATACTTGAATAAATCCGAAACAGCAAGAAACATGAAAAATGTAAGTATTCAAAAAGAAAATCTGAAAAAGAACTTATGAGGAGAAAAAAGAATGAAGAACAAAAGTAGAAAAAAGAAAGGTGCTGTTCCCAAGATCAATCCTTTGAAAGTACTCACTTCCATTCCAGGATTGATAAAAGGAGTTATAGGAATTATAGTGATCGTTCTGATCGTATTTGTTATAAAAAAAGGATTTTTTGATTCAAAAGAAGGAGAGGTAACAACGATCAGTCAGTCATCGATTGAAAAAATTTTAGATATCAGTGAACTGTCTACACTTGAGTATACGTATAATGCGGTAGCAGCCGGTTATGATGAAGACGGAAAGACGCTTCTTTATCATGTGGCATATGAGGGAACTGTGAGTGCGGGAATTGATTTTGATAAACTGAAAGTGAAAGTGAATCCGGATAAAAAGGAAATAAGGATTACTGTTCCAGAGGCAAAAATTCTGGACTGTAGTGTCAATGAAGGGTCATTGAAATATATTTTCGAGAAAGATGAATATAATACTGCAACAATTTCTGCTGATGCGTACAAAGTCAGCAAAGAAGATCTGAAAAAGAAAGCAAATGAAGAAACCCGGATTACGGAGCTTGCAAAAGAAAATGCGATTTCTGCAATTTCCGGTCTGATTGAACCATGGGTTGATCAGGTGGATGATGAATATACAGTTATAATTAAGTGAGGTGGATACAAATGAAAAAGAAGATCATAACCCTTTCCCTGATCGGAATCCTGCTGATCAGTCTGTTAAGTGGATGCGGAAAATCAGAAGACAAAGAGGCAGCAAAAAGTACAGAGCCGGATATTATGCAGGTCCGTTCCATCTGTAAACTTGCAACAGTAGAATGTTATTATCATAATGTGGCAAAATCCGAAAAGCCGGCAGGTACGGGAATCTGGCATTTTGGGGAAAAGGACCGGCAATTCTGGATTGAATATACCGGAACGGTGAAACTTGGCATTGATATGTCGAAAGTGCAGATGAAAGTAAATGGAACCGATGTAACGGTCACAATTCCTGAAGCTGAAGTACAACAGGTAAATGTAGATGATGATTCGTATAATTCTGACTCCTATATTTTCAGTGAAGACGGGATTAATAAAAATGAAATTACTGCGGAAGATGCAACCGGTGCGGTAGAAAATGCAAGAAATGAAATGATAAAAACAGCAGAAGAGAATACAGCACTTCTTGTAAATGCACAGGAGCGGGCAAAAAAGATGATTGAGAATTATATCATGCAGCTTGGAGAAACGACGGGAACAGAATATCAGATCACATGGAAATATGAATGAGAATCTGAAAAAACAGTCAGTAAAAAATAGAAAATATGAAAATAAAAAGGTGGCGGAGATCAGCGGAGATTTCCGTCACCTTTTTGCATAAAGTGAATTATTTTAGTGGCACGGATTCAGGTGTCAGAAATTCTCTGAATGATAAAAAACATCGTAGATAAAAAACATCGTAGTCAGAAAGAGTTGAAAAAGTAAGAGCCGAGATTTATAATAAAGAAGATTATCGGAGGAACTCTTTTATGATAAATATAAAAAGATATGGCACGCTCTGTCTGTCCGCAATACTGGCAGCAGCGTTTGTTCTGACCCCGGCAGTAAAGATATTTGCTGAGGAGGGGGATACAGCGGCGGATCGTGAAACCCAGCGGCAGACTTGCTATGCAGAGCCGACGGATTCAAATGGACTGACGAACTGGCCGCAGGGACCGGCAGTTTATGCTGATTCAGCGATTGTGATGGATATGAACAGTGGAGCGATCCTATATGGAAAGCAGATCGATAAGCAGCATTATCCGGCAAGTATTACAAAGCTTCTGACTACACTTGTTGCACTGGATCATGCGAAACTGACAGATAAAGTAGAATTTTCACAGGACAGTATTTCTTTCCTGCAGTACGGAGATGCTCATATTGGGATGCGTGCAGGAGAGGAATTGACGCTGGAAGATTCTTTATATGCCGTGTTGCTTGCATCTGCCAATGAAGTGTCGTATGCAGTTGCAGAGAGCGTTGGAAAGCAGATGGGCGGAGACTACAATACCTTTATAGAGGCGATGAATGAAGAGTCAGATGCACTGGGATGTACCGGCTCACACTGGACGAATGCAAATGGACTTCATGATGAGCAACATTATACGACAGCTCATGATATGGCTCTGATTGGGGCAGCAGTATATCAGAAAGAAGCATTTCGGACGATCGCACAGTCACTGACACATCAGATTCCACCGACCAATCTGGTAAATGAGGTGAGAACGGTCAATCAGAAGCATAAGATGCTCTGGCCACAGAATGCAAATTATTATGAGTATTGCAAAGGTGGAAAGACCGGTTATACAGATCAGGCAAGAACGACCCTGGTGACGATGGCAGATAACGGAGAGCTGCAGTTGGTTGCAGTGGTGCTATATGATTTCGGGTCAGATGCGTATACGGATACCAGAGCCATCTTTGATTATGGATTTAATAATTTCTCGAAAGTGATGCTGAAAGATCTGGAAAAAGCAGACGGAGTACGGTCATATAAAGATGAGGAAAATGCTTATGTAGTACTGCCCCCCCAACGTGAAGTTTTCAGATCTGAAAGCGGAAGTTAAAGCAAAGGATGGTTCCGTCAATGAGGGAACCGTTACATATACCTATGAAGGACAGATCGTAGGGAAGGCAGATGTAACGCTGGATAATAAAAAGTCGGTAGAGAAACCGACAATAACAAAAGGAACAGAAAAGACTGGCACAACGACAGACAGGAAGGAGAAAGAGAGCAGGCCGGTGGTGCTTATCGCTGTGGTCGCAGTGGTTTTGGTACTTGTGACGGGAGCGGTTGCATGGATAAAATATAAGCAGGCAAAAGCAGACGGCACAGGCGGAAAAGACATCGCAGAAAGACATCGCAGAAAAAGAAAAAACCTTGACTAGCAGGCAGAATCTCTTTATAATAATTCTGTATGGAAGACTACAGGTTAAAGCGATGACGGAGAGAGTAGGATTTATCTGAACATCCCAGCGAGCCGGGGAAGGTGTAAGCCCGGTATCAGTAAGAGATTTCTGAAGATCACTCCAGAGCAGCAACCCCTGAAACGGAAGCATTTAACAGGCATACCGGTGATTCCGGTGAGACAGATTTCGAGGAGTAAGGGTTGACGTGAGTTCTGCGTTAAAGAATACCATATGCGGATCGGGAAGATCCAAGTATGCTGTAACAGGTGGTACAACGAAAGGAATTTCAGACCTTCGTCCTATTACGGACGGAGGTCTTTCTTTATTTTAGAAGATTCCTTTTCCAAAATATATTTTAAGAAAGGATCAAAGCTATGTATAAGAAAGTTTCAACAGACATGAATTTTGTTGAGCGTGAAAAAGAAGTTGAAAAATTCTGGGATGACGAAAATATCTTCCAGAAGAGTATGGATGAAAAAGAAGGATGCCCGGATTATATTTTCTATGACGGACCTCCGACAGCCAATGGCAAGCCGCATATCGGACACGTTCTGACCCGTGTTATCAAGGATATGATTCCGAGATACCGCACAATGAAAGGTTATATGGTTCCGAGAAAGGCAGGATGGGATACGCATGGTCTTCCGGTAGAGCTGGAAGTTGAGAAGATGCTCGGACTGGACGGAAAGGATCAGATCGAGAAATACGGTCTTGAACCATTCATCAAGAAATGTAAAGAAAGTGTATGGAAATACAAAGGAATGTGGGAAGACTTCTCCGGCACAGTTGGATTCTGGGCTGATATGGAGCATCCATATGTAACGTATGACAACAATTTCATCGAGTCTGAGTGGTGGGCTTTGAAGAAAATTTGGGATAAAGGACTCCTTTACAAAGGATTCAAGATTGTTCCTTACTGCCCTCGTTGTGGAACACCTCTTTCTGCACAGGAAGTTGCACAGGGATATAAGGATGTCAAGGAGCGTTCTGCAATCGTCCGCTTTAAAGTCAAAGATGAGGATGCGTATATTCTTGCATGGACAACAACACCATGGACACTTCCATCCAACCTTGCACTCTGCGTAAATCCAAAAGAGGATTATGCAAAGGTAAAGGCAGCAGACGGAAGAGTTTATTATATGGCATGTGCATTGCTTGATACCGTTCTTGGAAGACTTGCAGAAGAAGGAAAAGACGCTTACGAAGTACTTGCAACGTATAAGGGAACAGAACTGGAGGGCAAAGAATACGAGCCACTGTACCAGTGTGCGGCAGATGAGGCTGCAAAGCAGCGTAAGAAAGCATTTTACGTTGTATGTGATGAGTATGTAACTCTGACAGATGGTACCGGAGTTGTTCATATCGCACCGGCATTTGGTGAAGACGATGCCAACGTAGGAAGAAAGTATGATCTTCCATTTGTACAGCTTGTAGATGAAAAGGGTAACATGGCAGAGTCTACACCGTTTGCAGGACTGTTCGTAAAGAAAGCAGACCCGGAAGTATTAAAAGATCTGGATGCAAGGGGACTTCTCTACGATGCACCGAAGTTTGAGCATAGCTATCCTCACTGCTGGAGATGTGATACTCCGCTGATTTATTATGCACGTGAGTCCTGGTTCATCAAGATGACAGCAGTTCGTGATGACCTGATTGCAAATAATAATACAATTAACTGGATTCCGGAGAGTATCGGTAAGGGACGTTTCGGTGACTGGATTGAGAACGTTCAGGACTGGGGAATCAGTCGTAACCGTTACTGGGGAACTCCGCTGAATATCTGGCAGTGTGAGTGTGGATGTATGCATTCTGTCGGAAGTATTGAAGAACTGAAATCTATGTCCGATAACTGCCCGGATGATATTGAGCTGCACCGCCCATACATTGACGCAGTAACAATCAACTGCCCGGATTGTGGTAAAGAAATGCACAGAGTGCCGGAAGTTATCGACTGCTGGTTTGACAGTGGATCTATGCCGTTTGCACAGCACCATTATCCGTTTGAAAATCAGGAGCTGTTCGAGAAGCAGTTCCCGGCAGACTTTATTTCCGAGGCTGTTGACCAGACAAGAGGATGGTTCTACTCCCTGCTTGCCATCTCAACGCTGCTGTTCAATAAAGCACCGTATAAGAACGTTATCGTGCTTGGACACGTACAGGATGAGAATGGACAGAAGATGAGTAAGTCCAAAGGAAATGCGGTTGATCCGTTTGATGCACTGGAGAAATACGGAGCAGATGCGATCCGCTGGTACTTCTACATCAACAGTGCACCGTGGCTGCCGAACCGTTTCCACGGAAAAGCAGTACAGGAAGGACAGCGTAAGTTCATGGGAACTCTGTGGAATACTTATGCATTCTTTGTACTGTATGCAAATATCGACAATTTTGATGCTACAAAGTATACACTGGAATATGATAAACTTCCGGTTATGGATAAATGGATTCTTTCCAAGATGAATACCATGGTAAAAGATGTGGACAACAACCTTGGTAATTACAGAATCCCGGAGGCAGCACGTGTGCTTCAGGATTTCGTAGATGATTTAAGTAACTGGTATGTAAGAAGAAGCCGCGAGCGTTTCTGGGCAAAGGGAATGGAGCAGGATAAGATCAATGCTTACATGACTCTGTATACAGCCCTTGTTACGGTATCAAAGGCAGCAGCTCCGATGATTCCGTTCATGACAGAGCAGATCTATCAGAACCTGGTTCGCAGCATTGACAAGGATGCTCCGGAGAGTATCCACCTGTGTAGTTTTCCGGAAGTTCATGAAGAGCAGATTGACAAAGAGCTTGAGAATAATATGGAACACGTACTTGACCTTGTAGTAATGGGACGTGCATGCCGTAACGCATCCAATATCAAGAACCGTCAGCCGATCGGTCAGATGTTTGTAAAAGCAGACTTTGAGCTTTCTGAATTTTATCAGGAAATCGTAGCAGACGAGCTGAATGTTAAGAATATTAAATTTACAGATGATGTAAGAGACTTTACTTCTTATAGTTTTAAACCACAGTTGAAGACAGTTGGACCAAAGTATGGTAAAATGTTAGGTGGTATCAAAGCAGCACTCAATGACATCGATGGAAATGCAGCAATGGATGAGCTGAATACTACTGGCGTACTCAAACTGGATGTAAATGGTCAGGAGATCGAACTTTTCAAAGAAGACCTTCTGATTGATACAGCTCAGATTGAAGGATATGAATCTGTCAATGATAATGGAATCACAGTTGTACTGGATACGAATCTTACACCGGAACTTCTGGAAGAAGGATTTGTAAGAGAGATCATCAGCAAGATCCAGACGATGAGAAAAGAAGCTGATTTCGAGGTGATGGACAAGATCCGTGTTACGTACGAAGGCAGTGAAAAAGCAGAAGCTGTTTTTGAAAAGAACAGCACCCTGATCGGTGGAGAAGTACTTGCCACAGAAGTTGTAAAGGCAGAGCCTGCAGGCCATGTAAAAGAGTGGAAGATCAACGGTGAAGCAGTTACGATGGGTGTCGAGAAAAAAGGAGAATAAAAGGATGTTCAGTAAAAGATTTGAGAAGGCTGCATTTAAGACAGCAGTGAAAGAAAATGTAAAGACGCTTTACAGAAAGACGATTGATGAGGCTACACCTCAGCAGTTATTTCAGGCGGTTTCTTATGCAGTTAAGGATGTTATTATTGATGACTGGATCGAGACGCAGAAGCGTTACGATGAGACAGATGCAAAGACTGTTTACTATATGTCCATGGAGTTCCTGATGGGACGTGCATTAGGTAACAACCTCATCAATATGACAGCATATAAAGATGTAAAAGAAGCGTTGGAAGAGATGAATATTGACCTCAACGTGATCGAAGATGAAGAGCCGGATGCGGCTCTCGGAAATGGAGGACTCGGTCGTCTTGCAGCATGTTTCCTGGATTCTCTTGCGACATTGAATTATCCGGCATACGGCTGTGGAATCCGTTACCGTTACGGTATGTTCAAGCAGAAAATTGAAAATGGATATCAGGTAGAAGTACCGGATAACTGGCTGAAAGAAGGAAATCCGTTCGAGATCCGTCGTGAAGAGTATGCAAAGGAAGTACGTTTCGGAGGAAATATCCGTTTCGAGAAAGATCCTGTTACAGGAAAAGATAAATTTATTCAGGAAAATTATGAGTCTGTTATGGCAGTTCCGTATGATATGCCGGTTGTTGGATATGGCAACCACGTAGTAAATACACTGCGTGTATGGGATGCAAAGCCGATCACGGATTTCAAACTGGATGAGTTCGACAGAGGAAATTATCATAAGGCAGTAGAGCAGGAGAACCTTGCAAAACTGATCGTAGATGTTCTTTACCCGAATGATAATCATTATTCAGGAAAAGAGCTTCGTCTGAAGCAGCAGTACTTCTTCATTTCTGCAAGTCTTCAGGCACTGATCGCAAAATATAAAAAGAAGCATGGAGACATCAGAAAGCTGTATGAAAAAGTTGTCATTCAGATGAACGATACGCACCCGACGGTTGCTGTACCGGAGCTGATGCGTCTTCTGATTGATGTAGAGGGACTTAGCTGGGATGAGGCATGGGAAGTAACAAGCAAGACCTGTGCTTATACAAACCATACAATTATGGCAGAAGCACTTGAAAAATGGCCGATCGACCTGTTTTCAAAACTGCTTCCGCGTATTTATCAGATCGTACAGGAGATTGACCGCCGCTTCGTGATCCAGGTTCGTGAGACGTATCCGGGAAATGAAGAGAAAGTACGGAAAATGGCAATCCTTATGGATGGACAGGTTCGTATGGCAAATATGGCGATCATAGCAGGCTTCTCTGTTAATGGTGTTGCAAAGCTTCATACGGAGATCCTTGAGAAGCAGGAACTGAAAGATTTCTATCAGATGATGCCGGAGAAGTTCAACAATAAGACGAATGGTATCACGCAGAGACGTTTCCTGGCTCATGGAAATCCGCTGCTTGCAGACTGGATCACCAGTAAGATCGGTGATGGCTGGATTACAGATCTCTCTCAGATCTCCAAGCTGAAACCACTGGTTGAGGATGAAGAGGCAAGACGTGAGTTCATGGAGATCAAATACCAAAATAAAGTTCGCCTTGCAAAGTATATCAAGGAGCATAATGGAATTGATGTAGATCCGCGTTCTATCTTTGATATTCAGGTAAAACGTCTGCATGAGTACAAGCGTCAGCTTCTGAATATACTGCACATCATGTATCTGTATAATCAGATCAAAGAGCATCCTGAGATGTCCTTCTATCCGAGAACATTTATTTTCGGAGCTAAGGCAGCAGCAGGTTATCTTCGTGCAAAAGAGACGATCAAATTGATTAACTCCGTAGCAGATGTTGTAAATAACGACAGAAGTATCAATGGTAAGCTGAAAGTGGTATTTATTGAAGATTACAGAGTATCTAATGCAGAAATTCTTTTTGCGGCAGCAGATGTCAGCGAGCAGATTTCTACAGCTTCTAAAGAAGCTTCAGGAACAGGTAATATGAAATTTATGCTTAATGGTGCACCGACACTTGGAACAATGGATGGAGCGAATGTAGAGATCGTTCAGGAAGTTGGCGAGGAGAATGCATTTATCTTCGGATTAAGCTCACAGGAAGTTATCAACTATGAGAACAATGGTGGATACAATCCGGTTGACATTTACTTTAATGACTGGGAGATCAAGCGTGTAGTAGACCAGCTTATGGATGGAACTTACTCCAATGGTGACCACAATATGTATATCAATCTGTACAGCTCACTGTTAAATACACAGTGTACAGACAGAGCAGACACTTACTTCATTCTGAAAGATTTCCGTTCTTATGCAGATGCACAGAAGAGAGTTGAGGAAGCTTACAGAGATCAGCAGAAATGGTCGAAGATGGCAATGCTCAACACTGCATGCAGTGGTAAATTTACATCAGACAGAACGATTGAAGAGTATGTACGGGATATTTGGCATCTTGAAAAAGTAGAAGTACCTTCAGGACAGGATCTTTTTGATTAAGACAGGAGGAATGACAGATGGAATATGGAAATGATTTTGATTTTTCATACGGAGTTCCGGATGGTCCGACAATGAGCAGCAGTGGATCAGATATATTTTCAGTGATCATGACCGTTTATCTGTTGGTGATCGTGGCAGCCGTGATGATTGGTATTGTGAAATATGTATTTAAATCCATTGCACTTTACCGTCTGGCACAGAGAACAGGAAATGCAAATCCGTGGATGGCATGGGTACCGTTTGCGAGATCTTATCTTCAGGGAGATCTTGCAGGCAGTATGCCTTTAAAGAAAAGAAGACTTCAGAGTCCGGGACTCTGGAAAGTCCTTATTCCGTTGATCGGAACGGCTGTAATCGCAGGACTTTATTTCCTTTTCATTGTTGTGGCAGGAATTGGAACTGCATTGAGCTATTCCACCGGAATGGGTGCAGGAAGTCTGACACTGATCTGGGTGATAGTTTTCCTGCTGATTATTGCAGTAGTAGCACTTCAGGCGATTGAAGCGGTGCTGGATGTACTGGTGAACTTTCATATTTACCATAGACTGACATCCCATAATATGGCGATTATCCATAGTGTTCTTGGTATATTTATTCCAATGTACGAAGCAATCTGCTTATTTATTATGAGCAAGAAGCCGTATAACCCGGGAATGGAGCCAAATCTTCCACCGCAGGCACCAAATTTCGGTGGTAATCCGATTCCTCCGACGATGCCTGTATCACCGGCAGCATCAGAAACTCCGGCAGAATCTGTATCTCCGATGCCAGCAGAAGCACCGGTACAGCAGGTCCCGGTAACTCCGACAGAGTCATCGGCACAGAATCCGTATGTGAATCCGATGCAGGTTCAGGGAACAGAAAACCTGGCAAAAGATGCACAGAGTACAGAAGCAGAACCGACAGAAAATAGTGCAGAAAAATAAAGCGTAAAGGTAAAATTTAATACAGGTTCTAAAATAAGACAGCCCTTCATATAATAAAGTATGGAGGGCTGTCTTTATGAGCTTTTATTCAGCAAAAAAGAAAATAAAAAATATAGCTGCATTTCTGATCATCCTCATATTTCTTCCATATGTTGTCTCTATTTTTGTAAATGGAAAAGATGTGAATCTACAAAATGGGAGCGGTCATTTTACAATAAAAGTTGCAAGAACAGACCCGGATGGAACGGAACTGGATCTTGATCTGGACTGGGAAGAGTATCTGATCGGAGTTCTTGCATATGAAATGCCGGAGTCTTACGAATTGGAAGCGTTGAAAGCACAGGCCGTGGTGCTGCGTACAAGCCTGTGCAGAGAACTGGCAGAAAACGAGGAGAAGACGGCAACAGAGAAATATCTGACTCATGCAGAAATGAAACGGAAATGGGGAGCGGCCAATTTTGATACATATTTGAAAAAATATACCAAAGCAGTGGAAGATACAGAAGGAACAGTGGTCTGGTATAATGAGGCTTGTGCATGGACACCATATCATCAGTCCAGTAACGGTGAGACACGGAATGCATCAGAAGTTCTTGGAACAGAAGATTATCCTTATATCTGTAAGAGAGAATGCCCGTTGGACAAAGCGGCTGAGGATGAAATTCAGGTAACAGTTTTTGACTATCAGGAAATACAACAGTTATGCAGAGATTTTCTGGTGGCAGAAGAAAATTCGGAGAGTGCAGAAAAAGGCTATAACTTTGCTGACTTTGAAATACTGGAAATGGATTCTTCCGGTTATGTGCGACAGATGAGGATGGGAGATACAGTCTGTACCGGGGATCAGTTTCGGGATGCATTGTCCCTGTCTTCCAGTGCATTTTCATTTTACGAGAGTATAAAAGGTTTGAAGATCACGACCATCGGAAAAGGACATGGATTGGGAATGAGTCAGTGGACAGCAAATGAAATGGCAAAGGAAAAGAAAAATTATGAAGAAATCCTGCAGTTCTTTTTTGAAGGAACAACATTAAATAAAGAATTTGACGAAAAAGAAGCGACAGAGAATTAAAATAGAATTCTTTCCGAATAGAAGTCACATATTCTGGCAATGCTATAGTCAGAGGTGATGATGAATGAATAAGAAAGAGAAGTTTTCCTTTTTAAAGGGAAAAGGAGCTTCTGTTGGAATCGTACTTTGCTTCGTGGCAGTCATTGCAATGGTGGGGACAGTTACATTCAGAAATTACAAAAAGAATATGAATGAGCAGATTGCAAAGGTTCAGCAGGAGACAGAAAAACTGACAAAAGAAAATGATGCAGCGGCAAATTCAAAAGATGTACTTCCAATGGAGGGAGAGGAAGATGCAACACCGTCACAGACAGATCATGCGGATCGTCAGGAACAAGAAGGAGCATCCTCCACAGACGGAACAGAGGCAGAAAATGGACAGCAGCAGGGTCAGGAGACGGATGAGACTGCGGCACAGGGAAGTTCCGGTGCATGGTTTACGGAAGCAAGCATACTGGAGTGGCCGGCAAGCGGGGCAACGCTGATCGGGTACAGTATGGATCAGACCGTTTATTTTCCTACTTTAGAAGAGTATAAGTACAATCCGGCAATGATCATCGGTGGTGAAGTCGGGGAAAGCATCAAGGCATCAGCGACAGGAACAGTGAGCAGTATTGAAGAGACAGCACAGACGGGAACAACCGTTACATTGGATATGGGAAATGGATATGCGGCTGTTTACGGCCAGTTAAAAGACCTGTCCGTATCAGAAGGAGATACTGTTGCAACAGGTGAGCCGATCGGTCTGTTGAATGAACCTACAAAATACTATAGCGTGGAAGGACCGAATCTCTATTTTAAGGTAATGAAAGATGGAGAGCCGGTAGATCCGATGAAATTTATGGAGTGAAATTTGTAGTTGTTGGGGTGATACGCTTGTAAAGAAAAAGACTTCTTTATGGCGAAGCGGACGCAGAAATCAGGGATATTCCTTCGCAGTGCAGGCCCGCTTTACCTCAGCCCGTTGACCGTTTGTAACTCGAAAGTGGAAA
>ERZ856578.6487-NODE-6487-length-13194-cov-2.906991_pt1 | contig 13194 bp, 12 predicted proteins | sample MGYA00514384_ERZ856578 | MGnify/ENA primary metagenome ERZ856578 (study PRJEB29103, sample SAMN06111958) | human gut metagenome | biome: human gut; feature: ankylosing spondylitis patient; material: healthy_person | host: Homo sapiens | place: China:Hangzhou...
ACCTTGGCAGAGATTGCACCGGATAACATCAAGCGAGCGTTTGGCGCGCGCCGCAAGAATGCTGGAGCGCGGGAAGCCTTCTTCTGTCTGCCGCATCGCAAGCACTACTTGACTGCCTCGACAGAGAACAGCGGAGACGTGGCATAAAACGCCTGCTCTCCTTTTGTCCACACCGACCGCCACACCTCTTCGTCGGCGGCCACGGATTTGAAGCCGATGGAAGAGAGGGCCTCGACGTCCCAAGCGGGACGATTCTCATAAGTCAACGGCAGTTGCGCCGCGAGGGCCTCACAACGGTCTTCCTGCTTGGCGCTCGCAAATGCGTTTTCACTCCAGCCGAGAACCGCCCGATCCTCCTGGTGCGATCGACGCAGTTCGTCAAGAGCGGCATCGGCGAGATAGGTGTACCAATTGGCATCGAAGACCACGAGCTTTCCGCCTGGCTTCAGCACTCGCTGCCATTCGCGATACGCAGCTACGGGATCGCGCATGAGCCAGGTCACATTGCGCAGCACCACCGCATCATAGGTATCCGACGGAAGCGGAAGCGACGAGACATCGCTCCGAATAAACGCAACGCGCTCGGGGCGACCGGCGCGCGCCACGTTCTCTTGCGCGTGGCGCAGCATTTGCTCGCTCTCATCAACGGCATGTACGGTACAGCCCATAGCCGAAAGAAGGATAGAGAAGAAACCTGGTCCGCAACCGAGATCGAGCACCTTTGGGGCTTCTCCCTCAGCGCCTAAGAAATCAAGCGCCAGCTTGTTGTGCAGCACGTCAATCCAAGCATGATGCTGCGCGCCTTCCAGCTCATCCCAAATTCCATTTGAGTACGTTGTTGCGCGCTCGTTCCAATACTCAATTACATGCGCCTTAAAGGCCTCATCGCGGCATGCGCGCTGTGAAGTGCGACGCATAGCAACCTCCACTCTTTCGTGTTACGTGTTGGGAAAAAATAACACATTTGAGTGAAATACATGAGTATAAAGGTTACAAATTCTGTATTCGTAACAATATTCCCCTAAACGGCCCGATCGGGCTTGTCGATAAAGTCACTCATCTGCCTGGGATCCAATGAATGGGCTTTACGGTCGTGCCAACTTTATGACAGAAGCGCAGGCGACGGCTGCCCGGGCCGGGGTGCGCTACAATGGCGGCTATGGAAAACGACTTCGAAAACACCACCATCTCGTTGTACGGTACTGTGCCCGACTCCATCGTGGACGGACCTGGCTTGCGCTACGCCGTGTTCGTGCAGGGGTGCAGCCACGGTTGTCCTGGTTGCCACAACCCCGAAAGCCAACCGGCCGAGGGAGGCACCGAAACGACCCTCGCGGCCCTTCTGGCCGATATTCGTGCCAACGGCCTCGTGCACGACGTCACCCTCTCCGGCGGCGAGCCCTTCGAACAGCCGAAGGCCTGCGCAGCCTTGGCGGCCGAGCTGAAACGCAATGGTTACGGAGTCTGGAGTTATTCCGGTTACCTCTATGAAGATCTGGCGAAACGAGCCAACAAAGCCCGCGCCGAGCGCGATCGCCGGATCGGGGCACTCGGCGGCGAGGCGCTCCACGAGAACCCTGAGGAAGCGATGGTCAGTGGGGCTCTCGCCGACATCGCCGACGACTTGGCCGTGGGAGACCTGCTGGATTCCATCGACGTGCTCGTAGATGGCCCCTTCGTGGAGTCGCGCAAGTCCCTCGAGCTGAAGTGGTGCGGCTCCTCCAACCAGCGCCTGATCGATGTGCCAGCCACCCGACGCACCGGCTCTGTCGTGGAATGGCAGCCCACCTCGTTCTCGCTGGAAAAGCCCTCCAACTGGTAGGCGAGCACCTTTTGGAGCCATGACCGACAAAAGTTTTCGCGTTTTTGGTCACCACTTTTTTGGAAATCTTTGTCATCCGATGGGCAGCCGCACGGTGAAACGGGTGCCGACGTCTTCTTCGCTCTCTACGGATACCTCGCCGCCGTGGTAGAGAGCAGCGTGCTTGACAATAGCGAGGCCCAGCCCCGTGCCGCCCAGCTCTTTGGAGCGACTTTTCTCCAAGCGATAAAAGCGCTCGAAGATTTTCTCCAGCTTGTCGGCGGGAATACCCGCGCCCGTGTCGTTCACGCGGATGACGCCTATGCGCATCGGAGCAGCCGCCTTGACCCCCTCCTCAGCATCGCCTTCGCCCGGCACAACGCCGTGCACAAACCCCCTACCAGACGCATCCTCCGCACCGGCAACGTCCTCCGCGTACACCTCCACGAACACGCGACCATTTTCGCGATTGTAGCGGATAGCGTTCTCGACCAAGTTGTAGATCATCTGCTTGAGCAGGGTTTCATTGCCCCGAATGATGACCGGTTCGGCCTTGAGGCCAACGGTCACTCCCGCATCGGCGGCCAGCTTGGTCAAGCGCCCCACCACCCGACTGGCCACCTCTTCCAGATTCACTGCCTCGGTTTCGTTGTCGCCCGGCGCCATCTCGTCGAGACGCGAAAGAATAAGCACATCGTCGATGAGCGCGCGCATGGCTTGTGACTCCTCGTAGATGAGCTGCGCGAAACGCGGCACGTCCTCAGGGGGCACCAGGCCGTTGGCCATCAGCTCCGCATAACCGGAGATCACCTGCAGGGGCGTTTTCATCTCATGGGACACGTTGGCCGAGAATTCGCGGCGCATCTTCTCGGCGCGAGCCAGCTCTTCGTTGCGCGCGAGGGCCGATCTCGAGCGCGCCGGCTTGTCGGCCTCTACCTCAGGAGCGGCTACCGGCACTTCAGCAGCTTCGGCCTCGCAGCCGTTGCGTGAGGCGTTGGTGGCGCTCATGAGGCGCTCTTCTTCAAGCGATAGCCCACGCCGCGCACGGTGGCGACGGCTTCTTCGGAACCGGGGGCCGCCTCGGCCAGCTTGCGCCGCAGCGTCTTCACGTGCATGTCCACCGTGCGCGTCTCGCCGACGAAGCTTACGCCCCACACCTGCTCGAGCAGCTGCTCGCGGGTAAGCACACGGCCCTTGTTCTCCATGAGCGTGCGCAGAAGGTCGAACTCCTTGCGTGTGAGGTTGACTTCCCGGCCATTCGCCACCACGGTGCGGGCGGACGGCGACAGCTTGATCGCGCCGACGGCCATAAGGTCACTGGGCTCCGCCACCTCTTCTGCGGCGCCTTGGCTCGGACGGCTCGCGCGCCGCAGCAGCGCGTTTACTCGCGAGATGAGTTCCATCATGCCGAAGGGTTTCGCCAGATAGTCGTCGGCACCGGCATCGAGCCCCACTACTTTGTCGAACTCGGTGCCCTTGGCCGTGAGCATCATGACGGGAAGGTTCTCCGTCGCCGCATTACCGCGCAGGGCCTGCAGCAGAACGAGGCCATCGTCGCCGGGCAGCATAATGTCCAGCAGCACCGCATCGGGCGGCTCGACCGCGCACCGCTCAACAAGACCGTCGCCATCGTGGAACGCACGCACTTCCATACCCGCTTGATGCAGCGCATAGGCAGTCAGGTCGCGGATATGCTCGTCGTCTTCCACGTAATAGATGAGCGGGGCTTTGCTCATGGGAATCCTTTCTGGAACAGGTGCGCGGTCATTGTAGCGCAACAGCCGCGCGACGCAGAGATGGGCGGCAAGGCGTCAAAGAGCCGTGGGGCTGGCCGAACAGGCAGTGCCGTCCCAGTGCCGCCTCAGTGCCACCCAGTGCCGCCCCAGCGACACCTCCGCGCAACCGGAAACCAGCGCGAAAGCGACCGACGGTGCGGGGTAGCGCCGTCGGTCGCAAGGGCGGCTTAGGCGGCCGCTGCGTCGGGGGCCAGCGGCGTCTCCAGGGTGTCCACCAGCGGGTCGCGCGGTCGACGCGGCTTCTCGGGGAGAATCGCCATGACGATCTTCACCATCACCGAGACCAGCGGTAGCCACAAAGCGGTCATGGTCACGTTGAACAGCGTGTGGGCGTTGGCGATCTGCCGGGCGATAACTTCCACCTCGGGGCCAGCCGGAGGGATGGCCGCCACCACCGAGGCGAAGGGCCCGATGAGCCACACGAACAAGAGGCAGCCCGATAGGTTGAAGATGCAGTGGGACAGGGCCACGCGCTTGGCGTCGCGGGACTGGCCGATAGCGGCGAGCAGCGCCGTGATGGTGGTGCCCAGGTTGTCACCGAGCAGGATGGGGATGGCGCCGTCGAGGCCGATGATGCTCGCTCCATCGGCGCCCGGCGTGGAAGCAAAGTTCTGCAGCACGGCGATGGTGGCGCTGGAGCTTTGCACCACGAGCGTCATGAGGGTGCCCACCAGAACGCCGAGCACCGGCACGCCCGTCACCTGGGCAATCAGGTCGGTGAACACGGGGTTCTCGGCCAAAGGCTTCATGACAGCGCCCACGGTGTCGATGCCGAGGCACAACAGCCCCAAGCCGAAGACGGCGGTGCCGACGTACTTCATCTGTCCCTGCTTGGCGAGCTGCATGATAAGAAAGCCCACGAGCACGATGCCGAGCACGTAATCGGACAGTTTGAAGGCGATGATCTGCGCCGTGATGGTGGTGCCGATATTCGCGCCCATGATGATGGGGATGGCCTGACGCAGCCCCATGAGACCGGCAGCCACGAAACCGATGGTCATGACCGTGGTGGCGCTGGAGGTTTGCAGCACCGCCGTGGCCAGTGCACCAGCCAGAACACCGAAAAAGGGGTTCTTCGTCACGGCGGCCAGAATGGCACGCATGCGTTCGCCAGCCGCCTCCTGCAGGTTGTTGCTCATGAGGTTCATGCCGTATAGGAACAGAGCCAGACCGCCGAACAGCCCCAGCCCGATTTGCAGCAGTTCTTCCACCTATGCGTCTCCTTCTTACAGCGACTCGCCCCTTGCGAGCCGCGCTCATCGGCAGGTCGCGCCCTTGCGGCCCGCGCTCGTCTCAGCAGGGAAGGAGTATGAAGCCTCATTGAGCAGCCGCCGTAAGAGCCACGTAAAATGAAAGTAAAATCGTGCGGCGCTACCGACCGTTAAGCCCAACCCTCCGTAGGGGCTGACCTTGGTCGCCCCTCTTTTGCCATGCGGACGTAACCCACCCACGAGGGCTGACCAAGGTCAGCCCCTACGGAAACGGAAATGCCGCTACCCAAAACGGCCAGCGACGTAATCGGCGGTGCGGGGGTCGGTGGGGGCGGAGAAGATGGTGTCGGTGTCGCCGGCTTCCACCACCTCGCCCAGCAGGAAGAACGCCGTCTTGTCGGAGATGCGCAGGGCCTGCAGCATATTGTGGGTCACCATAATCACCGTGTAGCGCTCCTTCAGCTGGCCGATGAGCTCCTCAATCTTCGCCGTGGAAATGGGGTCCAAAGCGCTCGTGGATTCGTCAAGCAGCAGTACCTCGGGCTGCACGGCCAGGGCGCGAGCGATGCACAGGCGCTGCTGCTGGCCGCCGGACAGGCCGAGCGCGTTCTTCTTCAGGCGATCTTTCAGCTCGTCCCAGATGGCGGCCGCGCGCAGCGACTCCTCTACAATGATGTCCAGATCGGCCTTGGCGCGCACCCCATGGCTGCGGGGACCGAAGGCAACATTGTCGTAGATGCTCATAGGGAAGGGGTTCGGCTGCTGGAACACCATGCCCACGCGCCGGCGCAGGTCGGTAGGATCCAGCGTGCGGTAGGCGTCGGCACCGTCCAGAAGCACCGAGCCTTCCACGCGACAGCCCTCCACCAGATCATTCATGCGGTTCAGCGTCTTCAGCAGCGTGGACTTACCGCAACCGGAAGGGCCGATGAGCGCCGTCACCTGGTTTTCTGGGAAGGTGAGGTTGATATCGCGCAGACCTTGGAAGTCGCCGTAGAACAGGTTCAGGTGCTCGACGACCATCTTCGCAGGAGCGGGTGCGGCCTCTGGAACCTCAGCTGCCGCGGGGACGCTCGTCTCTTTCGCGAGTTCTTTCAAAAAGCTCGTCATTTCTTGCTCACTTCCATTTTCTGTGCCACCACGCGCATGGCGGCGTTCAGCAGAAGAACGAGGATCAGCAGCACCACCGAGGTGGCGTAGGACTCGTTCACGTGCAGGCCCTCGCAGGCCAGGGTGTACATGTGCACGGCCAGGGTGCGGCAGGAGTCGAAGAGGGCGAAGATGCCCTGGCCGCCGAAGTCGGGGATTTGGGCCACAGTGCCGGCGGTGAACAGCAAGGCCGCCACCTCGCCCACACAGCGGCCGAGAGCCAAAATGACGCCGCCCAAAATGCCGGGCACTGCCGAGGGCAGCACGCAGCAAGCCACCGTGCGCAACCGCCCGGCGCCGAGGCCGAAGCCGCCCTCGCGGTAGGAATCGGGCACCGCCATGAGCGCCTCCTCGGTGGTGCGCATGATGACCGGCAGCACCATGATGGCCAGGGTGCAGGCGCCGGACAGAAACGAGAGGCCCCAGCCGCAAGCCGTCACGAAGAACAGCATGCCGAACAGGCCGTAGATGATGGAGGGAATGCCCTGCAGCGTTTCGGCGGTCACGCGCACCAGGCGCACGAAGCGGCTGCCTCGGCGGGCGTACTCCACCAGGTAGATGGCCGCGCCGACGCCTACGGGCACCGCCAGCGCCAAAGCCAGCAGCGCCATGATGACCGTCGAGGCGAGCGCCGGCAGAAGCGACACGTTCTCGGAGGTGTATTCCCACTGGAACAGATCGGGGGTAAGCGCGGGCACGCCTCGCACCAGGATGTAGCCCACCACGAACAGCAGCACGGCGGCGGTTACCGTTGCGGCGGCATAGGTGAGCCAGCGCAGCAGCACCGACACCGCGCGGCGCCGACGGGACGAGCGGGCGATGCGGGCCTCCAAGGCATCTTCCTTGGCGAAGCAAGCGGGCATCAGATTGACGGCACCCAGGGCTCCCAAGGTCGGCGAGCAGGCGACCACCGAGGGCCGCGGGCGACGCAAGCGCAGGTTGAAGCCATCGCTCATCGCGCCTCACCTCTCTTCCGAATAACGTTGAGCAGCATCGTGATCAGCAGGATGAACACGAACAGAACCACACCGGTGGCGATGAGGGCCTCGCGGTGCAAGTCGGCGGCGTAGCCCATTTCCAACACGATGTTGGCCGTCATGGTGCGCACGCCAGACAGCAGCGAATCGGGAATGACGGGCATGTTTCCGGCCACCATGACCACGGCCATGGTCTCGCCGATGGCCCGTCCCAGCCCCAGCACGATGGCGGCCATGATGCCGGAGGCGGCCGCCGGGGCCACCACCTTGAACACGGCGTGCTCGTGATCGACGCCGAGAGCCAGGGCACCCTCGTAGTAGCGAGCGGGCACGGCGTCCAAAGCGCTTTGGGCCACGGTGATGACGGTAGGCAGGATCATAATGCCTAAGATAAGGCTGGCTGCCAGCACCGAAAGCCCCGTGCCCGGCCCGAGCAGACGCACGAAGGGCACGATGATGACCAGCCCGAAGAAGCCGTAGACCACCGATGGAATGCCGGCCAGCAGCTCCACGCCGCTGCGCAGGAAGGAGCCCGTGCGGCCGCGAGCGAACCGCGAGAAGTACAACGCCGTGAGCAGGCCGCCCGGCACGCCCACGATCATGGCACCGGCTGTCACGTACAGGCTGCCCACGATCATGGGGAAGATGCCGTAGAGGTCATTGACCGGGCGCCACGTGGTGCCGAAGAGGAATTCCGGCAGCCCGATCTCGGCCATGGCCGGCACGCCGTTGGCCAGCAGAAACAGGCAGATCAGCGCCACGGCGGCTATGGAGAGGGCCGCGGCCGTCCCGAAGAGGGCCCGGGCAGCCCCTTCGCGTAGGACATGTGGGCGGCGCTTGGGCACGCGGGCCGCCGCAGGGGCACCGGCAGCTGCGAGACCTGCGCCGGCTCCGGGCGCTCCGGCGCCCCCGGAGCCGGCGGCCGTCGATGCACTTGCTGGCGGCACGTTCAGCAGGGAGAACAGCATAGTCCGGCCCGCCTAGGCGACGTCGGCCCAGCTGGTAGCCGCGCCGGTATAGATGTCGCACACCTGCTGGCTCGTCAGGTCGCTCACCGACGAGGTGGGCGCCACGATGACCGCGATGCCGTCCAGAGCGATGGGGGCGCCCTCGGCGCCAGCACCGGCCTCGGAGTCTTTCAGGTCGCGGGAAGCCATGCCGATGTCACAGGTGCCATCGAGCGCCATGTTCACGCCCGTGGTGGAATCGGACTGCTGCACTTCCACGGTCACCTGGGGATTAGCTGCCTGGAAGGCCTCGGCCAGCTTCTCCATGACCGGCGTGACCGAGGAGGATCCGGCCACAACCACCTTCCCACTGGCGCCGTTGGAGGCGAAGGGGGCGGCTGCATCGTCGATGGCGATGTAGTTGTTGTCGCTCACCACGGCCTGCCCCTCGGTGCTCATGATGAACGCGAGGAATTCTGCGGCCGGGGCGGCGAGCTCGCCCTTCGTCACGATGTTGAAGGGACGCGCGATGGCATAGGAGCCGTCCTTCACGGCCGCGGCGGTGGGCGCAACGCCATCGATGGACACCGCCTTCACCGTGTCGTCCAGCGAGCCCAAGGAGATATAGCCGATGGCGTTGGGGTCGCCGGCCACCGACGTCATCATGACCGCCGTGGAGTTGGTGATGGCGGCCGCGGACGTGGTCATGTCCACCTTGTCGCCGTTGGCGTCCTTCTGCTCGATGCCGAACAGCTCAACGAAGGCGCCGCGGGTGCCGGAGCCGTCCTCGCGGGAGTACACCGAGATGGGAGCGTTAGCGGATGCGCCGCTGCCGCCAGATGCGATGGCAGAGTCGCCCGCTGCAGCCGTATCGCCGGCCGATGCGCCCACACAACCCGCAAGCGCCACTGCCAGCGCCCCGCACAAAGCCGCCGCTCCAGCGAGCACCGCCAGCCGCTGCAACCGCCGCGGCAAACGAGAAGATACCGAAGATGCTTTCATGTCGTCGTTCCTTTCAAACGCGCGGGTCGGCATCCCAGAACCACCACCCGCAAGGGCCATTCAACTCGCGAAAGCGACCCACAAGGGAACGTCGCTTCCGTGCATTCATGATGGCCCCGCTCCGTAAAAGAACTGAGCAACATCCATAAAGAGCCACCGTCAGTTCCGAAAAGTTTTGGTAAAACCCCAGCGCCGAACGCCCGAAGCGCTTGCTTGACTGTCATTTGACTCGTATGGCAATGGCTGCTCCGAGCAGCTGCCCTGGCAGTCTCCCGCGCGCTTCAGGCACCTTTGGCATCCCTCCGGTCATTCAGGCGCTTTTCATATGCCAGAAAGTTACTTAATCGTGCGACTCAGCACAAGAAGGTCGGAGCGCTTGGGAGGGGACGCGCTCCGGCCGGACAGAGAGGAGAAAACAGATGAAGGGTGACGGAACAACCTAAGCGACGCCAGTCAGCGCGGCTAGCTTCGCGTAGATCTCGGTATTGTCGTAGAAGCCATCGAAAACTTCGGCACCGGCGCCTAGGGCGAACACGGGCACGGTGAGACCCGAATGGGCGCAGGTAGAGAAATCGACGCCCGACTTGCGGTTGAGCAGGTGCGTGAGCGTTACGGTAAAGGGCTCGTAGGTGCCGTAGTGGACGTATTCCTCCTGGGTCATGTCCTCCTGATCGCCGGCGCCGACGGCCACAGTTCGCTCGTAGGCCTCGCGCAGCTGCTCGTCCTCGCAGGCAGTGAGCATCAGGCTACCCGTCTCGGCCTCGGCCACTTGCGCGGCGCCCTCGTCGTAGGTGCGCGCTACCTCGTAGCCGGCATCGCGCGCCGCCTCGTACAGATCGATGCGGTTATCGCTGGCGCCCGTGGGGTTGAGCAGGCCGCCACCGGCGAAGTAGTCGAACCCGCTCGCAATAAGCTCCTGGCCAATCTCGCAATAGTTCTTGCGCGACCGCTGATGGGCGTAGAAGGCCGCCGGCATCGCGTGGTTCAAATTCACGCTGGTGAGCACGCCTACCTTGTAGCCGAGCTGGCGCTTCAGTTTCTCGGCGATGGTCTCGAAGCGCTCGGAAGCGTCCGGCGACACGTTGATGACCCCGCTGGCCGTCTTGCGCCCAGAGGCAATGGAGGTGGCCGTGGAGGCGGAATCAGGGCAGAACGAGGTGCTATCGTAGGTGTACTGGGAACCGATGACCGGGAAGTCCATGAAGCTCACGCGCTCGATGGTCGATTCTTCCCCTCTCTGCTGGGCACCGTTGAAGTAGGCCGTCGCCTGAATCTGCGGGTAGCTCATGCCGTCGCCGATGAAGAGGAACACGTACTTCGGCACCATGGCCGCAGAGCCTCCTTGCGCCCCGCCTTCACCGGTGGCAGCCATGGCCACCGAACTTGGCTCGCCCGAGGAGCAGCCGAACAGTGCGCCCATGGACGCCACTCCCGCGAGGCTCGGCTCCGGTTTCATCAACCAGTATCTGCTCAGTAGCCCTTGGACATCCGCGCATCCCTTTGAGGCACAGGCCTTTTCGGCTTCTCTGCAGCCGTGTCGCCCGAGACGGTGGCCAGCGAGCGCTCGTAGGCATTGAAGGTCTCCACGACGTCCCCTGCCACGAATATACCGCTCTTGCGGTTCTTCGCGTTCTGCCTCAGAATTCCAGCCGCGGCGAGCTCACCCACGGCCGTGCGGGCCGCCGGGTAGCTCTTTCCCGTGAGATCTTGGGCGGTCTTGATGCTGATGACCGGCATTCCTAAGAGGATGTCGAGAAGCTGGGCGCCCGCCGATCCCTCGCGAAACGGCACCTTCGCGCGCCATCCCTCCCTGATAGCGAGCAACGTTTCCTCAAACGCGGAGGCGCGGGAGCAGGCCTCGCAGGTCGTCCGAGCGAAGTACTCCACCCACCCGTTCACCGCCTCGCGCCGCTTGGTCTCGTCATCGCCTTCGAAGCGGAAGGCGGCGAGATTGGCGATGTAGCGCTCGCGGTCGGTGGCCAACAGCAGCGATATCGGCGGCACGGTGACGCGCGTCGTGCCACCCTTCTTCAAAATAAGGTGAACAAGCGCCCTGCCCGCACGTCCGTTGCCGTCCGCAAAGGGGTGAATGGTCTCGAGCTGAGCATGAGCTATGGCAGCGGTGGGGATGGGAGGGAGCTCGCTGTGATTGGCGAAGGCGACGAGGTCTTCCATAAGAGCCGGCACGGCATCGGGAGAGGGGGGCACGTAGGCGGCGCCGACCGGGTTGACGCGATTGCCGCCGATCCAGTTCTGTTCGGCGCGGATGACCCCTCCCCTCTCTGCGAGACGCGTGCCGGTCAGAAGCACACGATTGAGCTCGCACACCTCCTCGACCGTGAGCGGAGAGCCCGCCACCGCCCGCGCCAGACCATCGACGAGCGTATGAAGATTGCCGAGAATCTGGGCCTCCGTACCATCAAGGCGATGCTCGACGCCGAGGCGGTCGAGCTCCTCGTATTCCAAAAGTTTACCCGCCGGCATCTCAAGACCCTCGATGCGCGAGGAAGAGACGGCCTCGGCCCGCAGCATCATGCGCGCCAACGGCTCGGTATCGATGCGCGAGCCCGAAAGCTCAAGCCTCGCCAGAGCCTCCTGGGCATCCGCCACCGCGCTTGCGCAGGAGGGGCTGAGAAGAAGCTCGTAGTCGGCAAGTGTGTCGGGAAGGTACGGATGGTACGGGCCTCCCATGCGCTCGGCCTTGTTCATGCCTCCACTGTCGGGCTGCCAAAAGCAGTTGAGATAAACCCCCATGCTCGTAACCTTTCTTTTTCGTTGCAGAAAAGAAAGGTTACTGCACTAACCTTTCTTTTTCAAGAGGCGTGAAGGTTGGTCACTTTTCCGAGAGGACGGCGAACAGGGCGGCGGGGACTTCGGGGGCGAGACATTGCAGGAACGTCTCGACGGGATAGGCGAAATCCGTTTCGGCGCGGTAGGCCATGAGCGCCAGAAGGCCGCCCGTCGCATATTCGAAGACGATGCGGAACGTCGGATCGTCGTCGTTTGCTGGCAGGCTTACGTCCAGGTCGGGCAGCACACCTTCCAGAAGACGCTGCTTCACCCGCCTCTGCGCGAGCGCCGCATTCGGGCCGTTCAGCACCGCGCACAGCGTATCGATGCCCTGGGAGTTACGTTGCACCAGATCGGGAATGTTCGGACCGTCGACCGTTTCCCTCTCAGTAGCCATACCTCTCCCATCAAGTTCGGCGCCAATCGTACTGCTTTCGCCGAAATTGTTGCCCTGTCCCGCAAGCATCGCTTTACGCAAGGTTGCGCCCTGTCGGACGAACGAGAGCAGCGCCTGAGGAATTTCCACGGGCACCACCGCATCAAGCGCCGCTTCGGCTAGCTGTTCGGTATCGGCAAAATAGTAGTAGAACGTGCTACGATTGCAGCCCACTTCTTTTATGAGCGAAGTCACCGTCACGGCATCCACTGGCTCGCGAATCAGCCGATCGGCCATGGCAGAAATCAAACGCTCGCGCACCTTTTGGGTTGCTCCATCTTTCCGGGGACGACCCACACCTGACCTCCTTCTTACGAGCGACAATCCGACAGAGCGTCGCGCATTGCTGGTTTTTCCCGACACTCTGTTGGATTACCATCATAGCCGGAAGACCCGCGCCGCGAAAGGAGCTCAGCCATGAACGCAGACACCCCGGCCATCGCCATCGATTGCGTCCAGTTCCGCTACGGGCGCCTCGGCCCGCGGCGCCGCAATGCTCCCCTCGTGCTGAAAGACATCTCGCTTTCCGTGTCGGCGGGCGATATTCTCTGCCTTCTGGGGCCCTCGGGCTGCGGCAAGACGACGCTCGTGAACCTCGTCATGGGTGTGGACGTGCCCACCTCTGGCACCGTGCGCGTGCTGAGCGAGGTCGCTCCTTTCCGCACGGCGCGGGCGCGCATCGGATTCATGCCCCAGGACGACGCGCTGTACGAGGACATAACCGCCGAAGAGAACCTGCGCTTCTTCGCGGCGCTCTATGGCGTGAAGGGCGAGCGCCTCGCACGCCGCATGGACGAGCTATTCGCCTTCGTGCGCTTGGAAGCGCATCGCAAGAAACTCGTGCACGACTACTCGGGCGGCATGAAACGACGGCTCTCGCTGGCGGTAGCTCTGGTGCACGAGCCCTCAGTACTTGTACTGGACGAGCCCACCGTGGGGCTCGACCCGGAGCATCGCCGCTACATTTGGAACCATCTGGAAGCGCTGGCCGCCCAAGGGTGCGCCATCGTGGTAACCACCCACGTCATGGACGAAGCGGAGCGCTGCGCCCGCCTCGGAGTGATTAGCGAGGGACGACTAATCGC
>ERZ856578.6491-NODE-6491-length-13191-cov-3.301281_pt1 | contig 13191 bp, 9 predicted proteins | sample MGYA00514384_ERZ856578 | MGnify/ENA primary metagenome ERZ856578 (study PRJEB29103, sample SAMN06111958) | human gut metagenome | biome: human gut; feature: ankylosing spondylitis patient; material: healthy_person | host: Homo sapiens | place: China:Hangzhou...
TTTTTCAAGCAGAAGACGGCATACGAGATCGTTTCACGTGACTGGAGTTCAGACGTGTGCTCTTCCGATCTGGCGATCTTGGGCTGGCCGCCGAGGTAGAGCAGCCCGAATGCGCTGTCGAAATTCCAGTGAGGCTTGCGGGTGCTGTCGCGCGGATCGAGGCTGCAGAACCAGTAGGCCTTTCCGCCGGGGCCCGCCACGTGAAGCGCCAGCGCATAGGTTACGGCAAGGCGTTCCGCCTGTTCGCGTTCCGTCGTTCCCGGATAAGCCCCGGTATAGGCGGGATTGCCGTCGAAACCGCCGGAACCGATCTCGTTGAAGAATTGCGTTTTGCCCAGGAAGCCGCTCTTATCCAGAATTTCCTGCCTGCCGGTTTCGCCCTGCAGGAAGCGCTGGGGCGGGGTGTAGTCGTGAAGTGTCACGATATCGATATTGCCGGCCGCCCCGCCGCCTTCGCAGACCTTCCGCAGCCAGTCGAGGTTGCCGGCCAGCGAAATTCCATGCACCCGGGCGGAAGGATTCGTCTCCCGGATCGCCCGGCTGGTCTCTTTCAGAAATTCACGGTAGAATTCAGCTGTGAAATCGCTGTCGCGCGACAGCAGATCGGGTTCATTCCATACTTCCCAGTCATCCACGCTCCGGCAGTGCGCGACGATGCGTTTCACATAATCGCGCCAGAGGCGCATCTGTTTGGCGTTGAGCGCCGACTTTTCAGTGGAAGGCAGGTTCAGGACAGGGGAAAAACCATACAGCAAATAGGTGTATTTCTGGCCGTGCAGGGCGAGACGGCGCAGCATCGCGTCGAGTTGCGAAGTGTCGAAAACGCCGGAATGCGGTTGTTGCATGGTCCAGGTATTTTCCCAGGCGAGCCAGGGGCGGATGTGACGCACGCCGGCTTTGGCGAAAAGCGGCAACTGATAGCTGTAATAGCGAATCTGCTGCTGAAAGATATTCATGCCGACAAAAGAGTCCTCCGGCGCCAGGTCGAGCGGTTCGGGAATGCGGGTGACGCGGAGCTGGAGCGGCGAACCCGGCAGTTCGACCGTTACCGTGAAGCTGCCGTATGGCTTGAGCGGAACAGAGAAGGCGGTTTCACCTGCCGCGAGTTTGATCCGCCCCCGCCCGATCTGGCGGTTGCGGAAATAATCGGTGACCGTGTAATCGGCCTCCAGCGCGCCGCCGCCAGGGCGGATGAGGTGGAGCAAAAGCGGCTCGTCCCCGGTAAAGACATGTCCGATCCGGTCGCTCAGAAGCTTGAAACCGCCCAACAGGACCGGAATTTTTTTCCCGCCGTCCGTGACATAGAGAGCAGCCGGAATCCGATCGGCTTTTACGGCGCTGCCGAGCTTGATTCCGGAGAGGGCGCCGACGCTCCCTCCGCCGGGAACCGATTTCAAGGTCAGTGTGGCGGAAAAGCCGGGGACATCAAGCTCGAAGCGTCCCGGCGCTTTCGCGGGAAATTCCCGGTAGACGGCGTGTGCCGGCTCCCCCGGAAATTCCGGCGCGTCCAGCCGCAGAACCGCGGAGCCAGCCCGTTCGGCCGGCAGCGCGGTACGGAGAGATACCGGACCGGGATGCGAGAGGCTGCTGCCCAGAGGATGCAGAAAAGTCCACTTTCCGCGTTCCTGCGCAAGCAGTTCCACAAGAAATGGCTGCAAGGGGGAATCCGCGGAAAGCGCGACGCCTCCGCAACTTAGTAACAGAACCGTAAATAACGTCCTCCAATTCATCTGTCGAAGCCTCCTGATTTGATTGTCACAGGAATATGAAATTTGTTCTGCATTAATTATACCCTTGATACGGAAAAATAGAAATTGACAAACACGACAAAATATGATATATTCACGACATGGAAAAACAACATGCAGGAGAAACGGAAACTTGGAGTTGCGCGCCGAAATCAAAACGCGGATGTCGGAATATCTCTGCTTCACCCCGGACGGGCCCGGCGTCTGGGTCGGATTACGGAAGTATTTCGGTACAACGGAAATTATTCACGAACATGATTTCTTCGAACTGGTGCTGGTTCGCGCCGGAACGGGTATCCATCTGACGGAAACCGGAGAATATCAGGTCGGCCCCGGCAGCGTGTTTCTGGTGACCCCGGGCTGCGCGCACGGCTACCGGCAGATGAGCGAATTTGAGATCATCAACATCCTCTATCTGCCGAAGCGGTTGAAAATGGAATTGGCCGATCTGGCAAAAGATGCCGTCTGCCAGGCCATTCTGGGCAAAACTGCCGATTCGGTGCTGCATGACGGTTTCATGCTCGACGCCGACCATATGGCCATGGCCGGAGCCATTCTCCGGGAGCTGGAAAGCGAACAGCAGCTGATCCGCCACGGTCGCCGGTTTGCGATGCACAACGGTTTCCAGCGCCTGATGCTGCTGCTGAGCCGGGCCGTCGCCGAATCCGCCGGAATCCGGGACGAATTCACCCGGTTCAACCGCATTCTCCGATATATCGCGGAACGGGATGGAGAGATGCTCCGGCCTGCGGAAATCGCCTCCGCCTGCAACCTCTCTTTGCGTACGCTTGAACGGGTTTTCATCAGGCATCTCGGCTGTTCACCCGGCGCTTATCTGATCGATCGCCGTCTCAATCGCGGCGCGGGCCTGCTTGCCTCCACCGACCGGACAATTGCCGAAATCGCGTACAGCTGCGGTTTCAGGGAGAGCAATTATTTCTGCAAGCTGTTCCGCCGCAAGTTTTTTCTGTCGCCGCAGGAGTATCGCCGCAAATTCCTCCCTCTGCAATCTTCTCCGCGTCGGGGAGTTGATGAAAGGTGAAAAAGCGTTTCTCCGGCTCGTTTTCCAAGCTTCTCGAACGGCTTCTTGCAGCAAGCCGGGAAAGCTGCCGGAGCGGTTCCTCGCTTCGCCGGAATCGGGAATCTTTTCCGCAAAAAATTCTTGAAAAATTACAGCGCGGAGCTATATTGCAATCATTTTGTTCAGTTTGCAGCATCTTGGCAGAGGGAAGTTTTATGAGACCGGGTTTCGACAGCGAGAAGTATTTGGAAGAACAGTCCCACGCGATTCTGGAACGGGCCGCCAAGTTCGGCGACAAGCTCTATCTGGAGTTCGGCGGTCATGAACATTGCTACTGTCGGAGTACTCCGGGGCGGAAAACGCTTTTCTGCAACTCGCCGAAGCTGCAGAGGTATTCCGCCTGGGATCTGCCGTTTCCGGTGGTCCTGAACGATTACTGCGCGCATCTGGAATTGTCACGGCGAGGGGATATATTAACCGTAAGGGCATTCGATTCCACCGGAGAGCACATCGATTCCTTTTCGGTGACGCGCATCGGCACGAAGTGAAACGAATATGGCGAATGTTTTGACGATAAGGACATCATCATGATCATCAAAGATTTCCGTAAGATTCTGCATGGGGGCGATTACAATCCGGATCAGTGGATTCACGTGCCGGGGACGGTCGATCGCGATTTCGAGTTGATGGACGAGGCGCACTGCAACACGTTTTCGGTTGCGATCTTCTCCTGGTCGCAGCTCGAGGTTGAACCCGACCATTTTGAGTTCGGCTGGCTCGACGATGTGTTTGAGCGCTGCGCGAAAAGCGGGAAGAAGCTGTTTCTCGCGACGCCGTCGGCCTCCAAGCCCGCATGGCTGGCAGAACGGTGGCCGGACAGCCGCAGGGCGGACCGGGCCGGCCACCGGGATATTCAGGGGTCGCGGCAGAACAGCTGCTTCTCCTCGCCCGGCTACCGGGAACGGGTCCGGATCGTGGACCGGAAACTCGCGGAGCGGTACGCAAAACACCCCGCTCTGGGGGGATGGCACATCTCGAATGAATACCATGGGGAGTGCGGTTGCGATCTGTGCCGGAGCCGTTTTCACGATTTTCTCCGGAAACGGTATGGCACGCTGGAGAAACTCAATCAGGCATACTGGTCCGCATTCTGGGGGCATCGTTTTACGGATTGGAGACAGGTCGAGCCGTTCGATTCCTCGATGGACGGCGCGGCGCTGGACTGGTGGAGATTCTGTACGGAGGTGATCGTCGACTTTTTCCGCATGGAGATCGACGCGGTGCGGGAGTTTTCGGACGCGCCGGTGACGACCAACCTCATGGGACTCTTCCCGACGTTGGACTACTGGAAGTTCGCGCCTCTGTGCGATTTCATCAGCGACGACTGCTATCCGACCTGGTATGCGGGGGAGGCGGAACGCGAGGGGGCTTCGGTTTCGTTCCGTCACGACATGCACTATTCGATGCGGAACAAGCCGTTTCTGGTGATGGAGTCCTGTCCCGGCATCCCGAATATGATGCCGTACACAAAGCTGCGCCGCCCCGGCGAATTCGAGCGGGAGATGCTTCTCGCGCTCGGCCACGGTGCGGATGGCACGATGTATTTCCAGTGGCGCAAGGGGCGGAACAACTGCGAGAAATTCCACGGCGCGGTTGTCGGGCACGACGGCAGTGACCGGACGATGGTTTTCCGGCGGGTCGCCTCCTGCGGGGAGAAACTCGAACGGCTTACCGGACTGGTCGACGCGGTGCGGGAGCCGGTTGCCGCGGTCATCTACGACTGGGAGTCGAACTGGGCGCTCCGGGAGAGCCATTTTGCCGGAGGAAACGAGATCAAGAAGTGGGATGAGACGATTCAGAACCACTATCGCGCCTTATGGAACAGCAACATCGATCTTGCCGTGATCGACAGTGAACAGGATTTCAGCCGTTACAAACTGCTGGTCCTGCCGATGCTGTTTCTGTTCAAACCGGGCGTGGTGGAGCGCCTCCGGCGTTTTGTCGAAGCGGGAGGAACGGTGGTCGGCACCTATTTTACCGGTTACGTCGATGAGTGCAGCAACTGCCAGGCTGGCGGAAATCCCGGCGGGGAGGCGGGGCGCGAACTCTTCGGCGTCTGGAGTGAGGACTTCGACGGGCTTGAGCCCGCCGCGCGTCAGAGCCTCGTCTGGAACGGGAAACGGTATCCGGTCATGGACTATGCCGAAATTCTTCACCCGGAGGGGTCGGCGGTTGAAGCGGTTTACGGAGAGGATTTCTATGCCGGGACTCCTGCCGTCACGTTCCGGAAACTCGGACAGGGGCGTGCAGTCTACATCGGGGCGCGTACCGGGATGGATTTTCTGAACGACTTCTACGGCGCGCTGATAAAGAAAATCGGAATCGATCCGGTTCTGCCCGGGTTACCGGGCAGAGTCCGGGCTGCGCGCCGCTTCGCAGTTGACGGAGGGAGTTACTATTTCCTTTACAATTTGTCGAAAGAAGCGCAGACGGTGAAACTGCCGCGGAAGATGTGTGCCGTCTGGGAGGATGGTGCGGACGTTGACTCGGTTACACTTTCATCCGACGGAGCGACTGTGCTGTTCGCGGCCGGGGAGGCGCGCGGCTGAACCGCGCGGTGCGGAATCGGATGATTCCATGCCGGATCGGGCGACGGAGATCGTCTCCGTTCGACGGGAAATGCGTCCGTATCAACGGATGTGTTTCCTGTTTTTTTTCGATGAATTTACGAGGGAAGATTGATAAAAATCTGAAAAAATTGCGGGGAAAACTTGTTTTTTCAGCGGGAGGGTGTATAGATATGTAAATGAACCGTGCCTGTAAAAACGGTTTTCCTGCTGCGCCGGGCAGAGAATCCGGCTTGACGCGATGCGGAATCAACAGGGTTTGACATAAAAGAACGAGGTGGGATGTGGAGCGAAAAAGTGACATTCGCGCAGAAATCGACAATGCCAGGCTGATGACGAAACTATCCGTCATCGGCGGAATCATCACAGTGGTGGTTCTGTTGATCCCGGTGCTGATTTTCGGCGTGATTAAACCGGATTTGATCGGGTCGGATGTATTTTCCCTCGGTGTAATTCCGTATTCGCTGGCGGTTGTTTTTGCATTTGCCGCAATGATCTACGGCATGCTGAACACCTCTGCGGCGCAGGAAGCGGAGGAGAAGCAGCTGCTGGAGAAACGCAACGACACGCATGCGCTGAATGTGGAGGAGGATGTTCGCTTCACGGCGGGCCGGTCGTTTGAGAACTACAAGAAATACGCTCCTTACGTGCTCTCGATTCTCGGGGCCGTGCTGGTGGCGGCCGTGCTGGTGGCGTTTTCGCGATACTGGGACGGGCGGTTGGAGAAGCCTGCGGTGACCGGGGCGGTTTACGGTCCGGTGGCCTCGGCGGTTTTCGCTGCGCTGAGCTTGTTTGCGGGTGCGTTTTTCGTCGGGCAGTCGCGGCAGCCGGCGTTCCGGTGGCTGCGTGCGTTCGGTGCGTGGCTGCTGGCGGGTTTTGTGATCATGTTCCTCTCGATGATCGTGACGGTGTTCGCCTCGAGCGGCGGCCGTCTTGATACGGTGATCGCGCGGGTGGTATTTGTGATTCTCGCGATACTCGGGGCTGAATTCATCGTAAGTTTCATCATCGAGTTCTACCGGCCGCGGACCATCCGGGAGATGCGGCCGATTTTCGAGAGCAAGCTGCTCTCGCTCTTCACCGAGCCGGGCGGCGTGATGCGCAACATTGCGCTGGCGCTCGATTATCAGTTCGGGTTCAAGGTTTCCGGGACGTGGATTTACAGTTTTCTGGAGAGGTCGTTTTTCCCGGTGGTGCTGTTCTGGGCGTTGATTTTCTGGGGATTTACGATGATCCACGAGGTCGGGCCCAGTCAGGTCGGGATCAAGGAGCGGCTCGGGAAAGTCGTCAGCGAAGAGCCGCTTCAGCCGGGCATTTACTGGACGCTCCCGTATCCGTTCGGAGAGGTCAAGCGTTTCAGCTGCACGGAGATTTATCAGGTTGTGATCGGTGAGCTGCATGCCGACGAAGAAGAGGAGGCCGAAGAGGTTGCCGATGACGGCCACGGTCACTCTCGGCCGCAGAAGAAGAGCACCGGAGGGGAACCGACTCCGGTCGTGCTCTGGACGGCTGCGCACGGCAGTGATGCGAACAACTTCATTGTGGCGGTCGAGCCCGGTCTGCGCAGTGCGGAGAGCAAAAGCGAGGATGCGGAGGGGAAAGAAGACCGCAATGCGGCGTCGATCGCATTCATCCGCATGATGATCCCGATCGACTACCGGATCCGGCCTGACGGCGTGATGGATTTTGCCTACCGCAATGCCGACCCGGTTGCGACGCTGACCCGGATCGGGCAGCAGGCTGCGACGGAATATCTGGCGAGCACCTCGATTATGGACATCATGTCCAGCGGTCGCGCGTCCGCGCAGACGGCCCTCAAGGAGCGGATTCAGAAACTTGCGGATGAGCACCACATCGGCATCGAAATTGTGAAAGTCATGATTCTCGACTCGCATCCGCCGGTGGAGAAAGTGGCTCCCGCGTTCCAGGATGTGATTGGAGCGATGGAGGAGAAAGAGGCAACCGTGCTGAAAGCGGAGAGTTACGCGGCCCGGACGGTTCCGGAGGCGGAGGCCGAGGCCGCGCGGATCCGGGCCGAAGCGACCTCCTACAGTTATCGCACGAAGACGATTGCGGAGGCGGAAGCGGGACGTTTCAATACGCAGCTTGTCACTTATCGGATCATGCCGCGCATGTTCCGGCTCAAGGCCTATCTCGATCTGCTGGAGAACGATTGCAGGGATATTCGGAAATTCATCATCGCCTCGGGGCTGGACAACGAGGTATACCAGTTGAATTTCGAGACCAAACAGCAGTTGGATCTCATCGATGTGGATGCGAGCGCGCTGGGTGGAAATTAACGGAATCGGACAAATATCATTTCACATAAAGGGAGGTTTTCCAGGTATGGCAACGGGTAATTTCTTCAAACATTGGCCGACGATGCTGTTGGGCGTGGTGGTCGCAGTGATTCTTCTGATCGCGGTATTTTCCTATCAGCTGAATCAGACTGAGAGCGCCGTGGTGACCACGTTCGGGAGTCCGACGGCGGTGACGGAGCCGGGGCTGCATTTCCGGTGGCCGTTCCCGTTTCAGAAGATTTACAAGTTCGACCACCGGATTCGCTGTTTTGAGGGTGGTTCCGGCAAGATCGAAGAGACGATGACCAAAGACGGGCAGAATATTCTGGTCGGGATCTACATCAACTATCGGATCAACGCGGTGGAGAAGTTCTTCCGGACGCTGGAGAACATGACGAATGCCGAAGAGCGTTTGAACAGTCTCATGCGGTCGGCCAAGAATACGATTTTCGGCCAGTACCAGTTCGGGCAGATCATCAACACGAATCCGGAGATGATGAAGCTCGGCGAGATTCAGGACAAGATTCTGGCGCAGCTCAAGGCCGACACTTCGGAATACGGTGTTGAGATCATCAGCGTCGGAATCAACACGATCAATGTTCCGGAGCGGATCTCCGACAAGGTGTTCGACCGGATGATCGAGGATCGCAAGGCCGTGGCAGCGGGCTATCTGGCCGAGGGAACCCGTCTCGCGTCCGATATCCGGATCAAGGCGGATCAGGACAAGGCGGTGCTTCTGGCGAAAGCGGAAGCCGAGGCGCGTGTGATTCGCGCGCAGGGTGATGCGGATGCGGCGAAATACTATTCGGTGTTCAAGGAGAATCCGGATCTTGCGGAATTTCTGCGCAAGCTCGACTCCCTGCGCCAGGTCATGCAGGGGCAGACGGTACTGGTTCTCAACACTGATGTCGCGCCTTTCGACCTCCTGAAACCGGGTGCCGAGATGCTCGGACCGGTCAAGCAGGTCAAGCAGGTCAAGGACGCGAAGGATGGAGAATAAGTCAAGATGGAAGAAACCAAAAGCGTAATCAAAGGCGAGTTCGACCGCTCCGGACAGTATGACTCCGGTCTGAAGTCGCTGGTGAAGAGCCTGCAGTGGGCGTTCGCATTTCTGCTGGTGGTCATCATCGGACTCATGGTCTATTTTGTGACGGCGGGCGGCTACTTCTCTGTTGAACCGCAAAATGCGGTGATTGTCATGCAGTTCGGCAAGATTGAGAACACCTACACCTCCGACGGGCACTGGTTTCTGCCGTATCCGGTCAACCGCTGGGTAAAAGTGCGGACCAACCAGCAGTCGCTGCGGGTTGATTTTCTGCCGGCGGAGACGCCGGACGGCGCGCCGCCCCAGGCGCTGGTTCCCGGGAAAGACTCCTATCTCATCACCGGGGATGCGAATATCATCCATTCGACGTGGCGTGTAACCTATCACGTCGCGAATCCAGCGAAGTATTACGAATCGCTGGCGACGCCGTTCGATCCGACCAGTCCGGATACGCCGGAGAAAGATATCAACGGTTTTGTCGGAACGCGGGGACCGCAGACGCTGCTGCGGAATCTGTTCCGGGCGGCGGTGATTGAGGTAACCTCCGGAAAGACGGTCGATTCGATGCTGTACAGCGGGCGTGCGGCCTACTCTGACGCGGTCCGCAATGAATTTGCCCGGCAGCTCGCTGCGATCGACTGCGGGGTTGAGGTGGATAACGTCACGCTGGAGCAGGTGTTCCCGCCGCTCAAGACGAAATCGGCTTTCGACGAGGTGGCGGCCGCCTCCAACACGGTCGATTCGCTGCGCAGCAAGGCCGAGCAATACGCCGTTCAGGCCGGGAATGAGGCCCTGGCCATGCAGACGGAGCTGATTTCAAGTGCAACGACCTACAAGGAGATGGTGGTTTCGGAAGTGAAAGCCGAGAGCATCTACTTCCAGAAGATTTACGAGCAGTACCGGAACGATCCTGAAACGGTGCTTATGACGCTCTACACCAGCACGCTTGCGGATGTGCTGCAGAAGCAGCAGGGGAAATACATTCTCGGCTCTTCCGGAACCGGGTCAAAGCAGGTTCGGCTCCTGCTCAATCATGAACAGAAGAAACAGCAGACTCCCGCCGGCGACGCTGCGGAGGAGAAATAATCATGGCTGAAATTGTGAAAAACGAACATCAACATACCGGGAACTGCGCCTGCGGCTGCCATGAGCACGCTCATGAGCACAATCACAACCATGAACACGAACACGAACATGAGCATGAGCACCGGGGATACTGCCCGTGCGGCCATGATGCTGTCGAGGGTGGAGTGGGGCATGACCGGGCGATGGGGCGGATCTTCTTTGCGATTCTCGGCGGTCTGCTGACGGTCAACTCGTTCCTGCTGGAGTGGCTGCTGCCGGGGCAGGAGTTCGCTTCGAAGATGAGTGCGCTGTTCGGCGCGTTTGTTCTGGCATTTCCGATCATCATCACGGCGATCAAGGATCTGGTAAACGGAAAAGTCTACATGAATGAGCTTGTGGCGCTCGCGATCCTCGCGGCGCTGGCGAGTGCGGATTTCCAGACGGCGGGGATCATCGCGTTCTTCCTGCTGCTGACGATCATCATCGAGACGCGGACGGCCAGCGGAGCGCAGCGCTCGATCGAAGAGCTCATTAAATTGACGCCGAATACGGCGCGCCGTCTTGATGGCGAGGCGCGGACGGAGGTTGAAGTTCAGGTTACCGAGCTCAAGATCGGTGACCGTATCCGTGTCCGGCCCGGTGAGAACTTCCCGGTCGATGCGCGGATCGTCTCCGGAGAGAGCACGGTCAATCAGGCGTCGATCACAGGCGAGTCGCTGCCGGTGGACAAGAGCGTCGGTGACGACGTGTTCGCCGGAACGCAGAACCTGACCGGTCTCGTCGATCTTGAAGTGACGAAAGTCGGCGAGGATACTACACTCGGCAAAGTCAAGGAGATGATTCTTCAGGCCGAGCAGAGCCGCACTCCGGTGGTGCGGATCATCGACCGTTACGCGGGTTATTACACGCCGACAGTGCTGATGCTGGCATTGATTACCTGGTATTTCTCGGACGGAGACATGAATCGAGTCATCACGCTGATGGTGATCTCGTGTCCGTGCGCGGTGGTGCTGGCGACGCCGACGGCGGTGGTTGCGGCGGTTGCGGCGGCGGCGCGTCTCGGCATTTTCATCAAAAATGTGGCGCATCTGGAACTTGCGAGCAAGATCACGGCGTTTGTGTTCGATAAGACCGGTACGCTGACCGACGGGCTGCTGTCGGTGGTGAAACTCAATCCGTTCGGGGAGGTGTCTCCTGCGGAACTGCTGAAAGTGGCGGCCTCGGCGGAACAGTACAGCAACCACCCGACCGCGGTGGCGCTGCAGAAGCTGGCGACGGAGGCTTCGCTCGATCTGGATTCCGCGAGCGACTTCCACGAGACTCCGGGTAAGGGTGTGACGGCGAAGATCAACGGCATTGTCTGCATGGTCGGCCGGGCGAACTGGCTGGCGGAGCAGGGGGTTGTTCTGCCGGACAAACACGATGCCGATACCGAGGGCATGAGCGTGATGTATGTGGTGAGCAACGGCCGGATGCTCGGCTGGATCGGGCTCAAGGACAAGTTGCGTCGGGAATCCCCGGCGATGATTGCGGATCTGCGCCGTCTCGGGGTGCGGTTTATCGCGATGGTGACGGGCGACCGCAAGTCGGTGGCCGAATCTGTGGCCGCGCAACTTCAGATCGACGAATATCGCAGCGAATGCCTGCCCGAGGGCAAGGTTGAATTTGTCGAACGGATCAAGGAGAGTTCGCGGGTTGCGGTTGTCGGTGACGGTGTGAATGACGCGCCGGCGCTCGCCGCGGGCGATCTCGGCATCGCGATGGGAGCGATCGGCAGCGACGTGGCGATCAACAGTGCGTCGATTGCGCTGATGACCAACGATCTGCGCCGGATTCCGATGCTGGTGTATCTGTCGCGCAAGTCGCGTATGATCATCAACCAGAATCTGGCATTCGGGATGTTGTTCGTGTTCGGCGGTATTCTGCTGTCGGTGTTCGGCTGGATGACGCCGATCTGGGCTGCGGTGCTGCATGCGGGCAGTACCTTGATCATCATCTTCAACAGCGCGCGTCTTGTCCGGACCGGTGAGGAACTGACACTCGAGGAGCAGGCGCAGAGCCGTGAAGACGCGGACGGGGAAGAGTAATCCATACTATCATTTGAGGAATCGATCATACGATGGCTGAACAGCGTGAATCAATCGTAAGGGCCGTTGGGCTCACCAAGGTGTTCCGGGATTTCTGGGGCCGCCCGAAAGCGAAGGCGGTGAATGACATCTCGTTCACCATTGAACCCGGTGAAGTGATCGGTCTGCTGGGGCCGAACGGCTCCGGAAAGTCGACCACGGTGAAGATGCTTCTCGGGCTTCTGTACCCGACTGGGGGAATTCTGAACGTGCTGGGGCGTTCGCCCCGGGCGGTTGAAACCAAGCGCGAGATCGGTTATCTTCCGGAGGAGTCCTATCTCTACAAATATCTGACGGCGGAGGAGACGCTGGACTTTTTCGGGTCGCTGTTCAACCTGTCGCGCGCGGACCGGAAGATGCGCATTGAGCAGCTTCTCGATATGGTTGGAATGGCGCATGCGCGTCGCCGCCGGGTCGGGGAGTTCTCGAAAGGCATGGCGCGCCGGATCGGTCTGGCGCAGGCGATGATCAACGATCCGGAGTTTCTGATCCTCGACGAGCCGACTTCGGGACTCGATCCGCTCGGCTGCCGGGAGGTCAAAGATCTGATTCTGACGTTGAAGAAGCGCGGCAAGACGGTTTTGATCACAAGTCATCTGCTCAGTGATATCGAGGATGTTTGCGACCGTGTGATCATCCTTTACGGCGGCAAGGTCCGGGCGATGGGCGGGCTCAACGAGCTTCTGACGGTTTCCGACGAGAACCGGATCGTGACGCCGGCGCTGCCGCAGGCGGCGATGAACGAGGTTCTGCGGATTCTGCGTGAAAATCTCAAGGGCGAGACGTTCCAGGTGGACCATCCGCGGCGCACGCTTGAGGAGTTCTTCCTCGACGTGATTTCCAAGGCGAAATCCGACAAGGTCGAGACGGCCGGCGTCGCCGGGGGCGGCAAGATTGCGGAATATCTGTCGCGCGGGGACGAGAAGTCCGCGGTGCTCGAGTCCCTGGTGCGGGAACCGTCCGTTCCGGCCGCACCGGCCGAATCGCCGGCCCCGGCGGAAGAGGAGGCACAGCGCAAAGAGAATGTCGGGAAGAAACTTGAGAAGCTGACCGGTGAGCCTGCGCCGGTCGCTCCGGAACCGGAGCCGGTCAAGGTGAAAGAGGATCAAAACCTCAAAGAGGCCGACGCCAGGCTCAATGATATTCTGGGAAATCGTAAATGAAGTCATTCTGGGCAATCGTAAAACTGACCTGCCGCAATGCATTCCGGTCGCACATCTTTCAGTTGCTGCTGCTGTTGCTGCTGCTGGCGGTGATCA
>ERZ856578.6498-NODE-6498-length-13177-cov-4.315496_pt1 | contig 13177 bp, 13 predicted proteins | sample MGYA00514384_ERZ856578 | MGnify/ENA primary metagenome ERZ856578 (study PRJEB29103, sample SAMN06111958) | human gut metagenome | biome: human gut; feature: ankylosing spondylitis patient; material: healthy_person | host: Homo sapiens | place: China:Hangzhou...
TTTTTCAAGCAGAAGACGGCATACGAGATCGTTTCACGTGACTGGAGTTCAGACGTGTGCTCTTCCGATCTAGTTCAGCGTAAAAATTTTGCAGTTCCGTTTCGTCGCCGCAGTCGACCATCACGTTGCCGAGAATCGCTTCCATGATATTGTGCTCCTTTCGTTGTCCTCAGTTTTCAGCGGCGGCGGGCGAACAGCGCGTAGCCCGACAGAGAGAGGATGATCACCAGCCCATGGACGAACCGCGTCCAGAGCCCCGTCAGGCCGGCGCTGACGATGCCGGCTTCGATGATGCCGATGACAATCGAGCCAATGAACGAGCCGTAGACCGTCCCCTGCCCGCCGTAGGCCGATGTGCCGCCCACGAAGACGGCCGCAAACACCAGCAGCATATAGCCGTCGCCCTGCGTCGGCCACCAGTTGTTCAGCTCCAGCGTCGCCAGCATCCCGGCAAAAGCCGCCAGAAAGCCCATCAGCACGAACGCGCCGACGCGCACACGCGGCACGCGGATACCCATCATCTCCGCCGTCTTGCGGTTGTCGCCGATGAACAACAGCGCCTCGCCGAACGGGCGGCGGTTCAGCAGCAACCCCAGACAGACGGCAGTCCCCACCGCCCAGAGCGCCTGAGCGGGAACGCCCCACGCGCCCAGTCGCCCCGTGAAGACCTGATAAAGCGACGTGCCGCGCACTTGCGCCAGCGGGATCGCTATGCCGTCAGAAAGCAGCAGCGCCAGACCGCGCCATAAAAACTGCGCGCCGATCGTGGCGATAATTGACGGCACACCGACAACGACGACGAGCAAGCCGTTGAACCAGCCCATCAGCGCCCCCGCCGCTAGCGCGGCGACGAACGCCGCCCACGGATCGATCCCCGCCTTCGCGTAGGCCCAGGCGAAGACGAAGGCCGCGACCGCCGACACGGACGGGAAACTCATGTCCATCTCGCCCGCGACGATCAGCAGCGTCATGCCCAACGTCAGGACCGTCGTCACGGGAATGGTGGACATAAAAGAGCGGTAAATGCGCGCGTTGCCGAACGTCACCGGGCTGGCCAGGGCAAACGTGCCCCACAGCGCCAGCAGGAGCAGCGTCACCAGCGTCTGACGGCGGTAATTACGCCAGTTCATCGCCTTCGCCTCCCATCATCAGACGGCGCATCAGACCGTCCGGCGTGACGTCATTTTTTTCCAGCACGGCGGCAACCCGCCCGCGCCCCATCAGGGCGAAGCGGTCGGCGGCGCGGTACACGTGCGCCAGCTCGTGGCTGATGAAGATGCAGCTCTTGCCAGAGTCTCGGATGCGCGCCACGAATTCCAGAACCTTCTCCACCTCCGATACGGCCAGCGCCGTGGTCGGCTCGTCGAGAACAATGATCGAGGCGTCGAAGTACATGGCTCGCGCGATGGCCAGTCCCTGACGCTCGCCGCCGGAGAGTGTCAGGGCGCTGGCGTCGGCGTACAGTCCCTCGCCCTTCAGTCCGAGGACGTCCGCCAGCAGTTTCATCGTCTCCGCCTTCTCGCGGCGGGCGTCGATGAAACCCAGCCAGTTTTTCAGCGGCCGTCCGGCGAAGACGTTGCGCCATAGCGGCTGGCGCTCGCCCAGCGAACGTTCCTGATAAACCGTCTCGATCCCCATCGTCCGCGCCTGGGCTACCGAATACGCACGGAAATCGACGGGGCGCCCATCCACGATCATCTCGCCGCGGTCGGGGCGATAGACCCCGGCCAGAATCTTGATCAGCGTGGATTTGCCCGCGCCGTTGTCGCCCAGCAACGCCAGGACCTCACCTTTTTTCAGCGCCAGCGAAGCGCCGCGCAACGCCGACACGGCGCCGAAGGACTTCCACAAACCGCGCAGCTCCACCGCGTATGGTGACGCCATTCCATTGCCTCCGTTCCAAAGGGAAATTTTCTCCATCATAACAAAAAGCGGGGAGAAAATCTCTCCCCGCCGCAAAAAAAGCTTTAACGGATACCGGCGTTCGCCAGCGGCGCGACCGCCGCGATGTTGTCTTGCGAAATATAGCCGCCGCCCGTATCGACATTCAGGCCGCCGAACTTGTATTTGGCGGTGTTGACGATCTGCAGCACCGAGAGGTAGCCCATCAGATAGGGCTGCGCTTCGGAGGTCAGGTTCAGGTAGCCGGCCTCGATGGCGCCGACAGTCGCCGGCGTCAGGCTGAAGCCCGTGGCGTAGATCTCGCCCGGCTTGACGCCCGCCGCCTGCAGGAAGTTGCCCAGCTGTCCCGTCAGTCCGCCGTGGTCGACGACGATGACCTTGCAGTCGGGATGCGACGCCAGATAACCCGACAGCACCGGCGCGCCGAGGGCCGCGTCTTTGTTGATCTCGTCGGAGATCTCAAGATAGTCCACGGTCAGTCCAGCCTTTCCGAACTCCTCCAGCAGCGCACGGGCGCGGCGTCCGCGCCCGTCGAGGCGCTTCAGTCCCCACACGAGGGCGCGGTCGCCCTGCTTCAAGCCGCCGCGGCGCAGGATCTCGCGCGCCATCTCGGCTCCCTGCCGCCAGTTGTCCGTACCGACGTAGCCAAAGCCGCGCGCCTGATACTTGCCCTGCAGACGCGGCAGCGCCGTGTCCACGCAGGTGACGATCATGCCCTTGGCGAACGCTTCGTCAATCAGCGGTTCGTAAGCGTCGTCGCCGGGATGTCCCATCACCACGAAGCCGGTGGGATTGGCCGCCAGGCCGGTCTTGAAGTTTTCGAGCATCTTTTCCGGGTTCCAGTCCGAATAGACGATCTTGAGATCGACGCCCAAATCTATGGCTGCCTGCTTGGCACCGTTGACCACCGTTGTCGCGTAAGGTTCCCCCACCGAGCCACCCGCGTCGAACCACACCGTCATGCCCTTGCCGCTCTGCGCCATCTCCGACGCACCGGCCGATCCGGCCAGCATTGCGACGGCCGCAGCCGCCAGAAACAGTTTCTTCATCGAAAAACATACCCCTTTCGTCATACAGAATATTTATATGCTTTCTGAGAGTACATCGAGCTTTTGTTTCTATCAACCGGCTGTTCATACCGTTTTCATTAAAAAAGATTAACGACTTCTTACAGCGCGCCGCTCAACCAAGCGCTTTTCGGCGAATAAAAGCTCTCTCCGCTCCCTCAGCGACAACACAGATTCGCAAACGAAGATCAAGGAAATCTTACGAGACTCGGAGCGTTCCCCCCCCCTTACGATCATATCTGGAAAACAATGATAGGGATATACATCCAAGGCTGAGCTTGCTCTTGAGGCGAGTGCAGCCGTCACTTTCCCTGTTTTTTAGCATTCCATATAATAGTTATAATGGAAACGGATCGGGTACGGGATTCCCGCTTTCTCAAACTTGGCCTGAATGATCTGTTTGTTGCGGTCGCTTTCCATCTGATTAAGCGTACTGAGTATTCCATCGACTACATCAATAAACTGGGCCTGTGGAATGCCAACAGCCATTTCATCATCTTGCCAGCCAGCACGGTGGCGTGTGCCGATACACAGCACCGATACATTCATATCCTTCAGAACGTAAGGACGCGCAGTACACTCAAGGCATATCGCCTGATTGCCAATCATATTGACGTTTTTAAGCATACCGTAGTGATAAGCGTACCCTTGTACGATGCGCATAACGTTGAAGGGATTGGCAGCGATCATGACGACGTCTGATTCCACGGGCATGAGATGGAGCGCTCCGATCAGCAGACCGTATGCGTTCTCCTGCGAGTAGCACAGGCTTTCGCGGATCTCGCGGCATAAATCGGCCCCTTTGTACAGACCTAGACGATCCCAATTTTCTCCATGCGCGTTTTTAGGATCGCTTTTATCGATGCCAAGAGCGCGAGCGCCGCTCCGGCACTTGAAACTTTCGGAGCAGGCCTTGATTACGTGCCCGCGCGACGCGGCAACGATCATTTGACAGTAGTTGATGGGAGCTTTCAGCGCCAACCCTTCAAAAGAACTGCACTCTTCTTCGGTCTTGATAACCCTTATTCCCACGGGACAGCGTTTCAAATCAAGGACGCAGGAGAGAGTGGCAATGCTGTCAAGCCACTCCTGACGCATTATTCCTTGACCTGTTCGTCGCTGACGTAGAATTCAAAGACGCCAGGGAACACTGAGGAGATCTGTTTCTGGACCGTAGGGTCCCTAAAACACTCAGCAAAGGCAATAGCCCATCCAGCTGAAAGGTTCTCAGCTTTGGTAATGGCTCCCATAGGGATGTTGACCATGACGTCATCGCGAGCAATATAGCTGGAAGGATCGCCTTTAGCCGCCGACATGTGGGTAAAGAAAATACAAGCTCCTGCCATGTCGTCAAGGGTGGTAACCGTCTGAGCCTGGTCCATTTCGATAATTTTCAGTTTTTTGGGGTTGGAAAGAATGTCAGCAGTGGTGGCAAGCTGGACATCCTTGGCGACCTCGATGAGCCGTTCCTTTTCGAGAATACGAAGAGCGATGTTTTCGTTCATCGCATCATTCATGACGGCAATCCGGGCGCCTTCAGGAAATTCAGCGGAGGTCTTGTACCTCTTCGAATACAGGCCGATGCCGGTATACATGCCGTAGGGCTTTACCATGTCAAGATTGGTGTTATTGTTTTTGCTAAAGATACGGACATATTTCTTATGCTGTCCAATGGCGATGTCAACCGCACCGCTGGCGCACGCTTCGAGGACAACGGGATTGGAATCGAACATGATAAATTCGCAGTCATATCCCTTGGCGCGGAATTTGCTCTCGATGGCTTCGTAGAAAACATGGGAGATAGAGGTCCCGCCGATCTTCACAACCATACCGCTCTTTGCAAAAGCGGCCGTGCCCATAAGTGCGACAGCCAGTCCCAGTACAAGCGCAAGATAACTTTTCCTCATTGTAGTGTTTTTTCCTCCCGAGGTTCATTTTACTCTTCGATAAAGAGTGTTCCCGAAACCCTGTATGACGAGCACAAGAACTATCAGCAGAGCCACGACAAAATACATGATAACGAGGTCAAACCTCTGATATCCATAGGTAAGGGCAACCGCTCCGAGTCCGCCGGCCCCGACGGCGCCGGCCATAGCGGTGGTGTTGAGCATATTGATGAGCATAATGGTAAAGTTGGAGACGAGGGAAGGCAAAGCCTCGACCATCATGACTTTGAAGATGATCTGGAGTTTAGAGGCTCCAAAAGCTTTGGCGGCCTTGACAAGTTTAGGGTCAACAGTGCGCAGAGAGTTTTCGGTCATGCGCGTCGCAAAGGGAGTGCTGCCGATGGTGATGGCAAAGATCGCCGCTCTAACGCCGACTTTCGTGCCGATGACCATACGTGTGAGTGGCGCTATGGCGACAATGAGAATCATCATAGGAAACGAACGGACAATGTCGGTGAGTCTGCCAAGCACGGCATATATAACGGGATGGGGAGAAAGACCGTCTTTGTCAGTCAGGATAAGCACAACTCCCAAAAGGATGCCGAAGAAGATGGCAAGTACCGCCGAACCGACGACCATAACAAGCGTGTCAAGAATAGCGGGAAGAATGACGTTAGGGAAATAACGGACAAGGTTAGACCCCCGAAGCAGGTGATCCATGATTTCTGTCATTGTCAGAATCCTCGGGAAATTTTATATGCCATTCCTTCCGAGTCCAGGAAGGCTTTGCACTTCTCCAGATCTTCGGATGGAAGAGTGATGGAGACCTCGCTCACGCCGTCTCCGAGAAGACGGCGAAGTTCTTCAGGTTTATTGCGGAACATCTCTCCAACATCGCCTATAGCTGCGATGCGGCCGCTTTCAAGCACTGCCATACGCTGACAGATGCTCTCTACGACAGCCATTTCATGAGTAACCATGATGATGGTAAGACCGATTTTTTCACACAGATTTTTAAGAAGCGCAAGAATGGCCTGCGTGCTTTTCGGATCAAGCGCACTCGTGCACTCATCGCAAAGAAGGTATCTGGGTTCCATAGTAAGAGCGCGGGCAATGGCGACGCGCTGTTTCTGCCCGCCGCTGAGTTCATCAGGGCGTTTTCCAAGTTTGTCCTGTATGCTAGTCAGTTCAGCGAAGCGTTCGACACGTTCCCTGATTTCCTTTGCAGGAAAATGCCAGCATTCCATAGGAAGTGAAATATTATGGTACACATCTTTACGCGAGACAAGCGAAAAGTTCTGAAAGATCATGCCTATTTTTCTGCGAAACCCTCGCATGGCCTCTTCATTCAATTCTTCGAGCCTAATGCCATCAATACAAATAGAACCACTATCGTATTTGGAAAGCCCGATAAGGCAGTCAAGGAGAGTAGATTTGCCTACTCCGCTGGGCCCCACAAGGCCGAAAACTTCATTGTTGGCAATGGTAAGGCTGACATCTTTCAGGACGTGCAGATCATCAAAATGTTTATTTACATTCGTAATCTCGATCATTTGCTTTGATGCGCCCCTTGACATGTGAAAAAACAGAAATGACGCCGCTATCGACGGATTTTATCTCTGCGCGAAAATTCTCGACGCAAATAACTTCTAGCGATGTTTTTCAAAAAATGGCAAGAACAAGCCGCTCAACAGATCTATACGATTCTTCGATTTTATAGACTTTATGAGTCTACATTGGGAGCAGTTTTCTGTCAACCGCCCGCTTGGCGGCGCGCGGACGAAACAAGCTCTCCCCGATCCGCGTCGCGGGACCGGGGAGAGCTTGTTGTTTCGAAAGCGTCCGCCGATTTACGGCTTGAGGCGGTAGATGGTTCTGGGGAACGGAATGACTTCGCGGATGTGGGGCAGGCCGCAGATCCAGGTGATGGTGCGTTCGAGGCCGATGCCGAAGCCGCTGTGGGGCACGGACCCGAATTTGCGCAGGTCGAGGTACCAGTCGTAGTCGGCGGGGTTCATCTTCAGCTCTTTCATGCGGTTCAGCAGCCGGTCGTAATCCTCTTCGCGCTGCGAACCGCCGATGATCTCGCCGTAGCCTTCGGGCGCGAGCAGGTCGGAGCAGACCACGGTCTCGCCGTTGTCTTCGGGGTTGGCTTTCATGTAAAACGCCTTGGCGTCTTTGGGGTAGTTCTCGACGAAGACGGGGCGGTCGTACTGCCGGGTGAGGACGGTCTCGTCGTCGGCGCCGAGGTCGTCGCCGAATTCGATGTCGCTGCCCAGTTCGTTGAGTTTCTTGACGGCGTCGCGGTAGTCGAGGTGGTAGAACGGGCCGGCGACGACTTTTTCAAGCGGCTCGACGTCGCGTTCGAGCACGGCCAGCTCTTTTTCGCAATGGGCGAGCACGTTCTTCACCGTGTCGACGACCAGGTCTTCCTGAAGCTGCATGTTCATCTTGTTGTCGTAGAAGGCCATTTCCGGCTCGAGCATCCAGAACTCGGTGAGGTGACGGCGGGTCTTCGATTTTTCGGCGCGGAAGGTGGGGCCGAAGCAGTAAACTTTGCCGAAGGCCATGGCCGCGGCTTCGGCATAGAGCTGCCCGGTCTGGGCCAGATAGGCTTTCTGGTCGAAGTAATCGAGCTCGAACAGTCCGTCGGCGCCTTCGCCGATCGAGCCGGTGAGGATGGGGCTGTCCATGAGCATGAAGCCGCGGTCGTGAAAGAACTTGCGCCAGCTCCAGATGATCTCGTTGCGGATCTTCATCAACGCGTTCTGGCGGCTGGAGCGCAGCCAGAGATGGCGAGTATCGAGCAGGAAATCGATGCCGTGGTCCTTCTTGCCGATCGGATACTCTTCGCTGGGGTTCTGAAGGATCTTCAGGTCGGTCACGGTCAGCTCCACGCCGGAAGGCGCGCGGCTGTCGGTACGCACGACGCCGGTCGCTTCGAGACTGGCCTCGAGCCAGAGCCCTTTGGCGGCTTCGAACTGTCCGTCGGGAACTTCGCCCTTGACCATCACGCCCTGAACGGTTCCCGAGCCGTCGCGAAGCTGGAGGAAGTGAATCTTTCCCGAACTGCGCTTGTTGTACATCCAGCCTTTCACGCAGACGCTCTCGCCTGTATGATCTTTCAGATCTTTGATGTATACCCACGGTGCTGCCATTGCCATCAGCCTCCTACGCTGAATATTTTCGTCCGCTGACTATTATCCCACGAAAGGGCGAAAAAATTTCAAAAAAATCGCTCCACTTTATCTTGCATATGATACACTATTGCCTGGCATTTGAGACGCGGCCGGGACATTTTTTCAGGGGGAAAATTTGTCTCTTTTTTCTTTTTTGGCACGCCAAGGGACAATCGCTGTGGCCGAAAAGCGGTTTTACGACGTCCGCCGCTTGCGGCCGAAACGCCGTTTTTCATGCGGCGGAGTTCTTCCCGCAGGTCTTCTTATGCCTTTCACGGCGAATTCATGAAAGTTCGAAGGATTTTTTCGGGAGGGGTATTTCCATGGCAGAGAAATTGAGACTGGAAGACGTTATTGCGGCTCACTGGTCGGCGCCTCGGCAGATGGCATGGTACGAAGGCGAATGGTGGACCGCGGAGCGCGTGTTCCGTCTTGCAGAGGAAAACGTAACGCGGCTGCAGGCAGCCGGTTTCGGCGCCGGAGACCGCATCGCGACGATGCTGCCCAACAGTCCGTCGTTTTTGGCGCTGTGCATGGCGGCCTGGAAAATGCGCGGTTCCGTAACCCCGCTCAACGCCCTGGCCGGACCTCAGGCGCTCGGCGCGCTGATCAAACACTCCATGCCGGCGGTGATCGTCGCCGCTCCGGCGTTGAAAGAACATGCCGAAGGGCTCAGAGGGCTGCCGGTCCCGTTCGTGTTTCTCGAAGCCACGGGCCCGCTGCCCGAGTTCAAGGCCGCGCCTTCGCTCAAATCCAGCGAAGATTGCTGCTCGATCTTCTATACTTCCGGCACGACGGGCACGCCCAAGGGCGTGCCGCTCACTCACATGAACATCCTCACCTGCCTGGATCAGGCGCTGAAACAAGTGCTTCCCGACATCGGCGAGCAGACCATGCTCAACGTGCTGCCCAACTTTCACACGCTGGGCTGTGTCGTTTCCGGATTCATGCCTCTGTTTGTCGGCATTCCCCAGGTGATCCGCAGCAACTTTTTGCCCGTCGAAGGCACCATGCGCGCCATCGACGAAGGCGGCGCCACGCTGTTGGTGACGGTGCCCACGCTGCTGCACTTCCTTTGCGGCGCCGCAGCCAAGACGGGCTGGAAGCCCCGCCGCGTCAAATACGTGGTCTCCGGCGGCGACCGTCTCGTGCCCTCGCTGCGCGGGCGCATCGCTCAGCTTCTCGGCGGCAGGCCCATCGAGGGCTACGGCCTGACCGAGTGCTCGCCCATCCTCGCAGCCCAGGCGACGGGCGGTTCTCCCGAAGGTTCGGTGGGGCCGCTGCTCGAAGACATCGAATACCAGCTGCGCGACGTCGACGGCTCGCCCGCGGCCGGCGACGAAGGCGTGCTTTGGGTCAAAGGCCCCAACGTGGCGTCGGGATACTTCAACGCCCCCCAGATCACGGCCGAGAAATTTCAAAACGGCTGGTTCAACACCGGCGACATGGTGCGCGTCGACGAAAAGCGCAACGTCTTCATCCAGGAACGCGTCAGCGATCTGATCATCGTCGGCGGCTTCAACGTCTACCCGCAGGAAGTCGAAGCCGTGCTCAACTCCAATCCCAAAGTCATGGAATCGGCCGCCGTCGGCGTGTCGCGCTCCGTCACGGGACAGATCGTGCGCGCCTTCGTGATCCTCAAGGAGGGCGTGACCACCACATCCTCCGAACTGGCCGACTGGTGCCGCGAGCGCCTGCCCCACTACAAAGTGCCGCGCAGCATCAAACTGGTCACCGATCTGCCCCGCAACGCCCTCGGCAAAGTCCTGCGCCGCAAACTGCGCGAAGACGACCAGAACGGCGACGACGAGTAGGGCCACCCACAAATTTTGGGAGCTGCTTTCCTCAGCCGCTCAAGAATGTGGTATGATATTTCCCGTAGAAATTTGCCCCCGGCGATGGCGAGGGGGCTTTCACGTGAGAGCTGTCTTTGCGAAAGGAAGTGTGAGCCATGCTGTTAAGTCCCAGCCGCGCAGACTGTATCGTCTTCAGCGTCGACGGCGTTCTCGTCGACGGTGCCGGGGTCTCCGCCGCCCTTTCCCGCACGCTTTCGCTCAGCTGGAGCGAGCTGCTGAAGCGGGAAGCGTCGGAAGCGGTCGACGCGGCGCCCTACCTGCAGGCGGCGCGCCGGCACAACATTTTCGGCGGCGACATAGCCTGGGCGCTTCTGTCCCTGGCCATGAAGAGCGAACGGCAACATCTCGCCGAGGCGCTGCCCGCCCCGGAAAAATGGGAGGCTCGCCTGATCGCCGCCGAAGACGGACGCGGCATGGATGATTTCACGTCCATGATCTCCGCCGCCGATTGCCGCACTATCGTCGCCCTTTACAACGACATCTATTTCGGACCGACCGACGGCAAGGCGCCGTTGCTGGAAGACCTGCCGGAAGGGGCCTGTGTCCTCGAAAGGCCGCTTTTCTCGCCGCGCTGGGACAAACTGCCGCTCCCCGCGGGCATCTGCACCTCGCGCGACCGGGACGAGCTTGACTGCGCCTTACGGACGCTCGGCTGGCAGGACCTGCCCAAGGAACGCTGCATCACGTCGGAGATCGCCCGCAAACCCGACGCTGCCGGCCTCGAGAACTTGTGCAGATCGTTGGGCTGCCGCTGGCCGCTCTATCTCGGCAGTCTTCCCGCCGACCTCGAGCTGATGGAAAACTTCGGCCGCGGCGACTTCATCTCCGTCGGCACGCAGATCAACCATAACGTCGTCAAATTTCCAAGCGCCGCCGACGCCCTCAGGGCGATCCTCGGCGTCGTCTAGGCGTCACGCGCTCCCGCCTCCGCGGGGGCGCTTTTATTCTTGTTCAAAAAAAATCCAGCCCGCGCGTACGCGAAGGCTGGATATTTTGTATCGAAAGATTTTCGGGCGGCACAGCTCAAGCATCCATGCCGAAGGCATAGCTGGTCATCGAAATGGCGGCCAGCGTGCGCACGACGTTGAACGCGCAGGGCTTTTCGCCGGCCGACGCACCCAGCGCGTAAAGCAGCGGCAGGAAGTGATCGGGGGAGGGAACGGCGTAGGCCGCGTCGCCGTGCCGCCTGAAGTCGATCACGGCGTCGTCGCGGCGCGCTTCCACCTGCGCGCGGATCCACTCGTCGAACGCGTCCGCCTCGGGCGTTCCGGCGGGGTTGTCCCAGTCCACGCGGCGCAGATTGTGCACCACGTTGCCGCTGGCGAGGATCAGATAGCCCTCGTCGCGCAGGAAGGCCAGCTTTTTGCCGGCTTCGTAGGACGCCGATGCGTCCAGAAAGCGGTTCACGCTCAGCTGCACCACCGGCACGTCGGCTTCGGGGAACACGTGCACCAGCACCGACCACACGCCGTGGTCGACGCCCCAGCTGTCGTCGACACGCGCGTCGAGCCCCGGCGCGGCCAGCACGCGGGCGCTCAGCCCCGCGTCGCCGCGGACGGGGTATTTCAGCTCGTACAATTCTTTCGGAAAGCCCGTCATGTCGTAGACCTGACGCGGCTCGGGATCGGTCTGCACGAACGTGCGCGCGTTGTACCAATGAGCGGAGACCGCCAGGATCGCTTTCGGCCTGCCGAATCCGGCGACGATCCGCTCCCCCAGCGCGCGGAAGCGGCGCGTCAGCTCGTTGTCGGCCAGCGCGATCATCGGATCGCCGTGACCGAGAAAAACCGCGGGCATTCGTTTCATGTGAATGACTCCTTCAAATGAATTCCATTCGACTTTTGGACCTGCCCGGATCATAGCCCGCCGCGGGCAGCCTTACAAGAAAATTTTTCAAACGCTTCTGGACCGGCCGGCGTTCAGATTCCCTGTCCATGAACATGTTGCGGCCAAATTGCCTGACATGTTATTATAAGCATACATTTTATCCAGAGAGAAGCGAACGCGAATGAAAAAAATATGCATGTATTTATGCGAGGCAATGGCGGACTGGGAGCACGGTTATGCGCTGCAGGGGCTGTCGCTGCAGAAGATGCTGCCCGAGAAAAAATACGAACTTCTCACCGTTTCGAATTCAAAAAATCCCGTTCATACCGCAGGCGGACTGACGATCGTCCCAGACGCCGCCCTGAAAGAGATCGACGGAAACAGCGTCTCCGCCTTGCTGCTGATCGGCGGAGACGCGTGGCTGAAAGAAGAACAAAAAGAAGCGCTCGATTTAGCGGCCGCTCTGGTCGAAAAAAACGCCGTGGTCGCGGCAATCTGCGGCGCGACATTGGGATTGGCCGAGCGGGGGATCCTGAACGACAGGGAGCATACCAGCAACTCGCCGTCCTTCCTGAGCGGACTGGCTAAGAATTACGGCGGCCTGGCTCATTACAGGCACGTCCCGGCCGTTTGCGACGGGAACCTGATAACAGCCAGCGCGGCAGGCTCCCTGCTCTGGGCAAGATATATCATCGAACGGTTGGGCCTCTATTCGCCCGCGACCGTAAGCGCGTGGCACAATTATTTTCTTACCGGAGAACCCGAATTCTTCGCCGCGCTGATGAAGTCTTTCGAAAGGTGAACCCCGTTCCATCGGTCGGGAGCCATATGAATCGCGAGCCGCCGCTCGTTTTTATTCGCGCGGCGGCGCGGAGGTTTTCATTCCAGCTCCAGCACGCGGCGCAGTTCGGCCACGTCGCCGCTGGCGAACTGCCAGGCGTCCATGCCGCAGTCAATGGAGCCCCGCACGTTCCAGGGCAGGTCGTCGATGAAGAGGCAGTCGCCCGGGTTCAGCCCGTAGCGCTCGAAGAAGAGCCGGTAGATCCACTTCTGCGGCTTGACGCACTGTTCCGGCGCGGAGAAGACGACGCCGTCGTACAGATCCGGGCAGGGCAGCACGCGCCGCCAGCACCGCGTCAGGCGCATCCCCGCGTTGGAAAGCACGTAGGCGTTCTGGCCGCGCGCCTTGACGGCTTTCACCACCTCGTCCATGCCGGGCTTGGGCCAGAGGTTGTAATCCTCCCAGTGCGCGAAGCTTTTCCGCGCGATCTCTCGCACGGCGTCGGAGCTGAGGCGGCGCAGCGTGTAGCGCAGCGCCGTGTCCTCGTCGATGATGCCCGTGTCGAGCATCTGCCACTCGCAGGAGCAGTACAGCACGTAACGAGCGACCACCACGCCGTCGTTCCCACGATGGCAGCGGGCGAAACGGATTTGGAAACCTTGCCCGCAGGCGAACGGGA
>ERZ856578.6504-NODE-6504-length-13157-cov-3.990367_pt1 | contig 13157 bp, 8 predicted proteins | sample MGYA00514384_ERZ856578 | MGnify/ENA primary metagenome ERZ856578 (study PRJEB29103, sample SAMN06111958) | human gut metagenome | biome: human gut; feature: ankylosing spondylitis patient; material: healthy_person | host: Homo sapiens | place: China:Hangzhou...
AGGACTTTCCTGTGATCCGCATCATGCCCAACACCCCGGCTTCGGTGGGCGAGGGTATGATCCAGTACTGTTCCAGCTCATCGTGCAAAAATTGCAGCAGATCGGTCTTGGCCTGGGTGGACAGATGCTTGGCGTTCTCGGCCCAGTCAGCGTGGTTGGACACGACCATGCCGCCTGCGCCGGTGGTGAGGGCGATGAGCACCCGCCGGCCCTGCAAAGCCATGGCCTCCAGCTGCTGGAGGTCCGCCCGCTCCACCTGGGTGTCGGCCAGGGCGAAGTCCAGCAGCCGGGAGAGCCGGGGCGTGTGCCCGGCCTGAAGCAGGACAATGGAATCAGTCATAAGAAAATTCCTCCAATTCCCGGAAGGCGCTGGCGATCCGGTCTTGCAGGGGACCGGCCAGGGGCTCCCGGAGAATTTGCGGGCCCAAGGGGGTCATACGGCTTTGGCAGCCGAAGTAGGCCCTGCCCAGGGGCACCGCGCCAAAATGAACCTGGCCCCGCAGGAGCCGCAGAATGGAGATGGCGGCGGAGGAGAGGCCCGGAGCGATATAGGGCTTGAACCCCAGCTCTCGCACCCGCAGGTTCATGTCCCGGGTTGCGGCGGTGAGGGCTGCGGAGAGCGCCCCGTCATAGTCCCCGCCCGGGTCGTTGGCGGCCACGAGACCGGCCCCGTGAGGGCCATAGACCCGGATGGAGGACTGGGGAATGCCCAGGACCTGGCCGCAGGAGCGGGCTCTGGCCGCCATGACTCCCAAGCCAAAGCCCTGGATCTGCTCAGGGAGCAAGCCCTGGAAATCCAGCCGGCCTCTTTCATCCCGGTTGCTCTCCAGGAACACCGCACGGCACAGATGATCCACCGGGTCGGAGATCTGGCAAAACAGCCCCCGGAACCGGGTCTTCCGGGCCAGACGGGCGTAGTGCCGGAGCATATCCCGGTTGGCCTGGAACTGCTGCATGCGCACGTCTCCCCCAGACCCCAGGGGGGGCACACCCCGGGAGGCGGTGAAGAGGAAGAGGTCGCAGTCAAACAGAGCGGTCTCGTCACATGGCGTCACCCGGGGCATGGGGCCGCCGTCTGGGGAGAGAATTTGGTTCATCTCCAGCTGATACCGGCGGCAGGCGGCTTCATTGGGGTCAAAAATCCGGATTTCCTCGATCTCCCGGCCCAAGAGGACCAGACCGGTGAGGACGGTGCTTCCCACATCGCCCAAACCCACCAGGCTGACCCGCAGGCCGGTTTTGGGGGCCTGCCCGAGGGACTCCAGCAGCTCCCAGCAGCGGGGATAGGCGGGATTCAGGACTGCCCCGCCGCCCTTCCGGAGGAGGTCCTCCAAGGGGCCCCCTTCCGGTGGGACGGGCAGAAGGGCCTGGGTGGATTCCTGCCCCACCTCTGCCAGGGAGGCCACCGGGTACAGGCAGCGGCTCTCCCCGGGGGCAGCCGGGTGCAGGAGCAGCAGCGGCGTAAAGGGCTGGGATACGGGAACCGCCCCCGCCGGGAAGTCCCCGGTTCCCGCCAGGCAATAGGAGCGGTATGCTTTATAAACCATGGATGACCTCCGTCATGGAAATGCGCCGGAGCTGGTTCAGATCGTCCGCCACGTAATTGGAGGCGGGGACTGACAGATCATAGCGCAGGTGGCAACCCCGGTCCGGGAGCCTGGGTCGGTACAGGGCCTCCGCCAGACGCTCCAGGGTCAGGGCTGTGGTAAAGGTTTCCAAATGCCGCCGTTCCAGGGCGGCCAGAATGTCCCGGGCGTTTTCCAGGACCGCCTGGGACAGGCGAATCCGGGTCTTGTCATCGGAGCCGGGAAGGAAGGTGGGGTTGACATAGGGCAGAATCATGTTGATGGACGGCCGCTTCCAGCCGAAAGTACCCGGCCGGTCAATGCTGTCGCCACCGATGAAGGGGTAGAGGCTGCTCTCTGTGAGCCAGTGGTTCAGATTGGGGATGAAATACTCGCAGTCCACGGTTTGCCCCTGGGTCAGCATCAGGTCCCGACCCTGGCCGGACATGAGGCCCACCACAATGCTGCGGATTTCCACCTGCTCTTCCTTGAAGATGTGATCCAGTGCGTGAATTCGGTGGCCCCAGTGGAGCAGATCATCCACCAGAATCACCGGCCGGCGGAAGGATTTGATGGTCCGGATCTGACCGGACAGGGAGGAGTAACCGGGGGCCTCCAGAATGGAGAAATTCTCCATGTTGGCGGCGTACACCTTGTCGGCGTGGAGGGTCTTGGTGACCGTATTGGGCACCACCTCGTCGGCCAGAATTTTGCCGTAGGGCACACACATATAGGGGCCCAGACGGCGGACGCCGGCGGGCACGTCCAGCACCTGATTGTGGGCCTGGACCTTGTGCCACAGACTCTGGTTCAGGGTTTCGGCGTCAAAGGACAGCAGGAGCCTGCCGGGGAAGAGGGCGGAGAGGGCCGCCCGGAGCTTGGGCCGGGTCCGCTCCACGGTCTCCCGTACCACGCCGTCGCTGCGCAGTGGCTCTTTGATCCAGAGGAAGACGTCCTGAATGAGCACCATGGGTGAGCGCATATCCACAGACAGGATGTCCGGCTGGCCGGGGATGGGGAGGAAGCCCAGCTGCAGCAGGTCCTGGTACAGGCTGTCCCGGCCGGTGCAGCGGCACAGGGCGTAGGTGTGGTCGGTTTGGAGGCTCCTGGCCAGGAGCTCATTGACCAGCTGGCGGCGGGCCCCCTCGGTCTGGGGGGAGAGGGAGACCACGCTGTCCACCATCATAATGCGCCCGGAGGTGTGCTGCCGGACGTAGGCGGCGGCGTCTTGGGAACCCAGGGTTTCCAGGAGCTGAGAGCTGGTAACGGTATGGCCGCAGACCCAGCCCAGGGGCTCCTGGGCGGAGCGGGCCTGGAGGAGGATGCCCCAGCTGCCCCGGTGCCGGTCCATGGCAGCCCGGAGCAGGGGAGGCAGAGGCTCCCGGCTCTCCCGCGCCCGTTCGAAGTAGAGGTCCCCGGGGGCCAGGACGTTTTTGAACTGAGGAGACCGGAGGTAAAGGCCGTTGGCGTAGATGTAGGACTGAACAATGGGATCCACCAGGACGGAGATGTCCAGGTTCTTGTCCACATATTCCCGGATCTGGGTGGAGCTGACGGTTTCACACCAGGCGGGCAGGGAGACAAGCTCCCACTTCCCACGGAGAATCTGAGCCAGCTTCTCCCCGGCGGTCTGGTCCGTGGCCCGGCGGAAGATCACGTGGTTGTAGTACCGGGCGGAGCCGGGGGCCTCGGTTTGGTAGGCGGAGGCGCCAAAGATCACGTCGCTGCCTGCGGCGAGGTATAGCTCCCGGCCCGGGAATTTCCCGGCCAGGGCAGCCAGGTCCTCGGGGCTGGCAATGTTGATGGGCATATTGTCCGGGAAGAGATAGACGTCCCACAGGTCCGCCACGGAGATGGCGGCCATTTTTCGCCGCAGCAGCTTGGGAATGGTTCGTTTGCTCCAGGAGAATTCGTCAATGGCCAGGTAGACCTCCAGGCCCATGCCGTGAATGGCCCGGACGATTTCCTTGTGCCCGGCGGAGAAGGGGTCAAAGGTGCCGGGAAAGAAGGCCACAGGCCGGGGCTCCGGGAAGCGGAGCTCCGTCCCGCCCACCTCGCAGGAGACGATGAGGCGGTACAGATGGTTCAGCATGGCGGCGTGGTTGTAGAAGGTGAGAGAGTCCTTGGCCGGCTCCTCCAGGAGGCACAGGAGCTTCTTCCCGGTGCGGACCAGGCAGTCCCGCCGCACGTCCTGGGAGATTTCCGGATTTCCAAAAATACTCCGGCAGAGCACCGTCAGGGCGGTCTGGTGGATCAGGGGATCGTAGTGGGCGATGCCGGTGAGGAGCAGCCCCAGCACCCGGCCAAAGACGGCGGCCCGTTTGCAGCCCTGAGGCTCGGTCATCATGGCCCCCAGGGTGTGCAGCGCGGCGCTGGCGGCCCGGGTGGAGCCTCCGTGGATCAGCTCATCCAGATAGTCTACGCCTTCAATCAGCTCTTTATCCGGCATCTGACAGACCAGGCGGCCCAGGAAGGGGGGGATGTAATAAGAAATTTGCTCCTGCCCCGTTTCCAGCTCCCGGGTCAGGTCCACCACGATTTCATTGCGCTGGTCCACCGTCAGGTAAGGCGTCAGGCTCAGAAGGGCGGCGCCGGCATACTCCCGCACCGGCAGGTGCTCACTGACGGACAGGAGGTTGGAGAAGTGCATGGCGGTGTGGAAGGCCTCGCTGGGATTGGCCTGAGCCAGGTTTCGGAGCAGGTCGATGTGGACCAGCTTCACCGTCCAGTGCAGGGCATTCTTCAGATTGCTGAGGAAAAGTTCGCTGCTATCCGCCTGGGGCAGGGGATCCTGATGGCCGCAATGCCGGTTCAAAAGGACCGTCCGCTCATAGGATACGGCGAAGGAATCCCCAGCGTCCAACCGGGCGAGTACCGGCTCCAGCCGGGCGCTCAGGGCAGGGGACTGCTCCAGCATGGCCTGGAAGCAGCGGAAGATGGTGAGCTGCAGCGGCACATCCCCGGTCTGGAGAAGGTCCGTCAGGGTCTCCAGCAGGGTGGACAGGCTTTCCGGCTCCAGAGCCGAGACGGGTACGTGGGTCAGGGCGCTTACCAGAGCCTCCCGCTCCTCCTCTTGGGCTTCCGGCAGGCGGCGCAGCAGGGGCCGGGCCATGATCTGGGCGTCGTAATCGGAGCAGACGGAGAAAAGGCTCTCGGTGATGACCTTCAGGCTGTCGGCAATGCGCTGGGCGTGCTTGGGGGAGATTTTCCGGTCGGGGTGGAGGCACAGCTGGATTTCCTCGTCCCACAGCCGCTCGGCCTCGGCAAAGTACCCCATAAGGGTGGGGGCATAGGCGGTTGCCGGGGCGTCGGCAGGGAGCTCCTTGCGGTAGGAAGGACCGCTGTTGGCCAGGATGCGGCCCATGAGCCGGGCGGCCCGGCGGCGCACATCCCCCTCCCGGTGCATCAGAAGCTCATAGAGGAAATTCAGGGTCATGCGCTTGCTGTGCCGGGGCATGTAGCTGTTGTACTCTTCAAACAGCCGCAGGTAGGTGCGGATGCGCTGGAGATTTTTCTCGCTTTTGGCCTGCTCCAGCAGCTGCTCAAAGGAGGCGTCTGTGCTGAAGGTGTCCATGAGCCGCAGGCTGTTGTCAAAGGTGAGGTGCCGGAGACCGGAGATGGCCTCCTCGCCGGTGCACAGGGCGGGTGCTTTGGGCGTTACGGCCAGAGCCTCTTGTACAGCCATGTCCGGCGACACCCCCCGGGATGCCAAAAAGCTCTCAAAGTCCCGGAGCTTGGCGTAAACGGTGGCATACCGCCGGTGTTTTTCCGGGGTCACGTCGGCCAGCTTGGACAGGATGATGGAATAGGAATCCGCCAGGGAGTAGATCCGGGTGAATTCCTTCCCGGCTTCATCCCGCAGGGCCCGGACCCGGAAGTCGGCGTAAATCAGCAGAAGGGATTCTATGGGTAGATTTTCAAACTCCAGGTCCCAGGTGGAGTGATTGGCGGCCACATGGGCAATGTGGGGCAGGTCCTGCTCCGCCAGATATTGCCAGGTGAAGTAATAGTGCAGGTAGGGGGTCCGGGGGGCGTCTTTGCCCCGGCAGCCAAATTTGCCGATGTCGTGGCTGAGGGAGGCGGCGCTGACCAGGGGGATGTCCACCTTCAGCCCGGCCTTTTGGGCCAACTGGGCGGTATGTACGGCCACGTTGTTCACGCCGATGGTATGGCTGGCCGGATCAAAGGGCATGCAGTCCCGGCCAATGCGCAGCAGGGTGGGGAAACGGTCCCGGAGAACTGCCCGGCGAAAAGCGGCGTATTCCTGGGGCAAGCGGCTGCCTGCCAGCTCCTCCGGACTGGCCCAATGAGGGTCCAGCAGGGGGTCAAAGGGGCAGAAGTTCCGCTCTTGGGCCAGGAGCCACTCCAAAAGTTGCAGATAGAACTCCATGGCGGTCCGCTCTTTTGTGGTGACCAGGGGGCGGGATGGATTTGGGAACAGGCCTGCGGCCAGGGTTTCGTAGCAGAAACGAAGCCACCCCTCCTCCGGCTCCGGGCAGAGCTGGTCCAGAATCGGTCGGCAGAGCGTCAGCAGCGGGCCGCACTGGGTCCGCTGGCCCTGGAACTGCTGCATCCTCTCTTCAAAATGACAGGCCTGGAGCAGATGGAGGAATCCCCTCCGGTTCAGGCCCAGACGGCGGGCAAAGGAGTTGGAGAGGCTGTCTACCAATGGGGTCAGGTCAAAGCGTTTGTCCATGGAAGGTCCTCCTTGGTGTTGATACCACCATTATGCATGCCGGAAGGGGAAAAGTCAACCAATTGGATGACGATCGCTTCTCCAATCGGCCTGGTTTTCCAATCCATGGACGGGGTGGACCAAAGCAATGCATCTGGAGCCGTGCCGGATCCGGAGGGGGCAACCAATGTTAGGTTGCCATAGGGGACCTATGTGTTTGTCTGGGGTAGGTGTTACGAATTCGCCGTGGATGGGATGGAAACGCATCGTGTTTCCGCTGGGCGGACACATAGGTCCGCCCCTACGGCGGATGGGGAAGGTGGGCGGAAATTGTCGGACATATTTTGTCATTTGAATGCCATATTTTGGTGTAAAATTGGGAATATTCTACGTCAACCCCGCAGAATCTGGCTATGTACTGTGCTGCGATATCATCGTAGGGGCGGACCTATGTGTCCGCCCGGCGGAAACATCGTACGGGTTCCAACCCGTGTGGGGCGAATCCGCAATGCCTTCCACAGGCGAACACACGGCTCCTCGCTTACCTTGGAAAAACAGGAAAGGCTGCTGCAATGGGACCGGGGGTGGGTCCGTGGGTTGCAGCAGCCGGAGGGGTGGCGGGGGCGGGGCGTTATACGCCGCCGGTGACGAAACGCACCACATAGTGCTGCATTTCCTCTTTGGAGGGGATTCCCTTGGCGTCTTCAATCAACTGGCGCTGGGCTTCCTCTTCCAGGGCGCCGTATTTCTCCATAGCGCCTGGATATTGTAGCATGGCCATGCCCAGGCCCATGGGTACGCCTTCAGGAAACAGGGGACGGTCCGGTCCTTCCATCGTTTGCAGTTCCTCCTTTCCTGTTTCCCTCAGCTTGCCCAGTTTCCATGAAATGATGCGGCTAGATGAGAGCCAACAGCGCGTCCAGAGAAAATGCCGGATCGTAGAGGAAGGCCTCTTCCAGGGCGGCTTCATTCTCCCCGTCGTGCTCTACCTCTTTGGAATAGAGCTGATGGAGCCGGATCCGGAATTCCTGGGACAGCGTGCCGGTTTTGGAGCGGTGGACGGCCTGCAAATATCGGGTTACGGCCCAGGCGGCTGCCAATTTTTGCAATTTTAACACACAATCCCAATCCGAAACCGCCTGCAGCCAGTACCGGTAGAGGTAGTATGTCCCCAGATTCCGCAGTTCCAGCCCAGAATCCGGCGTCTCCAGCCCGGCGAAGTGGCAGGTAGTGACCGGGGTAGCCAGGGCTTCCTCCAGAAGGGCCTGCCACGCGGGGGTCAGGATTTCCAAACCGCGATGCAGTTGGAGCAGGGGCCGGAAATCGCCTGGGGATTCGGCGCGGAACCGGGAGAGAAATTCCGCTTCCTGCCAGGGCTCCGGAGCTTGCCCGTCCAACAGGGCCTGGAACCGGCTCCCGGTGGCCAGGCACAGGGCCAGACCCTCCCGGCTGGATAAATCCTGCCGCCACAGAAGCTCCAAGAGGGTACTGCGGGCGGAGACCAGCTCCAGAAGGAACGCCCAGTCACATTCGGCCGCTTGGGGATCTCCCGGCTCACCCTGGGTCTCCAGGGTCCAGGGGCCGGACTGGGTGAGAATCTGACGGGCGGCCTCGGGGCAGGCCAGGGTGAGGCCGTATTCCGTGAACACGCCGTAATCCTGGGTGAGCCGCGGGAACTTCCGGCAGGTGGCGCAGGGGGCCTCCGGTCCCAATTCCAGCTCCAGCCTGCACAGGTGCTCATGGGTCCAGAAGGGGCAGTGACCGTCCGCCATGGTGAAAATCCGGTCTCCGTCGGCGTCTATGGTCATGGCTTCCCGCAGCGCGCTCCCCAGGGGGCCGGGCAGACGGCGGTAAAAGGCGGCGGCATCGTCGTCCACCACCACCTCCCAGCCCACGCAGCAGCTGTCCGGGCAGGCGGAGGCCATGCAGCGGAAGCGTTTGTAAAAGGGCGGATAGATTTGGAGCAAACAGGGTCCCTCCCATGTGTTTTTCGCCATTGTATCACGGGGGGACTGGGGTGTAAAGTTCGGCATTTGCGTGTTGTCCCGGAGAATGGAAGAATTTCTATTGACTTCAGACCGGGGGTGTTATAAACTGTACAGGTAAGTGCATATTGTCTGTCTCAGCCGGAAACGGCGCATGGAATGGGGTGAAAGGCCCTGCGAGTCGGTCACTGTGAAGCCTTTTGAAGGATAAGTCAGATACATGGAGACAGGGCAGCGTTTCTGCCAGAACCATGGAACGTAGAATCGGAATTCGGATCTCCGGCGGCAGAGGCCGCCGGAGATTTTTGCGTGACAGGCGGCAGATGACAACAGGGCTTGAAGCCAAGGAGGAACTCTGCATTGGAAGAGAAAAAAGCGCTTTTGGTGGTGAGCTTCGGCACATCCCACCACGACACCCGGGAAAAGACCATCGACCGCATTGAGGCCCATCTGGCCCACGCCTTCCCGGACCGGAGGGTATACCGGGCTTGGACCAGCGGAATGATCATCCGGAAGCTCCGGCAGGAGGGGCTGGAGATTGACACCGTGTCAGACGCCCTGGAGCGGATGCTGGCCGATGGCGTCACCGACGTGGTGGTCCAGCCCACCCATTTGCTCAACGGCGTGGAAAACGACGCCATGCTCCGGGAGACGGAGGGGTTCCGGAAGCGGTTCTGGCGGCTCCGGATTGGCGCGCCGCTCCTGACCGCCCAAGAGGACTTGGAGAAAATGGCTGGGATCCTGACGGAGCAATTCCCACATCTGCAAGAGGAGGAGGCGGTGCTTTTCATGGGCCATGGGACGGAGCACCACGCCGACGCCGTGTATGCCGCCTTGGATTATCGGTTCAAGGATATGGGAAAGGACCGGTTCTATATGGCCACGGTGGAGGGGTATCCCACCCTGGAGCAGGCTCTGCGGCAAATGGAGACCCAGCCGGGACTGAAGCGGGTGTATCTGGTTCCCTTTATGATTGTAGCCGGAGACCATGCAAAACACGACATGGCCGGGGACGAGCCGGACTCTTGGAAGAGCCTGGTGGCCCAGGCGGGCTATGAGCCCCGGTGCATCTGCCGGGGGCTGGGGGAGCTGGAGGCGGTCTGGGAGCTTCTGGAGGACCATGTCCGGCAGGCAGAGGCCCGGCCGGACGCTCCACAACGGGGGAAGCTCACCGGCGTGGGCGTTGGCCCGGGAGATCCGGAGCTTTTGACGCTGAAGGCCCTGAAGCGGATTCAGGCGTGTGATCTGCTGATTCTGCCGGACTCCGACCGGGGCGACTGCGTGGCTCTGCGAATTGTGGAGAAGGCCTGGCCTGGGGTGATGGACAAGCCGTCCCTGTCTGTGTCCATGCCCATGACCCACGACAAGGTCCGCATGGCCGAAAGCCATCGGGCGGCGGCAGAGCGTATCGAGCGGCAGCTGGATGATGGCAAAAACGTGGTGTTCCTCACCCTGGGAGATCCCACGGTGTATTCGACGTATTTCTATGTGCACAAGCGGGTCTTGGCCGACGGCTACGAGGCGGAAATCGTCCCCGGTGTGCCCTCCTTCTGCGCGGGGGCGGCCAAGCTGGGCCAGAGCCTGGGAGAGGGAGCGGAGATGATCCACATCATCCCCTCCAGCCACGGCGTGGAGCGGGGGCTGGACCTGCCGGGTGTGAAGATTTTGATGAAAGCAGGCTCCAAAATGGGCCGGGTGAAGGAGCTGCTGCTGGAGCGGGACATGGAGGTATCCATGGTGGAAAACTGCGGCATGGACACGGAGCGCTGCTTCCGGAGTGCGGCGGAGATTCCCGAGGACGCCGGATACTTCTCCCTGCTCATTGCCCGGGACAAAGGAGAGAACCGATGATTCATTTTGTAGGCGCCGGTTCCGGCGCAGTGGACCTGATTACGGTCCGGGGCCAGAGACTGTTGAGTCAGGCCGACCTCATCATCTATGCAGGGTCCCTGGTGAACCCTGCCCTTTTGGAAGGGGCAAAGCCCGGCTGCCAGGTGCTGGACAGCGCCAGAATGACCCTGGAAGAGGTGCTGGAGGCCATGCTGGAGGCGGAGCGGGCCGGAAAGATGACGGTGCGCCTGCACACCGGGGACCCCTGTGTCTATGGGGCCATCCGGGAGCAGATGGATCTGCTGGATGAAGCGGGGGTGGCCTATGACGTGTGCCCTGGGGTCAGCTCCTTCTGCGGCGCCGCATCTGCCCTCAACCTGGAATACACCCTGCCGGGGGTGAGCCAGAGCGTGATCATCACCCGTATGGCGGGAAGAACTCCGGTGCCAGAACGGGAATCCATCGAATCCTTCGCCGCCCATGGGGCCAGCATGGCCATTTTTCTCTCCACAGGCATGCTGGAAGAGCTCTCCAGCCGCCTCATAGCGGGAGGATATGCAGAAGACACCCCGGCGGCCATTGTCTACAAGGCCACCTGGCCCGACGAAAAGACCTGTGTCTGCACCGTGGGGACCCTGGCCGAGACCGCCCGAGAGGCGGGAATTACCAAGACGGCCCTCATCCTGGTGGGCCAGGCGGTGGCCCACCGGCGCTATAACCGGTCGGAGCTGTACCACCCCGCCTTTACCACGGGCTTCCGGGAAGCGAAGCAATGAGCGTTTGGATTGTGGCCTTTACCCTCCGGGGGGCAAACCTCGCGGCTTATCTGAAGCGGACGCTGCCTGGGGCCCGGGCGTTTAGTATGGCAAAGTATGCGGCCCAGGCCGGGACAGAGCCTGTAGAGCGGTTGGCGGACTGGCGCCGCATGGCCTGGGAGCAGGCGGAGGGCCTGGTGTTTGTGGGGGCGGCGGGGATTGCGGTGCGCTCCATTGCGCCCCTTTTGCGAAGCAAGACCACAGATCCTGCCGTGGTGGTGGTGGATGAGGCGGGGCAGTTTGCCATCTCCCTAGTCTCCGGCCACATGGGCGGAGCCAACGAGCTGGCCCGCCAGGTGGCATCCTGCCTGGACGCCACACCGGTGGTGACCACGGCCACGGATGTGAATGGAAAATTTGCCGTGGACGTATTTGCCGTAAAAAACGGCCTGGCCATTGGGTCCATGAGGCGGGCTAAGGAGATTTCCGCCGCCATCCTGGCGGGCCGGCCGGTGGGTATCCACACGGCGTATTCTCTGGAGGGGGAGGTTCCCCCGGAGCTGACCCCGGGCCAGGTCCAGGAGGAGAATGTGGAGATTGGCTTCCGCGCCCGGTATCCGGGCAGCCTCCTCCTGATTCCCCGGCAGGTTTATCTGGGGCTGGGCTGCCGGAGGGGGACGACGGTTCAGGCAATTGCCCATGGGGTGGAGGCTGCGCTGAGCGCCCACGGGATTCCCCGGTGCGCCGTGGTGGGGGCGGCCAGCATCGACCTGAAGGCCTGTGAGCCGGGCCTTCTGACCTGGGCCCGGGAAGCGCGGCTTCCGCTGACCTTCTACGCCGCCGAAACCCTCCGGCGGGCCCAGGGGGAGTTTTCCTCCTCAGAATTTGTGAAATCCGTCACCGGCGCAGACAATGTATGCGAGCGGGCGGCGGTGCTGGCCGCTGGGGGCGGCCGGATTTTGGTGAAAAAACAGGCGGCAAACGGGGTGACCGTAGCCGCTGCGGAGAAAGAAATGAGGATTGTCCTATGAAGAAAGTGATGGTTGTGGGCATCGGCCCCGGGGCGTATGAGCAGATGACCATCCGGGCGGCGAACGCCCTCCGGGAGGCCCAGGTGATTGTGGGCTATACGGTTTATGTGGACCTGGTCCGGGACCATTTCCCCGGCAAGCGCTTCCTCACCACCCCCATGACCCAGGAGGCGGAGCGGTGTGAGCTGGCCTTCCAGGAGGCCATGGAAGAGCAAGCAGTCGCCATGATCTGCTCCGGCGACGGGGGGGTCTATGGCATGAGCGGCCTCATCTATGAGGTGGGCCAGAAGTACCCCCAGGTGGAGATTGAAGTGATTCCCGGGGTGACGGCGGCCATGAGCGGCGGCGCGGTGCTGGGCGCGCCCCTCATTCACGACTTTGCCGTGATCAGCCTCAGCGACCTTCTCACCCCCTGGGAGAAAATTGAAAAGCGGCTTCTGGCTGCGGCGGAGGCGGACTTTGCCATCTGCCTGTACAACCCCTCCAGCCGGAAGCGGAAGGACTATCTCCGCCGGGCCTGTGACCTGCTGCTCCGGTTCCGCAGCCCCGAGACGGTCTGCGGAACGGTGCGCAACATCGGGCGGCCGGGAGAGGCTGCCCAGGTATGCACCCTGGCCCAGCTCCGGGAGCTGGAGACGGACATGTTTACCACCGTCTTTGTGGGCAACTCCCAGACCAGGGCCTTGGGGGGCCATATGGTGACCCCCAGAGGATACCGGCTATGAGAAAAGCCCTGCTTTTTTCCGGCACCAGCGACGGCAGCCGCCTGGCCCTGTGCCTGGCGGGGCGGGGCTGGCTGGTGACGGTGTGTACCGCCACGGAGTATGGGGAGCGTTCCGCCCCCCGCCATGCCAACATCCGGGTTCATGCCGGGCGCATGGACCGGGCAGAGATGGAGGCCTTCCTGGCGGCGGATACGTTTGAAGTGGTGATCGACGGCACCCACCCCTATGCCCAGGCGGTTTCGGAGAACCTCCGTGGGGCCTGCCAGGCCCGGAATCTGCCCCTTTTGCGGCTCCTGCGCCGGGACCAGAGCCGGGAGGGGGTGGTGGAGGTGTCCACCACCGAGGAGGCCGCCCAGTTTTTAAACACCGTCACCGGCAACGTGCTCCTCACCACAGGGAGCAAGGAGCTGGCGGCTTATGGAGCTGTGACCGACCAGAGCCGCCTGTACGCCCGGGTGCTTTCTACGGAGGAGTCCGTGGCTCAGTGCCGGGCCCTGGGCTTTGAGGGCCGGCGGCTCATGGCGATGCAGGGCCCCTTTTCCGAGGAGCTGAACCTGGCTAGGCCCAGGGAAATTCATGCCCGCTGGCTGG
>ERZ856578.6521-NODE-6521-length-13127-cov-8.588276_pt1 | contig 13127 bp, 15 predicted proteins | sample MGYA00514384_ERZ856578 | MGnify/ENA primary metagenome ERZ856578 (study PRJEB29103, sample SAMN06111958) | human gut metagenome | biome: human gut; feature: ankylosing spondylitis patient; material: healthy_person | host: Homo sapiens | place: China:Hangzhou...
ATACGCATTTTCAACCCGTTTGTCAACGCCTTTTTTCCTTTTTCTTCCCTTTCGGCCTTTTTACCAATTTCTACCCCACCTTCTTCCCACTTTTACCATCCTCTTTACCTCTAATTTGTACAATAGGTATGACTTCCGCGAGGAAACACGGTCAAATCTCAAAAAATCGGTTGGAATCCTGTGGAGCCTGCGCCCGATCGGTATTCGGGATAGGTGGGAAGTCTTCTCTCTAATATGTAAATGGTATAGCTGCTTAATCTTCATCCGCCTTTTCGCGGGAGCGCAGCCATTGTTCAGCCGCCTCCGCCGTTTTCACCAGATAGCGAATCGTTTCCGCCGGGTAATGCCCCACAGCGGTCTCCCCGGTAACCATGACGGAGGAGGCGCCATCCACCACCGCATTGAAAATGTCGCTGACCTCCGCCCGGGTGGGAACCGGACTATTCTCCATGGAGGCCAGCATTTGCGTCACCACCATAAAGGGCTTTCCAGCGGCGCAGCACCGCGCCGCAATCCGCTTCTGGAGGGCCGGAAGCTCCCACAGCGGGACCGCGTTCCCCAAATCTCCCCGGGCAATAACTATCTCGTCACAGGCCGGAAGGAGTTCGTCCAACTGTCCCACACCATCTAAATTTTCGATTTTCGCAAACAACCTGATCTGCCTGCCGCCATTAGCGTCCAACGCCTGCCGCACCGCCAGCAGGTCCGCCCGGTCCCGCACAAAGGGCTGCATCACGCCGGTGACACCGTATTCCGCCGCACAACGGATGTTTTCCATGTCAGCCTCTGTCAAAGCCGGTGGGCGCAGGCCCCGCACGCCCGGCAGCGCAATGCTTTTGCGCCCCCGCAGCGTACCGCCCCGCTCCACCCGGGCGCACACGGAGGCTCCACGGTTCTCCGTTACAGTCAGCAGCAGCTTTCCGTCATCCAACAGCACGGTCTGTCCCGGCTCCAGATACGGAAGAAGCCGTGCCGGTACGGGAATGCCGCCCTGTCCCAGCATAATTGGGCTCCCCTCTGTCAGCTCCACCGGCATTTCCATGGACCCTACCCGCAGCTCCGGCCCTTGCAAATCCACTAACAGCTTTGCCGCCACGCCGACACGCCCCGCTGCCTCGTGAAAGGCCGCCAACTGCGCCGAGGCACCCTTCAGCGTCACATGGGACAGGTTCAGGCGCATACCGGTCATACCAGCCTCAAACATTTCCGCAAGGCAATCGACCGAGGCACAGGCCGGGCCCAGTGTTCCGTAATACTCCATAGCAGGCATTTCCCTTCTCCGGCCTCTGGCCGGTCCTTTTTATTTATAATTGAATCCCATTATACCGAACCGCCGCGCTTTTGCAAGAAGATCCGCGAAGCGGCCCCTGATTTGACATGGATTTTACATAGGTTGTCTTTTTCATTTTACATGGCACCGCTACACTGATAAGCGTACCGAGGAGTGAATCCCGAATATCTGAAAAGAGGAAGAACAACATGAAAAAGACACTTGCATTGCTTTTAACACTGGCCCTGAGCATGGCCGCTCTCACCGGCTGCGGCTCCAAGACGGACGCCCCTGCCGCTGACAGCACTGACTCCACCACCGGAACCGAGACGCCTGCCGCCCTGTCCGGCAGCGTGTCCACTAACGGCTCCACTTCCATGGAGAAGGTCATCGGCATTCTCAGTGAGCAGTTCATGGCGGACAACAGCGGCGTTTCCGTCACCTATGACCCCACCGGCTCCGGCGCGGGCATTGAGGCCGCCTCCAACGGCTCCGCCGACATCGGCCTTTCCTCCCGTGCCCTGAAGGACGAGGAGACCGCCGGCGGCCTGACCGGCACCACCGTGGCGCTGGACGGTATCGCTGTCATCGTCAACGCGGGCAGCAAGGTGGAGGACCTGAGCGTGGAACAGATCGCCCAGATCTTCACCGGTGAGATCACCGACTGGAGCGAGGTGGGCGGCGAGGCCGGCACCATCTCCTGCATCGGCCGCGAGGCTGGCAGCGGCACCCGGGACGGTTTTGAGTCCATCACCAACACCAAGGACGCCTGCAAGTTGGATCAGGAGCTGACCTCTACCGGCGGCGTCATTGAAGCGGTGGCTGGCAATCCCAACGCCATCGGCTATGCCTCCCTCTCCGCTGTGGAGGGCAAGGATACCATCAAGGCTCTGACCGTGGGCGGCGTGGCCTGCACTGAGGAAACTGTTCTGGACGGAAGCTATGCCATTCAGCGTCCCTTCGTGCTGGTGACCCGCACCGGCGAGGCCCTGTCTCCTGCCGCTCAGGCGTTCTTCGACTTCGCTACGTCCTCCGCTGCCAATGACCTCATCAAGTCCGCCGGTGCGGTTCCCGTAGCAGCTGCTCAATAAATTGATCAGCTGCAAAGGATTTCAGCCAAAGGCTGAAATCCGGGTGATTAAAAAAATGCAGGAAACCCCTCTTGGGTTTCCCGCACACACCCTTCCTTACCGCAGCTTGACAACTCTCCGCCTCCATCCGCCGCTGTGGGTGGAGGCTGTTCCCATGAAAACGAAGAAAGGAGCCTTATATGGACTCTGACGCAATTCTGACCGCCGTAAACGCAGCGGAGAGCATGGTAAATGCCCCCCATGAGCCGGAGCGGAGCAGCTACCGCGCCCGAAAGGCCATGGAGGAAGTGATTCACCTGATCTTCCTGCTCTGCGGCATTGTGGCGGTGGCCTTTGTGCTGCTTATCAGCCTGTATCTGATTCTCTCCGGCCTGCCTGCCATCCGGGAGATCGGCCTGTTCAAATTTCTGTTGGGCCGGGTCTGGGACCCCACGAATACCACCACCGGCGCACAGTTCGGCATTCTGGCCTTTATCCTCACCTCTGTGTACGGCACTGCCGGGGCGATTGTGGTGGGCGTACCGGTGGGTCTGATGACCGCCATGTTCTTGGCCAAGGCCGCGCCGCCGCGGCTGGCAGCCGTGATTCGCACTGCCGTGCAGCTTTTGGCGGGAATCCCTTCTGTAGTGTACGGCCTTGTGGGCATGATCGTGCTGGTGCCTGCCATTCAGAAGGCGTTCAGCCTCGGCTCCGGCGCCTGTCTGCTGGCGGCCATCATCGTGCTGGCCATCATGATTCTGCCCTCTATCATCAACGTATCGGAAACGGCGCTGCGGGCCGTTCCCCGGGAGTATGAGGAGGCCAGTCTGGCGCTGGGTGCCACGGAAACGGAAACATGGTTCCGCGTCAGTCTTCACGCCGCCCGCAGCGGTGTGGCTACCGCGGTGGTGCTGGGCGTGGGCCGGGCCATCGGCGAGGCCATGGCCATCATCATGGTGGCAGGCAACGTGTCCAATATGCCGGGTCTGTTCACACCGGTGCGCTTTCTCACCACCGGCATCGTCTCCGGCATGGCCTACGCCCGGGTGGGGAGTCTTTATCATCAGGCGCTTTACTCCATCGCGCTGGTGCTGTTTCTATTTATCATGCTCATCAATGTATTTTTAAATGTGTGCGTCAAGCGCAGAAAGGAGGGCTGACATGGACCAGCATCTTTCTCCCCGCCGCAGGGCCTATGATCTGGGGCTGCGCCTGTGCATGATTTTCTGCGCCGGTGTGACCTGCGCCCTGCTGATCTTTCTCATCGGCTATATCTTCTGCCGGGGCCTTCCCAATCTGACATGGGACCTGCTCTCCGGCCAGACCAGCTATATTCAAAATACCATCGGCATCCTGCCGAATATCCTGAACACGCTCTATATTATTTTCGTGTCCATGGTCATCGTTCTGCCGCTGGGCGTAGGCGCCGCCGTATACCTGACGGAATACGCGGAGAACCGGCGGCTGGTGAGCCTCATTGAGTTTGCCGCCGAGACCCTCACCGGCATCCCCTCCATTATTTTCGGACTGGTGGGAATGCTGCTGTTCGTACAGAAAATGAATTTGCAGGCGGGCATTCTGGCCGGCGGATTGACGCTGGTGGTCATGATTCTGCCTACCATCCTCCGCACCACGCAGGAAAGCCTCAAGACCGTCCCCCAGTCCTACCGGGAGGGGGCGCTGGGGCTGGGCGCCGGAAAATGGCGCATGATCCGCACCGTGGTGCTCCCCAACGCCATTGACGGAATCGTCACCGGCTGCATTCTGGCCGTGGGCCGCATTGTGGGTGAGAGTGCCGCGCTGCTGTACACCGCAGGCTTTGGTCTGGTGCTCAGCAGCTTTGTCAAGGCGCTGCACACCTCCTCCGCCACGCTGACGGTGGCGCTGTACGTCTACGCCAACGAGCGGGGCGAAACGGCGGTGGCCTTTTCCATCGCCTCCATCCTGATGCTGCTGACCCTGCTCATCAACCTTTCCGCCGCCCTGCTGGGCCGGAAGCTGAAAAAGAATTGAGGATACCTATGGAACCTATATTGGATGTAAAAAACCTGAACCTCTGGTACGGCCAGACCCACGCTCTCCGGGACGTGTCCATCGCAATTCCACCCCACGAGATCACTGCCTTCATCGGTCCCTCCGGCTGCGGAAAATCCACGTTTCTGCGGACGCTGAACCGCATGAATGACCTCATCCCTTCCGTGCGAATCACCGGCGAGGTAGACTTTCACGGACAGAATATCTATGACGGCGCCGTGGACCCCACATGGCTCCGCAAGCGCATCGGCATGGTCTTTCAAAAGGCCAATCCCTTCCCCATGAGCATTTATGACAACGTGGCCTACGGCCCCCGGACCCACGGCATCCGCAGCCGCGCCAAGCTGGATGAGCTGGTGGAGCGCTCTCTGCGCTCTGCCGCTATCTGGGACGAGGTAAAGGACCGGCTGAAGAAAAGCGCGCTGGGCCTCTCCGGCGGCCAGCAGCAGCGGCTGTGCATCGCCCGGGCGCTGGCCGTGGAGCCGGAGATTTTGCTCATGGACGAATCCACCAGTGCACTGGACCCCATCTCCACCTCCAAAATTGAGGACCTGGCCGTGGAGCTGAAAAAGGACTACACTGTGGTCATGGTGACCCACAATATGCAGCAGGCCGCCCGCGTTTCCGACAACACCGCGTTTTTCCTGCTGGGCGAGCTGGTGGAATTTGGAAAGACCGAGCGCCTGTTCTCCACTCCCTCCGACAAGCGGACGGAGGACTACATCACCGGGAGGTTCGGATAACATGAGAAACCGTTTTGACGAACAGTTGGCCCAGCTCAACCACGAGATGATCGAAATGGGCGCGCTGTGCGAGGAGGTCATCGCGCTGGCCTCCAAGGCCCTGACAGAGAGCGACCGGACGCTGGCGAAAAAGGTCGCGCCGGTGGACAGTGAGATCGACCGCAAGGAGCGGGACATTGAGAGCCTTTGTCTGCGGCTGCTGCTCCAGCAGCAGCCCGTGGCCCGGGACCTGCGGCAGATCTCCGCCGCTTTGAAAATGATCACCGACATGGAGCGAATCGGCGATCAGGCAGAGGACATTGCCGAGATCATCGCCTTTTTGGAGGACCGACAGGCGGAAAATGACGCCGTTTTCCGTGAAATGGCCCGGGCCGTGATTCAAATGGTGACGGAAAGTGTAGACGCCTATGTAAAATGTGATATAATCTTAGCGAAAAAGGTCATTGCCGATGACGATTACGTGGATGACTGCTTCGCCCGCATCAAGCAGAGCCTCATCAGCCGCATTGCCGCTGCGCCCACAGAGGGCGAATACGCCCTTGACCTGCTGATGATCGCCAAATACTATGAGCGAATCGGAGACCACGCCACCAACATTGCCGAGTGGGTCATCTACTCCGTCACCGGCGTGCACAAGGACGAAATCACTCTGACATAAGGAGAAGCGTATGATCTGGTGCGTAGAGGACGATGCCGGGATTCGGGAGATCGAGCTGTATGCCCTGAACTCCACCGGCTTGGGTGCCCGGGGCTTTGAGGACGGAGCCGCCTTCTGGGAGGCTTTGCAGACCGAGACCCCGGAGCTGGTGCTGCTGGACGTCATGCTGCCGGGGGAGGACGGTGTTTCCCTGCTGCGGCGGATGAAGGCCTCCCCTAATTTCCGGGATATTCCCGTCGTCATGGCCACGGCCAGGGGCGCGGAATATGACAAGATTCAAAGCCTTGACCTCGGGGCGGACGACTATCTGGTAAAGCCCTTCGGCGTGATGGAGATGGTCTCCCGGGTCAAGGCGGTGCTGCGGCGCTGCAGGCCGCAGGAGACCGGGCACGTTCTCTCCGCCGGCGGCATTTCCCTTGACCCGGAACGCCGCACCGTTACAGTGGAGGGGCAGCGGGTGCAGCTCACCTATAAGGAATTTGAGCTGCTGCGGCTGTTCCTCTCCCGCCCCGGCATGGCCTTCACCCGGGAGCAGCTCTACACTCAGGTTTGGGACATGGCCTACATGGATGACAGCCGCACGCTGGATATGCACATCCGTACGCTCCGCCAAAAGCTGGGTAACTGCGGGCGGCTCATTGAAACGGTGCGGAATGTGGGCTACCGGCTGGAGGCGACCCCATGACCGGAAAAATCTTCCGCTCCGCGCTGGGCGCGTCCTTGACGGTGCTGCTGGCGGCGCTGCTGGTGTTCTCCGGCTGCCTGTATGGGTATTTCGGCTCCGTGTGGGAGCAGCAGCTCCGGGAGGAGCTGCGCCTCGCGGCTTCTGCGGTGGAGACAGAGGGCGATGATTACCTTTCCTCCCTGCCCACCGGCACGGCCTGCCGCTTTACATGGGTAGCGCCGGACGGAACCGTGCTCCGCGACACGCAGGCAGACGCCGCCTCCATGGAAAACCACGCCCAGCGGGAGGAGATCCGGCAGGCCCTGACTACCGGCAGCGGCAGCAGTGTCCGCTATTCCGACACGCTGACGGAAAAGACCGTTTATGAAGCCGTGCGCCTGTCCGACGGGTCTGTACTGCGAATTGCAGGCAGCCAGAAAACCGTGGGAATGCTGGTGCTGGGGCTGCTCCACGCGGTTATCGCCGTAGCGCTGCTGGCGGCAGGGCTGTCCGCCCTGCTGGCAAGCCGCGCCGCAAAGCGGGTAGTGGCTCCTCTGAACCAACTCGATTTGGAGCACCCGCTGAAAAATGACGCCTACGATGAGCTCTCCCCCCTTCTCAGCCGCATTCACGCCCAGCAGCAGACGCTGCATCGACAGGCCCGGGACCTGGAACGGCGGCAGGACGAATTTGAGCAGATCACCGACAGTATGCGGGAGGGGCTGCTGCTTTTGGGGCAGGACCACCGCATTCTCAGCATCAACCCTGCCGCGCAGACGCTGTTCGGTACGGACCGGAGCTGTATCGGCCGGGATTTTCTGACGGTGGACCGCCGCAGTGACATCAGCGCCGCCGTGGATGCCGCCTTGACACAGGGACACGCCCAGCTCCGGCAGCAGCGGCAGGGCCGGGAATACCAGATCGACCTGAGCCGAATCGACTCCGGCGGCGAGGTCTTCGGCGCTGTGCTGCTGGCCTTTGACGTCACAGAACAGGCAGAGGCGGAGCGGATGCGCCGGGAGTTTACCGCCAACGTCTCCCACGAGCTGAAAACGCCGCTGCAATCCATTATCGGCAGCGTGGAGCTGCTGGAAAATGATTTGGTGCAGCCGGAAGACCGTCCCCGCTTCTTAGGGCGCATCCATCAGGAGGCCCAGCGGCTGGTGTCCCTCATCAACGATATTCTGGGGCTTTCTCAGTTGGACGAGGGCGCGGCCATGCCGAGAGAATCGGTGTCGCTGCTCTCGCTGGCGCAGGAGGCTGCCGCCTCCCTGTCCGCCGCGGCGCAGGCGCAGAACGTCACGCTGACCGTCAACGGCACGGCGGGAACCCTTACCGGTGTGCGGCGGCTTTTGAGCGAGACTGTCCGCAACCTCTGTGAAAACGCCGTGAAGTACAATGTCCCCGGCGGCAGCATCACCGTTACAGTAGCAGAAACACCCCGAGCTGTGACGCTGACTGTGGCGGACACCGGCATCGGCATCCCCCCGGCAGATCAAAGCCGGGTCTTTGAGCGGTTCTACCGGGTGGACAAGAGCCATTCCCGGGCCATCGGCGGCACGGGGCTGGGGCTTTCCATCGTCAAGCACGCCGTTGCCTGCCATCACGGCACCGTCCAACTGGACAGCACACCGGGACAGGGCACGGTCATTACCGTGACGCTCCCCAAGGACGCCGCCTGACCTGCCGCATTTTCTGTTTTCTCACCTTCCCCGGCAGCCATTCCGCTGCCGGGGATTTTCTGCGTCCTTCTTCAGCAAAGGTGTACAATAAAAGCGCGCTGTTTTTGTCGGACTCACACGAGTTTTGTCCAAGTAAGCTCCTTTTGCACGCCGCTTTCCTCACCCTCCTACGTCAATGCAAAATTTGACATCATCTGTCCTTGTTTTTTCTTGACAGATGGACATTATAATGTCATAATATTTTTTGAAAAGTGACATCATAATGTCAACTCCGCTCATATCCTGTCGAACCGGCTTGGGCGGACCGTGCAAAGGAGGGAACCATGGAGGACAAGAAGGTAAAGCTGCTGGTATACGCCACAGAGTCGGAGCGCACCCGCATCAAGCTGGCCGCTACCCGGCTGGGCATGAGCATGACCCAGTTCATGCTGGACAGCATCATGGAGCAGGTCTCCAGCGTGGAGGACCTTGAAAAGAAAGGTGAGGCGCTATGAAAACCATCGCCATCATGAACCAGAAGGGCGGCACCGGAAAGACCACCTCCGCCATCAATCTGGCCGGTGAGCTGGTACGCCGGGGGAAAAAGGTCCTCATTGTGGACATGGACACCCAGGGCAACGCCACCAGCAATTTGGAGCTGACCGAGGTTCCCAAGATCACGCTGTCGGACATCATCGTGGATAAGGACCACCGAATCCCGGACGCCATCTGCCATACCTCCATCGAGGGGCTGGACCTCATCCGGGGCGGCTCCCTGCTGGCGCCGGCCCTTGCCGCCATGCAGGAGATGCCCTTTGGCCGGGACATGACCCTCAAGCGGCTGGTGCCGCAGATTCCCAAGGACTATGACTTCGTTTTCTTCGACTGCTCCCCCTCGCTGGAGAGCCTGTTCAACATCAATGTGCTGGTCGCCGTGCAGTACATCCTCATTCCTATCAAGGTGGACAAGAACTCCATCGAGGGCTACAACGTCATGCTGGAAACCGTGCAGAACGTCCGAGAGCTGGTGAATCCCGACATCCGCGTGCTGGGTATTTTCATGACCGCCGTGGAGACCGGCGCCTCGCTGGACCGGGAAATGATCGCGAATTTCCCGCAAATGCTGCCGGAGCTGGCGTTCCACAGCTACATTCGCAAAAATATCGACGTAAAAAAGGCCCCGCTGGCGCTGAAGCCCCTGTGCTTCTACTCCCCCCGCTGCACCGCCACGGAGGACTACGCCGCGCTCTGCGGCGAAATGCTGGAACGAATGGAGGGCTGAGGACATGGCATCGAAAAAATCCCCGTCCATTTTCGGGACGCTGCAAAAGACCGCGGACAACGCCGCCGCAGTGAACGGTGAGTTTGTCCGGCAGCTCCGGGTGGACGCGCTGGAGGAAAATCCCATGAACCGCTTCTCCATGGCGGAGGACGCACAGTTTCGGGCCACCATGGACAGCGTGGAAAAGGACGGATTTTTAGAAGATATCATCGTGACCCCCGCTGAGGCCGAGGGGAAATACCGCATCATCAGCGGACACCGCCGGGTCCGGGCTGCCAAAAAGCTGGGAAAGGTCACTGTCCCCTGCAAGGTGCGGCACTACCATGACCGGCTGGAGGAGCTGCGGGCCCTGATGGGCACGAACCTGCACCGCCGGAACGTCTCCCCCTTTGACATGGCCCGGCAGCTTGAAACGCTGCGTGAGGTGCTGCGGGAGGAGGACCGCCTGCCGGAAAACGTAAAGGAGCAGGCGGAGATGATGGCGTCACAGACGGAGCTCTCCCGTGCCACGGTGGAGCGGTATCTTGACCTTCTGAATTTGGATGACACCCTCACCGGCTGGGCCGAGGGCGGAAAAATGACCATGACGGACGCCTATGAGCTGGCCCGCCGAAGCAACGCCCACCTCTACCCCATTGTGGAGGACTTCGTGGATAAGGCCGGGGACAAGAGCGACTTCCCCGCCCTCATCCACCGGGCCATTGCCTACGCCAAGGCCGCCGAGCTGCCTGTGACGCCGCCCAAGCCCGTCGCCGCCAACGCGCTGCGGACGGTGGACTCCTTCGGCCGCTCCATCCGGCGCTCCACCGCCCAGCTCCAAAGTCTGAAGCTGGACGCGGAGGACCGGGTCACCGCCCGGAAAAAGCTGGACACCTGCCTTGCAAATTTAGAGGAGCTGCGCCGGACCGTAGAGGCCCTGAAGGCGTCCCTGGACTGAAGCTGAATACCCGGCCGCGCTGTCGGCCGGAAACAGGAGGATGTGCTATGTTTGATGTAAAAAAGGAAGCTGCGGCCCTTTCCGCCGAGCTGGAAACCATTTACAAGGACCTGCACCGCCACCCGGAGATCGGCTATGACGAGCACCGGACCTCCGGCATCATCGCCGATTACCTCCGCGCCTGCGGCATGGAGGTGCAGACCGGCATCGCCATCACCGGCGTGGTGGGAACACTGGATTCCGGCCGCCCCGGCAAAACGCTGCTGATTCGGGCGGATATGGACTGCCTGCAGGTGGAGGAAATGACCGTCTGCGACTACCGCTCCGAAAATCCCGGAAAAATGCACGCCTGCGGCCATGATGCCCATGTGACCATGCTGCTGGGCGCCGCCAAGCTCCTCTCCGCCCATAGAGACGCCTTCCGGGGCAAAATCAAATTCCTCTTTGAGCCCTCGGAGGAAAGCATTCCCGCTTCTATGAAAGAAACCGTCCGCGCCGCCGGATACGATGGCGAGGGCGGCGCAGGCTTTATGATTCAGCAGGGCGTTTTGGAGGGCGTGGACATGGCGCTGGCCCTTCATGTACAGCCCGCCGTCCCTGCCGGAAAGATCCAGATCGCCCGACATGAGGCCACCGCCTCCAGCGATGTGTATGACATCATGCTCACCGGTAAGGGCGGCCACGGCGCCATGCCGGAAAACGCCGTAGACCCGGTGCCCGCCATGGCGGAGCTTATCACCGCCATCCACATGCTCCCCACCCGGGAGGTCAGCTCCATGGAAAACTGCGTCATCTCCATCGGGCAGGTGGAGCTCCCCGGCTCCGTGTGGAACGTGGTGCCGGAGCGCGCCCACATTGTCGGCGGCTTCCGCACGTTCAACAACGATGTCCGGGCCCTGCTGCGCCAGCGCATCCCGGAGCTGGCCGAGGGCATTGCCAAGGCCAACCGCTGCACGGCGGTGTGTACCCAGACCCTCGGCTATGACGCCACCATCAACGATGAGGCCATGGCGCTGGAGGTGAGCCGCACGCTGGAGAACATTGTCGGCGAGGGGAATGTGATTCTCACCAACAAGCCCTTTATGGGCTCCGAGGACTTCGGCTGCTTCACCCAGCACGTGCCGGGCGTGCTGTTCTGGCTGGGCATCGGCACGGGTGAGGACGATAAGCCCCTGCACAATCCGTATTTCAAAATGGATCTGAACGCCCTGCCTGTGGGCACGGCCTGCCATGTCCAGAACGCGCTGCATTTCCTGAAGTAAACACCCCAAATCAAATAAAATTTTAAGGAGAGCTTTTTGAAACAGTTATCTTTATCACTGGATCGTGTGGCCTGACCGGGAGGTCCGGCAAATTCAACACACGCCGCCCCTCCCGAAGCTCGGAAGCATACCGATTCAGGAGGAATATCATGAACCGTGAAAACAAACGGAAGGCCTTTGAAACGGGCTATTATAAGACCCATCCCTGCACCGATTCATTTACCTGCAAGGTCTGCGGACGCCTCTGCACGCCGGAGAACACCGGGGCCAGCACCGTAACCACTGCCCCAACTGCCTTTCCAGCCTCCATGTGGACATAGAGCCGGGAGACCGGGCCGCCGACTGCGGCGGCATCATGAAGCCGGTGGCAGTCTGGGTGCGGAACAATGGCGAGTGGGCCATTATCCACCGCTGCAGGCGCTGCGGAGCTTTCAGCTCCAACCGCGTAGCGGCAGATGACAACCCCATGAAGCTCATGAGCATCGCCCTGCGGCCCCTGTGCCGTCCGCCCTTCCCGCTGGAGCGCATTGAGGAACTCACCGCCCTCATGGGCGGGGAGGGCGGTATGCGGTAAGCATCGTTTCTTGTAAAATCACTTTGAGCGGAGCCGCTGAAAGCGGCTCCGCTCTGCTTTTTCTTTCTTTTATCCGCAGTCCTCTGCCCCGTTTTGCCGCTCCTGCTGATGCAAACAGGTGATTCCTCCGAAAAATCGCATATTTTATGAACAAACAATACTTCTTTTGTGAACATTAGCACTCTCCTATTGACAGTGCTAAAAATGGTGCTATGATAAAGGCGAACTTGAGAGGGGGAGCAAAAAGGTCCCCCGGAGAGCTGCAAAACCGTTTGTTCATGTAGGCAACAGAAGGCTGCGGACGATGAAGTGATTTCCATTGCCGCAGAAATAAAAGAATGGAGGAATGACTTATGCTGCCCAGCATTTTTGGTGAAAATATGTTTGATGATTTCTTCTCTGATCCCTTTGGCATGATGGTGCCCCAGACCCGGGACGCCCTTTACGGTAAGCACGCCAAGAACCTGATGAAGACCGATATCCGGGAGACTGATACCAGCTACGAGCTGGACATCGACCTGCCGGGCTTCAAGAAGGACGAGGTCAGCATCGACCTGAAGGACGGTTATCTGACCATCAGCGCCGCCAAGGGGCTGGACAAGGACGCCGAGGACAAGAAGGGCAAGTACATCCGTCAGGAGCGCTATGCCGGTGCCTGCAGCCGGAGCTTCTACGTGGGCTGGGATGTGGAGCCTGACGAGATCAGCGCCAAGTTTGAAAGCGGCATCCTTCAGATCTCCGTTCCCAAGGAGACCCGGAAGCCCGAGGTCAAGAGCACCTCGGTGAGCATCCAGTAAATGCCAAGCCCTGCCCCGGCATAAGCCGGAGCGGGGCTTTTTCATGGGACACAAAAGGGCGGTGCGTACCAATGGTACGCACCGCCCCAGCGTGTCGGAAAAGTCTTTTCTCCCCGCTGAGCAAGTTTTCAGAACTTCATAAAAGTTCTGAAAACTTAGGATTTTAATGGCGCGG
>ERZ856578.6523-NODE-6523-length-13124-cov-3.661148_pt1 | contig 13124 bp, 13 predicted proteins | sample MGYA00514384_ERZ856578 | MGnify/ENA primary metagenome ERZ856578 (study PRJEB29103, sample SAMN06111958) | human gut metagenome | biome: human gut; feature: ankylosing spondylitis patient; material: healthy_person | host: Homo sapiens | place: China:Hangzhou...
TGATGAGGGATATATCTCGGTGGGCGCCGGGACCTTCAACAACCATGCCATCACCTCCGTCGCCGAGGTGGTCAACCAGCTGGCGGTATAAAGCCGCCAGCCGGGGCACGGTAACCGCCGCGATCAGGCGTCGGCCACCTTCTCTACCGCCCGGGAGAAAGCGTCGATAGCCAGCCCGACGTCGGCGGCGGTGACCGACTCCGCCGGGTGATGGCTGACGCCCCCCAGGCAACGCACAAACAGCATGGCCGATGGCCAGCGCTCGGCGATGGCGATGGCGTCATGCCCTGCGCCGCTCGGCAGCGTCAGGGAACGGCCCTGCACCGCCACCACCGCCTCGCTCAGCACCGCCTGCAGGTGACTGTCGCAGGCGGTGGCGGCGATGCGATAATACTCCTCGGCGGCGAAACGCAGCTGGCGACGCCCGGCAATCGCCTGCGCCTCGCCCAGCAGCTCATCCAGCAGCGCCGTCAGCGGCGCATCCTGCGGGCCGCGAATATCCAGCGTCAGCTGCACCTCGCCCGGTATCACGTTTACCGCGCCCGGCGCACAGCGCAGGGTGCCGACCGTCGCCACCAGGTTACCGCCGTGCTGCCGGGTCAGGTTTTCCACCTGCATCATCCATTCCGCCGCCGCGGCGAGGGCGTCCTTGCGATGGAGCATCGGCACCGTGCCGGCATGGCCAGCTTCGCCGGTAAAACGGCAGTTCAGCCGTCTGGCGCCGTTAATCGCCTCCACCACGCCGAGCGCCAGCCCCGCCTGCTCCAGGCACGGCCCCTGCTCGATATGCAGTTCCAGATAGGCGGCGATATCCCGCGGGTGACGGGCCGCGTGGGCGATCCGCGCCGGATCGAGTCCGGCATTCACCAGCGCCTGGGCGACGCTCACCCCGTCGGTATCGCACTGTGACAGCCAGCTTTCAGGCCAGGTGCCGGTAACGCTGCGGCTACCCAACAGGGTGATGCCGAAGCGGGTACCCTCTTCATCGCCAAAGCCGACGATCTCGATTGCCTTCGCCAGCCGTCGCCCCTGCTGGTGCAGACGCTGGACCACCTCAATCGCCGCCAGCACGCCGAGCATGCCGTCGTAGCGTCCGGCGTTGCGCACGGTGTCAAGATGAGAGCCCAGCAGCACCGCCGGCGCCCCCTCCTGTTGTCCTTCATAACGTCCGCAGATGTTGCCGACGCTGTCCTGCCACACCATCATGCCGGCAGCCTGCATCCACTGACCCACCAGCTGGTTGGCCTGCAGATGCTCGGGCGACAGATAGACCCGGGTCAAGGCATCGGCGGTTTCGCTGAGGGCCTCTCTCTCCGCCTGCTGGCGGGCGGTGTCACTCATAGGGTGGCCTCGGTGCGATAGTGATCCCAGGCCGCCTGCATTGCCGCGCCCTGGGTGGTGGTGAACCTGAGGTAGTTCAGGACCGCTTCCAGCGCGCTGAGCGTCTGCATCACGCAGTCTTTACGCGCGTTATAGCCCATGGTGCCAATGCGCCAGACTTTACCGTGCAGCGGACCAAACGAGGTGCCAATTTCAATGCCGAAATCTTCCAGCATCAGTTTGCGTACCTGATCGCCGTTGACCCCGTTGGGGATCACCACCCCCAGCACGTTATTCATTTTGTGCCGCAGGTCGCCAAAGGTCTCGAGCCCCATCGCCTGGATGCCCTTCAGCAGCGCATCGCCGTGCAGTTTGTGGCGGGCGATGCCGTTGTCGAGTCCCTCCTGGAGGATCAGGCGCGCGCACTCCCGGGCGGCGAACAGCGCCGAGGTCGCTTCGGTATGGTGGTTAAGGCGCTCCGGCCCCCAGTAATCCATCACCATGCCGAGATCGAAATAGTTGGAGTAGATCATCTCGTCGACGCCATCGTGATGGGCATCGGTGCGGATCCCCTGCTCAATGCAGCGGCGGCGGCGGATGACCTCTTCCATCCGCGGGCTGAGGGTGATGGGCGAGGTGCCGGAAGGACCGCCCAGGCACTTCTGCATCCCGGCGGACACCGCGTCCAGCTGCCAGGCGTCGGTTTCCAGCGGGTTACCGCCGAGCGATGCGGTGGCGTCGGTATAGAACAGCACATCGTGACGACGGCAAATCTCCCCCAGCTCCGCCAGCGGCTGCAGCATGGTGGTGGAGGTATCGCCCTGCACGGTGAGCAACAGGCGCGGCCGCACGCGCTTGATCGCATCCTCAACCTGATCCGGCGTAAAGACCTCGCCCCACGGCACCTCGATGGTGTGCACTTCCGCCCGGCAGCGACGCGCGATCTCGCACAGCAGATGACCAAACCGGCCGAACACCGGCACCAGCACCTTGTCACCGGGACGGATCGCCGACAGCAGAATCGCTTCGATCCCGGCGCGCGAGGTGCCGTCGACCAACATCGTCCAGCGATTTTCGGTGCGAAACACGCCGCGGTAGAGCGCCATGACTTCATTCATGTAGTGGGTCATCGCCGGATCGTACTGGCCAACCAGCTGGCTCGACATGGCGCGCAGCACGCGCGGGTCGGCATTGATCGGCCCCGGCCCCATCAGCAGGCGCTGCGGCGGATTAATTTGCGAAAACTGAGTGATATCCATCTGCCATTCCTTACGTTAGTTAAGACCGCGCACCGAGGAGATAAACTGTTTCAGTTCGCTGGTCTGCGGGCTGGCGAACAGCGTTTTGCTGTCGCCCTGCTCCCAGACGCGTCCCTGATGCATAAACACCACGCGGTCGCCCACTTCGCGGGCAAAATTCATTTCATGGGTGACGAGGATCAGCGTCATACCTTCCGCCGCCAGTTGCTCCAGCACCTTCAGCACTTCACCCACCAGTTCCGGGTCGAGCGCCGAGGTGATTTCGTCACAGAGTAAAACTTTCGGCGACATGGCCAGCGCCCGGGCAATGGCCACGCGCTGCTGTTGGCCGCCGGAGAGGTTGGCCGGGTAGTAATCCAGACGGTCGCCGAGCCCGACCTTCTCCAGCATCCGCTGCGCCAGCTCCCGGCATTCTGCCTGGGACTTCTTCAGCACCCGCCGCGGGGCCAGCATGACGTTCTCCAGCGCCGTCATGTGCGGAAAGAGATTAAAGTTCTGGAACACCATGCCGATGGAGCGGCTGATCTCCCGGGCCTGGGAATCGCGGTTGGTGATGGTCATGCCCCCGAGCTTGATGCTTCCCTCCTGGTAGCCCTCCAGACCATTGATACAGCGTAGCAGGGTGCTCTTACCCGAGCCGCTGCGGCCGATGATCGAGATCACTTCCCCCATGTCGATATCCAGATCGACGCCCTTCAGCACATGGTTGTCGCCGTAGTACTTCTGCATCTGATTAATGGTGATGAGAGGCATTGAATTTGTTCTCCAGATAGCGGCTGTAGCGGGACAGCGGATAGCACAGAATGAAATAGCCCAGCGCCACAAGGGCAAACACTTTAAACGGCTGATAAGTGACGTTGGTCAGCATCGTCCCTGCCTTGGTCAGCTCCACAAAGCCGATAATCGATGCCAGCGCCGTGCCTTTGATCACCTGTACGGCGAACCCGACGGTCGGCGCGATGGCAATGCGCAGCGCTTGCGGCGCCACCACCCGGTACAGGGTTTGGCCGAAGCTCAGCCCGAGACAGCGCGAGGCTTCCCATTGGCCTTTCGGCAGCGCGCGAATGCTGCCGAACCAGATATCCAGCAGAAAGGCGCTGGTGTAGAGCGTCAGGGCGACCGAGGCGGCGGTCCACGCCGAGACGTCGACGCCGAACAGCGCCACGCCAAAGAATGCCAGAAACAGCTGCATCAGCAGCGGCGTGCCCTGAAACAGCTCGATGTAGCCGCGGATCAGCCGTTTCACCTGGCGTCCGGCGGTGAGGCGCAGCAGCAGTAACGGTAAGGTCACCAGCGCCCCGCCGGTGAACGCGACCAGCGACAGCAGCACCGTCCAGAAACAGGCCACCAGCAGGTTGCGGATAATGTCCCAGTCGGTAAAAGTGGTCATCAGGCCTGTACCCCCAGCCATTTACGCCCCGCCGCCATCAGCAGCTGGCGCATCGCTATCGATAACGCTAAGTAGATCCCGGTGGTCACCAGATAGACCTCAAAGCTCAAAAATGTCCGCGACTGGATCAGGTTGGCGGCGAAGGTCAGCTCCTCATAGGAGACCTGCGACACCACTGACGAGCCGAGCATCACGATGATGCACTGGCTGACCAGCGCCGGATAAATCCGCTGCAGCGCCGGGGGCAGTACGACGCGAACGAAGGTTTGCGTCCGGCTAAGCCCGAGCACGCGACCGGCTTCCCACTGGCCCTTCGGCGTCACCTGAATACCGGCGCGGACGATCTCGGTGCTATAGGCGCCGAGGTTGACCACCATCGCCAGCAGCGCCGCTTCACCGGCGGTCATCTTCAGTCCGAGGTTCGGTAAACCAAAGACGATAAAAAAGAGCTGCACCACAAACGGCGTATTACGGATGATTTCCACATATCCGCCCCATACCCGGCTGAGCATTCCCGGTCGACCGCTGCGGATCGCCGCCCCAAGGATGCCGATCGCCAGTCCGCCGATCGTCGCCAGCACCGTCAACTGCACCGTCACCCACAGGCCGGCCAGCAGCTCCGGCCAGTGCGGCCAGAGCTCAGAGAAATGAAGTTGCTCCGTCATCCCCAGACCTTACGCGCCGAGGCTGGCAGGCAGTGGCGCTTTCAGCCACTTCTCAGACAGACCGTTAAGGGTGCCGTCCTTAATGCCCTGCTCGATGAGGGTATCCACTTTTGCCTTCAGCGCCGGTTCGTTCTTTTTCAGACCGATAAAGCACGGCGAGTCCTTCAGCATAAAGCTCGGGACCGGCGCTTTGTCGGCGTTCTGCCGGGAGATAGCCGCCACCACCAGGTTTCCGGTGGCGACATACTGCACCTGACCGGACAGGTAAGCCGACAGCGTAGTGTTATTGTCCTCGTAGCGCTTAATCTGCGCCGCCTGCGGCGCCACGCTGGTCAGCACCATATCTTCCACCGCCCCACGGGTCACGCCGATGCTTTTGCCGCTCAGCGCGGCCGCGTCCTTCAGCTCCGCCCCTTTCGGGCCAAACACCCCGAGGAAGAACGGGGCGTAGGCGCGGCTGAAGTCGATCACCTTCTCGCGCTCGGCGTTCTTGCCGAGGCTGGAGATCACCAGGTCCACCTTATCGGTCTGCAGATACGGCACGCGGTTGGCGCTGGTCACCGGGACCAGCTGCAGCTTGAGCTTCATCGATTTCGCCAGATAGCGCGCCATATCGATGTCATACCCCTGCGGCTGCAGGTCGGTACCCACCGAGCCGAACGGTGGAAAGTCCTGGGGTACGGCAATGCGGATGACGCCGCGTTTTTCAATATCCTGGAGCTGGTCAGCCTGCGCGGCAGAAACAGACGATAGGAGACAAGCGGCCCCGGCCAGCGCGATCAACAGTTTCTTCATGATGTTTACCCGTTACGTTAGCATGAAACAAAAGATTCTTTGAATCTGTTTTTGCAACTAATGTGCCAGATACAGACGAGGCGAGGGTTGGCGAGGAATTAAAACAAAAAGTGAGAAAGGACAAGCGTTAACGGAAAAGTGCTCAGAGAGCGGCGGCGCCATGACGTGGTTTTTATTGCACCATAATAATGCACAGCACCACGCTGGCGCCCCATCAGCGTTGTTCCAGCTCGTCCAGCTGCTGGTAAAGCGTGGCGATCTCGTGGATGCGCGGACGACCGCTGTCCAGCGTTTCATGGAGAAAGGCATTGGCCAGCAGATTGATCAGGCTGTTGACCGAGGCATAGCTGTCGTAGGCGGAGACGCTGTCCAGCGGCGCGCAGAGCTGCCAGCGGGAGAGCGGAAACAGGCTATGGGCCTGCGGCTCGCACATTAACAGGACCGGCACCCCGTCGCGTTGCAGCTGCTGCAGCAGCGGGCGTACTATTCGCGGACGGCGGCGAAACGCCATCATTACCACCAGATCATCGGCGGTCAGATCGACCAGCTCTTCGCTGAGACTCTGACCCGGCTGGGGCAGCACCAGCACCTGGCCGCGGGCCTGCAGCAGCTGCTGACGCAGGTGCAGCGCCGCCGGATAGGCGTTGCGCATGCCAATCACCACAATGCGGCGGGCGGCCACCATCGCCGTCAGCGCCTCAGCGAACTGGCGGGCGTCGAGGGCGTTGACCCACTGGGTGAGGTTTGCCATCTCCTGCTTATAATGGCGCGCCAGCAGCGTGTTACCCTGCACCGCGTCGCGCTGGTCGGTGAGCGGCATCCCGCTCTGACGCAGAGTGCGCAGTTCATCGCGCATATCCTTATATTTGTCGTAACCGAGGCGCTTAAACAGCCGGCTGACGGTGGCTTTCGACACGCCGCTCAGCTGCGCCAGCTCGGCGCTGTTGTAGCTTATCAGGTCGTCAAAGTGGTCAAAGATGAAATCCGCCACCCGCTGCTCCTGCGGCGACAGCGAGGCGTATTGCCCTTTCAGTCGTTCATCGAGTTGTTGCATAGCGCCCCTGTAACTTTCGTTTCATCATCTATTCCTCATCATACTGTATCTGCTATGCCTTACACATAGCGTGCCAGTGGGAAAATTCTGGTCATCGTTTTTATCAATGAAACGAAACGTTCAGAGATGGAACAGCTTTTGCAGTGTTCTGCGGGTGATTCGTTCAGAAAGGATAATTTATGCACAGTAGCAACGTTTCGACCCACGGCATGGCGGTGGCCCCCCACCACCTCGCCAGTCAGAGCGCGCTGGCGATCCTGCGCGAGGGCGGCAGCGCCATTGAAGCGATGGTGGCTGCCGCGGCGGCCATCGCCGTCGTCTATCCCCATATGAATGGCCTCGGCGGCGATGGCTTCTGGCTGATCGTGCCGCCTGAGGGAGACCCCATCGCCATTGACGCCAGCGGGGCCGCCGGATCGCTGGCGACCCTCGAGGCCTACGCCGGACAGCAGCATATTCCCCACCGGGGACCGCAGGCCGCGCTGACCGTCGCCGGCACCGTCAGCGGCTGGGACGAGGCGCTGCGTATTTCACGGGACTTAACCGGCCGCGCGCTGCCGGTGGCCCGCCTGCTGGCCGATGCGATCGGCTATGCCGAAGACGGTATTCCGGTCACTGCCTCGCAGGCCCACGCCACCGCCAGCAAACTGGAAGAGCTGCGCCATCAGCCGGGCTTCAGCGAAACCTGGCTGGTAGCGGGCGAGGCCCCGCGGCCCGGCAGCCGCTTCCGCCAGCCCGCCCTCGCCGGTACCCTGCGCATGCTGGCCAGCGACGGTCTCGACAGCTTTTATCGCGGGCCGCTGGCCGAGCGTCTCGCGCAGGGGATGGCCACGCTGGGGATGCCTGTCACCCTCCGCGACCTGCAGACCCACCGCGCCCGGCGTCCGGGGCCGCTGACGCTCCAGCACCAGCAGGGAACGCTGTGGAATCTTGCCCCGCCCACGCAGGGGCTGGTATCGCTGGCGATCCTTGGCATCACCGACCGTCTGAAGATGGCCGATGCCGACGACGCGCAAACGGTGCACCGTATCGTCGAAGCCACCAAGCGGGCGTTTGCCCTGCGCGATGCGCATATCACCGATCCGCGCCATCTGGATGTGGATGTACAGCAGTTGCTCACCCCGGAAGCCCTGCAGCCGCTGGCCGACAGCATCGACGACGCCAGCGCTTCCCCCTGGGGCGGCGGCAAAGGCCCGGGCGATACCGTCTGGATGGGCGTCGTGGATAACAGCGGACTGGCAGTGTCGTTTATTCAGAGTATCTATCACGAGTTCGGCAGCGGCGTGGTACTCCCGGACACCGGGATCGTCTGGCAAAACCGCGGGGCGGCCTTCAGCCTCGACCCGCAGCATCTCCTGGCGCTGGCCCCTGGCAAACAGCCATTCCACACCCTCAACCCTGCCGCCGCGCGCCTGAACGATGGCCGGGTGATGGTCTATGGCTCGATGGGCGGCGACGGTCAGCCGCAAACGCAGGCGGCGCTGTTTACCCGCTATATCCTGCAGGGGGTGCCGTTGCAGGAGAGCATCTCCCGTCCGCGCTGGCTGCTGGGCCGCACCTGGGGCCAGTCCTCCGACTCACTGAAGCTGGAGGGACGCTTTGCCCCCGCCTGTATCGCGCGCCTGCGCGAGCTGGGGCACGACGTAGAAGTGCTGGCCGATTTCAGCGAAGCGATGGGCCACGCCGGGGCCATTGTCCGCCATCCCAACGGTCTGCTTGAAGGGGCGACCGATCCACGCAGCAACGGCGCCGCCGCCGGATACTAAGGAGCAGACTATGACCACACAGCCAGACTGGAGCGAGTATCTGACGCAGATGACTCACCTGTTGGATATGGAGCTGGATGCGCCGCGCCGTGAGGAGCTGGAGCGCCAGTTTGCCCGCATCGCCGCCATGGCGCAGCCGCTGATGGACTATCCCCTCGGGCCGCGCGAGGAGATTGCGGGGGTGTATAAAGCATGACTCTTCAACACTTTACCATTGCCGATCTCCAGCGTGCGCTGCACGATGGCGAACTGAGCGCCCGGGAGATCGCCCGCCAGACGCTGGACGATATCGCCCGCGTGAATCCGCAGATCAACGCCTGGACCGAGGTCACCGCCCAGCGCATGCTGGCGGAGGCCGACAGCATCGACGCCCTGCGCCGGGAAAAGCGCCCCTTGCCGCCGCTGGCAGGGATTCCTTACGCAGTGAAAAATCTGTTTGATGTCGCCGGGCATACCACCCTCGCCGGCGCCGAACTGCTGAGCGACCGGCCGCCGGCAGCCAGCGACAGCTGGGCGGTGCGCCAGCTGCACAGCGCCGGCGCCCTGCTCAGCGGGATGCTCAATATGGACGCCTACGCCTACGGCTTTACCACCGAAAACAGCCACTATGGCGCGACGCGCAACCCGCACGATCTGTCGCGGATCGCCGGCGGATCCTCCGGCGGTTCGGACGCAGCGGTGGCAGCCGGGCTGGTCCATTTCAGCCTCGGCAGCGACACCAACGGCTCGATCCGTGTCCCCGCGTCGCTGTGCGGGATCTTTGGCCTGAAACCCACTTTCGGGCGCCTGTCGCGCTCTGGCAGCCATCCGTTTGTCGCCAGTCTGGATCATATTGGTCCTTTTGCCCGCCGGGTAGCCGACCTCGCCGCGGTGTATGACGCCCTGCAGGGGCGCGACCCGGCCGATGACTTTCAGGCTGATAAAGCCAGCGAGCGCACCGGCAATCTGCTGGAACGCGGACTGGAGGGGCTGCGCTGCGCGCGGCTGGGGGGCTATTTCACCACCTGGTGCGATGACGACGCCCGGGCGGCCGTGGATCGGGTCGCCCACGCGCTGGGCGCCGACAGCGAGCTGCAGTTCGCGGATGCCGCGCTGGCCCGCTCGGCGGCCTTTATCATCAGCGCCAGCGAAGGCGGCAATCAGTACCTGACGGATCTTCGCCACTCGCCCGAGCGCTTTGAACCTCACTCCCGCGAGCGGCTGCTGGCCGGCACGATGATCCCCTCCGCGTGGTATCTGCAGGCTCAGCGTTTTCGCCGTCATGCTCGCCAGGCAATGAAATCCCTGTTCAGCCAGGCCGACGTGCTGATCGCCCCGGCCACCCCATGCAGCGCCACGCCAATAGGCGCGGAGGAGATGGTGATTAACGGCCAGCCGCTGCCGGTGCGCGCCAGCATGGGAATGCTGACGCAGCCGATCTCCTTCCTCGGGCTGCCGGTGGTGACCGTGCCCCTGCGTACCGCCAGCGGTAAGCCGATTGGCCTGCAGCTGATTGCCGCGCCGTTTAACGAACAAGCCTGTCTTCGCGCCGCGCGGGCGCTGGAAGCGATGGGCATTACCGATGCCCGAGTGGCGGAGAGTGCAGCATGATCAATCTGGATAATGTAGACCGCCCGGCGATCCACGCCGAGGTAACGGCGGCGTTTTATCAGTATGAAGAGGCGCTGGTGAGCAATAACATCGAGGCGCTGGATGCGCTGTTCTGGCACGACCCGCGCACCGTACGGCTGGGAGCCGGCGAAAATCTGTATGGCATCGAGGCGATCCGCGCCTTTCGCGCCGCCCGCCCCGCCGCCGGTCTGGCCCGCGATCTGCGCCATACCACCATTACCACCTTTGGCGCGGATATGGCGGTGTGCAGCACCGAGTTCACCCGCGAAGGCAGCGCGCGCCTGGGCCGCCAGCAGCAGACCTGGGTACGCTTCCCCTACGGCTGGCGGATTGTCGCCGCCCAGGTCAGTCTGATGGACTGAGTAGAGTATACGGGAGCGGACCGGAGACTAAGGTATCCACCGGCCCGCTTCCGGTCCGGTAACATGCTATTTGGAGTCGAATATCATGGTGTTCATCAGAGCTGCGGAAGCAAAAGATATCCCCTCGCTGCAAACGCTATTTCTGCAGCTGGGCTATCAGACGGAGACGGCGATCTTAGCGCAACGCATTACTGCCCCGCAGAGCATGATGAGTGCGCTGGTGGCGGAAACAGAAAACGCCGTGTGTGGCGTAATCGTTATCAATTTTATTTTACCGGTACATGAGAACCGTTTATGGGCATTAATTTCCGCGCTGGTCATCGAGGAATCGTCACGTGGATCAGGGATAGGCCAGCAGCTTCTCCAGGCCGCAGAGCGCCTCGCCCGCGATAAACAATGCGCTCAGATCGAGCTTTCAAGTAGTGAAAAAAGAATCAGAGCGCATCAATTTTATGAAAATAACGGCTACAAGGAGGTTCGCAAACGCTTCGTTAAACATTTGTCTTAACCGCCTGCGCGCGAGGGCTTTCCCCGGATGACCGTAACTATATTTTGCCCAGCAGGATATTTAACATGCGGCGCAGGGGTTCCGCCGCCCCCCACAATAGCTGATCGCCAACCGTTAACACCGAGTAGACTGGGTCATTATTTAGCGACATTTTCTTGTAGCGGCCAATACCTACCTGAAGCGAACCACTAATAGCAGCCGGGGTCAATTTACTGACACTCTCTTGCTTATTATTGCGGACATAGTTTACCCACGGATGGGAATGGGTGACTAACTCAGCAAATTCTGCTTCGCTGACCTCACGTTTAAGTTTCAGCGTAATCGCCGCGCTGTGACAGCGGATCACACCGACCCGAATGCATAAACCATTGACCGGGATGGTACCCGGCGCAAGGCCAAGAATTTTATTAGTTTCCGCCTCGCCCTTCCATTCTTCGCGGCTGTTTCCATCGCCCAGATCGCTGTCGATCCACGGAATGATGCTGCCCATGAGGGGGACGCCAAAATTCTCCACCGGCATGCCCGCGCTGTTAATCAACTCACTCACTTTATTTACCAATGGCAGCACGGAACCTGATGATGTCAGTTCATCAGCGGATAAATGCTGACTGATATAAGCGCTTTGTGCGATTAATTCCCGCACCTGTTTGGCGCCCGCCCCGGAGGCAGACTGATAGGTCATCACGCTCATCCATTCGATAAGATCCGCTTTTATCAGCCCGGCCAACCCCATCAGGCTCAGCGTAATGGAGCAGTTGCCGCCGACAAACAGTTTAATTCCCGCTTTTACCGCACGATCGATATTTTCGCGGTTGACGGGGTCGAGAATAATGCAGGCTCTTTCATCCATCCGCAGCGCCGAAGCCGCATCAATCCAGTAACCTTGCCAGCCATGGTTAATTAACGCCGGATAGATGGCTTTGGTATAATCCCCGCCCTGACAGGTGATGATGATATCCATTTCGGCGAGTGCGCTAAGGGAATTCGCATCTTTCAGCCTGTCGCTTTTACCATTAATAACCGGGCCCGGGGCACCCGCAGTGGAGGTACTAAAAAAATGCGCTGTAATATCGTCGAAATCATTTTCTTCGATCATGCGTTGCAACAATACTGAGCCCACCATCCCTCGCCAACCAACAATACCCACCTGCTTCATTTATTTAACCTTTATAAGTTATGAGAATGTTAATTTGAGTGTCGCCATACCTTATATCGTATCCCCCAATAAAGGTCATTACCCAGCACATCGATTTTTATCATTATTAAAATGTTTCATCTGCCATCAGCGATATTTATCTCTTATTACGGTCAAGCAGATATAAGGCGGCGGCGACTGTCCAGTTTTCGGCATTCAAAGGTGAAACGGCGTAGCGAAACGGCAGCAGCTTCTTCTCTGGGTACCATGAAGAGTAACTTGCATTTTGATAGTTACTATGTCAATTTGCTGGCAAAAGCCACCTGGTTACTGGACAGCCCATGAAAAATGAACCGCTTTGCCACGCTCCCTGCCCCATCGCCCGCAGCCTGGGCCGCATCGGCGACAGCTGGAGCATCATGATCCTGCGCGATGCCTTCGCGGGCTTTACCCGCTTTGACGAGTTTCAGAAAAGCAGCAACGTCGCGCCCAATATTCTGTCGCGCCGCCTGAAGGAACTGGTCGATGACGGACTGCTGGAGAAGGTGTGCTACAGCAGCACCCCGCCGCGCTACGAATACCACCTCACGCCGCGCGGCCGCGATTTCCGCATGGTGCTGCTGGCGCTGGCGGAATGGGGTAACCGCCACTTCGCCCCCGAAGGCCGTCAGATGCAGCTGGTGGAAACCGCCACCCAGCGACGGGTTGAGCCAGTCATGGTGGATAAAGCGACCGGGGAAGAGATTATTCCGGGTAAATACGCCATGGTGCCGGGCCCCGCCGCCTCGCCGCTGATGAAATATCGTCATGAATATCTGCTGCGCAAACGCGAAGGCGATAGCGGGCAAAAATTCCAGCCTGAACCTTACAGAGATGCCAGCAATGAATCCGACCAGTAAGAAAAATATTCTTGTCCTGGCGGCCCTGGGGGCTGCCGCCCTGGCGGCAGCGAGCTACGGCGCTTACTGGTGGCATACCGGGCGCTTTATGCAGACCACCGATGATGCCTATGTCGGCGGCGACATTAGCGCCATCTCCAGCAAAGTCTCCGGCTATATCCAGCAGCTGGCGGTGCAGGACAATATGGCGGTGAAAAAAGGTGACCTGTTGATCCGCATTGACGACCGCGATTATCGCGCCGCCCTCGCGAAAGCCGCCGGAGAAGTGGCGGCGCAGCAGGCCGCGCTGGCTCTTGGAACCGCAGTCAGCGCAGTAGACCATACCGGAGAAAATGCTGCTCTTGCCTGTCCGGGTCACAA
>ERZ856578.6529-NODE-6529-length-13119-cov-4.186321_pt1 | contig 13119 bp, 9 predicted proteins | sample MGYA00514384_ERZ856578 | MGnify/ENA primary metagenome ERZ856578 (study PRJEB29103, sample SAMN06111958) | human gut metagenome | biome: human gut; feature: ankylosing spondylitis patient; material: healthy_person | host: Homo sapiens | place: China:Hangzhou...
TTTTTGCGCATGTCGAGTTTGTGTCAAGTGCGCGCAGACACAAATCTCGCGATTGAAAAATTTTATTTTTCAATCTTTACTCCTTTTACTGCCATCGTGATTCGTCCCTGATTTTCAAACGGAATTCTACATGAAACGATCTTTTTGAAATGCGCCAGAACATCCCGATCCGGGAAACAGCGGTCTTTTGTCAGAAATCAAAAGTGCCTGTCATTTTAGTGAATTTTTTTACACGTCGGAGACACAAGTCAAAGGTCTCCTTCTGTTTCGCTCATTGTACCACACTCAAAACAGAATAGGAAGATTTTTTCCTTGATTCACTCAAATAAATCAGATATGATGATATACAGAGAGCTACGAATGACGCGTATGCCCCGACATCATCATTCCATATAAAAAAAGAAAGCAGGCAAATCAAATGACAAATCAGGAGAAAGCGCTGGAACTGCATGAGAAGCTGCAGGGAAAGCTTGAAACCGTTTCCAAAACACCCGTCCGCACCCGTGAAGACCTTGCACTTGTCTATACTCCCGGCGTTGCGGAGCCTTGTAAGGTCATTGCAAAAGACCCGGCTGCCGCTTACACCTATACGATGAAAGCAAACACTGTAGCTGTTGTTTCCGACGGTTCCGCCGTACTGGGACTCGGCAATATCGGTCCGAAAGCTGCTATGCCCGTTATGGAAGGCAAGGCTGTCTTATTTAAAGAATTCGGCGGTGTCAACGCAGTTCCCATCTGCCTGGATACTCAGGACACGGAAGAGATTATCAAAGCCGTTACCTGGCTTGCTCCCGCTTTTGGCGGCATCAACCTGGAGGATATCAGTGCACCCCGCTGCTTCGAAATCGAAGAGCGCTTGAAAGAGACTCTGGATATTCCTGTTTTCCACGATGACCAGCACGGAACTGCTATTGTTGTACTCGCCGGCATCATCAATGCCTTAAAGGTAGTCGGTAAGAAAAAGGAAGACTGCCGCGTTGTTGTAAACGGCGCAGGAAGCGCAGGAGTTGCCATCACCCGCCTGCTGCTGACCTACGGCTTTTCCAATATCATTATGTGCGATAAATCCGGCATCCTCTGCGATGGCGCAGAGGGCTTAAACTGGATGCAGGAAAAGATGGTAAAACGCACCAATCTGGCTCACGAAACCGGTTCCCTTGCAGATGCTTTAAAGGGTGCTGATATTTTCGTCGGTGTTTCCGCTCCGGGCATTGTGACGGAAGAGATGGTAGCTTCCATGAATTCCGATGCTATTCTGTTTGCAATGGCTAACCCCGTTCCTGAGATCATGCCTGATCTCGCAAAAAAAGCAGGGGCACGCGTTGTCGGCACCGGACGCAGCGATTTCCCGAACCAGGTCAACAACGTTGTCGCATTCCCCGGCATCTTCCGCGGTGCTCTGGAAGGACATGCAAAACAGATCACCGATAAAATGAAGCTGGCTGCCGCTAATGCCATCGCAGCCCTCGTTTCTGATGAAGACTTAAACGAAGACAATATCATGCCGGAAGCATTCGATCCCAGAGTTGCGGACGTTGTTGCAGATGCAGTCAAGAGAAACATCCGCTGATCTCTGGCACCAGAAGCCCTACTATTCCCTGGACGCCTGGTGTAAAAATACATACGGACGGAAGCTTTACAAGGCTGCGCTGGATATCGGCTGTACCTGTCCCAACCGGGATGGCACCCTCGATACAAGAGGCTGTATTTTCTGTTCTGCAGGCGGAAGCGGCGATTTTGCCGCTTCCCGGCAGCTTTCTGTAACAGACCAGTTAAATCAGGCCAAGGCACTTTTGTCCTCCAAATGGACCCCGGAACCCGGCAAGCCGTCTCTGATCGCCTATTTTCAGGCATATACCAACACCTATGGCGATCCGGACAGACTGCTTTCCTGTTATGAAGAAGCACTTTCCTCTCCGGAGGTCGCAGGCATTTCCATTGCGACGCGCCCGGATTGTCTTTCCGATATCATTCTGGAGGGACTTGACCGCCTCCGGTTACGGTATCCTGACCGGTTTATCTGGATCGAGCTTGGTCTGCAGTCCATACATGACCACACTGCAGCAAGGATCCGCCGGGGGTATCCGACCTCCGTATTTTATGATGCTGCAGCAAAGCTCCATGCCAGAAAGCTTCCCTTTATCGTTCACCTGATCCTCGGACTCCCGGGGGAAAACCGGCTCGATCTACTGGAAAGCATCCGTGCCGTCAATCAGGTGCAGCCCTTTGGGGTCAAGCTGCAGCTTCTCCATATTTTAAGGGGAACAGATCTTGCCCTTCTTTACGAATCCGGAAAGCTTCCTGTACTGACACAGGAAGAATATCTCGATCTGCTGATCAGCTGTATTACTGCGCTCTCTCCGAATATCTGCCTCCACCGGATCACCGGAGACGGTCCCCGCAAGCTTCTGATCGCGCCCCAGTGGAGTCTTGCGAAACGAAACGTCTTAAACAGGCTGCATGCCCTTATGAAACAACGAAATCTCAGACAAGGGGATAAGATTGAAAAATAAAATTTTTCAATCGCGAGATTTGTGTCTGCACACACTTGACACAAACTCGACATGCGCAAAAAACGTGCGCAGAAATGAGGATAATTATGAACCAGGAACCTCTTACACTCTATAAACTGATCGTTCTTTATCTGCTCAACAAGGTATCCTTTCCACTTACAATGGCGCAGGTCAGCGATCTCATTCTGGAAAAAGAATACACCAATTATCTGACACTGCAGCAGGTTATCAATGAGCTGGCGCAGGCCGGGCTGATCACTGCCAAAACGCTGGTCAACCGCACCCATCTGCAGATCACAGAGGAGGGCCGCAATACCCTTTCCTATTTTGAGAACCGCATCAGTGACGCGATCAAGGCAGACATCGGCGAATATCTGAAAAAAAATGAACTGGAAATGCGCAACGAATCTTCGATCCAGAGCAACTACTATAAGGCTGTCAACGGGGAATTCGAAACAGAGCTGACTGCAGTGGATAAGGACGTCAACCTGGTGACCATCCGTCTTACGGTTCCTACAGAAGAGCTCGCAATTTCCATTTGCGAAAACTGGCAAAAAAATAACAGGGAGATTTATCAGTATCTGACAACCGCCCTGTTTTAAAGTATGTTATTGCAGCATCTCCCGGATCACACTGCCATCTGTTTTTCCGAGGTCTAACTCCAAAAGTGCTGCCAATGTCGCGCCCTCATCCCAGAGCGCGATATTTTTTTCCACCCGGACGCCAGCTCTTACACAGCAGCCCGACATTGCAAAAAAGGTCTGATAGTCTGCTTCCCCCGGCAGATACCCGTGGGTTCCCTTCATGCCATGTGCACAGTCCTTCTCTGCTGCCGTCAGCTGTTCCCATTCATCCAGGAAAAACCATCCTGCCTTTGCTTCCAGCATCAGAAAGCAGTTTTCGTCTGCGCCCATATTTGCTGCCTCTTCACGGGTCAGAATCCTTTCGATTCCAAAATCCTCCCGTCCTTTCAGCGTCTCCAGCACTTTTCTTGTACGCTTTTGCACTTCTGCATTGTTTTCTACAGACGGATGCAGGTAGATATAGCAGCTTCCGTCACAGTTTTTAGCATAGGCCTTCCAGCTTTTGATCCTGCCATTGCGGACCGTCAGCAAACCGGCTTTCCACAGTGCATGATTGACAAAGGCAACCTTGTCCACATCCTTCTGATAATGATCCCCCAGAAGCACGACCGTCGTGCTTTCCATCTCTCCGGTTTCCTCCAGTGCCCTTACAATCTCGCCCAGACGCTTATCGTGGCGCTTAAGAGCTTCTTTTGCCTCCTTACTCTCCACGCCATAGAGATGTCTGTTCGTATCCACATCCGTCAGATGCAGCAAAAACAGCTGCGGATTGTATTTGTAGATCGTATCCAGCGCGCATGCCTGAATAAAATTGTCCAGTTGGGGCTGTGCGATTCCGTTTCGCAAATGTCCGAAGCGTTTGTTCAGATCCAGCTGATAAAACAACGGACCGTTCGTCGCATTCATCAGGATCTGATTTTGCCATTTGCGTGTCACCATAATCTCCGGCACATAGTAGTCCATCCTGCTGCCTGCCACAACAGGCCACAAAAGCCCGGCCGTTGTCATTCCCTTTTTCTTCGCTTCGTCATAAAGCGTCGTGCTGCGGATCCATTTGCGATGATAAAGCCAGTCCGGATCCTTCCGGTTGGGCTGGATTTTTGTGTTGTTCACAATCCCGTGATTTTTCGGCATCCGCCCTGTCACAATAGATGTATGGGCCGGATATGTCAGGGACGGACACACACTGTTTACATGGCTGCACAGCGCCGCCTGTTCAAAAAAACGCTGAAAATTCGGCAGGGTCTGTAAATATTCCAGGTCCTTTGCTCCGACCGCATCAAAGGACACGATCATGACCCGCTTTGGTATCTGTTTCATTGCTCTGCTCCATCCTGCGGCTTTTGCTCTGTCTTAGTCGCTTCCCTGCGTATCCGCTGCATGTGCTCCTTGATCTTTACTTCATATCCCATCCCACCGGGCTGATAAAACTCTCTTCCGGACAGCTCATAAGGTAAATACTGCTGTCTGACATAGTGGTTTGGATAATCGTGTGCATATTTATAATCTTTTCCGTGTCCCAATTTTGCTGCTCCTTTATAATGGGCATCCTGCAAATGCACCGGAATCGCCAGATTTCCGGTTTCTTCCACCGTCTTCATTGCAGACGCAATGGCGTTGACCGCTGCGTTGCTTTTCGGCGCGCATGCAATGTAGGCCGCCGCCTGTGCCAGAATAATCTGCGCCTCCGGCATGCCCACCCGCTCTGCTGCCAGGGATGCAGAAACCGCTACCTGCAGCGCTGTCGGATCTGCATTTCCAACATCCTCCGACGCACAGATCATCATCCTGCGGGCGATAAATGTCACGCTTTCCCCAGCATACAGCATCCGCGCCAGATAATAAACCGCTGCATCCGGATCGGAGCCCCGCATACTCTTGATAAATGCCGAAATCGTATCGTAATGATTATCGCCTGTTTTGTCGTATTTTACTGCACGTTTTTGAATACATTCCTGGGCAACCTCCAGGGTCAGATGGATTTTTCCATCCTCTGAGCGCTGTGTCGTCATTACGCCAAGTTCTACTGCATTCAATGCCGCACGTGCATCCCCGCCTGCAATATCCGCCAGAAACTCCAGCGCATCCGGCTCTATCTGTGCCTGATAGGCACCCATTCCTCTCTGATCATAGACTGCCCGTCGGATCAGTTCTTCGATATCTTCCTTTGAAAGCGGCTTGAGTTCAAAAATAACCGAACGGGACAGCAGCGCTCCGTTTACCTCAAAATACGGATTTTCCGTCGTCGCACCGATCAGGATCAGGGTTCCATCCTCAACAAAGGGAAGCAGATAGTCCTGCTGACTCTTGTTGAACCGATGGATCTCATCAATAAACAGTATTGTCTTTTTGCCAAACATTCCACGGTTGTCCTTTGCCTTTGCGACAACCTCTTCCATGTCCTTTTTGCCTGCCACAGTCGCATTGATCTGCATAAACTCCGCACTGGTCGTATTCGCAATCACTCTCGCAAGGGTCGTTTTGCCCGTTCCGGGCGGTCCGTAAAAAATGATGGAGGAAAGCTTGTCCGCCTGAATCGCACGGTACAAAAGCTTGTCCTTTCCGATAATGTGCTGCTGCCCGACTACCTCATCCAGCGTCCGGGGCCGCAGCCTTGCCGCCAGCGGCGCTTCCTTTTCCTGATTGGTCTGTCTCATATAATCGAAAAGATCCATCTCCCCTTATTGTACCTCCACTTTCATGTTCGGCCACACCTTCTCAATCCGCTCATCAGGGTAATTGATGTCAAAGAATGTGTCGATCACGCTCTTCTTTTCCGCCCGCACGGTTCCTGTGGTACTTTCCGTGCCTACGACAGTCCCTGCGTCCGCGACGCTTTCCTCCTTCGCGGCGTTTTCTACGCCCGCGGCAGTCCCTGCGTCCGCACTGCTCTCCTGCACCGCCGCGCTGTCCTGCCGTTCCACATAGCGTACCATGGCGCCTGCTGAAATCACCGCATCGCAGCTCATCAGCACGATAACTGCCCAGGTCGCAATTTTTGCTCCAAGGGGCGGCAGCTTTTCGATCCATCCGCTGATCGTCGGATAACAAATTTTTACCCAGACAACGGATAACAGTCCCCAGAAAATGCAATACAGCAGGTTGGTTCTCCCGCCGATATTAAAGGGCATGTCACTGTAATCCCAGAATGTAGTCCCGAGAAAAATCTCTGTAAATACGCTGCACAGATATTCATATACGCCGCCCAGCACACTGCCCGCCAGGAAAATATAACGATCCTCTTTTCCGGCAAGCCGCTGCAATACAACTGTCAGAATGACCGCACCGAAGCCCCAGACAATACTGAAGGTGCCGTAAATTACGCTGGACCGGCTCATCCATACGCCTCCCGTCACCCTGCAGAACAGCGTTTCGATCAGATCTCCGAGAAATGCACAGATCATAAATATCCAGATCAGCTTATCCACACAGACGCCTCTTGCAAAGACATATCGTTCTGCCCGATCTGCCTCCTCCAGAGCTTCCATCTCCGGGTATGCACGGTTTAACCGCTTCCAGACGGCATGATAGATCTTGCCTCCAAGCTTTTGCTTGACTTCCTTTTGTTCCTGCAGAAGTCTCCCCTGGGTTTCCTTCAGCTCTGTCAGGCTCCTGCTTTTCCTGACTGCAATCAGAATCGACACCAGGTCGGCAGCCATCAGCCCAAAGCCGACTATGTCTATGATCCGCAGCACAATTGTCGGAATCATCGAAAACAGGATAAAGACCGGAGGATGCAAAAGCAGCACCGCCGTCATCACAACTGCTGCCTTGATCAGCGAAAGGAGCACACTCTTTTTCTTCCCGCCAAACAGTGTCACATCCTCGTAATTCCACAAATGCTTTTTCCAGATTTTGGCTGCGATCCCTCCGGAAAAATATTCCACAACGGACACGACCATCCAAGTGGTCAGAAACTGCAGCAGCCATTTTGTCCCCTGCTCCGGCAGCAAAAGGATCAGAATATCCATCATTATGCCGTATTCCGGACAAAGGGGCAGACTGAAAAATCCGCGGTTGCAAAATCTTCTTTCTTTTACTGCAAAAAAGGCAACCTCCAGTGCCCATCCGATAAAGCTGTACAGCAGCAGATACGCTGCCAGTTCTGTGTAGGTATATTGCATTCTTTCCACTCATTTCTGCGCACGCTTTTTGCGCATGTCGAGTTTGTGCCAAGTGCGCGCAGACACAAATCTCACGGTTGAAAAATTTCATTTTTCAATCTGTGTAACTGTTCAGTGCAAAAGCTTCCACTTTTGATTATAACAACTATTTTCCCTGCTGTACATGTTGGATTTCATCCAACTGTTGGATTTTATCCAACTGCGGATTTCATCCAACTGTGGATTTCAAGATACCAGCATTATTTCTTCCACTGTCACAAAGACATAGCCTTGGCTTTGCAGCTCATCCACAATAAAAAGTGCCGCCTCAATACTGGAAGCATATTCATCATGCAGCAGGATAATCGCATTTTCCCGCGCTTTGGACAAGATTCGTTTTTCAACATTGGTGCTGCTTTGACTGCACCAGTCCAGGGGATCAATCGTCCAAAGCACCGGGAACATATTCAGCTCCTGTTCGAATCCTTTGTCCCAGCTTCCATAGGGCGGACGGACAAAAATGGGTTCCGCTCCTGTTATCTCCTTCAATACCTCATTCGTGGAAATCAGCTCCTGTCGAAAGGCTTCCCGGTTATTGCTTGTCAGCTGAATATGACTATAGGTGTGGTTGCCGATCAGATGTCCCTCCTTCTGCATACGCAAAATCAGCTCCGGATATTTTTCTGCATTCTCCCCTGTAACAAAAAAACTGGCATTTGCGCCTCTCTCTGCCAGGCCATCCAAAATTATTTTCGTATAGACCGGATGCGGGCCGTCATCAAAGGTAAGGGCGATCTTTTTGGGCTCTACTGCATCGGATACGCCGCCAGAAGTCTGTATTGCTGCCTTTTCCTTCCCGTTTTTTTCCTCCCCTGTCAGTTGCCCTCCCGCAGCAGTTCCAAAAAGCAGCAATCCAACCAGAAAAAGTCCCAGTTGAATTGCTGCCCTTTCATTTCGTTTCTCTTTTTTATGTTCCAGATGTTCCATGGAAAACCGCCTTTTCCGGTTCCTTCTTTTTAATCTATGCAGCAGAAGCCCTCTATCATTCGGAAAGGACGGCGCAGCAACGCCAAAACCTTATCTGTCTGCAGAAGAACTACTGGATTTTGACGGTTCTCGTCCCCGGACTCAGCTCTGAAATTCCAGCTGCCGAAAGCTGTGTCTGAAATAGAGCACCTCCGCCACAGATGTAATCGCCCAGGAGAAAAAGTAGAGAGAGTACAGCGCCGGAATCGTATGAATCCATACAAAAATGGTATACACCCAGATCACCCGGAACACACAGGAGCCTAAAATAACGATGACCATCGGCACAATGCTCTTTCCGATTCCTCGGGAGGCTGCGATGCTGCAGTCCATAAACGCACTGATCATATAAGAAAATCCCATGATCTTCACACGCTGCATTCCGGCATCGATTACAGCAGGCTCCGTCGCAAACAGCGACAGAAACTGTCGTCCGAAAATCAGCAGAAGTCCGCCAAAGATCGCACCTGCCGCGAAGGAATAGGTCAGCCCGACGAGATAGCTCTTTTTCATCCGTTCCCGGTTGCCAGCGCCCCAGTTCTGTCCGATAAAGCTGGAACAGCCGGTATAAAACGCTGCCATAATATTAAAAATCAGCGTGTCCGCATTCGCTGCAGCTGCATTTCCGGACACCATCACCGCATCAAAGGAATTGACGCCGGACTGCACAAAAAGGTTCGCGATAGCAAAGATGGCATTCTGGATCCCGGTGGGTATGCCAAGCACCAGGATCGCTTTTGTGCAGGCCGGATCCAGTCTGAGCTTCGAAGGGTGCAGCCCACAGTCGTCCGTCCGTCGCAGCAGATGAATCACGATCAGAAGTGCAGATAAATACTGTCCGATCACACTGGCGATGGCCACGCCCTCTGCTGCCATATGGCACACGATAACAAAAAACAGATTTAAAATAACGTTTACAATTCCTGCAATGGACAGATATAGCAGCGGACGCTTCGTATCTCCGGTGGCGCTCAGAATACCGTTGCCGCAGTTATACAGTGCCATACCCGGCATGCCCAGTGCATAAATTTTCAGATACAAAACAGCACTGTCCATCAGCTCTTCTTTGGTATGCAGAATTCCAAGCAGTCCCTCTGCAAAGAAAAAACAGGCTGCACCCACAAGCAGACCGACGATCAGACAGATTACAAAGGCGGAATGCACGGTTTTGATCACGGATTCCCTGCGCCTTGCACCCAGCTCATGCGCCATCCGCACATTAACACCGCAGCCCATTCCGATCAGGAAGCCGGTAAACAGCGTGACCAGAAGCGTTGTCGAACCAACTGCCCCCAGCGCCCGGTAATCCGAAAATCGCCCTACCACCGCTACGTCACTCATATTAAACAGCACTTCCAGCACCTGGGAAAATACCAGCGGGCAGCTCAGGAAAAACAGGTTCTTCCAGATCGAACCTGTTGTCATTTCTATTGCTTTTGTTTTCTTTTCTCTCTCCATTCCCCTGTAAAAGCCTTTCTAGCCACAGAATCTGCATCAATATGCGCTTTTTCAGGTCGTTTTTCGACCCGTATCTACCACAATACTCGCAGGAGTTGATTTTGTAAAGAGAAAAAGCACCCGGCAGGAGAAACCTCCTCCTGCCGAGTGCTTCTACAGTCTGCAGCTTTAAACGCTATGCTGCTTTTTCTTTGCGACCAGCTCGCCGTTTTCCACTGCGATCAGGATCGTGTCACCCATCTGTACCTGATCTGCCAGGATCAGCTTTGCAGACAGCGTTTCCACATATTTCTGGATATAACGCTTCAACGGACGCGCGCCATAAATCGGATCATATGCGTTGTCTACAATGAACTGCTCCGCATCCGGGCTGAGTTCGATCGAAAGCTGCTTATCTTCCAGACGATGATTCAAGTCTGCGACAATCAGATTGATAATACCGCTGATGTTATCCTTCGTCAGAGGCTTGAACAGGATGATCTCATCCAGACGGTTCAGAAACTCCGGACGGAAGTGACCGCGCAGATCCTTCGTTACCAGCTCTTCTGCTTCCGGCTTGATCGTGCCGTCCGCATCGATGCCATCCAGCAGATAGTTCGCGCCGATATTCGAGGTCATGATCAGAATCGTGTTCTTAAAGTCCACAGTTCTGCCCTGGGAATCCGTAATCCGGCCGTCATCCAGCACCTGCAGCAAAACATTGAAGACATCCGGATGTGCCTTTTCAATTTCATCGAACAGGACAACTGAGTAGGGCTTTCTGCGGACTGCTTCTGTCAGCTGACCGCCTTCTTCATAGCCAACGTATCCGGGAGGCGCTCCGATCAGACGGGACACAGAATATTTCTCCATGTACTCACTCATATCGATCCGGACCATGTTGTTCTCGTCATCAAACAGGGATGCAGCAAGCGCTTTTGCAAGCTCCGTCTTACCGACACCGGTAGGTCCGAGGAACAGGAACGAACCGATGGGCTTGGTCGGATCCTTGATACCCGCTTTGGAACGGATAATGGCATCCGTCACCTTCGTTACCGCTTCATCCTGACCGATGACTCTCTTATGCAATTCGTCATCCAGATGCAGCGTCTTATTCCGCTCACTTTCTGTCAGCTTTGCAACCGGAATACCTGTCCACCGGGAAATAATCCGGGCGATTTCTTCATCGGTTACCGCTTCGTGAACCAGGGAAAGGTCTTCCTTCTTTACTTTTTCTTCTTCCTGCTCCAGCTGTTTTTTCAACTCCGGCAGTTTGCCATAGGAAAGCTCTGCAGCTTTCTCCAGGTCGCCTTCGCGCTGTGCAATCTGAATTTCATTGTTGACCGCTTCGATCTCTTCTCTTAACTTGGAAAGGTTCTCTACGCTCTTCTTCTCGTTATCCCACTGCGCTTTGCGGTTGTTGTACTCGGACTTTAACTCCGCAAGCTCCTTCTGAAGTGCTTCCAGACGCTCCTTGCTCAGGGTGTCGTCCTCTTTTTTCAGCGCAGCCTCCTCAATTTCCATCTGCATGCCCTTACGGCGCAGCTCGTCCAGCACCGCAGGCATGGAGTCCAGCTCGGTCTTGATCAGTGCGCACGCTTCATCCACCAGGTCGATCGCTTTATCCGGCAAAAACCGGTCAGAAATATAACGGTTGGACAAAACGGCGGCACTTACCAATGCATTATCCAGAATCTTTACGCCGTGATACACCTCATAACGATCCTTTAAGCCACGCAGAATGGAAATGGTATCCTCAACGGTAGGCTCATCCACCTGCACCGGCTGGAAACGACGTTCCAGAGCAGCATCCTTTTCAATATATTTGCGGTATTCATCCAGTGTCGTTGCACCGATACAATGCAGCTCGCCTCTCGCCAACATAGGCTTCAACATGTTGCCGGCATCCAGTGCACCGTCTGTTTTGCCCGCACCGACGATGGTATGCAGTTCATCAATAAACAGAATAATCTGTCCTTCGCTCTTCTTCACATCCTCCAGTACTGCCTTCAGACGCTCTTCAAATTCGCCCCGATACTTGGCACCGGCAACCAGCGCACCCATATCCAGTGCGAAGATCTTTTTATCCTTCAGCCCCTGGGGTACGTCGCCCCGCACGATTCTCTGTGCCAGTCCTTCGACAACGGCGGTCTTGCCGACGCCGGGTTCACCGATCAGAACCGGGTTGTTCTTCGTTTTTCTGGAAAGAATCCGAACCACGTTACGGATTTCATTATCCCTGCCGATGACCGGATCGAGCTTCTGGGCTCTCGCCTTTTCTACCAGATCCTGTCCGTACTTCTCCAATGTATCATAAGTAGCCTCCGGATTGTCCGAAACGACTCTCTGATTGCCGCGCACCGTGGACAATGCCTGTAAAAAACGCTCCCGCGTGATGCCGTACTCGGTAAAGATCTGCTTGATCTCCTTATTCGGATACTGCAGCATGGACAAAAACAGATGCTCTACAGAAACATATTCATCTCCCATCTGTTTTGCTTCATCCTCGGCATGGATCAGCACCTGATTTAAGTCCTTGCCGATATAAACCTGACCGCCCTGCACCTTTACGCGCTTTGCCAGCGCCTGTTTGCTGCGGTCCACAAAATGCTCCTTCTGGATTTCCATCTTCTCGATCAGCTTTAAGATCAGGCTGTCTTCGATGGTCAGAAGGCTGTATAAAAGATGTTCTTCTTCGATCTCCTGATTGCCGTATTCATAGGCAAGCTTTTCACAGTTCTGCACTGCTTCTACGGATTTCTGGGTAAATTTGGAAATGTTCATACACAGCTCCCTCCTTACTCAATCTATCATAGTTTTGCCATTCGGCTCCTCTATTGAAACCTTCCGGCCGCTGTCGCTTGTTCTAGTGAAGCTATAACACTTCATCTGAATCCTACTATAGCACCAGCTATTAGCCACGTCAAGAGGTGAGTGCTAATTATTTTGTGAAGATTGTGTGAATGTGTGAACTCTACAAGTCCTGCTCCTGTCTGCATGCGGATTGCCAGCAGCTTCTGAATTTCCTCTCTGGTTGGCATTACACGCAGTGCTCCTATTTTTTCACGCACCATCTGTACTGCAAAGGGGATTCCCGTTTTAGGAATCCCCCTATCATTATCCATGCGTTTTCCAACTCCATGTAAGTTTTATCATGTGTTTTCTAAACCAGATCGTATTTCACCACATCGATTTTAGCTGCACCTTCCGCAAAGAATGAAATTCCTTTTGCCTCCTGCTCTGTAAATATGACAGCCGACATAACCTGCTCACCATCATTAATAAATACTTCTGCGCTAAATCTATCCAAAATCACACGAAGCTTTAATTCATTGGCATCTCCATTTACCAGACATCTTCTCTGATGAACCAATGCTCTTTCACTTCCTGAAAATTTTCTATCAATTTTCAGGACAGACTCATCCGGGCGGAAGCACAATTCTGTATGAAACCTCT